>Ga0308417_1000254_pt1 | contig 39674 bp, 44 predicted proteins | sample HotsprSampleOS65_FD_203528 | JGI IMG/M metagenome (GOLD analysis project Ga0308417, IMG submission 203528) | Hot spring phototrophic mat microbial communities from Octopus Spring, Yellowstone National Park, Wyoming, United States - 20090730_OS65 ...
GTCGTCCAGCTCGCCCGCAAGGGCGCGCTCATCACCATCCGCGGCGAACTCGTCTATCAGGTCAGCACGCTCCCCGACGGCACCAAGATCCAGCGCGCCTCGATCGCGGTCCGCGGCCAGGACGGCTTCGAGTTCCATATCGGCGCCCGCGCTGACGGCGAGCCGACCACCCAGCGCCCAAGGACCACTATCCCCGCCGGAGAGACCACGGCGGAAGTGTATACGGGGGTGGATCCGAGCGATGACCTCGATCCCCTGGGCCTCGGCGCCTTCGACGACGACGACATCTGATCCGAGGCCGCTCTCGCGGCCGCCATATCCCCCTCTCCCTCTTTCCTGAGGACGGACGGGACCGACCTCCGCAGGGGGCGGTCCAGGCGCCCCCCTGCGAAGGACGGATCCCATCCCAATGAGCAACGGACCAAGCTACGCCGAAATCGCCCAGGCCCTGAACCAGCACGCCGAGGCGTTCTCCCAGCACGTACTCGGGATCGCTCCCACCACCCGCCGGGCAGGCGAGCTGCGCTTCCATGCTGACGGCAAGCTGCGCGTGCGCGTTTCTGGCACCCGCGCCGGGCACTGGACCAACTTCGCCGACGGCACCCACGGCGACATGATCGACCTCTACATGATCCGGACGGGAGCGTCCAAGCGCGAGGCCATCGCCTACGCCAAGAACTTCCTCGGGATCCCAGACCACGGACCTGCGCCCGTCCCCCTGTCTACTCTCGATCTCGCCGATGCCGAACGCAAGAACGCCGAAGAGCGTGCCAAGCGCCTGCGCGCGGCTATAGGCATCTGGCGGCGCGCCCAGCCCATGGGCGAAGCGCAGCGCAGCTACCTCGCCGGACGCGGGATCACGCTCGATCTGCCTCCCACCGTTGCCCGCGGCCGCACCATTCCTGTGGCCGACCTGCCGAAGATGGGGATCGATCCGGCGCTCTGCGACGGACGACCCCTCGACGCCATCGTGCTTGCCGCCACCGACGCGGACGAGAAGATCCGCGCCGTCCAGCAGATCCTCTTGCAGGACGGGCGCAAAGCCCGTGTCCCCAACGTCAAGCGCACCAACGGCGTGCTCGGCGGTGTCTCGGTCAAACTCGCCCCCGCCGGCCCGACCGTCGTGCTTGCGGAGGGTCCGGAGACTGGCATGAGCGTCCAGCAGGCCACCGGCCTGCCCACCTGGATCACGCTCGGCGTCTCGAACTACACCTCTGCCCCCATCCCCGCGGAGACCCGGGAAGTACTGATCGCGGCCGACCTCGAGGACTCCGGCAACGGCCTCGTTGCGGCGCTCAAGGCCGCCGACCACTGGGAGCGCCAGGGCAAGGAGGCCGGCCTGCTGCTGCCCGCCGACCCGGCCTCGGACGCGAAAATCGACTTCAACGACGTCCTCCAGCGCGATGGCGTGGAGGGCGTGCGTGCCCGCACGGCGCGCCCCTGGCGCTCCGATCGTCCGGGCGAAGGCGGCAGCCGCGCCATCGTTGCGACCTGCCACCGCAACCTCCTCGCACTCTGGCAGGCCGTCGGCGGGCGCCCTGTGCTCGCGCGCATCCACAAGGAGCCCCGGGTCGCCCCTGATTTCCACTTCCCTGAGGACGTCTCCGAGATCCTCATCGCCGCCCCCGCCGACGCCGTTCCCGACTTCGCCGAGATCCTGCGCCGCCGTCCGCAGCTGCGGCTCCGCCGGCTCGAGGCGGCGCCTGGGGAGCTGCTCGCCGGTCTTAACGCGTATGGTGCGCGCTGGCTGCGCGCCCGCGCCGCGCATGCGCCGGCGCCGGGGCAGCAGCCTTTCTACCGCCAGGATCTCCTCGCCCTCCATCCCGAGGCCGAGGTCGTGCTGTGCCAGACCCGCGCCGCCGCCGATGCAATCGCTCCCTCCGATGCGCGCGTGGCGATCGCCTGGAACTGCCGCCTTCCCGAAGAAACCTGGCCCTGGGCTGCCATCGGCGGACGCACGATCACGATCATTCCCGTCCATACGCCGGCCGGCTACGCCGGCGCCGCCCAGGCCGCCCGGCAGGCGCGGCGCCACGGTGCCACCCCGCTGATCCTGGCCTGGAATGCTGGCAGCGCTCGCACCCTGCGCCCGACCGACGACGGACGCCTCCTGCCCCGCGGCGCCCCACTGCCGGAAGGCTACGACCTACCCCAGGCCATGCAGGACGGCTGGCAAGGCCAGGCCCTGGAGCGCCTCCTTGCCGAGAGAGCCGCACTGTGAGCCCGACCGCCGCTGGCCTGGCGCTCCTCTCTCACGCCGCCGCCCGCGCCACCGTCGTCGCCAGGACTCCAATCCAGGTCGAACTCTCCGTCGAGCACGTCCATGGCACTGACGGACACCCCTGCGTTGGTTATGGCCTTATCGCCCACTTCCAAGACAAAGGACAGGCCAAGTGCGCTGTCGAAGCGATCCCTCGTATGCTCGAAGACGATGCCCACCGCCGCAACGCCCTCCTGTCGACCCTCGGACCGCACGGGGTCGCTGCTGCCCTCCCCAACCTCACCAGGGCATGGACCCAGGCATAAGGGCTGCGCCTATACCGCGCCGACTCCACCCCGGCCCGCGACGCCGCCGATGTCTGGATCCAGCAGACCACGAAGCTCTGCTGTAGATCCTTCTGACCTCTCCACTGACCCGACGAAGCGGGTAGGAAACCCACGCTACAGGCTGATCTCAGGCCATGGCTCCCTTTGTTTAGAGGACCGCACTTATTGACTTCGCTCACACACCCACCAGATCATGGTGCATGGACCTCGCTGCCTTTCAGGCTCGTTTCGCCACCGACGCCGCGTGTCGCGCGTACCTCGAAGAGGTGCGTTGGCCGCAGGGTCCCGTGTGTCCAGCCTGCGGCGCAGTGGGTCACGTCTCGCGCATCAAGACCCGCCCCGGTCTCTGCACCTGCCTGTCCTGCCGCAAGCAGTTCACGGTGACGGTCGGCACCCCGATGCAGGGCTCACACCTGCCGCTGACGACGTGGTTTCTCGCCATGTACCTCATGGCGACCAGCAGCAAGGGCGTGTCGGCCATGAAGCTGAGCCAATGGCTCGGCATCGGCTATAAGACCGCATGGTTCCTGGCGCACCGCGTCCGCGAGATGATAAAGGATCGGGATGCCAATCCGCTCGTCGGCATCGTCGAGGTGGACGAAACCTATGTTGGCGGGAAGAAGCGCAAGAAGCGGGACGACGACGAGGACCGGGACGGTCGTCCGTCCCATCGCGGGCGCGGGCCTGCCCGTGCCGCGGTGCTGGTCGCCGTGGAGCGCGGCGGCAAGGTGAAGGCCGAGCGGATCGCTACGCATTCCGTTGCCGAGATCGCGCCGCGCGTTCGGGAGTGGCTGTCGCGGGACGCGACGATGCTCACCGACGAGCTTCCCGTCTATCGCTGGATCGGTTCCAAGCAGGTCCGGCACCTCAAGGTGCTGCACCGTTCCGACGAGTTCGCCCGAACCTGCGAGCGGACCGGCACGTCAGCCGCGACGCGGGTGAGGTCGCGTTCCGCTGGAACCACAGGCAGTCCGTGTTCCTGCCCCGCCTGGGCGAGATGATGCGGGCCGAAGGCCGGTTGACCTTCGCCGCTCTCACCGAGCGGGTGGTATGGCCGCGGTGAAACAGGCCGTCGTCTTCCGCGCCTATCCAACAAAAGAGCAGCAAGCCATGCTCCGCTCCTGGATGGGTGCCTGCCGGTTCGTCTGGAACCAGTTCGTCGCCTACAACAAGGACCTCTACGCGGCTCGACGGCGCTTCGCCTTCCACGGCGAACTCTCCGCCTTCCTGCCCGAGATGAAGCGCATTGAGGGCTACGAGTGGCTGGCCGATGTTCCGGCCATTTCGCTTGTCGACGTGGCGCGCAGCTACGATCTTGCCCTGCGTAACGCCCTTGCCGACCACAAGGCGATTCGCGCGGGCAAGAAGCTCGGCGGCAAGGCGCGCGGATTCCCCGTGTTTAAGAGGAAGCGCGAGGGCGAAGGCCGACTTTACCTGTCGAGCCAATCGATCACGGCGCTGGAGCCGACACTGGACGCGCCGCACAAGGCGCGTGGGACGGTTACGGTGTCCAAGCTGGGCGACCTGCGGGTCCGAGGCGGGCGGTGGCCAAACGGTCGCATCCTCTCGGCCACGATGGCGCTGAAGGCCGGGCAGTGGTTCCTTTCCATACGGTTCGAAGGCGAGGCCCCCTGGACTGGTGCCGCGCCGGAGGTGGGCGCGGTGGGGGGCGACCTCGGCCTCGCCTCGTTCCTGACCTGGGACGACGGCGCCGAGGTCCGCTCCATCGGCCCGCCGCGCCATCTGCGCAAGGCGGAGAAGAAGCTGAAGCGGCAGCAGCGGCGGGTGAGCCGCTGCGCCAAGGGATCGGTCCGGCGGAAACGCCGGGTCCGTGTGCTGGGCCGGATCCACCGGCAGGTGGCGAATCGGCGTAGCGACTTTCTGCACCAGACCTCGCACATGCTGACAGCCAAGGCGGGTGTGATCGGTCTGGAGGACCTGGGCGTGCAGGCCATGCAGCGGAACCGCCGACTCGCGAAGTCGGTGGGCGATGCGGGCATGGCGGAACTGGTCCGGCAAATCCGCTACAAGGCGGACTGGCGGGGCCGGGTTTTCGTGCGGATCGACCGCTGGAAGCGCAGCACGGGCGTCTGCCCAGACTGCGGGACTGTCCATGAGCGGCTGGATCTGTCGGTGCGAATCTGGACCTGCGAGGGCTGCGGAGCGGTTCATGACCGCGATGCGGCGGCCGCGAGGGTGATCCGGCTGCACGCGATGGAACTGGTAGGGAGAGGCATTCCCGAACCAGCCTCGGTAACGAGGCGAAAGCGCGGGGAGAGCGGACCTCTGCGACGTGGACGTGGTCTGCGTCGTAAGTCGGCCCAAGGAACCGCGAATGTTCCCTCCCATGAGCAGCCACCAAATCTGGTGGCTGCTGAGTGAAGGGAATAATGCCGTAGAGGACAGATCCGAATCCTTTTTCCAAAGCCCACCGCCCCGGCCCAAGCGATCGCACCCCCATCTCAGCAGCCTGCCGGCCCAAGAGCACGCCGAGCCCCTCGGAAAGCCCTCCCCCATGGAGTCCCGAACCCGCCCTTCCTTCCACCAGTGTAGGACCAGCGCGGCCGTCCTAAACGGACTTCTCCTAGTTACCACATTGTCCACCCTCGCGCGCTCGGGCAACGGCGTCCTCCTCGACGGCGACGGCATGATGCTGACCACAGCCCACATCCTCGAGGAATGCGCTGTCGTCGTTGTCGTCAGGCGCGATGAACAGCGCCTGCCTGCCCGTCTCCTCGCCTCAATCCGCTCGGTGATCTCGCCCCGCTGCGGATCCCTCCCCTTCCCAAGACGCCACAGGTGTACCTGCGCAAGGACCTTCAAATCGGTGAGGCCGTGGAGCATCACGGCTTCTTCAGCGGCACTCGGGTCGTAGAACAGACCATCTGATCCACGGTGCAACACCTCAAGGGCCCCCGGCACGAGCCCGATTCAATGACCCTGACCGGAGACCTGCAGGGCGGAGAAAGCAGCGCTGGCGTCTTCAACGCCTACGGCAACCTCGTTGGCATGGCCGACGACGGACGCTAGCCGACCCGGGAGGCGGTCTAGGCCGGACGGATCGCCGAATTCCTCCTCCTTGGCATCGCCGTCGCCGTCGGCGCTCCCGTCCGGGGCTCCCTGCCGACCAACGCCAGTCACCGCGCGGCTGTGCGAGCCGTCTACCAAGGACCCGCTGTCCTGCTGCCCCCCCCCAAAAAGCCGGCGCGAGAGACTTTTTCCCTCTATGCGCCTTTCCTGGCCCCAAAACGTGCCATCTCCTTCTCCAGCCCGGACATCTCCCCCCTGTCCGCGGCAGGCCGGCGCGGCCCCTTCCCCGCCCTCCCCAGGCCGCGCCGGCCCCTCTCTCTCCGCCTCTCCGCCCCTTGACAGTCCGGGAAGCAACGGCAATCTCGCATTCATCGGCAACCCGCGGGCAGGCCCCGCGACGGAGAGAATATCCATGGCGCCCATCCCTCCCCCCTTCATGTCCAAACGCGACTGGGACGACCTCGGCCCGATGGGGCCGATGAACGAGGGCCGGCGTTTCTTCTCCCAAGAGAACGAGCGCGATCCCTACACTGGCCTCGACATCGAGCAGGCCGGCGAGGATCCCGACCGCGGTCCCCGCCCTGTCCGTCCTTACCACCCGCATGTCGTTGTGATGAGCGCCCGTCACCCGCTCGGCAACCCATATCGCGGGGCCGCCTCCAACGACTACGAGCGCGCCTGGAGCCTCTACCAGCACTACCATCGCGTCCTCTCTGCCCGCGGCGATGAGGCCCGCCGCCTCATCAATGCCCTCGCCCAGACCGCCGAGCGCCTCCAGGCCGAGGGCGGCGACCGCCAGCGCCTCGAAGCCAGCGAGATCGCAGCCCAGGCCGAGGCATCCGGCCTCGACCGCCGCACCGCCCAGGAGATCGCCGAGCAGGCCGCCTCTCAGGAGCTCCGTGGACGCGGTACCGCCTTCACCGTCGTCGCCCCCACCCTCGAAGAAGCCCGCATCATCCGCGGCATGATCGACTGGGCAACCACGATCGTGCCCACCTCGCGCGGCCTCGAGAGCCAGCAGCTGCTTACTCGAAACGACCAGCTACCCCCCGTCGAGGACATGCTAAAGGCCCTCGAGGCCGTCCGTCCTGAACCCTGGGCCCAGAACCTTCAGGCCGACCGCGGCCGAGGCCGCGAATTCGTGCGCGCCATGGCCGTCATCCCCGCCCGCGGCACCGAGGAGGCGCTCGCCCGCGTCGCCGCCCGCCAGCCCGAGGACATTCTGCTCCTCGTCCCCGATAACTGGGCCTTCCAGAAGGCGTTGCGCGCCGAGATGGGCGACGCGGCCTACGACGCCCGCGTCTGGACCCGATCCAAGGATCAGGCGCTGAAGACCGGCATCGACGTCCCCGACCTTCAAGGCCTCAAGGGCGGCGACTTCGCCCGCGCCTACCGAGAAACCATCGAGACCCTCGTCTCCCGCGCCGACCGCGTCCTTGTCGCCCAGAGCGACGATCCCCGCGACTTCGCCGTCACCGCCGCTGCCGAAGCTGCGCGCCGTGGCAAGCTCGCCGCCGCCGTTGCCGCCAACGGCGCTATCATCCGCGGCCCTGCCCTCGACCGCCTCGCCGAAGAAGCCATGAGGGCGAGTCCCTCCCGCGCCGAGTACGCCCGCAGCCGCACCATCGAACTTCACGACATCCAGGCCAACTCCCCCGAAGGCCGCCTCGCCCTGTCACTCCTGCGCCAAGCCGGAGGCAAGGACCTCCCCAATCCTGCCATCGATGCGCTCGCCCGCACAGGGATGACCATCAACGAGCTGGCCGACATGGCCAAGGACCGCGGCACAGCCCAGATCCTCATCCGCCAGTATGGCGTACCCATTGGCGCAGTCGCAGCGCTGGCCGATGACTTCGCCATGGCCGCCGCACGCGACGCCTTCGGCAAAATCCGTGAAGACCTGCAGAAAGAGAAGGTCCAAGTCATCGGCCCCGACGCCTTCCCCCCCGCGCTGCGCAAGAGCAAGGGTGCGCCCGCCGTCCTCTTCGTTCGCGGCAACGTCGCCCTCCTCTCCTCGGGCCGCCCCACCATCGGCATCCTCGGTGACGCCGCCCTGCTGCCCGCCGTCGCTGAACGCGCCGGCGCCTTCATCCGCGGCGTCGAAGCCGCCGGTGGCGTACCCGTGACCGTCGAGGGCATGGGTGTCCCCCGCGTCGCTCCCGAGGGACCGCAAATCGTCGTCCTAGCCACCGGCCATGGACATTACGGCAAGCTCCCCTCCCTCGACTGGAAGGAGGCTGGCACCGGCCGCCGCCCCGGCGACGTCCTCGTCGCCGAGACCCCAAACCGCCGCTACACGATCGAGATCGTCGAGGGACGCGATCAGAAAATCCTCTTCACCGTGGAAAACCTCACCGCCTCCGGCAAGGGCGCCAAGCGCACTACCGAGATGCCACTGCGCGGCGAGCGCCCGCGTCCCTTCTACGCCGAAGACGACATCCGCGGCCAAAAGGAAGGCGCGAAGTGGAATGGCGACATCCGCCACGCCAAGGACTTCGCCCAGTCCAACGAGGCCTTCATCCGCTCCGGCGACGTCCGCGCTCATCGCCAAGCCGTCCTCGACGCAGGCGGCGTCCTCGTATCGCTGCTGCCCCCGCGCCGCGAGGGAATTCTCTTCAGCCACGCCACGCAGGACCTAGAGGGCACCCCCACCGACCGACGTCCCGAAAACGAGCACCGTGCGATCGAGCTCGTTGCCAAGATCGCCGACGTCATCACTATCACCCAGGCCTCCCAGACGAGCCCCGTCCGCTTCGCCGTCGCCCTCTCCGCGGCGCGCGGACGTCGGGTCGCTGTCCTGCCGCCTACCCCGGATCTGCACTTGCAGCCCGAGATCGGGGGCAACCGTGCGCTCCTGGCCACCCCCGCCGCGCAGCTCTCCTCGGAGATGTCACTGCCTGGCGAGATGGGCCTCGTCGTCGCCAAGACCTTTGGCACCAGCAAGGCCGCCGTCTCCACCGGTCCCGACATGGCCAAGGCCGCCGCCACCCTCGTCGAGAAGGCCCAGACCATCGAAGCCGACCTCGCCCGCGCCCAGGTCAAGCGCCGCGTCGCCAGCAGCGACAGCCGCTGAATCCGAGGGGGGGGGAGGCCCGCCCCCCTTTTTTCCGGAGCCCTCCTCCCATGGCCGTCGTCAATGTCCGCGATCTCCAGGGCCCCTGGCCAGAGGGCACGACCTATATCGGGCGCAACCCCGAGATCTGGCGCCGCAGCGGCGGCCAAGGCGCCCCGCCCTGGGGTAACCCCTTCGTCATGAAAAGCGAGGCCGACCGAGCTCGGGTTATCTCTGACTACTCCCGATGGCTCGCCGATCGCATCGCCCGCGAGCCTCGCTTCCGCGCCGAGGTCGCCTCGCTCGCCGACAAAAACCTCGCCTGCCATTGCGCACCACGCGCCTGCCACGGCCATGTCCTGGAAGACGCCGCCCGGACACTCGCCGCCGGACGAGATTGGACAGGACGCGACAACCCGCGCCTCCTTCCCCTCCCCGCTGCCGCCAATGCCCAGGAAGGCCCCGACACGCGTGTGATGCGTGCGGCGCTGGCCGCCGGCCTCCCCGACGCCCTCAAGGCCGATCCCGCCCCCGAGGCCCAGGCCCTGCGCGACGCCTACCGTACCCTCTCCTTTACCATGAAGGACGCCGGACGCCTCGCCCAAGGACCCGACGGCACCTGGCAGGTCGTCCCTACCCGGCCCCCAACCCCCGAGACCAAGAAGGCAGGCCTCGTCGCCGGGGCCCTCCAACGCGCCCTCGCCCAGGCTGCCATTGCTCTCCCAGAGACCGAACGCTCCCGGCTCGCCCGCGCCCTCATCGAGGCCGACGCCCGTCTCGCCGAGACGACCCTGCGCCCCGCTAGCACCCGCCGAGACATCCCCGTGCGCTGATCGCGCGTTCCAAACCTCTCCGCCTCATGATGGCGCGATCGTCTCTCCGAAACGAATTTCTACCCCAAACAAAGGTTGAACAAGCAGGGAGCCGCCCGCAAGTCCGACCGATCTCCGCCCTCCACTCCGGAGATCGTGCTATGCACCGCCTGCTTGCCTTTCCCCTCGCTCTCTTGCGCGCCGCCGCCGCCCGCGACCGCCCAGTTCTGGGAGCCCGCCTCCAGAGCGAGAACGGAGGTGGCACAATCTTCATCGATAGCAATCTCCGCTTCAGTTTGGTCAGCTTGATCGACCAGGGCGGAGATCGGGTGAAAGGCGGCCGGCGCCTCGGTACCAGCGCGGCTCTCCTCGGCCCCATCCACGTCGATCAAAACACCCACATGGGTAGCGGTGCGGCCGTCTTGTCTGATGCACCCCCAGGTGCCACCGTCGTCGGCGTCTCCACCCGCATCGCCGCACATCAGACGCAGGAACACGCTGCAACCTCCTGCGGGGACCGCCCCGTACGACCAACGAACGCAGCCGCTGTAAGGCTTGAACGCCAGGCATCCAGATCCTAGTTGGTCGCGTTGCCTCCGTCTATCCCGACAGAGGCCTCGATCACAGGATCCGGCCCCATGCAGGCCCCAGAGACCGGCACCCCCACCGGTTCCGCTTCCTCGCCCCGGCGGGACATCCTCGCCCTGACCGCCGGTGCCCTCGCCGCGGCGGGTGCCTTTGGTGTTTTCTGGCCTTTTCTCCGATCCCTTGCACCGGCGGCGGATGTACTCGCCGACGCTGTCCTCGAAATCGATCTCGCCCCCATCCCCGAGGGCAGCGCCATCACCGTTCTTTGGCAAGGTAAGCCCGTCTTCCTGCGCCGCCGCACCGCCGACGAGATCGCCCGCGCCCGCGCCGATGATGACGCGCCTATGCCCGATCCTGCCCCCGACGCAACCCGCGCCCAACGCCCCGAATGGCTCGTGGTGGTGGGCGTCTGCACCCATCTGGGCTGCGTTCCCCTCGGCCAGCGGGCAGGAGAGACCCGCGGACGCTACGACGGCTGGTTCTGCCCCTGCCACGGCAGCCACTACGACCTCGCCGGACGGATCCGCCTCGGCCCCGCGCCGCGGAACCTGGATATCCCTCCCTACGCCTTCGCCGGCACCGACAGGATCCGCATCGGATGACCAAGCTTCCCCGCCTCTTCTTCGCCACTCTCACCCTGGCCGCACTCCTGGCCGCAGCCCTGGCCGATTCCTACGCCGCAGGCACCGCTCCCGACCCCTTGCCCGCCCTCGAGCCCCCACTCCGCGATCGCTTCCTGCGCCCCGACCACGCCGCTCGGCGTCGCGGCCTCGAGGTCTTCCAGCAGGCCTGCGCCGCCTGCCACGGCCTGCGCCACCTGCCCTACCGCGAGCTCGGCCGCCTCGGCCTCACCGCCGAGCAGATCCGCGCGATCGCGGCCGAGCGAAGCTTGCCTACGCTCGACGCCGACGGCCAGCCCGCCGAGCGGCCCGCCACCGCCGCCGATCCCTGGCTGCCGCCTTGGCCCAACGAGGCCGCCGGACGGGCCCAGCACAACGGCGCCCTGCCGCCCGACCTCTCCCTCATCACCAAGGCCCGCCCCGGCGGAGCATCCTACGTCGCGGCCCTCCTCCAGGGCTACGTCGACCCGCCGCCGGGCGAGGAGATCGGGGAGGGGCAGTGGTACAACCGCTTCATCGAGGGACGGCGCATTGCAATGGCCCCCCCCCTCTCCCCAGAACCAGGACAGTTCGTTCACGCCGACGGCACCGAAAGCACCCCCGCATCCGCCGCACGCGACGTCGCCGCCTTCCTCGACTGGGTGGCCGAGCCCGCCGCCGATGAACGCCTGCGCACCGGCTTCTTTGTCCTTGGCTACCTCGCCGCCGCCTTCGCCGTCGCCCGGGCGCTGCAGATCCGGATCCGGCGCCGCGTCCAAGGATACTGAGCATGCCGGAACCCAACACGCCTTGATGTCCTTCACGCCCGGAAGCGACATCCCGCGCATCGCTCTTCCTGCCCCAGATCCCCCCGTCCCCGATCGTCCAAAGCTTCAGTCTCCTCGGCACCGCCGCTGCCACCGCCGCTTTCTTGCCCGGCTCCATCCCGCATCGCCGAAACCCACGGGCTCCCGCTTGGCAACCCCGCGCCCGGACGCTAGAACGCGATCCTCCTCTTTCTTCTCTCCCTGCCAATATGGACGCTGCCCACAGTCGCCGGGACCCCGTCCTCATCACCGCCATGCCCCCCCCAAAACAACAACGAACCTATACCCCAAACAAAGGTTGAGCGAGCGGAGATCGGCTTGCGAGGCTGATCTCCCAGAGATTCCGCTGACATCTCTGCCAGCCCGGCAGCGCCATCGGGAACCCCAGGAGAGATACCAATCTCAGGCCATGGTTCCCTTTGTTGGGGTTATCATTCCAAAAAACAATCCCCTCCTGGCCCCGCTAACGCGGCGCCCGTCTCGCCCCCAAGCCTCCGAAAGGCCCGCTGACAGCCCACCGATCGGCCCCTTGGACGCTTGAGATGCCCCCCGCCATGGTCCAGATCCGCAAGGCCCGCTCCTAAGGACACGCCTCATGATCCCGCTCGCCACCACCCTTCTCGGCACCGCCCTCGCTATAATCCTCTTGCTCCCGGAGGCCAGTCCCGCTGACCTCCTTCGCGCATTCGGGATGCTCCCGAGCACCACCGTGCGCCTCCTGCAGCTCCTCGGACCCGAGGGCGCCGGCTGGATCCTCTCCCTTCTGCGCACGCCGCTCTGGATCCCACTGCTTGGCATATCCCTTCTCGTCGGCGTCTCAGGCTTCCTGTGTCCCTCCCGACGCCCCAGCCCCTTCCGCGTGCGACCAGGACGGATTGGCGAGATCTCTCTCCCCGCTGACCGCGGCGGGCGCTACAGGCCCTCCTGAGACGCCGCTGCGCCCGCCGACATCCGTCCCACGCTCGCTCGCCCCTTGCGCAGTCAGACCCCAGGCCCAACATCGGACGAGACCACACCCTCGGGGCCAGGCGCCCCCCACGGAGACTTTCCATGAGCAACGCAGCCACCGCAGCCAAGGCCACCCTCTCCCTTGTCGAGGCTGCCATCAAGGCCGACCTCGCCGGTGATCTCGCCCAGCCTGGCTGGGAAGACGCCCGCACGATCTTCCAGGAGACCTCCCGCCTGCTCGTGCGCGCAGGCGCCCTCTCCAAGACCGCCGACGGCTGGCGCTTCTCCCCTGAGGCCCTCGACGGGCGTAGCAATGACGTCCTCGCCCCCATCGGCGCCGCCGGCCTCTCCATCGCCAAAGCCCTCTCCACCCCCGAGCGTATTGAAGCCCTTTCCGGTGACGGCAAGCGCGGCCTCCTAGAGGCCGCCGTCGCCGCCGCCGACGCCCAGGCCATGGCCGCCGGAGCCCCCCCCATTGGGCTCGACGCGCTGCGTGCCGCTGTCGCTCCCGCCCCCCAGCCCACCCTCTCCGAAATTCCTTCCGCCGAGCGTCTCCACGCCGTCGCCACTGCCGCTCTTGATCTTCTCGAGACCTTCGACCGCACCGGTGCCTCCCTTCCCAACACCCGCGACGGCCGCCGCGCGCTCGATCTGCAGCAGAACCTCGAAAATGCGCTGCGCGACGGCGACTTCGCTCTGCCCGGCGAGATCCTCGGCCGCACCACCCCCTATGCCGCTCAGGCCCCGCGCGGCGACCGCGCCCAGCAGATGGCGATCTTCACCGCCGCCGGCGCCTACGCCGATCATCTCCGGGCCACCGGTCTCGCTGAGGAGATCGAGGTGGCGGGCGGACCCTTCGCCCGCGCTAGCCTGACCCGTAAGATCCAGAACCTCGACAACGCCCTCGAAAGCGCCCGCGCCGAAACCCCCATCGCCCTCGAGACCCCAGCCGCCGCGCCTTTCATCCCTCCTCCCATCACCCAAGCCCAGGCTAAGGCCCTCCTTGGCGCCGTCGACCTCGGCAACCGCATCGCCGACTCGGCCCAGCTCGATACCCTCGAGCCCGAGATGATCATGTTTCCCCGCGAGCATGTGAAGGCCCTCGGCGATATCCTCAGCGCCATCGATCAGATCGGCGCCGACCTCGCTCTCGCCGCCGCCCGAGAAGAGGGCCGGCCATTGCCCGGTGTCTCCGACGGCGCCATGAAGGCTGTCGGCGACCTCGTCCAGGAACTGCGCGATATCCGTCTCAACGCCCAGCCCCGGGGTGAGGGATTCGTTGCCGTTTCGCAGGAAGACGTGGATCGCGTCACCAGCCTGACCGATCGCATTCTCTATTCCGGCGCCCGCGAAGGACTGGCCGCCGCCGCCGGCGAGAGCGAAACCTCTCCCATCTCCATGACCGAGGGTCGCGACAGCGCCGCCTTCGGCACCCTCCAGGAGGCCATGCGCGGTGGGTCGCGTCTCGGGAACCCCGAAAGCGCCCTTGGCACGCTCGGCAAGATCCTTCCTGAGATGGATTTCGCCGAATGGAACGCCCTCTCTCCCCGCCTGCGCGCCACCGTCCAGGCCGTGTTCATCGAGCCCGGCAAGGGCGACTTCGCTGGCCTTGACATCGCCACTGCCCCCGTCGCCTTCTTCGATCCTCGCGCCCGCGAGGGCCAGGAAAAGGCCCTGCGCAACTTCATCCGCCGCCAGATCCTCAACGAAACCCCCCTCGAAAACGGTAAGGGCACCGTCGGCGAGCGGTTCCGCGACCGTGTCCTCAACGCACGCCATCGCACCATCGTCGCCCCCACCCGCGGTCTTGCCAAGGCCTACCGCGAAGAAGCCGAACGGATCGCTGACGAGCTGACCCGCCAAAAGCGCGAGAGCGCTGAGATCGCGCTGTCTAAGCTCGAGCGCGTCCCTGTTGACTTCGACCGTTCGCAAGTCGCCCGCTTCCTCCGCGTCGTTGAGGCCCAGGGCGTCTCCTCCCCCGCCTCCCTCGTCAAGACCAGCAACCACCTCCTCGTAACCCATCCTGACGGGCCCACGCTCAAGGCAGACATCGGCCCCGTCGGCTCTCTCGCCCGCCACCAAGATGGCCACGTCATCGCCAAGATTCCCCTCGACTCGCTCCGCGGCGCCGTCGAAACCGGCCAGGCGAAGGTCCGCATCGTCGTGACCGAGGACCGCGTTGCCGGCATCATCGGTTACACCCCCACCGCCGAGCGCTCCCGCGCCCGCGGCGGGGCCGAGATCGCCGCTTGACGCATCTCCCACGGCAAACTCCGGCCCGGTGCCCTTTCGCCGGGCCGGATCCGTCAATGCTCCAGATACCGTCCGTATTTCCCTTAGTAAAAGAACCCGGACTTATCGCCTTGAATAAATACTTTAGAAATGCTAGATACAAAGCATGAAAGAGACGGCCCTCACGCTGCGCGCTTTCAATGACCTGTTCCCGGACGAGGACGCCGCGCGGGCGTGGTTCGAGCGTGCCCGCCGGCCGGACGGTCCGACCTGCTATCACTGCGGTACTATCGGCGACGCCGCGTACATGCCCAAGACCAAGTTCTGGCACTGCAAGGCGTGCAAGGGCCAGTTCTCGGTTACGGCGGGCACGCCGATGCACCGTACACATCTGCCGCTGTTAACTTGGGCACAGGCCATCTATTTGATCGTCACCTCGTCCAAGGGTATCTCCGCCGTGAAACTGTCGGAGATGCTGGGCGTCTCCTACGAGACGGCGTGGCACCTCGGTCACCGCATCCGAGCCATGATGGCCGAGAACAGCCCGCTGCTGTCCAACATCGTCGAGATCGACGAGATGTACGCCGGAGCGGCGCCGCGCAAGCGCGCCAAGCGCCGCGAGGCGTCCGTGAATTCGTCTCAACTCAAGCCCTTGCGGCTGTCTGAGTTAAGGCGATAGTGCCCAAAGAACCGTTCTAGGACTATCTCAGTCGCCAAGATAGGCCGTCGGCGACCTCCCTGCCTCTAGCTCCCCCGTCCATGCCATCCTCGTCCAGGCCGACGGCGGCCCCTCTATGGAGGTCATCTAGGCGGCCACCCCCTCCCTCGCCTCGGCCGCCAACCTCTTCTGCGTCGTACCGCACAACCTCGAAAGCCTTTCTGACGCTGCTCGACCGGGCAGCCCGCGCTGCTCTGCGCAAGAGCCCAGCTAAAGCTGGGCCGCCTTCGGCATAGGAACCGAGGCGCGCACCGGCGTCATCTTTCGCTTCTGTCCCAAACCGCGCCACGAGATCGCACGCGCCAAGACTGCCCTCCATCTCGCGCGTGCCCGCCTGGGCCAGGAGATGCCGAGAGACCGCATCCGCCTCGCCGTGGACGCCACCCTGGTCGAAGCCACCCTTGCGCTCCGCCGGATGTTCTCACCCTTCGGGCAGCCAACGCTAAAATTTCGCCGGCGCGCCGGGACAACGGACGCGACTGAAGCGGATCCCAAGACCTTCCCAACGCCAATGCAGGGCCCGCGAACCTAGATCTGGGCGCCCACCCCCCCGCCTGGAGCCCATCCATGTCCCGTCCCGCTGCCCGCGCCGATCTCCAGATCCTCCGCCGCGCCGGACAGATCCTAGCCTGGCTCGACTCCGACCCCTCGTTCGCCAGGAGTCTCATCGTTGCGCTCGGTGCTGTCCTCGCGACCTGGGCCCTCGTGGCTCTCGGGGGCGGCGTCTTCGTCAACAACTACGTTCTCGACTTCGGCTTCGCCGTCGGCGAAGCCTGGCGCCTCGCCCAGGGCCAGCTCCCCTACCTCGACTGGCGCACCCCCCTCGGCCCCCTCTACTACGCCCTCCTCGCTGGGGCTGCCGCCCTCGCCCCCTCTCTCCCCGAGGCGGTGGTGTGGGCGGGCTTCCTCGGAGCGGTCCTGCTGATGGCCCCGACCCTGCGCTTGATGCGCATCGGCCTGCCCGGTGGCGCCGCCCTCGCTCTCGCCCTGGCGCTGTGGCTGTTGGCCGCCGGTCCCCGCAATCCCGACGGGCTAATGGGCGACGCCGCCTGGCTTGCCCTCTACAACGGCCTCTGCCTGCCACTACTGGCCGCCGTCCTTATCGCCGCCCTTTTCCCCACCGCCCGTCCGGCACCGGGCCTCCCCGCCGCACTGCTCGACGCCGCCGCCGTCGGAATCTGCGCTGCTGCCCTCCTCCTCACCAAGGCTCCTCACGGCGTGCTGGCAATCATCGCCCTCGTCGCTGGTGTCCTGGTACGGGCGGACCGGCGTGGACGCCTTCTACTCGGGCTCCTCGTGGCCCTGGGCAGTGTCGGTCTCCTCGGTGCGCTCTTCCCCGCCGCCGCCATCGCCCATCTCGCTCAGCTCATCGAGACTGCCCAGGCATCGGATTTGCTCGTGCGGCTGCTGATGAAGAAGGAGCTCGTCTTCGGCCTTGGTGCCGTGCTGCTCGGCGCCTGCTTTGTGGCGATCTGGCTCCTCGAACAATACCGCAAGGAGGACGCACGCCTGTGGCCCGACGTCGTCGCCCTGCTCGCCGCCACCGTCCTGGCCTGGGCAGCGGCCTTCCAGGACCATCCCGCCACCCCGGTGATGGCCGTCCTACCCCTCCTCCTCACCTGGCGCGCGGCCTCTGCTCACCTCCTGCCCATCGGCGGGTCCGCCGGACGCCTCTATCGGGGAGCCAAGGCGCTCCTCCTCCTCCTCGTGCCATGCCTTGCGCTGGCCTGGTGGACCGCGAACGGGGCAGTCTCCATTCCCATAGCCGCTGTCCAGGCCCGTTTGACCTCCCCCGCCTGGGGACCAGACGCGCCGCACGCCGCTAGCTGGCGCCTGCCGGCAGATCCGCAGAGGATGCGCCCGCAGGCCGAGATGACCCCGGCGGAATGGCAGGCCACCCTGGTGGCCGCGGTCGATCTGCTCCGCGCCCAGGAGCTGGCCGATCGGCGGATCCTCATCCTCGACTTCGCCAACCCCCTGCCCTGGTTGCTCCAGGCCCCACCGCCGCGCGGCGTCCTTGCCTGGATGGATCCCGACCGCACCCTCCCCGTCCACGGAACCATGTCCCTCGATGCCATCGTCGGCGACGCAGAGGTACTCCTCTCCCCGAAGCGCCCCTCCCATCCGAGGGTCCTGCCCGTGATCGCGCGCCTGCAGGGCGAGGCCCTGACGAAGGCCTTCCCCATTATCGCCGAGACTGACCTCTGGCGCGTGCGCGTCCGTGCGCCCTCCTCCTCTTTGGACGTCAATCCCAAAGAACACTGAGATCCGCAGCGATGACAGCTGGACACGGCAAAGCTGTCCGGACGCGCGCCTAACGGACCGGCTGGTCGTGCAATCTTCCTCCTCGGGACCTGCCGTCCCGGGAACATGCGGGAATGCCGTGTTCGCCCGCGCCGCGCCGTACGCCCCGCATCACATCGCTCGCCCATGAGCCGGCGCGACGCTCTCCTCCCTTGCGATGGGCCTCTTCGTGCCGATCTTCCCGGATCCTCTGGCCGGGGTTGTCTTCATCGTCGAATCGATCAGACGGCCCCTCTTTGGCGTCTCTTGGACCGAGATCGTCTCGGCAGACGTCGTGCTGCCGCTCTGGCCAGCGCTTGGCGCCATCGACATCACTTCCGTCGTTCTCCTGCTGACCTTGGCCGCGCTGTGCGCCTGGACGGCGGTAATGGACGAACGCTTCCCCGGTTGCGCGCGCCCCTAGTCACCGTCGCGATCACGGCGGTAATGCTGCTCCATCCCGCCGGCCCGGCACTCCCGGCGATGTCTTTCCTCCTCGCCCGCAAGGACCGCCGTCAGGACGTCGCCGGGATCCTGGCCCTGCTCGCAACCGCCGGCCTCATCGGCGCTGGCCTGCTTCCCCATGCCGGTGTTGCCGCCAATGCCCTTCGCGATCCGAAGGCGCTCGCGCACTTCGCCGCCGCGGCGATCGCCACCCTGCCCTTCGCCCTGCCCGACCTTGTAACGCCCCTCCTCCTCTTCTGCCTCGAGCAGGCGAGGCCGCGTGATCGGAAATGGAGACTCGCCGCCGCGGTCGCTCTGCTCGCCCTAGGGGAGATCGCCACCGCCCCGTCCTCGGACCCTCCGCCTTGGCCCCCGCTGTCTTGGTCGGGCTTGCCGGCTTGGCCCTCCTCCTCGGCTGGCTCGCCATAGGACAATCGGAGACGCCGCTTCGCACCGCCGCCCCCGGCGGCGCTCTCCTGGCCGCGGGGATCCTCTTGGCTGACCTGCCACTCTTCTACCGCGAGGCGATGCAGCCGACGCCCGGTGACGCTGCCAGACGCGTCGCGCTGCCAGTCCTCGCCGCCCGCTTCGAGGTCCATAGCTCTCAATAGCCTCACCCATCTCGGTACGCTCCCTCCGCCTCCACAGCCCGCGCCTCGAGAATCGACCGGTGGCGAGCCCTGCCTCGTGTGCCGCTGCGCCCCTTGGGCGGCAGCGTTTCCCACCGCCTTTACGCGCCGAGACCAAAGGCCTGCGATGTCGCCCGCGCGACGACGCTCACGATCGTAGAGAACCTCTGATGAGCAGCGAGATCCTCCGCGACCGCGACGGACGGCCCGTCGAGCACATCGCCACCAAGTGCATCGCCTCTGGCGCCCGGGAGACCCTGCTAGACGCAAACGACCGCCGCCTCGGCCGATGGGAGAGCGACGCCAACGAGACCCGCGACACCGCGGGCTGCCCTAGGAGATCGCAGCAACCAGCTCCTCCGTCTGCTGCGCTGAGGCCTGTCCATGGCGGCTTCCGGACGGATTGGATGCTCCCATCTCCTCCCCATGCCGCGCCCCCTCCGCTACCTCGGCCTTAACTGGATTAAGGGAAAGCAGGCCCTGCTCGGGGCTCGCTCGGACACGACCCCGCACCTCTACACCCTGCACGCTGCCGGCGAGGAGATTATCGCCTTCGTCGGCTTCTTCGACCCCAAGACCGGCGACGCCCACCCCGCCCGGATCCGCCTCGGGCGGTTCCGCGATCTTGGACTGGCCCAGCTCGCCTGCGAGCGCCATGATTACCTCTACGTCCGCGCCGACGCCGAAAGCCGCAATCAGGACGTCGTCTTCGTCGGCTCAGACGCCACCCGCGCCACCGCGGCCGAGATCGAGCGCGCGGCGCCCGGTGAGAACCTCGCCGACCTGCTCATCGACATGCCCCGCTCCGCTTCCGGCGCCCCCTTCCACCGCGCCGCCTCCTTCTTCGAGGGGAAGAAGGAAACACTGAAGCAGTGCTCAGACGGTTCCTGGACCCTCCCAATCGTCGTCAAGGCCGCCGAGATCCCGGGATGGCTCCGCGACGCCCCCAAGGGTACCCGCCTCACGTTAGCCGCGATGCGCATGGCTGATGGCGCCTCTGACGAGGAGGCTCTCTGGGCCGAACGCCACCGCGAAGCCTTCACTCGCGCCCACCTCCTGCCCCAAGACCCCCTCTTCCAGGAATGGCTTGGCCAGCGCTACGACCGCTGGGGCCTCATCGCCACCGCCGAGACCAAGGACAGCGACGCCGTTCTCCTCGCCGTGCAGGAGACCGTCAAGCGCCTCATCGGCGTCCCCACCCGCCGCGACCTCCAAACCAACCGCGACGCCGTCGACCGCCTCGAGGCCCTCGACCGCGAGTTTTATGCCGACCTGTCGTTGCGCGCCCGCCAAGCCACGGACTGACGCCGATTCCCAAAACGCGAAGAAGGGCGGCCTCAGGCCGCCCCCGACGCCAAGGCGCCGAGCAGGCCGAGGCGCTCGCCGATCTCGCCCCAGCCGCGCGTGCCCATGTCCAGGCTGTCGCCCAGTACGACCGGCTTGGCGCCGACCTCGACACCCTCGAGACAAGCCTGCGCCGCGACGGTACCCACCTCGCCTTCGGCACGCCGCCTTGACGCACCCCAGCTCCGCGGAACCCGCCCCGCGGCCCGCCCTATCTTCCCTGCACTCTGTCCGGAACAACTCTCCATGCGCCACATCCTCTCTGCCCTCACCACCGCCTTCAGCCTCGCTGCCGCCCCCGCCATCGCCTGGAATACTCCCCCCGGGCACTGTCTCCTCGGTGCAACCGAAACGGCGATGATCATCCAGGCCGCTACCCTCGTTGCCCCGCTTGAGATCCTCCCTGAGCGCATCAGCGCCCCCTGCGCTGCCATTGCCGAGGCGCATGTCAACCGCCAGGCAATGCTGACCGACGTCCCCTTTGTCGTCTTCGGACGCCCTGCAATCCTCGAGACAATCGCCGCCCCCATGGGTCAAGATGCGATCCGTCAGTGGAGCACGCACTTCCGTCCCCATGCCGAGAAGTCCCTCGCCGACGCTTGGCCTGAGGCCAGCGAGGCTCTCCTCACCGGATGGCGGCGCGCGATGGCGCGCGGCGACGGCGGCGCGCTCGCCGCCGCCCTCGAGGCCCGCGCAGCCACCACACCCCCCGCCAGCGCTTATGCTGTCGTGCTCGCCGAAGGCGATGAAGAAATGCGCTTTCTCATCGAGGACATCCAGACTAGCTTGCGCATGGGCGTGCGCGTCCATCTCGATGCCGGACGTATGGCCTGGAGCGTCATCGTGACCCCCGGACTCCCCGATCCTCACCCCCTTGCCTCCCTCCTCGCCCTGATGGACGCCGAGGCCGCGGCCAACCGCTGAGCGGGCCGGGCCCTGCGGCACGCAGAGATCCCCATCTCCTGCCCCAGCGTTTCACCCCGTTCGCTGTTCGGTATTTACCTGCTGTCCCTGACCTTCTTCCTTTCCCTCCTCGAGGCGCTGCAGAACTTCTGCAGCCTGCCCGAGAGAGTGGTCGCCGACGGCGCCGAAGTCGAGGTCCTCAGCCACGGCCAATGCCCCCAGGGCCTAAAAAGGCCCGTCGCCGGCCTTATCCGCCCCGCGCTCACAGCCACCGGCGCCGAACCCAGCCCAGGCTGCCGCTGTCGTCCCTCGCCGGCGCGCCAAAGTCCCCGCCGAGACCCGTGCCTTGCTCGAGCCCCAGGTCGAGCGCCCCGAAATCGCCTAAGCGCTCAACGCGCGAGACGCAGGACGGAGCCTCTCCCAGCGGGCGCCCCGCCAGGAGGCCCCCTCTACCCCTGCTCACCTCCAAAGACGAGGCCCGCTTCTTTTTCGACAGCTCAGCCTTCCAGGAGGACGTCTTCTTCGTCGCCTTCCCGCGCCCAAGCGCCGTAGAATGGGCCATCGTACTCGATGTCGCCCATCCCAACCCTCTCGTCCCATTCCTCGTTTTGCTCGACGCCAGAGCCCGCGCCAACCACGATCCCTGAGGCTATAGCAGGAAAACCAAGGGGAAGGCGCCGGCGGCTTTGTCCGCCCGCCGCCACCTTCCCTTCAGAAGACAGGAGATCCCCACATGAACGACTGCCCGATGGCTCGGCTCGCTCGCGCCTTGGCCATCCCCGTCCGTCAGGACTGGACAATCGAAGGATCCCTCGACGGCAAGCTCGTGACCCTACGGCATCGCGACGACGTCGCGATCCAGATCGACCGGGGTACCCGAAAGGGCGGTGCTTGCCGCCTGTTCGTTGAGGTCGCGATCCTCCACAGCGGCAAGGGTCTGGGCGGTTTCCGCCAGACCGCTCCCGAGGTCACGCGCACCTGGATCGCCTTCGGCCATCTACCGATGCCCACCCGTTTGCCCGCCGACCCAGAGGGGATGCGCAACGCCCTCGTCGATGCCCTCGACTACGCCGTCGGCGTAGCGGCCAGCCGGCGTCTGGCCGCAATCCGCGCTCGCCTTGCCATCGACGTCGCCCCCTTCCGAGACGGTCGTCCCGACCCGCAGGAGATCGGTTGGCACCTCGCGATGGACACCGGTGAGATCTATGGCCCGCGGCAGACGCTAACGATCGCGGAGACCCCCGCGCTCGAAGCGCTGCGCACAGCTGCCAAAGGCCTATGCGTTCTGCGCCACGGCAAGATAGAGCCGATCCCCCACATCCACATCCCCGAGATCGACAGCGCCCACAGTCGCGCCGAGGCCGCCGCCATCCTCCAAGGCAGCGGCCTTGAGGCCCCCCTCGATCTCTCCGCATCCTGAACCCCTCTTAGGGAGAGCACGGCCGCAGCCCCGTCCAGGCCGCGCACATCCATCCCCAAACCAGCGTCTACAGCGATATGGCCGAACCCGGGATCCAACGCCAACCGTCGGGCAGCACGATCCCGCCGTCGAATCCCGACGGCGTTGCCCCCGGCTCCTCTGGAGCCACCGCCCAGCAGTCTGCCGCAAAGATCGCCTCGTCCGCGCGCAGCGGCGTCCCCAGCGTCCAGAAGACACCACCCGGCAGCCGCACCTCCCGACGCCCCGCCGCCTCAGGCGGTAGCCTCAGCAGCAATCGCCAGTTCGTCAGCGACAGCGCATGCGCTAGCCATGGCGCCTGACCCGGCGCCGACCGTGGCTAACGCGGAACCACAATCGTCGGCTGCGGCCAGAAAGTACCATCAAGCAAGATCACCACTCCCCCAGGCGGCCAAGGACGCGCTGGTACGGAGGAGGACGGAGGCATGCTCCCACCCGAAAAGCCCGGCGCTCCAGGACTCGGGCCAAGAAAAGCGTCCGACCCGGGCACGCGCGGATCGAAGGGCAGCGAACCGCCCGGATTGCGCGGGTCGAACACCGAGGCCGGTGCCCCTCCAAGAAGGACACCGGCCAGGATCCCGAGGCCCGCGTCCCTCAGGGGGAGCGAAGCGCCCACTTGGCCCATCCGCACCACTCCGCCGGTACATAAGTCTCGGGCGGCAGCGGGGAGACGCCGTCCCACAGCCCGGGCTGACCAGGAATCTGGATCCCACCCGCGATCCGCGCCGCGTCGATAAGGTCCCGCGGCGGCTGCGTCGAGGCCGCCGGTACCGCCCAGCAATAGCGCAGTTCCACAAAGGATCCGGGCGGCGGCATCTGCCCCGGCTCGAAGCCCTCAGCCCCAGCCTCGAAGATCGGCGGATCCTCCGGGTTTGCCGGCGGCAAGAACCGCCCAATCGGGATGACCGCAGAGCCCACCTCCGGCGCCCTCACGGCTCCGACAAAGCTGTCCGGAACCGCGCCAAGGCCAGGCGCTGCACCCACGGGCGTACTCGTGTCGGTCCCCACCGCCCGCAACACCTGGCAGAACCACGCCCAAACCTGCTGGGTTGGCGCCACGGTGTCGCCGGGACGCCACAGCGCCCCACCCGGTAGCGCGACCAACGCGTTGGTCGGGAACGTCGCCACCGCCGGCGGTACCGCCCAGCACAGCCCGGCCAGGATTACCGCGTTCGGATCGATGGGAGTGCCAGGAACATAGAGGCTCCCGTCCGCCAGCGGCACGTTGGGCGGCAGATCGGACGGCTGACCCACCAGCTGGCTCGTGTTCTCCGGACCATCCACCCCTGGGGAGACCTCCGGAATCGAATCCTCTGGCGGCTCCGGAACCGGCGGCGGCGACTGCTCGGGCGGCGGTAGCGGTATAACCCCCGTGGTCCCCGGCCTGTTGATGTCGAAGGGCGGCGCGCCACCAGGATTGGATCTATTAAACGGTGGCACACGACCACCCGGGTTGTTGATGTCGAAGGGGGGTGTCACCACCTGCTGCCCCACCGCCGGCAGAACAGCGACAGACAGGATGACGGCAGACAACAAAAGACGACGCATCAGACGCTCCCTGAAGTAACAACGGAGGAGGGGAACCGCACCCTCCCAGCTCAACGAAAAGTGGCGCAGCCCCCATATCCCGACAAGGGAATACCACAAAGGAAATGCCGCCACGAACACCGCAACACACCCGCGCGTTCCGGCGCTGAGACAACTCTTAGACAGACCACCAAAGCTTCAACCACCACCGTCCAAGAGCCGGCAAGACCGCCCCATACGCTCTGGAGAGGACCTATGTCCCCAAGAACCAGACTTGTTGCAAGAAAGCCCTTTTCCATGCTCCGTTCTGCCGTCCTCGGCCTCGCCTTGTTGGCCGCTTTGCCCGCCGCCGCGCAAGGGGCCACCCAGCCTCCTGGAATCCCATCCACAGGAGCCGATCTGCGGGCAATCGCCGTCGCCTGCGCGTCCATCCCGTCGGCCTTCCGACCAACCCCCGATATCACCCGCGCCTGTATGGGATATCAGGCAGGGGTGGTTACCGGTTTTCTCGTCCTCGCCCAGACCGTCGGCCTGCCTCTCAGCTTCTGCCTCCCCGGCACAGCAACAGATCTCCAGATTGAGCGCGCCATCGTGGATTGGATCGGCGAGGATCCAGCGCGCAACGCCGCCCCCGCCGCTGCGGTCGTCATCTCCGCTCTCATCGATGCCTACCCCTGCCAAGCCGCCCCCGTGGCCCCCACCTCCCCTTCCGCTCCCCAGTGAGATCTAAGGTTCGTCCCAGATGACCCATCACCCCTCCCTCCTGCTCGCCTCAACCGCCCTGCTCGTCGCCGCCATCAGCGGCGGCCTCGCCATCTATGAGGCCAGCAAGGCCAAAGATGCCGCCCACACCGCCTCCGCCGCTCAGATCGCAGAGGTGCGCCGGATCGCTGACGATATCCGCGTCCGGAGCAACGCCGCTTCCGCTACCGAGTTCGAGCGCCGCATCGCCGCCCTCGAGGCGGCGCGCGCCACAACCGCGGAGAAAACTGCCCTCGAAACCCTGCGCGCTGAAATCTCCGCCCTGCGCTCCGCCACCGAAACGCTTGCCGCAATCGAACAGCGCATCGCCGCCCTCGAAGCCGCCCGCGCCACAACTGTCGAGACAGCAGCCCTCGACGCCTTGCGCACCGAAATCGCAGCGCTGCGGCCCGCCGCCGTCATCGTCGAGACGGTCGGGCGGCAGCTGGGCGATTTGGAGACTCGTCTCTCGGCCCTCGCCAGCAACGCGACCAGCGCCACCATCGAGGCGCTACGAAGTGAGATCGCGGAATTGCGCCAAAACATGGCCACCGCCCAGACCGTCGAAGCCATTTCGCGCCTCCTCGAGGAGACCCGCACGCAGATGGCCGGCATCGCGGCTGCGACCCCCGAGGCGCGTACGGCGATGGCCGAGATCACACGGCGCATTGAAGCGCTCGAAACCATGCCCCGGCAGGCCGCGCCCACGCTCGAGGACCTCCTCGCCGAAGCCTCTCCGGCGGCGCGCGACGCGCTCGGCCGCTTCGGCCTCGCGGCAACGCTGGCTCATCCCCAGCAGGTGATAGAGGCCATCAGCGCTTTCGTAGAAGAGCAGCGTCGCATCGAGGCCCAGGGGCGCCTCGTTCCTCCAGCGCTGCTGACCGAGATCTTCGATCCCAGATCGGGCGCGCTGCGCACCGGCCCTGCAGGAGCAGCGCGACGGGTGGCGATCCTGACCGACCACAATTGCCCCTTCTGTCGGCGCGCGGTGGCGCTGGTGCGACATCTGCTCGAGCGAGGCGACGTCGAGATCGTCATCCACGAGATGCCGATCCTTTCGCCTCAATCGCGCGAAGCCGCGATCGTGGCCGCCGCGGCGGCGCGACTCGACCAGCACCGCGCACTCGACCTCTACCTCTCGGTAGGCGCCCACGAGGGGCTCCTGGACGGAACGACTATGATCGAGAAGGCCGCAGGCCTCGGATTCGACCGCGAGGCCCTGCGGCGGGAGACGGAACGCGAGGAGACGCGACAAACCGTGGATCGCTCCCTCGACCTCGCCCGCCGCCTCGGCGTCACCGGAACTCCCGGCTTTGTCGCCCAAGATCTCCTCATCCAGGGGCTGCAGCCCGACCAGGTGCTGCAGGCCCTCTCCCGACCCCGCTGACCCAGGAGCCAGCCCTCCCATGCGCCTCTCCATCCCCGCCGACCTCCTCGCCCGCGCCGCCAGCTCCGCTAAGACTGCAGGCGGGACCTCCGATCCCCGCCTCCTGCTCGCCGCGACCCCAGGGCGGCTGGCCATCACCGGTGCAGACGGCTCGCTCCAGATTGGCTGGGATCTCGAGGCCCAGGTGGTTGAGCCCGGCGCCTGCGCACTGAACGGCTCGGATCTCGCCACCGCCGCTGCCGCAATGCCCAAGGGCGTAACGCTGACGCTGGAAGCCGGCGAAGGCCGGCTCAAGATCTTCGCAGGTAGGACGGGCTTCGAGCTGCCCATTCTCGACGCCGATGCCTTCCCCGGAGTCGACGTCTCGAGCCTCGCGCGCGACGCACGCCCTATCGAAGGACCGGCCCTAGCCCGAGCGCTCGAGCAGGCCGCAGGCTGCACTGCCGGCGAAGAAGGCCTCGAGGCCATGCGCGGCGTCCATCTAATGCTCGAGGGCGGCCTGCTTCGGGTGGCCGCGAGCGACGGCTTCCGCCTCGTGATCCGCCGGATCCAGCCCGGCGAGATCCACCTGCCTCCCGGCGGAATCATCGTGCCGACGCGCGCGGCGCGCGAGATCGCGCGCATGAGCGCCGGCTGTCCCGTCGTTCGCCTCGCCGCCACCCAGGCAGGCCTGTTTGCCGATGGCGGCGCGGAGACCATCCTTGCGCGCCTCATCGACGCGTCCTACCCCGATGTCAATCGGCTTCTCGGCGACGCCGGCACCAAGATCGCAATCGACCGCGCGCGCCTCGCCGACGCCGCCCAACGCGTCGCCCGGCTACTTGGCCGCACACCCATTGCCAAGCTCTCGACAAGCCGCGAGGGACTGACTCTCGATGGGACTCACGAAAACCGCCGCGCCCAGGACACTATCGCCATCAAAGCCCCCGAAGGCCTCGTGATTGGCCTCGACATGCGCTACCTCGGAGATGCGCTGAAGGCGTTGGGCGGCCAGACCGCGATCCTCGCGATCCAAGGTCCGCAGCAGCCCGTCCGCCTCACCTGCCCGGAGGATCCCGACGTTCTCTGCCTCATCATGCCCGCCCGCATCGCCTGACCTCCACCGCCCCCTCCCTCCAGAGGGAGCAGACTCCCACATCACCCCCCGTACATAGCCCGCCCTCACCGGCGGCCACCCGCAAGCAATGCTGGAGATCCCAATCCATGGCCGGATCTGTCAATCAGGTGACCCTCATCGGTAACCTCGGCGCCGACCCCGACATCCGTACTTTCGCCAACGGCGGACGCGTGGCGAACCTTCGCATTGCCACCACCGAAACCTGGAGGGATCGCAACACTGGCGAACGCCAGGAGCGGACCGACTGGCACAACGTCGCGATCTTCGCCAAGCCCCTCATCGACCTCGCCGAAAAATACCTCCGTAAGGGCTCGAAGGTCTATCTCCAGGGCAAACTCGAAACCCGCAAATGGCAGGACAAGGAAGGCCAGGATCGCTGGACCACCGAGGTCGTCCTGCGTCCCTACGCCGGTGAAATCGTCCTCCTCGACCGTCCTGGCATCAACGACCGCGCCCCACGCAGCAACGACGAGGGCCGCGGCGGCTACAGCCAAGGTCGCCGCGACGAAAACCCACGCAATGGCGGGGGTTACGGCGCGCGCTACAGCAGCCAGGGACTAAACCGCGGCAGGCGCGAAGACGGCGGTCTAGGCGATGGACGCCGCAGCGGACGTCCGGGGCTCGACGACGACATCCCGTTCTAACGGGGTACCCCATGATGCTCCCCTTCGATCCCGCACACCTCTCTGACAGGACTGCCCTAGGCGCGCCCGATCAAGAATACAACCTGCCCCTGATCGCAGCTGTGTCCAACAGCGCAACCGCGCTCTGCATCTTCGATCCATAGTACCGCAGCGTGCACAACAAGATAGCCCATGACAACAAGGACGCTCGGCAGAAAGGCCACGGCACGCTCGTCCAGATAGACGACGCCACCATCGCCAGCTTCATCGCCGAGATCGCACGAACGCTCAGGCCAAGCGGCCACCTCCTGCTCTGGACAAACAAGTTCCACCCATTCCAAGGCGTCGCGTCTTGGCTCGCGAACACCCCCCTGTCGGCGGTCAATCTCATCATGTGGGACAAGACCCGCGTCAGGATGGTCTACCACTCGCATCAGCGCTCTGAATACTTGACTATCCTGCAGAAAGCACCGCTGCGCACCAAAGGAGTCTGGCACGACCATGCAATCTTCGGCATCTGGTCGGAAAAGCCCGGACCAGGCCATCCTCACCACAGGCCTCTGGAGCTCCAGCGTCGCCTCATCGAGGCGGTGACCACACCCGGCGATCTGGTCTTTGATCACACCGCCGATGGCTTCTCCACGCCGGAGGCCGTCGAAGCCTGTGCTGAGCCCCGTGTGTTCCTTGGCGCGGACCTGCCCACATGACCCCGACCCAGATCCGCCTCGTACGCCTGCTACCAGATGGACGAGCCGAGGACGCCCTCGACGACCGCTCCCTCGGGTTCTGGGAAGCCGGACGCGTGGGAGGGGTATGGCGGATCTCCGTCTTCGACGCCCGCCGCCGTTGGATCGCCTTCCAGACCTGGGCGCCCCCTGGGAAGGAGGGGCCGGCACAGACGGTAGCAATGTGGCTGCAAGCCCCCGGACGCTGACCACTCTTGTCTGTTACCATCCCGGTCTCCTCTCTTCTCTAGCCACCCTCAATGCGGGCGTAGCTCAGGGGGAGAGCACGACCTTGCCAGAATCGGGGTCAAGGGTTCGAATCCCTTCGTCCGCTCCATCTCCCCTGTTTCCACCGAGATCCACCCCCCGATGATGCCGACACTCACCCCGCGGCAGCGGATCCACCGCCAGCTGGTTCCTAAAGCGTCGTCACGCGACGGCTTGTTTCCCATCAATGCCACCATCGCCGCCCTCATCCTCGTCTGTGCAACAATTGCGATCCTCGACCTAGTACGTCTCGCTCACCTGGGGCGATTGTCCCAAGCGCCGCGCCCCCCTCAGCGAGACCGTCTCCGCGCGCCGCGACGAGCAACTGGCCGATCTTGCCGGCGCTGGCACCCTGCTCGTCCTGGCCTCCGCTCTCTTCTATATCGCAGAGCGTCAGACGCAGCCCAACGACTTTTGCGCGATCCCGCGGGCGATGTGATTGGCCATCGACACCCTCACCACCGTCGGCTATGGCGACGTCTGCCTCCAGACGCCCTTAGGCAAGATCCTGGCCGAGATCGTCGCGGTCCTCGGGATTGGCTTCATCGTCATTCCCACCGGGAGCCTCACCTCCGCCTTCCGCGATGCCCTCGCTCACCGACGAGCCGAGCCTCGCAACGACTCTCCCAAGACCTGATCGCTACAGGCAGCCCACCAAGAGAATAAGCGCTATACCCGCCTTGAAACATCCAGGCGTGTCGACGACATCCTCCCCGCTCATGACCTAAGATCCCCCGGGGCACAGCGCAAACGATCTCTGCGCCAACATCCCTTGCCTCCATCGACCAACGCGCCTATCCCTCTGAAATCATTCCCTAAACCAATGCCCTATTTTTCTGCTCCCTTGATGGCTCGTAGCTCAGTGGCAGAGCATCCGCTTGATAAGCGGAAGGGCGGTGGTTCAATCCCACCCGAGCCAACCATCCCTCGAAGCACCTTCCTTCTCCACCCCCCCCCAGGCGTTATTTCCTCTCCGCGGGAGGAGGGCCCCTCGAAGGGCCACCGATGGATCCCAACCGCTGCCATGCCGATCTCGTGCGCTTCACCCTCCGGCGCCAAGGCGATAACCTGGCGCTGACGATGATCATCGTCGGCGGCACGAACGCAGCGATCGCCACGGCCAATCCCGACAACCCCCCTCCTCCTCGGCATCGCTTTCGGCGCCCTCCCGGGACTGGCCCAACTCGCCTGGCTTGCCCAAGAGGGGATCCGCAGCACCCTGTGTGCGCCGGTGCTGCAGCCCCTCCTACCCGCATCGCTCCTCCGGCGGGCGTCGGGCGCGCGGCTTCACCCGCCCGACGCCTCACCCGTCAAGGACAGCCTTCCCCCACCGTCTCATCTGCGCCTCCAGATTGCCGCCATCCTCGCCCACCGCCGGCTACTCCTGCGCCTGGCCAGACCCGGCGCCATCGTCGAGGTCGATCCTGTGGGAGCCTGAATCGCCCAGCCGAGACCCGATGGTAATCTCGAGCCTCTGGCCCTGCAATGCCAGTGGCCTGGGCGCTGACAGCGGCGCGCCCCACCTCGGAAGGGACGCCACTTGGGGACGACCTTGCCATGGAAATGCTTGCCCTGCGGCCCCTCCGGCCCGATGCGCCAGCGCTGACGGTGGAAGATGCCAACGACGACGCCGAAGCGCCCTGGAAGATCGAAATCCGGCACCCCGGCCACCGCCTGATCACGGAGCGCTTCCACTGGCTGGGCGCAGCCCTTGTGCCGGCGTCGGACCACCTTTGCGCCGCGCCTCCCGAGTCAGTTGCGCTCGAAATGGCGCCCGAGATCCGAGGTTTCCTTGCCTGCGGCACGGATCCCAACCGCACGGCGGAGCGCACCCTCTTATTCCTCGGCAATCCCCATGGCCTGCGAGATCTCCAAATCGCGCTCGAGCGCGCCGGGTCCCTCGGCATCCATGTTGAGGGCCGCGCCGACGAGGCCCGAGCCTCCCTCGGCACCACGGTCGTTGAAATCGCCGAAGCGGACGGACGCAACGTCGAAGCGCGCATCGGAATCCGCCAAGGCGACGGCGCCGTCCACACCGAGCGCCTACCTCTCTCCAGCCTTCGTGCCGCCCTGCCAGCCGCCGCCCGGGCAGATGCACCGAACGCCTTGCTACGTAGCGCCGATTCCCTTTACATCTATTTACCCACAATCCTGCCCACCGCTGAGCGGCAGGTACGCGACCTAGCCAATGCCTTCGCAGACGCCGGCGTCCGCATGCCCACCCTCGCGGATGGTCTTTTTGGCATCTGTCGCGCGGCGCTAGCCGCCAGTGACCGGTTGCGCGGCACCGGCGACGCGCGCGCCGACGCCCTCGAGCGCGTCGCCTGCCTCGCCTGGCGCGGCTACGCGCTCAGCCACCCCGCCAAGACGATGCTGCGTGATCCCCTCGCCGCCCTCGCGCCCATCCCCCCAGCACGCCCAGGGAGCCGCTTCCCAAGCCGTCCTTCTGGTACGGGCAACCCGATCGGAAAGCCCCTCAGCCGCTGCCGATGAGGATGCCTGCGGCCACCACGAGGGCGCCGCCCAAGAAAACATGCCACAACGCCCGCCAAAACGGGCTATCCATGAAACGCCAACGGATCCAGGCAATCAGTACCAGCTCTAGTCCCGCCACCACCAGAGCCACGGCGGTGGCCAGCCAGAAGTCCCACAGTAAATAAGGCAGGGCGTGCCCCAGGCCTCCAAGCATCGTCATCAGGCCGGTCACGATCCCCCGCGTGACTGGGCTACCCCGCCCCGTCAGACGCCCGTCGTCGGAGAGAGCCTCGGTGAAACCCATCGAAATCCCAGCCCCCAATGACGCGGCCAGGCCCACCAGCAGCGTCTCATGGGTCGACTGGGTCGCGAAGGCGGCCGCAAAGACCGGCGCCAACGTCGAGATCGACCCGTCGATAAGCCCCGCCAGGCCCGGCTGCACGTAGGTCAGCAGGAACGCTCGGCGCTCCTCCGTCCACTCCTGCCCCGCCGTCTCGGCGTCGAGGGCGGCAGCGGCCGCCACCGCGTGCTCCCGATGGCCCTCCTCAACCGCCGCCAGATCGCCCAGCAGCCGACGCACCCCCGGATCCCGCGCCTGTTCGGCGGCCGCCGCGTAGAAAGCCGCCGCCGAGCGCTCCATCCTTTCAATCTCGGCGCGCACGCGGGTCGCTGTTAGGCTCCGCAGGCGCCAAGGGCGCCGACGGCGGGGGAAGTCGCGCACGTCCTCCCGCCGGATCGGCGGCAGCTCTGCGCCAAACCGCATCTCGTAGGCCCCCAGCAGATCCCGCCGATGCCCGTCCTCCTCCGCCGCCAGACGGCGGCAGAGCGCAGACGTCGCCGGGGCCGTTGCTTCGAGCGCGGACGCGAAACGGCGATAAATCCGACCGTCCTCTTCCTCCGCCGCGATCGCCAGCGCGAGGATCTCGGCCTCAGAGAGTTCGGACAGGCGCAGGCGATCGTCAAAGGGTCCAAACATCTGGAATTTCCAGGAGAACAAGAACGGGAACCTACAGGATCAAGGCTCAATAACCTGACAGGCAAGGAAAGGGCGTACCTCCCCGCCCGCGCAGGCGTCCACCTCTGCACGAAGAAAAATCCCTTCCCTAATGGCCCATACGACCACGGCTACGGCTTTCCTCCTCTCCCGATTCGCTCCGTCCCTGACAAACACCCAACCCGCAACACCGCGATGATCCCCCTCCCGCGTACATCCCCCATGGCTTCAGCATCATTCGCCCGCCGGGCCGCTGACGGCGACGATAGGCTGCTGCACGCTGTCCAAAGCCTGGTGGATGCAACAGGAAGCCAGTGCGATGCCGTCGCAGACTACCGCCGAACCCTGGAACTCCTGCGGAAGCGCCGCGGATCTCTCCCGCCCACCATGAAGCCCATGCCTGGTGCCTTGGCCGATCTCAGCATCAAGGTCTCCGAAATCGACGTCCAAGCGCACCGCCTCGAACGCCTGATGAACAGTGCCATCGCCGCCCAGAGACGAGATGCCCAAACAGGCCATCAGGATCCGCGGAGACGCGAGCCAATACCCTCCACGGACGCGAGCTCCCTCGGAGAGACCCTCGCCAAAGCCGCCAGCAGGCGGGCAATGCGCTGCGAGATGAGATCCCTTGACCTGTGAAACGCCCATCGCAACAACAACAGCCCCGGATGGATTGTCCGCCTCGACTTGCACTTACCTTCAGTCCTCCAGGCGCAGATCCCCGCCGCCCCTCGACGTCCTCGGCGTCCAGTGTGGAAACCCCGAGATCTGGCGCGCCGGCCGTCTCAAAAACAGCGCGGCGCTCCGCCTGGCGCGCACCCTGCGCGTGGGCGACTGGCCCTTCCTCCTCGCCGCCACCGGCGCCCCTCTCAGCGCCTACAACCGGACGCCATCGCCGCCGGCGGCGGACGGATCCTCCGTTCCAAGCCTCCAGAACACCCACGCAAGGACTCCTTCCGATAGCCGTCGACCGACGCGACCTACCCCAGCACCTGGCTGTGCTCGGCGTTCCGCTCTATATCGTCAAGACCGCCGACCAAATCCATCGCCTGCTCCGCCCCAAATCTCGCCCTCGCTCTCACCTTCCCCCTGCACCTTTCCTCAATCACCATGACCTCGCAGACCGGATCGCCTCCTTCAACCGATGACTCGACGGCCAGACCGCCCACGACCACCCCGTCGTTCCTGCCGTTGGGCGCACCGGGCACCTCGACCTTGGACCGGAGCGATCCTCCGGCGGCCGGCTCGTTACCTGTCTCAACAGCTTTCCCACACTCGACATGCGTGCCCGCCTGCGTCTCGCCCCGGAGACGGACAGCCAGCATGCCCGAATGGCCGCCACCACCCTCCTCGGCGCCCCTTGGAACCAAGCCCGCCTGCCACGATGGTTCGATAACCCCTAGATGACCACCTTGCTGCCCGCCGACGGATGCCGCGCGCTGGTCCTTGAGTTCCACAGCCATCTCAATCTCCACATCGGCGGATCGTTCTAAGACGCAACAATTCACGAACCCAGATCCTCTTTCGGCAGATGGATCAACGCCAGACATCGATCGGAAGAAAGGACGGCGCGGAGGGCGTCTCCCGACCCCCCGCTCCGTCAGAGAATAAGACAGATGACCCCCTCCCAGATCCTCTCCGGCCTCAACGACGAGCAGCGCGCCGCGGCGGAGGCCACCGAAGGTCCCGTGCTCGTGATCGCCGGTGCCGGCGCCGGCAAGACCCGGGTGCTGACGGCGCGCATCTCCCTCCTCGTCGCCCGCAGCCTGGCGCTTCCCAAGGAAATCCTGGTGGTCACCTTCACCAATAAAGCAGCCACCGAGATCCGCGACCGCGTCGGCCACGCCGTCGGCGAATCTGCCGCAGCCGAGATCCGCATGGGCTCCTTCCACTCGGTGTCCCTGGGAATGCTGCGCCGCCACGCCAAAGCGGCAGGCCTGCGCGACGACCGCTTCGTCGTGCTCGATGAGGCGGAGCAGAAAGCCCTTCTCGAGGGTGTGTGCCGCGACATCGGAATCCTCTCCGACGATCCGCGTACCGGCGGGCACCGCGACGCCGAAGCCTTCGAGGCCGTGCGCAAGTCGATCGACCGGTGGAAGGAGGAAGGCCTCGCGCCCGAGGATGTCGCTTCTGACCCGAGCGCGCCTGAGGCTTATGTGCTGGCCTGGAAGGCCTACCAGGAGACGCTGGCGCGGCGTAACGCCTGCGACTATGCCGACCTGTTGCTCCATATGCTGACCCTCTTCCGCCGCGACGAAGAAGTACGTGCCTACTGGGCTGGACGTTTCCGTTACGTCCTCGTCGACGAGTTCCAAGACACCAACCCGCTCCAGTACGCCTGGCTGAAGGAGATCTGCCGCGACCGGCGCAACCTCTGCGTGGTAGGCGACCCCGACCAGTCGATTTACGAGTGGCGCAACGCGCGCCCCACGATCCTCGAGAACTTCGCCGCCGACTGGCCTGGCACCAGGATTTTTGGCGTCAGCCTCAACTACCGCTCGACACAGCCGATTCTCGACGTCGCCAACGCCGTTGTCGCCCGCAACAGCCGCCTCGCCGTCAAGAGCCTGCGCTCGGAACGGACCGGCGAGGCCGTGTGTCTCAAGGGTTTCGAGAACCACGACGAGGAAAGCGCTTGGATCGCCGATGCCATCGCCAAGGAGATCGCCTCGGGCGTCGCGCCGTCGGAAATTGCCGTCCTTGGCCGCGCAGCCTATCATCTGCGCCCCATCGAGGAGCGGCTGCTGCGGTGCGGGATCGCCTGCGAAGTCTCCGGCGGTCCGGCTTTCCTCGATCGCGAGGAGATTCGCGACGCCATCGCCGTCATCCGCCTCGCTTGCGACCCCTCCGACCAGGGCGCCTACGCACGCGTCTCCGACCGTCCCGCCCGAGGCGTCGGTCCGACCGGCGCACAAGCGGTGCTCGATGCGCTGCGGTGCGATGCGCGCGGCCTTGATGTCCCTGGTGCGATGCGCCAGGCGGCAAAGGCGCGACACCTGCCGGCGGGCATCCGCCGCGCCCTGCTCGACGATGCCGACCGTTGGGACGCGCTGGCCGATCTTGCCCGCCGCCGAGTGATGGACGCCGGCAGCCTCCTGCAAGAGGCGCTGACGCGCCTGGGCTACATTTCGTGGCGCGTGCAAAGCGGCGATCCAGACGCCAACCGGCGCGAGGAGAGCCTGAAGGCCCTCATCGCCATGGGCGAAGGCCAGGCAGATCCGCTGGCGTGGCTGCAAGAGCTGCGCATGAACGCCCCCGCCGAAGAGCGCGCAGATAAGGTCCGCCTGATGACGATCCACGCCGCCAAGGGCCTCGAGTTCGAGGTGGTGTTCACCCCAGCCCTCGAGGAGGGCGTGCTTCCCAACGCCCAGGCCCTGGCACAACCCTACGGCCTGGCGGAAGAGCGCCGCCTCGCGCACGTCGCCTGGACCCGCGCCAAGCGCCGCCTCGTCGTTTCCTGGGCGCGCATGCGCGCGTTCAAAGCCGCCCGTCCATCTCGCTTCCTCGTTGAGTCCGGCCTCATGGACGAGATGACCCTCGAGGCCCTCTCGAGCGTGGAACCCCCCAAGGCCGTGACCCAACCCACGGGCATGCGCCTACGGATCGCGCGCCGATGATCCTGCGCTGTACGCCGCTCCCGGACGGTCGCATCCCTGAGGGCGCCTCCCCAATGCAGAGGGCGCCTTCAGGACCACCCAGCTGCAAACTCACATCGACGGTGGCGCCGACGGTCCCGCCCTCGCGTCGACACAGACGGACACCATCGCCGATGTCCCCACAACGACAACCCGGGAATTCCCCCTCCAACCGAATGATGTTCTCCTTGAACGCCTATCTATCCCCCGGAAACCAGAGGCTGACCGGATCTGTCCCAACCGCAACTCCGTGTCGACCATGATTGGTTCAGCGGCCAACTCGTTCGGCATGTGATGTTCGATCCAGAGATCGTCCTGGGCTGGTCGACCAGCCAAATGATTTCCATGAGGATTGTTCGACCGAGCCGCCGCCATCTTCCTGGCTTACCACCACTTCGGTATCCTTACCTCCGAGCCACAAGACCATCCATGGAGTCACTTGCGCGAGCAACGGCACCAGCAGCCATAGCGCCGTCAGCCCTGTTCCAGCGGCAATCGCAGCACCGGGAAAGGATTGCGCGGGTATCCGCGCAACCAATGCGACGACGGCGTGCGGAATTTTCGCGACAGTCCTGGCCAATTCGTGTTGACTGAGCCATTCTTGTAACACGTTTGAAGACTCACGGACGGCAGCGAGAGCAGCCAACCCCTCATGTTCCATGCTTTTTCTATCAGATCGCAGCGCGCGATGCCTATCATTGAATGACAGCCTCGCGGAACGCAGTGTCTTGGCCAACGCAACAGCCGGTGGTGCGTTCAAGTGGAAGGCCGCACTCACGATGGAATGAAGGAGACATGACCAATGACCAAAGGAATGTGGGCGATGTTGCGGCATTTCCCGGCGCCTGAACAAGAGCCGTCGGCGCGTCCAACATGGGCGCGTGCTAGCACCATCAACCGCCTGATGGGGCTGGGACTGCTCGAGGAGGTTTCGATGGGACGCTGGCGCCGCACCCCGCTCGGACAGGCGACTCTTATCAGGGAAGGGTTGCCCTTGCACGACGCGGAAACGCAACAATGAATCCAGATGGATGCACGTCCTGACAGGGCTTGGTCGCCTGCTCCAAGACCAGCGCCATGGCATCCGCTGACAGGTCCTGGCGCAGGATCGCTATCGCTGCGCGCGACCACATACGCTCGACCAGCAGTTGCGGCGCGCGCGCCGAGCGCGCCGCTCCAGGCCTGGAGCGCCGCTGAGATCGAACTCACCCACTGGCTCAACGACTGAGCCCGAGCCTCCCATCTCTCCCCTTATCTTCCTATCCCTGCCGGAGCCCCTCCCATGGACCTTCTCGTCGGCACGATCCTGCCCTTCCTCGCCATGCTCGGGCTTCTCATCGGGATCCACGAGCTCGGCCACTACCTTGCCGCGCGGCAGTGCGGGGTCGCCGTGAAGCGCTTCTCCATCGGCTTTGGCCCGGTGCTGGGCAAGACCCGGGACCGAAACGGCACGGAGTGGGCGCTTTCCCTCGTGCCGCTCGGCGGCTATGTCGCTATGCTCGACAAGCCCGGCGAGCGCGACGATGCCGTCCGAGGAATTTCCTTCCAAGACATCTCCCGGGATAGACGGGCCTGGATCATCAGCGCAGGACCGCTTGCCAACATCCTTCTCGGTGTCGTGTTGCTTACCGCCTGGGCCGGGATGACCCCCATCAACGCCACGCCGCCGATCGTCGGCGAGGTGATCGCCGACGGGCCCGCCGCCCGCGCAGGCGTGCTGCCCGGCGACCGGATCATCTCGGTTGACGGACAGCCCGTGCGGTTCTTCAGCGATCTGCCCGACCGCCTCGCCATCTCGCTGGGCGCTGAGCGCCAGTTCCGCTTCGAGCGCGATGGGTGGATCTACGACGTCCGCATCGTCCCCGATGTCTTGGTCCAGGAGTTCCGCGGCCGCCAAATCCAGCACGGCGCCATCGGGATCCGATCGGTCGCCGCCGAATGGCGCCACGCCACCCTCTCCGAAATCCCCCACCTCGTTGCCGAAAAGGCTTGGATGGCCACCTTCGGATCCCTTCAGGCCCTCGGTCAGATTATCCGAGGCGAGCGCAAGACCGACAGCCTCCAAGGAATCGTCGGACTCGGCGAGACGGTGGGTACGGTCAGCCACAGCCTTGCCGCTCTCCTGCTACTGGCTGGCGTCATCTCGCTGAACCTCGCCATCATCAACCTCCTGCCCATCCCAGTGCTCGATGGGGGACACCTGATAATCCTCAGCATGGAGGCAGCCGCTCGCCGTCCTATCCCCGATCAGGCCAAAGAGTGGGCCACCCGCGCGGGTGTGGCCTTCGTGCTCTGCCTCTTCGCCTTCACCTTGTTCCAAGACGCCTGGTTCCTGTTCCAGCGCAGCTGAACCCCAAACTCAACATCCATTACGGACATTCCGCTACGCCAAGACCAACGCGGCGGACCGGACCGCGGCAACGAGCCGACTCGGCCCTCTTCCCCCCTCCAAGCGCCCAAAACCCCACCACGCGATCACGGCAGCACGACGATGGAGGCAAGAATACCCCCCCATGACCACTGCATAGGCTTGGTACCGCCGGGAAAGACCTACTTTGCTACCTATGATCCCGCTCCTTAGACCGGCCGTCATCCTGCTCCTCCTCGCATCTCCTGCCGCCGCCCAGCCAGACCCGCGACTTCAAGCTCAAGCCCGCGGCGTCCCCGTGTCAGGCATCACCCCCATGCCACGCCTAGCAATCCCCTCCCGCCAAGCCGACGCCGCCGCCATCGCCGCCGCCCGCGCCCTTTCCGTCGCCCCAGGACAGCCCCAGATCACCATCGATCCCTCCCCCCAGGTCCGCGATCCCGACCTCTTCCCCAGCCCCGTTCGGCTGAACGCCGGATCCATCGGCCTCCGCCCCAACCGCCTTGGCGACCCCGTCGTCCCCGACGATCTCCGCGCCCTCCTGCCCAATGGCGTCGGTCCCGTCCCCGATCCCGACGAACGCCCCACCCTGCCAGGACCCGACGTTCAGCGCCCAGCCCCCGACGCCACTCTCCTCGCCACCTCAGACCGCAATGTCTGCCTCAAGCATATCGACGAAGCCGAACAGCGGTTCCAGATCCCACGCGGAATCCTCCGCTCCATCGCTTATGTTGAATCCTCCTGGGGTGGCGCGCCCTGGCCGTGGACGATGAACGCCGGCGGCCGATCCTACTACTTCCGGACCCAGGCCGAGGCGGTCCAGGCCGCCACCCTCCCCGGCGGGATGCTCCGTGACGGCGACCTCGGCTGCATGCAGATCAATACCCGCTGGCACGGACAGCGCTTTCGCGGCGCCGACCACATGCTCGATCCCCGTACCAACGTCCTCTACGCCGGCTGGTACCTCCGTACCCTCTACCTTCAACACGGCTCCTGGCACGAGGCCGTCGCCCGCTACCATTCCTCCCAGGGCATCCATCAGCGCGCCTACCTCTGCCGCGTCGTCTCCGTGCGCATACGCCTCGGAATGCAAAACCCCAACCAGTGGTTCGCCCAAACCTGCCCAGGCGGCATGCAAGCCTACCTCGCCTGGGCCCGTTTCCAACGCTAAAGACCTCCGGCCAGGCCGCCGCTGGCCGGTGCATCGTCGCAAATCCCATGGCTCAGGCCCGCAGACCTCTCTCCACTACTGTTGGGGAATAGGCCCAAAACCACCTGTCTGCACCATTCTCCAGATCGTTCCTATCTCCCAACGCATCCCCGCGCGCCCTCCAGACCACAGGTTCAACGCCGATGATCCTCCACGCTGCGCTCGTGCCGCTTTTCCTCCTGGCCGCCGT
>Ga0308417_1000255_pt1 | contig 39625 bp, 34 predicted proteins | sample HotsprSampleOS65_FD_203528 | JGI IMG/M metagenome (GOLD analysis project Ga0308417, IMG submission 203528) | Hot spring phototrophic mat microbial communities from Octopus Spring, Yellowstone National Park, Wyoming, United States - 20090730_OS65 ...
AGGCCGACACCGGTATCCGCAACTCAACGGACCGAGGGACCAACTGAGTCGTCCACGCCACCAAGGTATCATATGACCCGGCACGCTAAGTTGATGGCATTGGGCGAGACGCCCGTGCTACTACCAGCCGGCGGATTGTCCGTAGCACGGGCGTCCTCGCCCGTGCCCTCCAACTTTACCATCCGTCGTCACGGACACGGACAAGATGCGCAAGTTGCGCCCTGCTCCTCCCACCCGCCCTCCCGGCTGGGTATGCTTCAGATCATGCGCCAACTCATCGCCGCCGCCGACATTCTCCGCAACGGCGGGCTGGTGGCCTTTCCCACCGAGACCGTCTACGGCCTCGGCGCCGACGCCACCAATCCCGCCGCCGTTCGGCGCATCTTCCAGCTCAAGGGCCGTCCCTTGACCAACCCCCTGATCGTCCACGTCGCCGACGCCGCCATGGCCCGACGCTTCGCCGACCCCTGGCCGGAGGTGGCAGACCGATTGGCGGAGCGCTTCTGGCCTGGCCCGCTCACGCTGGTGGTCGGCAAGGCGCCGGCCATCGTCGCCGAGGCAACCGCCGGACTGAACAGCGTCGCCCTGCGCTGCCCGCGCCATCCGCTGGCGCTGGAACTTCTGCGAATCTTCGACGGCCCGGTGGCCGCCCCCAGCGCCAACCGCTCCACGCGCATCAGCCCCACGACCGCCCAGCACGTGCGCGATGAGTTCGGCGATACGATCGACTGTATCCTCGACGGCGGCCCCTGCGAAGTCGGCATCGAGTCGACGGTGCTGGATCTCACCGGCCCCGTCCCGACCATCCTCCGCCCCGGACAGGTCACCGCCGAGGAGCTTGAGACCATCGTCGCGCCGGTCGTGACGGCGACGCGCACCGTCGACGATTCACAGCCAGCCTCGAGCCCCGGCCAGCAGGCCGTCCACTATGCGCCGCTGGCCCCGGCCTATCGTTTTGAACCGGCGCAGTGGCCCGCCGTGAACGCCTGGTGTCAGTCTCACCAGCAGCAGCGCTGGGCGCTGATGACCCTGGGCCAGCGCCGGTCGCCAACCTCCCGGGTGCCCACAGCCGGCCGCGTGCTGGCCATGCCCCCGGCGCCCGCCGACTACGCCCGGCAACTCTATTGCGTGCTTCGCCAGTTGGATGCCGAGGCCGTTCACAGCATCTGGATCGAGATGCCGCCGGACGAACCACAATGGGCCGCCGTCCGCGACCGGCTTCTGCGCGCCACGCGCCCGGCCCCTCTCTGAACGCGCAAGCAAGCCGGGCCGCGCCTCCCGGCGCGTGGCCCGGCTCGAGAGAACCTCACAGGCACTGCCGCGTCCTCAGGCGGTCACAGCCGACGCCTTTACGCCCGCCGAGCGGGTTACGGGCGCCGAGCTGACCATGCCCATTGATCCCGACCCGAAGCTGGGATAGGCCTCCATGCCGTGCTCGCCAATGTCCAGGCCTTCCATCTCCTCATCGGGCCCGACCCGCAGACCTATCGTCGCCTTGATGGCGCTGAAAGCGGCCAGTGCGAACGCGAAAGTGACCGCGCCGCAGGCGGCCACGCCCAGGAGCTGCGGCAGAAACGCCTTCTTTGTGGCCTCGGCGCTGAGGATGTTGTCGTACCCGAAGATGCCTGCCGCCAGCGTGCCCCAGATGCCGCACGCCAGGTGGACCGAGACGGCGCCCACGGGGTCATCCAGACGCAGCTTGTCCAGGCCGATCACCGAGAAGACCACGATGATGCCCGCAATGGCTCCGACAAGGACCGCCATGTTCGGCGAGATCACATCCGCCCCGGCCGTGATGCCCACCAGCCCCGCGAGAATGCCGTTGAGGCACATCGAAAGGTCCGGGTTGCCCAGCGCAAAGTAGGACGTGAACAGCGCCGCGATGCCGCCCGCCGCCGCCGCCAGACACGTGGTCACCAGCACAAACGAGGTCTGAGCGGGATCGCCGCTGAGCACCGACCCGCCGTTGAAGCCGAACCATCCCAGCCACAGCAGCAGCACGCCGATCACCGCCAGCGGCATGTTGTGGCCCGGAATGGGATTGACGCGGCCGTCGGCGGTATACTTGCCGAGGCGCGGCCCGAGGACGATCACGCCCGCCAGCGCACCCCATCCGCCAACGGAGTGGACCAGCGTGGAGCCGGCAAAGTCGTGGAAGCCCATGGTGTTGAGCCAGCCAAGGCCCCATTTCCAGCTTCCCACGATGGGATAGCAGACAGCCACGAAGAGCGTCGAGAAGAGCAGGAAGGGCATGAGCTTGATTCGCTCCGCCACCGCTCCGGAGACGATGGTGGCCGCGGTCGCCGCGAACATGGCCTGGAAGAGGAAGTCGGTCCAGTAGGTATAGCCCGAGCCTTTTGCGTAGGCGGGCGAGACGTCGCCGGCCGCCGGGGCTTCAAGGCCGAATCCCGCAAAGCCGAAGAGCTTGTGCGAACCCTCGACGAAGCCCAGCGCCTCGCCAGGATACATCAGGTTGAAGCCTACGATGAAATAGGTGAGGATGCCGATGGCCACGATCACCACGTTCTTGGTGAGAATGTTCACCGTGTTCTTGGAGCGGCACAGCCCCGATTCCAGCGTCGCGAAGCCCAGGTGCATGAGGAACACCAGCCCGGCGCAGATCATCATCCAGATGTTGTTGGCCGTCAGCGTCACTGCCTTGATGCTCTCCTGCGTGAGCGGCTCTGCCGCTGGTTCGGCGGCAAGCGCCACCGCGGGCAGCGCCATCATCGCCAGGGGCATGAACCACATCCACAGCGGGATACGAAGTCGATACATGTTGCACGTCCCGTAAGTCCAGGTTCTCTCCGGTGAAACGCACGCGCCGGTCGGCGGCCGATGGGGCCGCAGCGCTGGCGTGTGCCGGCCGACGCCGGCCGGTTCGTGGTGTGATCGATCACTCAGCGGGCATGTTCATGACCCGCCGCCGTGGCTTTGGCAAAGGCGGTGCCAACGCCCTTATCACCCCAAAAGGGCGGTTATGAGCCGGCAACGGGGCACAGAAACTGTGCATGAGCGGCCTTCCCCCAGGACATTGCCCGTTTTTGGGCGACAGCTCACCAGAAGAACCACTCGGGTTGCCTGGGCACCAGCCAGTGGTCGACGCCTGCGAAAACCAGGTGCCCCCATTGCACGTAGGCCCCCAGAAGCAGATTTGTCACTCCATGCGCGATGATGCAGGCACCCAGGCTTCGCGTCCACAGCAGCAGCCCGCCCACCATCAGCCCCCACACCAGCGCCGTCATCCACTGCGGATGAACGCTGGCGAAAAGCACCGTCACCACCGCCAGCGCGGCCGGGTTCCACTCCCCCACCGCAGCCAGCTTGAAGTCGCTGGGCGCGATCACCAGCCGCCACAGATAGTCGCGCCAGAACAGCTCCTCCATGAACGCCACCACTACCGTGGCGCAAAACCACCTGGTGATGATAAAGCTCCACATCGCGGCGGCCGACGTGAAGTGCTCGTAGGGGTTGAAGACATCGGCCGAGCCGGGGATGCGCGGGTAGTTCGGCCAGTAGTGCATGAGCGTCTTTTCCATGCCGACCCACTGGACGATGCCGACGATCCCGGCGATGACGCCCAGCCACCAGTAGTCCCAGCGTACCTTCGTATAGCGCTTCCAGAAGCACAGCAGCAGCGCCCCCACCACGAGCGTCTTGAGATAGTATGCGCTGACGTACCACCACGGCCCGCGCCCGCCCGCCCACACCAGCAGCATGAACACGGCCATGGGCAGGATGTAGGGCAGCTCCTCGCGGAGCCAGCTTCGGGGGGCCGCCTTCGACGCGTTGTCGGACATGGGCGTTTTATCGGCTGTTCAGTCCTGCTCGTAAAAGATCCGGCCTCAGGCTCCTCCGACCAGGCCGTGATACTTCATCTCCCGCGCCTTGACGGGCACCGCCGGATCACCCGCCACGATCGTCCAGGGTGGCACGTCGCGCAGCACCACCGCCCGAGCCCCCACCACGGCGCCTTCGCCGATGCGCACCCCCGGATGCACGAATGCGCCGGCCGCCACCCAGACGTAATCCTCGATGGTGATGGGCTTGCGCAGAAGCGGATAGGTCGGGTCGGTGTAGTCGTGCGTGCCGCCGCAGATGTCGGCGTCCTGCGAAATGACGCAGTGGTGTCCGATGCTCAGGTGGCCGAGATTATAGAGATGCGCCCGCGGGCCGACGGCGCAGTGGCTGCCGATGCTCAGGTCCCACGGCCGGATGATGCGCGCCGAGCGGGCGATGCCGACCGTCAGCGAGACTTTCGCCCCAAACAGCCGCAGCAGCAGGCAGCGCAGACAGCGCATGCGCACCCAGCAGACCTGCCAGATGGTCCAGTAGACTATGTTCCACAGCACGCGCAGCACGTACTCGCGCAGGGGATAAGGCCAGCGCACGGCTGTGTCCAGGCGCACCGGATGATGGGATGGAGGATGTTCCTGCTGGTTCATGGGAGAGGTGATGGAAGAAGTGAGTAGGTCACGATGAGGTTATAGGCCAGCAGCAGTACCGCCAGACACAGCGGGCCCACCCACCAGCGGACTGCGTCATCGGAGCGTGCGGGCCCGTCGCCGCCGCGCCCCATGCACGCCAGCGCCGCCAGCCCGATCAGCACCATGGGTTCGGCGTAGCGCTGCCAGGCCTGGCTGTTGAAGCACTGGGCCGCCAGCCACGCGGCCATTGCGATCAGCATAATACGCGCCGGCCGGCCGCGGCCGGATGCCTTCGCCTGGTGGTACAGCAGCCCCAGGACGATGGCCCCGATCGGCGCCAGCATCACGAGGACGATCGAGCGTCCGAACGGCGCCGGCAGACGATGTGCCACTTCCCACATCGCCCCGCCCCAGCGCCCCGCGTCCTTGTTGTAGGCGCTGGGAATCACTATCGCCGCCAGCAGTGCGAAGGTGGCGGCCGTCCACGGGACCCAATTCGCCGCGCGCCTGGCGCCCCACGCCGCGGGAAGAAAGAACAGCCCATACGCCCCGGCGAGCGACAGCGCCAGAGGGGCCATGGCCGGGTTGACGCCGCCCGCGTGCTGCGTGCGGAACGAGGGCGGGGTGAGGCCGCCCCAGATGGCGGCGAAGACCGCGACGGCGAGAACGGGGGGAAGGCAAGCGATGGCACGGGCGATTTTCGATTTTCGTCTTTCGATTTGCGATTCTCGATTATCGATTGCCCGCACTCGGTCTTCGTCATTCGTCATTCTTTGGGGCTTCGGGCTTCGGCCTTCGTCATTCTCCACTGAACCCCGAACCCCGAACCCTGAACCCTCCTGTGTGCCTTCGTGCCTCCGTGCCCCCGTGCCTTCCACCACCACCATCACCGCCACCACCCACAAATGTATCTGCCGCGTCAGCACGGCCAATGTCGCCATCGTGCTTCGGTACAGGTGCGCCCGGGCGCTGGTCGCGCCGGCCAGCGCCGATCCCAGCACCAGGCTCACCCAGAGCCAGCCCAGGTTGTCGGTGGTCAGCCACGCCGCAGCGCCGATCACATAGCTCGAGCACGCCAGCGGCAGCACCGCCGCCAGAGCCTGCCACGGCGGAACATAGCGGGCCGCGATGGCCATCACGCTCAGCAGCAGTGCCGCGCCGATGGCCACGTTGATGAGCCGAAGCACCACGACTTCGTCCGTGACGTACCTGGATACAGTTGCCATCGTCAGGTGATACAGGGGCGTCGTCGCCGATCTATAGTCCCGCAGCCCGATCCACGGCCACTGCTCCGCCATCTGCCGGATCAACGGCAGGTGATACTCGCGCTCGTCGGATGCCTCGCTGGTAGTGCCGCCTTCTCTCAGGGCCAGCGGGAGCGTCAGCGCCGCGAAAAGCGCCGCCAGGATCGCGGCCGCCACGCACCGCCGCCACCCACCGGCTCTATCGGCATGGTACCAGAGGCTGCTCATGGAAGGCTCGCGGCGACAAGGATCAGCACGACGACCGTGCCAAAGGCGTAGCTGGCGCGGTCCTTGAATGCAAAGACGATGGGGTCTTCCTCGCGGATGTCGCCGCGCCACGCCAGCAGCCACAGCCGCGTCACCCAATAGAGGAACAGCGGACACAACAGCCACAGGCGCTCCCGATGAGCATAGAGCCGCTGGGCGAACTGCCCTCCCTCGATGTACAGCGCCAGCACCAACACGGCCAGATACCCGCTGACCACGCCGGCGATGGCCAGCACCTGGCGGTCCTGGGGGCGATATCCCCGTCCCGCCGGCGCCTGTCCCCCGGGCAGGCGCTCCAGCTCGACGTGCCGCTTGAGCAGCGCCAGGCTCTGGAAGAAGAACAGCGAGAACGCCAGCAGCCATGGCGTGACCTCGATACCGGTGGCCACCCCCCCCGCCAGAATGCGATACGCATACAGGGCGCCCAGCAGCACGACATCCACGATGGGGCGTTGTTTCAGCCAGAGCGAATAGACGGTCGTCAGCACGCCGTACAGCGCCAGCAGCCCGGCGAATTCGGCATTGACGACCAGCAGCGCCAGCGCCATGCCCGCCGTCGCGAGGCACAGCGCCATGGCCACGGCCCAACGGGGAGGCAGCGCGCCGCTGGCGATGGGGCGGTGCCGCTTGGCCGGATGCAGCCGGTCGGACTCGACGTCAAGCAGGTCGTTGACGATGTAGACGGCCGACGCGAAGAGACTGAACGCCGCGAAGGCGGCCGCCGCCATGGCCACCACGGGCCACTGCCCCACCTGATGGGAGGTCAGCACGGGAACGAAAATCAGCAGATTCTTCACCCAGTGGTGGAGCCTTAGAGCGCGCAGCGCGGCCGGCCCACCCCGACCCACGGCGCCGTCGTTGCGGCGCTGGCTGAGGGCATCCGAAGTCTGGGGGTTCATGCGCTGGCCTCGGGATCCGCGGGATGTGCTTCGCGGCCCGCCACGCGTTTCATCACGCGCTGTTTGACGACTTTGGCCGGGTTGCCTGAGACAATGGTCCACGGGGGCACGTCGCGCGTGACGACGGCGCGGGCGCCAACGACAGCGCCCTCGCCGATACTCACCCCGGGATGGATGAACGCCCCGGCCGCTATCCACACGTAGCTGCCGATGGTCACCTCTTTGCGTAACAGCGGATAGGTCGGGTCCGTGTAGTCATGCGTGCCTCCGCAGATGTACACATCCTGGGAGATCACGGTGTGGTCGCCGATGGACAGCCCGCCCAGGTTGTACAGGTGCGTGCGCGGCCCGACCAGGCAGTAGTCGCCAATCCTCAGCTCCCAGGGCATCTGAACCCAGGTCGAGGCGGACATCGCCACCCGTCCGACTCTGGCTCCGAACAGCCGCAGCAGCAGCGTTCGCAGGATGGGAATGCGCCGCCAGCACACCTTCCACAGGGTGCACCAGACGATGCTCCACAGAAACCTCAGGACGTAGACGTGCTTCGGATACGGCCACTTCACCGCGTCGCGGGTGTCGGCGCCGAAGCGGCGACGATAGTCGGCGGCCACGGCGTTGTCGGTTGCCGGCGTCGGATCGGGGGGAGGCTGTGGCTTGGCGGGCGCTTCGGCCGACCGCTGCGCCGGGCCGCGGGCCGTGGCGTCGGTTGCGGCCGCCTGCGGCGGGATCAGCCGCGTGACGGGGCGCACCCCGTCTCCGCACTGCTTCTCGCGATACAGTTCGGCCAGCTTGAGCGTGATCTGGTGCTCGTAGACCGCGATCAGGAAGCAGAAGTGAATGCCCACCCAGCCGTCCAGAATGCCCAGCCGCAGGATGTACATGTAGAACCAGCGCACGAACGACCGCGCCGGCACGCGCGGCCAGATGTGCCGCTTGATCCACCGCCGCCGGGCCACCGGCCCGCTCCAGAAGCCGCTGTCCATGGTTCCGCTGGCCTGGTCCTGCTGGATGCGGAAGATTTCCCGTGCCTCCAGCGTGCTGTACTCGTTGTGCTTGGCGATGAAGTAGGCAAGCCCCCGCCGGTCGTAGTGCTCCATCAGCCCGCGCAGATACCCGACGCGCCCATCGACGATCATGTGCTCATGAACCTCGCGGTCCTCGTAGCGCGCCTTGCCGTGCCGGAAGAACCTCACGTTCCAACTGGGATAGTAGCCGCAATGCCGGATGCGCCGTCCCAGAAACAGCAGGTAGCGGTTGACGTAGAAGCCGTTTTCGGGACAGGTGTCGGCGGTCGCGATGGCGATCAGCTCGTCGCGCAGCGGCGGCGTGATGACCTCGTCGGCGTCCAGGATGAAGACCCAGCGCGTCCGGATGGGCAGGTTGTCCAGACCCCAGTTCTTCTGCCGGGCATAACCCTCCCAGGGGTGAAAAACGAAATGCGCGCCGGCCTCGCGCGCGATCTGCTCCGTCCGGTCCGTCGACCCCGAATCCAGCACGAAAACATCCGCCGCCCAGTCGATCACCGACGCCAGCGCATGCGGAAGGTTCACCTCTTCGTTCTTGGTGGGAATGAGGATCGTTATGGGAGCGCGCTGCGCGGTCCGGTCGCTCACAATCAGTACTCGCCCTCGGGTCCTGGCCATCCGCCGTCCGCTGACGGCGCCTAACATTGTATCGGCCGCGCCCGGCAAGTACATTCATGGTCCGATTATGAACCACCGCCCGGTCTGTATCCTCTGTATCCTCGCACTGTGTCTGACGCTCGGCGCCGCAGGCGGGGTACTGGCCGCCGTCTCCCCCCCCGCACGACCGCTCGGCGAACAGCGCCAGGCCATCCTCCAGACTGTCATCCGCTTCGCCGACGCCCTTGACAACGCCGACGAACGGGCCATCAACTCTCTGATCTGGGCCGCACAATTCGCCGACAGCCTCGGCCGCGGCAGCTTCGCCTCGCTGGTCGCCAAACAGAAGCGTCTGGAGCGCATCGCCCGCGAGCGCTTTGGCGAGGCGGGGCGCCGCTTTGATTGTGGCTATCAACTGCTCCTGAGCGAGGCCGAGCGAAAGGCCCTGCTCACCTCGGCCACGGTCATCGTCTATTTCGACGAAATCTGGACCGCCGAGGTCAGCCGCCCCGGCGACGCCTCCCCCATCATCCTGCGCTTCCAGGACGGCGGCTGGCGGATCGCGCTGCCGTTCATCGACAACTACATGGAGGATGACATCAACGCCCTGCAGCAGCGCACGCCCAGCCGCGCCAGCGAAATCCGCCTGCGCCGCAACGAACGTGTGGCCGAGGCCTTCGACGCCGTCGCCGCCGCCGTTGAATCCGGCGAGCTAGCCAGTGCCGAGGCCGCCGCCGCCGACCTGCTGCAGCGCATCCATGAGATCAACGCGACCATGCTCAAGGAGCGCGCGGCCTCCGGAGAGTTCATACGATGGTGACTTTGAGCACCTCTCGTTTCACGGCCTGGCTGAGTCTGCTGGCAGCGACCCTGGTCGGCTGCAGCGGAGGGCGCGGCCAAGGCGGCGAACCCGCCGGCCCGCACGCTGCGGCCGCCGCCTTCTTCACCGCCATCGAGCGGCTCGACACGACTGCACTGAGGAGCGCCTTTGCTTCCGACGCCGACCCGGCGCTTGTCGACGCCCTGGCCACACAGCTCGACGCCTCGCGGCGCCTCCGCGCCGCCGCTATCCGCAAGCTTGGCCGTGACTCGGCCCGCGTGGCCGACGGCGACTGGTCGGCCGCCTCCGCGTGGCGCAAGTCCCTGCGACAGGCCAGCGTCGAACCGGATGACCAGGGCGTCGTATTGCGGCCTGAGCAGGGACCGCCCATGCGGCTGCGACAGGAGAACCGCCTCTGGAAGGTTGTGGCCTATCCCGCCGATGCCGCGCCTCAGGAGGTGGACCGGGCCGTCCGCCTGCTGAACGAGCTGACCAAAGCTCTGGATGAGGCGACGGCGCGTATCATGGCCGACGAACTGAAAGATGTCCGCTCCGTGCGTATGGCGGTGGGCAGACGCGCCGTGGATGCGCTTGTCTCGTTTCAATAGGCCCCTCGAAATCTCTCCATGCACGCCAACACGATCTGCAACACACCCGCCTGCGAGCCTCTCGAGTCGCGCCTGCTGTTGACGGCCGCTCCGCGTATCGCCGCCATCGCCGGCGACAATCGCGCGATGGTCGTCCTGAGCGTCGATCGACCGCTGGATCCTCAGACCGTCAACACGCGGTCAATCAAGGTCTATCGCGCCAGCGGCGCCGCGTCGCCGCTGAAGGCAACCGTCAGCTACAACGCCGCCAAACGACAGATCACCGTTCGGGCGAAGCTGGGCGCCCCCGACCAGCCCTACCGCATCCGCCTCAACTCCTCGATCATCCGCGGCACCGACGGCCAGGCGCTCGACGGCGAGTTTCGTGCCGGCGCGAAGAGCGGCGATGGTGTCGCCGGGGGCGACTATCTGGCCACGCTGCGGCCGGCCGCCACCTCCGTGGCCCGCTTCACCACCGACCTGGGTCTGATCGATGTGCGGCTGTTCGCCACCGAAACGCCCCTCACCGTGCAGAACTTCCTCCGCTACGCCAACGACGGCGAATACGACGGCACCTTCCTTCATCGCAACACCGGCGCCACCCTCGTCGGCGGAGGATACCGCGTCTCCGCCGACAACCGCATCCAAAGCATCTTTCAGCGTGCGGCCGTCCCCAACGAGCCCCGCCCCGGCGCGCCGGGCAACGTGCGCGGGACCCTCGCACTTGAGAAACTCGGCTCCCTGCCCAACAGCGGCACCAATCAGTGGTTCTTCAATCTCAAGGACAACCGCGATCCCCTGGACAGCGACAAAGGCGGCTACACGGTCTTCGGCCAGATCATTAACGCCAATGGACTGAAGGTGCTGGACCGCCTGGCAGCGCGCGGGGTGGTCAATATCGGCAGCGTTTTCAGCTCTCTGCCCGTCAAGGACGCCGACGCCGTGCTCAAACGCGGTTCACTGGACCCGCAGAAAGATCTGCTGTTCATTTCCCGCGTCGCCGTCCTCATGACCCCGGGCAAGTAGAGGTGCCTGACTTCGCGCCTTCGTGGCCCCCCGTCAATCCAGATCATCAGGAATATTGTCCAAATCTCGGTACGTGCGCGGCCGCTGCATCGGGGGCGGGAACACCGGTTCATCGGCCACCAGATGCCGGTCGGTAGAGCCGGTGCGCACCACCTGCGGCGCCATTGCCGGGGGCGCCGCGGCCGTCGGTGCGGCCTGGGACGGCGCCGACTCCTGCAACGTCTGCCTGCGCCCCCGGCCCCGGCGTCGTCGGCCCCGCGAGCGACCCTGATTCTGCTCGCCGGGCATCGCGGCCTGTCCGCCGCCCTCGGGCGGTTGCGCTTCAGCCACAGCCGGTTGTTCTGTCGCCTGCGGCTGCTCGGGTGGCGCAGCGGCCGGCTCAGACGGCGCCGCCGCGGGCGCGGCCACGGGTGCGGGAGCTCCGTTGTCCAACAGTCGCTCCTCGCGCTGCTCCAGTTCGTCTTCAAGCCTGTCGATGTCAAAGCGGTCGGCGGGTGCTTCGACCCGATCGCGCTGCGGCGCAGGCAACCGACGATCGCGCCCTTCGCGCTGCCCGCGGCGACCGTCCTGGGGTTGCCGCTCGCCGCGGGGACCCGTCGGCTGTGCCGAGGGCGGCAGCATCCCCAGCTCTTCCAGATAGACCATGCCGTCGCGGGCATCGAAAAGCTGCAGGTTCATTTCATCCATGCCCAGGGACTGTTCCGAGCGAATGATAATCCGCTTGGACGTGCTGGACTCCAGTGCCGCCAGCGCCGCCCGCTTGCGGTTCTGAAGGTAGAAGGCCACGTCGGGACAGAGGCCCAGTTCCACCCTGGCGACGCGCTGGTCGTTGATGGCGATGGCCAGCCGCCGCATCACGTCCAGCGCCATGCTTTCGGGGGTTTTGACAAGCCCCGTGCCCTTGCAGAAGGGGCAGTCGGAATAGATGGACCGCTTGAGGCTGGGGCGCATCCGCTGCCGCGTCATTTCGATGATCCCAAGCTGGCTCATCCGCAGCATTTTGGTCTTGGCGCGGTCCTTGCGGAGGTTCTCGTGAAGCCGCCGCTCCACCTCGCGCCGGTGCCGCTCGAAGCGCAGGTCGATGAAGTCGCAGATGATCACGCCGCCCAGATCGCGCAGGCGGAGCTGGCGCGGGATTTCGTCGGCCGCCTCCATGTCGGTCTTGAACGCGGTCGTCTCCGCGTCGGCATGGTCGCGGAAGCGCCCGCTGTTGACGTCGATGGCAACGATGGCCTCCGTGGAATCGATCACCAGCGACCCGCCTGAGGGCAGGGGCACATGACGGCTGTACATCATCTCGATCTCCCGCTCGATCCCGTACTTGTGGAAGAGCGGAATGGGCTCCTCGTAGAGCTCGACCTTGTTGCGGGTGCGCGGCATGGCGATGCGGAAGAACTCCCGCACGCGCCGCGCAACGTCCTTGTTGTCCACGACAATCCGCTCGATGTCGCTGGTGAACACGTCCCGCACCGTCCGCGTCACCAGGTCGCCCTCCGTGTACAGCTCCATCGGCGCCGGACCGCTCTCGATCTGCTTGCGCATGTTCTGCCACAGGCGGGTCAGGTAATTCAGATCCTTCTGGATTTCCGCCTTCGTCCGGCCCACCCCGGCGGTGCGGATGATGAATCCGGCGTCGCTCGGCGGCTTGAGGCTGTCCAGTATCTGCCGCAGACGACGCCTTTCCTCCTCGTCTTCGATCTTCCGCGAGACCCCCAGCTTGCTCATGTAGGGCATCATCACCAGGATCCGCCCCGGAATCGACAGGTACGTGCTGAGCGTGGGCCCTTTGGTGCCTATCCCCTCCTTGATGATCTGCACCACGATCTCGTCCCCACGCCTCAGACAGCGCTGAATCGGCGGGCGGTCTCGCCGGGCCATCTTCCGCCCCACCGACTCGTGCACTTCCTCCCCGCGCCGCCCGAAATACGTCGGCAGCAGGTCGGAGATGTGCAGAAAACCGTTGCGCCCCAGTCCGAAGTCGACGAACGCCGCCTGGATCGAGGGCTCCACGTTGGTCACGCGGCCCTTGTAGATGTTGCCCACGTGCGAGGTGGCGCTGGTCCGCTCCATATAGAGCTCCTCCAGGCGACCGTCCTGCACCAGGGCAATGCGGCACTCCTCCCCCTCTGACACGTTGATCAACATTTCCTTTGCCATGCTTGCGTCCGCCGGACGCGGGGCCGGTGGCTCAAGAGCACGCTGGCTCCGGCCCGGACCTGGCCCCCGCGCTGCGGACCCTTTCAAAAAATGTCCGGTACGATCCCCCGGGTTTCCTCTCGCAGGAAGTGGAGGATCTGTCTTTCGCTGTCGAAACTCATCACCTTCCGCGCAACCTGCCGGGCGTGCTCGATCGTCGTCGAGCGGATGATGCGCTTGACTTCGCCGATGTCCGTGCTGTTCATGCTGAAAAGCGTCAGCCCCAGTCCCAGCAGCAACAGCGTGTACAGGGGCTCGCCGGCCATCTCGCCGCACACGCTGACGCTGATGTCATTCCGCTGGCCGGCCCGGATCACGTCGCGGATCAGCAGCAGCACCGAGGGGTGCGCCGGGCAGAACAGCCCGGCGACCTTCTCGTTGGTCCGGTCCACCGCCAGCGTGTACTGGATGAGGTCATTGGTGCCGATGGAAAAGAAGTTCACTTCGCGCGCAAACTGGTTGGCCATCAGCGCCGCCGACGGCACCTCGATCATCATCCCCACCGGTATGTCCGCGCGGTACGGCACCCCCTCATCGTCCAGTTCCTCCATCACGTCCTTGAGCACCATCCGTGCCTGCCGCAGCTCCATGAGGGTGCTGATCATCGGGAACATGATGCGCACGTCTCCCAGCACGCTGGAGCGCAGAATGGCGCGGAGCTGCCGCTTGAACATGGGGATGTCGTGCAGGCACATGCGGATCGAACGGTCCCCAAGGAACGGATTGCGCTCCGGCGTCGGCGATCGTGCCTGCGTGTACTTGTCGGCGCCCAGATCCAGCGTGCGGATCACCAGGGGCCGGCCGCCCAGTCGACGCAGCGATTCGGCGTAGGCGTTGTAGTGGTCCTCCTCCGTCGGCTCCTTCTGCGAGGCCATGTACAGGAACTCGGTGCGGTACAGCCCGATGCCGGCGGCGCCCCGCCGGATGGCCTCGTCCACCTCCTCGGGAAACTCGATATTGGCGTAGAGGCTGACGGCGTGCCCGTCCAGCGTCACGGCCGGCAGCGACACCAGCTCGCGCAGCTCCGCCTCCAGGACCTCGCGCCGCCGCTCGTACTCGCGGTGTTCGGCGAGCTGCTCGGCGTCGGGGTTGATGATGACCACGCCGCGGTTGCCGTCCAGGATGATGCGGTCGCCGCTGCTGACTTCCGCGGTGATGTTCCCCAGCCCCACGACGGCGGGGATGCCCATGGCCCGGGCTACGATGGCCGTGTGGCTGGTGCGTCCCCCGACGTCGGTGGCGAAGCCCTTGACGTGGGCGCGGTCCAGCGCCGCCGTCTGCGACGGCAGCAGGTCGTGGGCGATCACCACCACATCGCTGCTGAGATGGGCCAGGCTCTCCTGCTTCTGTCCCACCAGGTTGTGCATGATCCGCCGCTCGATGTCGAAGATGTCCTTGACCCGTTCCGACAGGTAGCGGTCGGAGATGGCGCTGAAGTTGCTGGCGTAGCGGCGGAGCACCACCGACACGGCGTACTCCGCCGTCACCTTCTGCTGACGGATGGTGTTGATGACCGGATCGGCCAGATCGCGGTCGCGCAGCACGCCAATGTGGAAATTGAGGATGTCGCCGATCTCCTTGCTGTACTTCTGGGCCACGTTCTCGCGCAGGGCATTCAGCTCCGCCAGGCTCCGGGCCATTGCCTCCTCGAACCGGCGCACCTCGTGCTCCACGGCCTGCGGCTCGACGTGACGGCGCGGCACCACCAGGTCCTCAGCATCCAGCACGATCGCGGTGCTGATGACAACTCCCGGCGAAACACCGATGCCCTTCTTGATCTCCATCTGTCCTTGCCATCCGCCGGCGCCGCCCGCCCGGGCGGGTTCGCCGGTGCGTTGCCGCGCCGCTGCGCTCTCAGTCCTCGCCGAACCCCGACTCCACCAGCTCCGCCAGCTCCTGCACCGCCCGATCCGCATCCTCCCCCTCGGCGCGAATCGTCAGCGGCGTTCCCTCCACCGCGGCCAGCACGATCATCTGCATCACGCTCTTGCCGTCGGCCTCGCCGGGCCGCTGCCCGCCGCTGACCACGCGGATGTTGGAACGGAAGCGCGTCGCCAGATCGACGAACTGCATCGCCGGCCGCGCATGCAGTCCCAGCCTGTTTCTGACGACGGTATCACGCGAGGCCGTTGCCATCTGCTCGCACTCCAAGGCCGCATCGCCGCCGCCTCGCCCCCCGCAGGGGGCCTGACCGCGGGGCACGGCCAGCCGTCATCGGGCCTGATCGGCCTCGTCCAACAGGTCAAGGATGGCCTCGCGCGTCGTGCTCTGCCGCAGGAACCGGCGGAACGTATCGTCCTGGAGGTTCGTGAAGACGATGTTCATCGCCTGAAGGTGCTGCTGCGGCTGGTTCTCCGGCGACAGCAGCAGCACGACGCTGTAGACCGGCTGATGGTCCAGCGCCGCAAAGTCGATCCCCTCTTCGCTGCGCCCGATCGTCCCCACCATCTTCCGGACCTTCGCGTGCTTCACGTGCGGCACAGCCACCCCGCGACCGAACCCCGTCGAGCCGTTCTTCTCGCGCTTGATCAGCGCGGCCAGCAGCTCCTCGCTGGCCGACCTGGGCACGGCGCCGGCGGTCACCAGGGCCCCCACCAGCTCCCCAAGCACGCCGTCGCGGTCTCGGGCGACCAGCTTGGGCACGATCGCCTCCCGCACGATGAATTCTCTGAACTTCATAGATCTTTCGGACTCCAGCCGCATCTCAACTGCGCAACCGTTTGTCTTCGCCGGCGGCATGCTTGCGGTTACGGAACTTGTCCTTGTGTTCGGTGAGCTGCCGTTCCAGCTTCTCGACGCACCCGTCGATGCAGGCGTAGGCATCGCCCTGCTCGTGGCGGGCGATGAACATGTTCTTGTGTTCCGCGTTGACGATCATCTCCACGGTCGTGCCGTCCCTGCGGCTGTCGAATACCACTTCGATCTCCTGGATCCGGTCGAAGTAGCGCGTGAGCTTTCCCGCCTTCTGCTCCGCGTATGTCTTCAGTGCCGGCGAGACTTCCATGTGACGCGAGGACACAGTCACGATCACGAGTCAGCTCCTTCCTGTCAGTTCCCGGACCAGTTTCTGGCTGGCCATTATACACCGCCGCCCCACTGGGGCGGCCTCACGTCCACCGGCAGCCGCGACGGTTCTCCGCGGGCCGCGGCGGACCCGTTCGTCTGCGACGCCGGTCCGCTCACCCCCGCCGTCACCAGCAGCCGCATCGCCTCCTCCACCGTCAGCGGCAACTCCAGCACGCGCTCGCGCGGCACCAGCACCACGTAGCCGCTGAACGCCGTCGGCGACGACGGTATGAACACCGTCACCATTTCCGTTTCCGTCGCCTCGGCCACCGCCCCGATTCCCGGGCCCGTCACCAGTCCCAGCGACCAGATCCCGTTGGCGTGCGGCTCCACCGCCACCACCCGACTCGAACGCAGCCGCGTCCGACGGTCCGCCAGCACGTAATCCGTCACCTGCTTCACCGCCGGATAGATTGCACGAATCAGCGGTATCCGCATCAGGCCCATCTCCACCAGCCGCCAGGCCGTCCGGCCGATGAAGTTGCCCACGAACAGACCCACGATATAGACAAGCACGATCGCCAGCAAGACGCCCAGAAGCTGCACCAGCCATGGGTCGGCCTCGTGCTTCCACCAGTAGATCAGCGCGTGCACCTCCCAGTCCGGCACCAGATACGACTGGACCGTGCTGATCAGCCAGATCATGTACTTGCCCAGATAATCCCAGAGGATCTCCCACAGCTTCACCAGCAGCAGGATGGTGATCAGCGTCGGAAGCAGCGTCGCCACCCCGCGCACGAAGAACCGCCGGAAATCGTCAAAGAACCCGGCGCGATGGCGCGGTGCGGGCGGGGGCGGAATCGTTTGAGTATCGCTCACAGCGTGCCGGACGCGGGCTTCACATCATCCTTGGATCCGTCACTTCCGCGGACCCTCGCCCTCCTTGATACACGCCCCGACCACAAAGTTCAACCGCTGATCACTGCCCAGTCCCTTCGCCGGGCCCTCCGCCTCGGGAGGGCTTGGGGCAGCGGCTCTGGCACCACCAAGCCTGCTGCGCACCGGCGAGGACGCCCGTGCTACGCGTCCTACGGGCGGGCGCGACGTCGTTGGGCACGGGCGAGGACGCCCGTGCTACGAGGTGGCCGTGCGTCGTTCGGTTGGGGGGGGACGCGCGGGACGCACGTGCTACGTGGCGGCGGTGCGCCGGTCGGCACGGGCGCGACGCGCGGGATGCCCGTGCGGGGCGCCGGTCGGCACTGGTGAGGATGCCCGTGCTGCGTTGGGCGCCCGCCATCCCAGTCCGCCGGCCGCGGTGACTCTCACGCCCCCCCGGCTACCGGCCGCGTCGCTTCATGCAGCTCTGGTCATCGTACCGGCGGCTGATCCGCAGAGGTCGCCGACCGGCTCACCGCCCTGACCGGATGCTCCACCAGCGACCTGGCATACCGCTGGATGAACGCCTGCGGGTCTTTGCTCAGCTTCCACGCCAGATCGCGCTGCGTCTCCACAGGCAGTCTTCCCAGCGCCACCAGACCCAGCAGCCGCGCCGGCCATTCACCATCCTCCAGCATCTGCTGAATGCGGTCCGACGCCTGATCCGACGGGCCCCACCGCGCCAACAGAAACCGCGCCCACGTCCGCACGTTGGCATCGGCCGCCTGCGCCGCCTCCTGCACCAGCCGGTTCAGCTCCTTCGCCTGCGCCTGCTGTGTCGGCGATCTGCTCAGATACCGGCTCAGGTCCGTGGCCAGTCCCAGCCGCCGCATCTGCTCGGCTCCATCGGCCACCGGCTTGAGCAGGTTCTCCATGTCGCTCGACCCCGGCCCAACCTGAAACCCGATCCGCTCCATGCGCCGGGCCTCGGAGACCTGCCCGCACAGCCTGGTCAGGGGATTGGTCACGGCCGCCACCAGCAACGTCACCGGCGCCACCGGCTCCTCCGCGAGAATGCCCGCCAGCGGTCCGTGGTCTATTCGCACCACCGCCGAAAGCGACTGCCGCGGCCGGAGCACCATCTGCTCGGTAATCTCATGCACCGTGGCGCCGGGAAGATTCGCCTGCCGCAGCCCCGTTAACTGAACGTTGATCCACACATCCGTCCCGATCACGCCGTCGGGACCGATGCTCAGGTCGTACGCGCTGATGTTCTGAATGGTCAGCCGCACCAGCATGCTCTGACCGTGGACGTGCGAGACGCGCAGCGGCTCGACACGCACCGCGTAAAAGCGGCTCGGCTCCGTGAGTATGCGCAGCCAGTCCCGGTTGAATCGCTCCAGCTCGCTGGTGAGCTGCCGTGCCCATGGCGCCGCCGACACCGACATGCCCCGCGGCCGCAGCTCATCCATAAGCAGCGCTCCGATGAAGCCGTGACCGTGGGAAGCCAGCAGCGCCGCGGCCTCCTTCTTCCATGCCTCGCGATCCTCGCTCGAATCCGAGTAAGTCCGCAGCAGTCCCAGCCGCGCCAGAGGGTCTTCGGCGGCCACTGGTTCCAGCCGCGCTCTGGCCTGCTCGTGGCGGCCCTCGACCAGCATTGCCCACCCCGCCAGCCGCGCATCGGCCACCGCCGCCTCATGATTGGCCGGGTCGGCCCCCCGTACCTCCCACAGGTGCCTGCGAATCTTCTCGGCATCGGCGGCGCGTCCGGCCAGCGCCACCTCCACCCAGGCCAGGTCCTCGAGCACGGCCGCATACCGCCGCACCGTTGCAGGGTTTTCCGCGCCGCGCAGCAGCTCGATGTCTCCGCTGAGGTCCGGCAGCTCGCGCAGCGCCCCTTCGATCGGGCGCGTGGTCGCCGTCTTCACACCCAGTTCCTGCCGCGTCACCTCAAGGCTGTTGATCATCGCATTGCGGGCCTCGGTGACGGCGGCCTCTATGGCCCGCGCTTCGGCCGGCGGATCGGCCGCCCGCAGCGCCAGCGCCCGCAGCAGCAGAAACGCATAGTCGTGCGGCTGAACCTTCAGGACCTGATCGATGATGCTCGTGGCACCCTCGATCTGACCCGCCACGATGCGCTGCGCCGCCAGCTTCAGGATCGTCTCCCGCGCCGGCATGCCCCCCGCCATCCGCACATTGGCGGCCAGCTCGTACCACTCCAGCGACTGGCCCACCAGCCCCACCCCCGCCATCAGGTCGCCCAGTTCCTCGATGGCAACGGGATTGGCCGGATTGGCCCGAAGCATCTGAAGCAGCAGGGCTGCCCGCTCCGCCGGCGCGGTCGTCGGCCCCATCAGGCTGTACTTGCGCAACAGCGCCTGCGAGTTGAGCGGATTCAGCTTCAGCGCCTGTTCCAGCATCTGCGCCGCTTCCGCCTGCCGCCTGGACTCCATCAGCAGATCGGCCGCGTCCGTGGCGATTACCGAACGCACCTCCGCCGGGATCGCCTCCAGCGCCAGCCTCGAGTTCAGATACTCCAGCCGCGCATGGACGGTCTGCATGCCCGACGCGTACAGACGCACCAGCTCCACCTGAATGAGGCGATCGTCCGGCCTCAGCCGCCGCACCGCCGTCACCGCGTCCATCAGCAGATCCCGCTCGCCCAGGCGCCGGCTCACCCGCGCGGCCAGCAGCGGGTAGCGGATTTCCTCGGCATCGAGCTGTCGCGCCGCCGCCAGCAGCGCCTCCATTCTCACCATGCTGGCGCTGGCGTACTCGGGGGAGAGTTCGGCATCCGGCGGCACGTCCGCCACTTCCATCGCCAGCGTCCAGAACGCCGACGCGAGCACAGCCTGCGAGGAGGGCCGCGGCGGCGCCGTCGCGCCCAACACAAGCGGCAGCAGACACAGCAGGGCAAACCGATTGAACAGTCTCATAATCTTTCCTTGCACCACAAAGCACCAGATACATCGATCATCGACCCGCCAGCCCCGATGCTGTAGCCGGCATGTCCCTGGTGCTTGACTCATCAGACTCCGCCGTGGGGCCTCTCGGCGGCCCACCCACATCAGCGATCCCCTCCCTGGGCATCTTGCGGCGCCGACGGCGCTTCATCCAGCAGCAACGGAAACTCCCTGGCGATGTACTCCTGCGCCCTGCGCAACCGCTGCGACAGCAACGCCCGCACCCGCTCCGTGTACGCCTCCGGATCCAGCGGCGTGGGGTCGGCCGGCCGCGCATCCAGCACCACCGCCCTGCGAATCACCTCCCCCCCACGCAGCACCCGCAGGTGAATCGTCGTCCCCGGACGCACCGCCTTGATCGCTTCGGCAAACTGGTTCCAGTCCAGGGGCTGGGCCAGCGGCCGCTCCTCCAGCTCCAGAATCACGTCGCCGTCACGCAGCGCCCGATAAGCCCCGAATCCCGGCATCCGGCTGTCCACCACGATCCGCTGCGCCCCCTCCGCACCCAGCGGATCGCTGCTCCTGAGCATTCCCAGAAACCCAAAACGCTCGTCACGCTCGTAGGGCTCCTCGCTCAGATATACGTGCGTCACCACCTGCCGCAACTGCGGCCGCAGCATCCCCAGCGCATCACCCAGCTCCGCGATCACCGCGCGCAGCAACGGCAGCTCGGATCGCCGCAGCCCCATCAGCCGGTCGACCGCCTCGGCGCGCACCCCGGGATCGGCATCGCGCAAATCCAGCGTCCAGCGCCTGATCATGGCCGCATCCGACGGGCCAATATCCGGGGGCGCCGTCTGCTGCGCAAATACCGCCGCCCCCAGCAGCGCCGCCCCCAGACACAGCGTCAGCAGACGCCGCGTGGAAAGGCTCAACCGCCCACCAGCGATATCAGAGCGTCGGCCGATCTCGTGATCCATTGTGTCTTCCGTTGCACCATCCGCAGAAAGCCGGTTCCGCCGATCCGGCCAAACGAACCTGTGATAGCTATAGGCAATACGGCCTCTGCTATCAATGCTTCGGCCATCAGCCACGGCAGCGCCTGGATTTCCGCCCTGCTGAGGATTGATACCCCATCGTAGCCGCGGATGAAACGCTTCAGTCGGCTTTCGTCCACATGATCGGGCCACTGCGAGGGATCCTGATCGCCCCCGATGATCGAAAACTGAAGGCTGCCGTTGGCCACGTCCGTGATCCGCTGCAGTTGCCGCGCCGAGTCGTAGTCGATCACCGCCACGACGCGATTGTCCCTGAAGAGCATGTTCCCGGGGTGCCAGTCGCCATGCACATACTGCTTCGGCCATTGGGAGAAACCCAGCGCCTCCACCTTCTCGGCGGCGCAGTGAAACGTCTCCCCCAGCGCCTGCAGCAGCGAGTCGAGGCCCTCCTCCGGCGGCACGCTGGAGGGGATGGCCGCCAGCCCCTGATCCACCATCCCCTGGTTGTGGTAGCTGCCCATGCTCGATGGCGGGTCCAGTCTGAACTCCGTCAGCAGCTCGTGGTACAGCGCCAGGACCCGCCCCGCCTCGTATGTCGCCTCCAGGGAATGAGGATACGGCTGGCCGTTGATGTACTCGAACAGCTCATACACGCCCGACCGCCATACCACCATCGAGTCGTCATCGAACGCGGTGCCGATCAGTCTGGGCAGCGGAAACTGCTGGGCTGCCAGATAGCGCTGCAGGGCGTGGGTGAGCCGCACCTTGTTCAGATCGTCCTTCCCCCGCGCCCGCCGCTTCAGCAGATATCGTCCCGACTCGCTGGTGATCAGCAGCTTGGGAGCCCGCCGCGACCCGCGGTTGAACTCCGCGATGGATTCGATCACCCCCAGGTTGTAGTGCGAGAGCACGATGGCCAGCTCATCGGCAGCAAATCGCTCACGCTGCCCCCCCGGGGCGGACTGACCCGCGCCGGATGTCGCGCTCTGGATCGGAGAGGCGGCCGGCTGCATACATGTAGAATAAGCTTCGTTTCCTGCGAAGGCAACGTTAACAGGCGGTTTTTCGGTTTTTACCTGAACACCGCCCAGCTTGCTTCACCAGGGTGCTCCTGATCGTCGGCTGCCCTGCACGTGGCCCGGCGGCGTCCTGCATCACGCTTTCACGCCCTGGGCACTCTTTACAGCCGCCGACAACTTCATAGACTCTTGCCTGCCGTTGTGCTGTCCGCCTTCGGCACTCCATGAATCAATGAAGGATAACGAACATGAGCATCGACATTGAACTCGTCCAGGCACGCCAAATCCTCGATTCCCGCGGCAATCCCACCATCGAGGTCGACGTCGCCCTTGAAAACGGCACCCTCGGCCGAGCGGCCGTCCCCTCCGGCGCCAGTACTGGCGAAAACGAGGCCGTCGAGCTGCGCGACGGCGACAAGAAGAAGTTCCTGGGCAAGGGCGTTCTCAAGGCCGTCGAGAACGTCAACAGCAAGATCGCCCCCGAACTGATCGGCCTGGACCCCCGCGACCAGGAGGCTATCGACCAGCTCATGATCGACCTCGATGGCACCCCCAACAAGAGCAAGCTTGGCGCCAACGCCATCCTCGGGGTCTCCATGGCTGTGGCCAGGGCCGCCGCCGAAGCGTCGGGCCTGCCTCTGTACCGCTACCTGGGCGGCACCGCCGCGCGCACGCTCCCGGTGCCCATGATGAACATCCTCAACGGCGGCAAGCACGCCGACAACAATGTCGACTTCCAGGAGTTCATGATCCAGCCCTGGGGCTTCGACAACTTCGCCGATGCCCTGCGCGCGGGCGTCGAAATCTATCACGCCCTCAAGAAGGTCCTCCAGAAGAACAAGATGAGCACGGCCGTCGGCGACGAGGGCGGCTTCGCCCCCGACCTGAAGGACAACGAGGATGCGCTGAAGGTCATCGGCGAGGCTGTCGAAGCGGCCGGCTACAAACTCGGCAAGCAGGTCTTCATCGCGCTGGACCCCGCCGCCAGCGAGCTGTGGGACAATGAGAAAAAGGGCTACAAGTTCTTCAAGAGCAACCCCGACAAGGTGCTCAAGAGCGAGGAGATGGCCGATTACTGGGCGAAGTGGATCGAGAAGTACCCCATCCGCTCCCTGGAAGACGGCATGGCCGAGAACGACTGGGACGGCTGGAAGCTGCTGACCGACCGGCTGGGCAGAAAGATCCAGCTCGTCGGCGACGACAACTTCGTCACCAACATCAAGTTCCTTCAGAAGGGCATCGACAGCGGCGTTGCCAATTCCATCCTCGTGAAGGTCAACCAGATCGGCACGCTCAGCGAGACGTTCGCGGCCGTGAATCTGGCCATGCGCAACGGCTACAGCGCCGTCATCAGCCACCGCAGCGGCGAGACTGAGGATGCCACCATCGCCGACCTCGCCGTCGCCACCAACTGCGGCCAGATCAAGACCGGCGCCCCGGCGCGAAGCGATCGTGTGGCCAAGTACAACCAGCTCCTGCGGATTGACGAGCAGCTTGGCGATCAGGCGGTGTACGGGGGGAAGTTCTGGAACAGGTGAGGCGGCGCGTATAGTCAGGCAGAATGATGCGAGCGCGCAATCGGAAATTATCCGCCGCCGGGCAGCGAAGAGAGCCTCCAGTACGTGCAACGCATGTGACGGTGTGCGTGTCGAACCCGGCGAATCCAGCCCATCGGTGGCAGTCGCTCTTTCTGGTGGACACGGGTGCGACGGACTGCTACGTGCCGGCCAAGCACTTGCGCGCGATCGGCATCCGGCCGCGAGGCAAGCGAACGTACCAGTTGGCGGACGGGACCGAGATCACGCTGGACATCGGTGTCGCCCAGGTCGAGTTCATGGGCGATGTCGTGGGTGCCACCGTGTTGTTCGGTGCGGATGATGCCGAACCGATCCTTGGCGTCACGGCGCTCGAATCCGTCGGCATCGAAGTGGATCCGAAGAACCAGCGGCTCAAGCGCCTGCCGGCCGTCAGATTGAAGTAAACGCCTCGGCCAGCGGAGGTCCAGCGCATGACCTTGATGCGGTCTGATCGCATTGGGGCGGCCGCGCTGATAGCGCCGCGCCAGTCCCATCGTGCCTTGGTCTGGGCCGCGCAACGGCGTACAATGTCGATGCCATTCAAGGAGGCACCATGTCGCGTTCGGATGCCGTCCGCGACGAAATCCGTCGACTCCTGCGAGCCGTTCCTTTCCAGCGGTTCATCATCACCCTCGAGAACGGCGACCGGGTCCTCATCGAGCATCCCGAGAACATCGCCTTCGATCCCGATGGCAAGGGCCCCGGGGCCGATGATTTCTACGTCATCACCGGGCGCATCCGGCTCTTCAGCACCTTCAGCGCCATCTCCAGCAGCGCCCTCGCCGACCGCGAGGGCGCGGTGGCGTAACGACGTGCCTCTGGGCAAGTCGCCGGCCCAGATCGTCGCGTTGCCGAGCGAGCCGGACGACACGTTCGAGTGCCTTCGCGTGTCCGACATGCGTGGCCTGCGCCTCCCACACAAGCAGGTCCTGCTGGACCTGCCAGGCAAAGACGCGCAGCGCATCGGGGGGATCAGCCGAGGCAGGCCTTGAGGACGCTCGTGAAGCGTTCCGATCGCTGATGCGCGGCTGCGGTGAGCCGGGCCCGTGAGCCCGTGACCAGGCGCTTCCCGCCGCGTATGCTGCTGACCCGTGTGTCGGATGCCACCACCTGTGCCCCGCGGCCTTAAGGCTCTGCGTTCCGGCTGGACGGCGACTGTGCCATTGTGGACGCTGCTGGGCGTCTGCTGCCTCCTGCCCCTCGCCTGGATGCTGTGGGTCCTCATCCAGCATCCCAACGTCCTGGGCGAGTTTCACCTCAGCGGCTTCCGCGCCAGGCTCCTGGGCCGCACACTCCTTTACAACGGCATGGCCGCCGCGCTCGCCACTCTCCTGGGCCTCCCCGCCGCTCTGGTGGTGGGGCGCGGCCGCGGCCGGCTGGCGCTCGCCCTGACCCTCCTGCTGCCCCTGGCGCTGGTCATGCCTTCCATCGCCTATTCCTACGGCTGGATCCAGTGCCTGCGGCTGCTCGGCATCCACCTCAGGCCGGCCGACTGGCCCGACGTGATCCGCTGCGTGTGGACGTTGGCCAGTTGGCTCTGGCCGCTGCCGGCGCTGCTTGGCGGAGCGGCGCTGCGTCTCACCGACTCGCAGGTTCAGCAGCAGGCGCTGCTCGACGGCGCGCTGTGGCGCATCACGCTCCGCCAACTTGCCGCGCCGATGCTGCTGGGCTTCGCCATCGTCATGCTGCTGGCCATGCAGGAGTTCTCCGTGTGGGAGCGAACCGGCATCAGCGTCGTGGCCACCGAGGTGCGCACCGTCTTCGACGGCGGGCCCGTCCGCAGCGAGGACCCGGCCGCCATCGCGGCCGTGGACGCCGGAACCGGACGCACCCTGCCCCGGCAGCTCGAGCGATCCGCCGCCGCACTGACCACTGCACTGCCCATGCTGACGATCGTCCTGCTGGCGGCGGTGGCCGTCGCCCTCCTGGCCCGGCGGATGCTGTCGGCCGACGGAGTCGAGACGGGCGGCTGGCCGGCGGTGCTTAACGCCGGATGGCTGCCGGCCCTGCTGGCGGCGGCGGTGCTGGCATTGACGCTGCTCGTGCCCACCTCCTGCATGGTGATTTCCATTTCCTCACACCGCTGGACCTTCTCCATGGACCGTGACTTCATGCCCCTGCGCATCTGGCTGTGGGCCTGGCCCTACGCCACAGGCACGCTGCTCATCGGCGCCCTGGCAGGCCTGGGGGCCGCCTGCCTGTCGATGCTGGCCTGCGTTCGCCGCAGTCCCTGGGGCCTGGTGGCGGCTACCATCGTCTTTCTGGTGGGAGGCGAATTGCTCGCCATCGCGACCATCAGGATATACAATCGGGCGACACCCTGGCCCCTGAGCTTTGTTCGTGTATCCGGGCACGATCTGTTCGGGTGGGTCTACAACAGCTTTCCCGCCATGTTCATCGTTCACATGGGACGCTTCGGATGGCTGGGCCTTCTGGCCGGCTATCTCACGTGGTCGCGCCCGTTCTCGGAAATCCGCGACGCCTGCGCCGTCGACGGTGCTGGACCCTGGCGCGCCTGCTGGCACGTGCTCTGGCCCGTGGCATCTCCGCTCCTGCTGGCCGCCGCTCTGCTTGTGGCCATCCTGGCGATGACCGAGGTTCCGGCCAGCACGGTGCTGGCACCGCAGCGTCCTCAGATGCTGGTGCCCACGCTGATGGGCTGGGTCCACATGCAGCGGCACGATGACATGCTTGAGGGAACACTGTTGTTGATGGGTCTGGCTCTGGTGTTCGGCGTCGGATTTGTGCTGCTGGCGTGGGCCGGTCTGCGACTGACCAGATCGCTGGCGGCCGTTCGGAGTGTTTCATCGGAAGGGTAAAAGAGCATGCGGGCGGGTGACGGACATGTCATCTCGACGGCGATGCGACCGGTGGCGAAAGTCCCCTATCAGACGTGCGGTTGCGCCGCCTTCGTGGCGCCGGCGTCTGCCCCGTGCCTGGGATACTGCGCGCACGGCGGAAGGGCACGGGCAAGATGCCCGCGCTACGAGGTTGCGACCGCGCCACCCTTCCGTGGCACACCGCCGGCCACATGGCACGGCGATGGCACACGCCCGACGGCGTGGATACTGGCCCTGCTCTGCGTCCTGGTCGCGGCCGGCTGCGAACGGTCCGGTTCACCGCAGGCGGTCTGGCTGGAGACCGGCCCGGCCCGCGGGCAGGTGGTCTATCCCCGAGCCATCACCTACAGCCGCGCAGCACACTGCTTCTTCGTGGTCGACCGCCTGGCGCGCATTCAGCGCGTCGAGGCCGATGGCTCCGTCTCGCTCGACTGGCGAATGCCCCAGTGGGTCAATGGTAAGCCTGTCGGCCTGAGCGTCGGTCCCGACGGCAATCTCTACGTGGCCGACACCCATTACTCCCGCGTCGTGGTCTACTCGCCTGGCGGCCACTACCTCCGCGAGTGGGGCAGCTACGGCACCGCTGAGGGACAGTTCATCTACCCTACCGATGTCGCGTTCGACGCCGACGGCAACATCTACGTCAGCGAATACGGCGATAACGACCGCATTCAGGTCTTCGATCCCCACACCCACCGCGTGCTCAGGACCATCGGACGCTTCGGCCACGACGACGGCGAGTTCTCGCGTCCCCAGTCCATCCTCATCGACTCGGCCGGCCTGCTGTATGTGGCGGATTCTTCCAACCACCGCATTGCCGTCTTCCGCGTTGACGGCACATTCCTGCGGAACATGGGGCGGGTTGGCAGCGGGCCCGGTGAGTTCCGCTTCCCCTATGGGTTGGACCAGGATGCCGACGGCAACCTGGTGGTGGCGGAGTTCGGCAACAATCGCGTACAGTTGATCGACAAACAGAGCGGCGCGGGGCTGAAAACCTGGGGCGCTGCCGGGCGGCGGGCCGGACAGCTCGCTTGCCCCTGGGCCGTCGCCGTGGATGATTCCGGCCGCGTCGTTGTGGTAGACTCGGGCAACAACCGGCTTCAGGTGTTCGCATGGTAGGCACCTCGACCCTGCACAAGACCATCGCGCCGCTGGCCTGGTGGATCGACCTGGAGTTCCTGGCCGCCTGGCAGGCTCTGCTTCTGTTCGCGGCGCTGGCCGCTCCGGTCGTCTGGCTGGGCATGCGCTCCATGGCCGGGCTGGGTCCGGTGCGGCAATGGGTGAGCATCGCCCTGCGCCTGGCCGTTCTTCTGGTGCTCGTGCTCATCATCGGGGGGGCGCGCTGGCAGCGCCAGCACCGCAACGTGGAAACCCTGGTCCTCCGCGACATCAGCCACTCCACCCGTCTGGCGCGCAACTTCCCCGGACGCAGTCTGGCCGACTCCATCGACGAGTTTCTCATCGAGGCGGCCCGCGAGGATCGCAAGCCCCACCGCGACGACCGCATCGGCGTCATCAGCTTCTCCGATGAACCTCGCATCGACTGGATCGCCAACACCTCGCTCTTTCTGGACGCCCGCGCCATCCGAGATCCCGGCGACGGTACCGACATCGCCTCGGCCATCCAGCTTGCTCTGGCCACCTTCCGCCGTGACGCCATGCAGCGGATACTGCTCATCACCGACGGCAACTCCACCAAAGGCGACCTGAAGACCGCGCTGGACGCGGCCATCGCCCAGAAGGTGCCCATCGACGTCATGCCCCTCCAGTATCGGGTCGACAACGAGGTGCTGGTGGAGCGCGTCTCCGCCCCCTCGGTGCGCCGGGAGAGCGACGCTTTCGACGTCAGCGTGACGCTCCTCTCCACCAACAAGGCCCCCGTCAGCGGTACCCTCGAGGTCCTGGAGGAACAGCACCGCCTCGAGCAGCGACGAATTGTTATCCAACCCGCCACGCCCGCTCCCGACGGACGCCTGGAGCCGCGCAAGCACGTCGAACGCTTCCGCGTGCCCCCCGTCAAAGGCGGCGGCGTCCGTCGCTTCAAGGCCATCTTCACCCCCGACGTCGTCAACGCCCCCCAGACCACCGCACTCGCCGGCGCAAGCGCCGCACAACCCGGCGACACGCTCCTCCAGAACAACACGGGCAGCGCCTTCACATTCGTCCATGGACAGGGCCGCATCCTCTACGTCGACAACAGCCTCGACGGCGGCGGCCGAACCCTCATGGAGGCCCTCACCCGCGAAGGTCTCAACGTCGAGCGCGTCAACGTTGATCAGGTGCCCGCGGAGCTGGTCCTGCTCCAGAATTATGACGCCATCATCCTCAACAACGTCAGCCGCGGCCCCGGCGGTCTCACCGAGGCCCACGACCCGGCTCTGGCCGCCTACGTCCACGACTTCGGCGGCGGACTGATCATGATCGGCGGCCCCAACAGCTTCGGCGCCGGCGGTTGGCAGGCCTCGCGCATCGAGCAGGTCATGCCCGTGGACATGGATATCCCCGCCCACCGCCAGCTCCCCAAGGGCGCCCTGGTCATTATCGTTCACAGTTGCGAGATGCCCAACGGCAACTACTGGGGCGAGCAGTGCGCCATCAAGGCCGTCGAAACCCTCTCCTCGGCCGACGAGGTCGGCGTGATCAGCTTCGACTTCGCCAATCGCGGCCTGGGAGCCGGCGGCATCAACGGCAGCATCTGGAACTTCCCGTTGCAGGTCAAGGGAGACGGCTCGCGCGCCATCGCCGCGATCAAGCGCATGCAGCCCCAGGATATGCCCAGCTTCGAGGACACGCTGGAGCTGGCCCTCAACGGCGCCGGCGGGCTCAATCCGCCGTGCCTGAGGAACTCCAATGCGGCGGCCAAGCACGTGATCATCATCAGCGACGGCGACCCCCAGCCCCCCCGGGCGGCCCTGCTCAATCAGTACATCCAGCAGAAGATCAGCATTTCGACGGTGAGCGTGTATCCGCATCAGGGCTTCGTTCCCCCCACCATGCAGAACCTGGCCCGCGCCACCGGCGGACGCTTCTACGGTCCCATCGAGCAGAACCCCAGCCAGCTCCCGCAGATCTTCATCAAGGAGGCCACGGTCGTACGCCGCACGCTGATCCAAGAGAGCCGCGAGCCCCCCATCCGCGTCTCGCTCACGCCCAGCGCCAGCGACGCCGTCAAGGGCATCGCGGCGCCCCCGCCTGTCTTCGGCATCGTGCTCACCCAGAAGAAGCCCAACCCGACTGTGGAAATGCCCATGGTCGCCTCCATCGACGGCACCAAGATCGACCCGTTGTTTGCGCACTGGCAGGCCGGCCTGGGCCGCGCGGCCGCCTTCACCAGCGACGCCGGCGCCGCCTGGAACGCCCCCTGGCTTACCGGCGACTGGGCCGAAAACTACGGCAAGTTCTGGAGCCAGACCGTCCGCATGGTGTCGCGACCGCCCATGTCCGGCGCGGTCTCCGTCAACACCGAACGCGTCGGCGACCGCGCCACCGTCACCGTCGAGGCCACCGACAAGGCCGGCGGCTTCGCCAGCTCGCTGACTCTCCGCGGCACCGTCTTCGGCCCCGACGGTACCGATCGGGAAATCCGCCTCGTTCCCACCGGGCCCGGCACTTACAGCGGCGAGTTTCCCGTCTCCGGGGCCGGAAACTACGTCGTCCGCCTGGCCTACTCCGACCCCCAGGGCCAGCAGGGCTGGGCCGTCTCGGGGCTGGTGGTCAACGAGTCGCCCGAGCTGCGCGAGCTGCGCAGCAACGACCTGGGCCTGGAACAGGTTGCCATGCAGACCGGCGGACGCATCCTCACGCCCTTTGACGCGGCCAACGCCGACCTGTTCAGTCGCCAGGGGCTTGTCGTAGGAAGCTCGCCCCTGCCGGTGTGGGACATCCTCATCCCCATCCTTTTGGCGCTGGTACTGATGGACGTGGCGTCGCGCCGCATCGCCTGGGACTGGGCGGCTACGAAGAAGCTCGCCGCCGCCCTGGCTCGCAGTGTCCGCGAGTTCACGCTTACGCGCCCCGTGGAGTCCAAGCCCACGCTCGATGCGCTGCGGCGCGTGCGCGACGAGGTGGCCGAAACGAGATTCAAAGCTGCCGAACAGAGCGGCGCCGATCGCGACGACGCCCCGCTGCCGGATCGAAAGGCCAAGTTCGAGGCCAAAGAGGCGGTGGAGGGCGACATCACCCAGGTCGTCGGCGGGGCAACGTCAAAGCCCGTTCCACCGCCGCCCAAAGAAGCCACGCCCAAGGGCATGCAGCCCACCGCCGGCAGCCACACGCTCAGCCTCCTCGAGGCCAAACGCCGCGCCCAGCAGAAGATCCGCGAGAAGGAGCAGGGCCAGAGCTGAGAGGCGGAGCCACGAATCGTCGCGAATGATGGCGAATGAGGAGAATAGAATTGGCCAGTTGCCGCTGCAAACTGGTGGTGTCAGCAGGACTGCGTTGGTAATCTATCAGGACTATCCCCATGGCCCAGGCGAACGTTCCCGGAATTGACCCCCAGCTTCAGGCCCAGTGCGACGCCTTCCGCCGCGACTACGCGGCCGTCAAGGCGGAGATCGCCAAGACCGTCGTCGGCCACGATGAGATCATCGACGGCGTGCTCATCTGCCTCTTCGTGGGTGGCCACGCCCTGCTGGAAGGCGTGCCCGGCCTCGGCAAGACCGCCCTCATCCGCGCCCTGGCCTCGGCGCTGAACCTCAAGTTCAGCCGCATCCAGTTCACCCCCGATCTCATGCCGGCCGACGTCATCGGAACCAACGTGATCATGGAGGATGAGCACGGCCACCGGCGGTTCACCTTCATGCCCGGACCGATTTTCGCCCAGATCGTCCTCGCCGACGAAATCAACCGGGCCACACCCAAGACCCAGTCGGCGCTGCTGGAGGCCATGCAGGAGCGGCAGGTAACCGCCGGCGGGCAGATCCGCAAGCTCGAAGAGCCGTTTTTCGTGATGGCCACCCAGAACCCCCTGGAACAGGAGGGCACCTACCCATTGCCCGAAGCCCAGCTCGACCGCTTCTTCTTCAAGTTGCTGGTCAAGTATTCGAATCGCGAGGAGCTGAAGGTGATCCTCGACCGGACGACCACCGGACATCGTCCGGACGTGAAGGCGGTGCTGGATGGCCCCAGAATCCTCCAGCATCAGGAGTTGATCCGCCGCGTCGTCGTGGCGCCCCACGTTCAGGATTATGCCATCCGATGCGTGTTGGCGACGCATCCGCAGGGCCAGTACGCCATCCCCATCGTGAACCAGTTCGTCCGCGTGGGGGCCAGTCCCCGCGCCGCCCAGGCCATTACGCTGGCCGCCAAGGTCCGCGGCCTGCTCGACAACCGCTTCCACGTGAGCTTTGGCGACATCAGGAGCGCCATCATCCCCGCCATGCGCCACCGCATCATCCTCAATTTCGAAGGCGAAGCCGAGGGCATCACGACGGACATGGTTCTGGAGAAGGTCGCCAGCGATGTTCCGACGACCATCGCCGAGGAACTGGCGGCGGCGAGGTGATGAGACGTACTGAAGATTGCTATGATGTAAGGCCACGACCATGAACGAGATCATCTTCATCGTGACAGAAGACGAAGCAGGAGGCTACTGCGCCCGCGCGGTGGGGCACAGCATCTTCACCCAGGGAGACACCAGAGAAGAGCTTGAGCAGATGGTGCGCGACGCCGTGCGCTGCCATTTTGAACCCGAGCTGGAGGTGCCAAAGCTCATACACCTGCACTATGTGCATGACGAGGTGATCGCATCGTGAAGCTGCCTCGGAACGTCAACGGGGACCGACTCGTGCAAGCCCTGCAAAGGCTCGGATACGTGGTCGTACGCCAGTCGAGCAGCCATATACGAATGAAGGATGCTCGCCAGCAACCGTTGACAGTACCTATGCACAAGCCGCTGAAGGTTGGCACATTGGCCGGTATTCTGGACGATGTCGTCGCCCAGACCGGAATGGCCCGCGAGGACGTCCTGCGGAGCCTCGAGCTTTAGGAGAGTTCGGCAGGGTCCGCTTCGGCGGACCGGTCATGCTTGTGGGGCTGCAACATTGACGCAGACGACCGAAAACAGAAATCTCCTCTCCTCCGAGTTCATGGCCCGCCTGGACCAGCTCGACATCATCTCCCGAAAGATGCTGGCCGGGAAGATGAAGGGCGAGCGGCGCTCCAAGCGCCGCGGGCAGTCCGTCGAGTTCGCCGACTACCGCAACTACGTCGTGGGCGACGACCTGCGCTTCATCGACTGGAACATCTACGCCCGCCTCGACAAGCTCTTCCTCAAGCTCTTCCTGGAGGAAGAGGACCTTGCCCTCTATATCATCGTCGATGTCAGCAAAAGCTGCGACTACGGCGAGCCCCACAAGGGCCTGTACATGAAGAAGGTGGCCGCCGCCCTGGGCTACATCGGGCTGGTCAACTACAACCGTGTCCACATCAGCGCCGTCGCCAATGGCATCGTCGCCGAAACCGGCGCCATGCGCGGACGCACCCGCGTCGCCCGCATGATCGACTTCATCGGCAGGCTGGAGCCGGCCGGCGCCGGCAACCTGGCCGAGGCCTGCAGGCGATTCGCTCTGGCTCACCGTCAGAAAGGCGTCTGCGTCATCCTCTCCGACTTCTTCGACAAAGGCGGCTACGAGAACGGCCTGCGCTACGTGGCGGGCGGCCGCTACGACCTGTTCGCCGTTCACATCCTCAGTCCCCAGGAGATCGACCCCACGCTCCAGGGCGACCTGAAGCTGCGCGACATGGAGGACAACGACACCGCCGAGGTCTCCATCACCCAGCCGCTGCTGAAGCGCTACAAGGCCAACCTCAACGCCTACTGCCTGGCCGTGAAGGACTACGTCACGCGCCGCGGCGGCACGTACCTGTTCAGCAGCACCGCCGTGCCGTTCGACACGCTGGTGCTGAATTACCTGCGGGAGAGGGGGCTGCTCGGTTAGACTGGAGCAAGGCATCAACCATGCCTACGGTTTACCTGGAAACGAGCTTCGTCAGCGCCTGCATCACCGATCGCACAGACGCCGGAAGCGTCTACCGTCGTCAGGTGAGCCTGGATTGGTGGGCCGGGCAGCGCAGGCGCCACGATGTACACGTTTCCGACGTGGTGATCGCGGAACTGTCGCACCCGGCATACCCGCACAGGGAGGTCGCACTTGCTTTCGTGGAGGATGCGCGGGTGATCCCGGTCACCGAAGAGATGGCGGGACTCGCCGAGATCCTGATCCGGGAGCGCGTGATGCCCGGACCGCTGGGCGGTGATGCCCTGCATGTGGCGGCCGCGACGATTGCGCGCATGGAGTATCTGCTGAGCTGGAATGTTCGCCATCTGGCGAATCCGAACAAGCTTCAACATCTCGGCATCGTTTGCCTGCGGCTTGGATTCGCGCCGCCGTGCATCGTGACGCCCGAGAATCTTTGGGAGACATGACGATGGAACGACCAAAGGCCACTGCATCCAGGGACCCCTTGATCGACGACGTTCGCGCCGTGCGCGCTGCGATCGAGCGCGAACATGGACCGGATGTGAGGTCGCTCGCGCGCTATGTCCGCTCTGTGGGCACGGCATATCGCAGGAAGAGAGCGCGCCGATCCGCTGCAAGCGCTCGCAACGACAAGTGAGCTTTCTGCCCGGTGCCTTCGGATGAACCCCATCCCCACCATCCTCCTCGACGGCATCTGGGGCCGGCCGCGCCGCCTGCGCTTTCTGTGCCGCCGCATCGAGGAACGCTGCGGACCGACCGAAATCTTCCGCTACGATTCCAGCGGCCGCTCATGTTTCGAGGACCTGGGCCGTAAGCTCGCCGACCGCGTGCTGGAGATCGGCCGTCCCGTCAACATCGTCGCTTTTTCCATGGGCGGCCTCGTCGCCCGCGCCGCCCGCCTGATGGAGCCATCGCTGCCCCTGCACCGTGCGGTCTTCCTCAACAGCCCCCATGGCGGCTCGTGGCTGGCCTACACCCTGAGTCTTCCGGGCATCCGGCAGATGCGCCCCAGCAGCGACCTGCTTCGGCGGCTGGACCATGTCCCCTGGGACATTCCCACGCTCGCCGTCTGGTGCCCCGGCGACCTGATCGTCATCCCCGGCCGCAGCGCCCGCTGGAAGAGCGCCACGCGCATCATAAGATGTAATGTGCCGCTGCACCCCTGGCCCATCTGGTCCCGGCGGCTGCACCGGCGGATCGCGGAGTTTCTGGCGGAAGATGCCCGACCCGCCGAGGCAGGTGCCGGCATCGGCCCGCGTGTGGCAATCTGAACATGAGAACACTGGACCAGCTTGACCTCTCGGACAACGACCTGACTGCGGTGAGGCAGGCGGCTTCCATATTGCGCGAGCGGTTCCCCGTCACGAGTGTGGTGCTGTTTGGCTCCAAGGCGCGAGGGCAGGCCACCAGCGAGTCAGACATTGACCTGCTCGTGCTCACGCACGAACAGGTGAACCACGAACAGAAGCGCCGCATGAGCCGCGCGTTGTTTGATCTCCAGCTCCAGCGCGCTGTCGTGATCAATCTGCTGATCGTGCCTGCCGAAGACTGGGAGCGTGGCCTGTATCAGGTACTCCCGATTCGCCGTGAGATTGAGAAGGAAGGGGTGCCCGCATGAAACCTTAGGAGGCGCGACAGAAGCATGTGGAGTACCTGCTGGGCATGGCGAACGAGGCCCTGGCGTCCGCCCGTTCCGAAGCGGCGGCGGGCAGGCGCCGTTTCGCGATAAACCGCGTCCATTACGCCTGCTTCTACGGATTTCGATGAACAGACGGTGGCCCAGTACATCGTGAAGGCTGATGAGTTCGTGACGCAGATGAAGCGCCTCTTACATGCCTAGGAATTGCCGCTGAGCCATGCCCAGCTTCCTGAACATCACCTCCGCCGCCATTGCAGCCGCGGCCGCCGTGCCGCTGCTTCTGCTGCTGTATTTCCTCAAGCTCCGCCGCCGCGAGATGGATGTGCCTTCCACGCTGCTGTGGAAAAAGGCCGTTCAGGACCTCCAGGTCAACGCCCCCTTCCAGCGCCTCCGCAGAAACCTGCTGCTGCTGCTCCAGATGCTCATCCTGCTGGCTTTGCTCCTGGCACTGGCGCGACCGGTCGTCAACTACACCCCCGGCGCCGGCAAGCTCTCGGTCATCCTCATCGACCGCTCCGCCTCCATGTCGGCCATCACCTCCGACGGCTCCACGCGCCTCGAGCAGGCCAAACGGCACGCCAAAGAGCTGCTGGACACAATGGGCCGCGAGTCCGAGGCCATGGTCATCGCCTTCGACGACTCGGCCAGGGTCGTCCACTCCAAGACCAGCGACCGCCCCGCCCTCAAACGCGCTATCGATTCCATCCAGGGCACCGACCGCCCCTCGCGACTCAAGTGGGCCTATCAACTGGCCGAGGCCGAGGCCGCCGCCTTCCTTACCGACGTCTCCGCCCGCGCCACCCAGCGCCCGGAGGTCTTCCTCTTCTCCGACGGCAGGGTGCTCGACGCCGCCGAGGTGGTCCTCAAACAGGCCGAACTCAAACGCTACTTCGCCATCGGCTCCGCCGACGATCCCAACGTGGCCATCGTCGCCCTCAGCGCCAAACGCAACTACCAGCGCCCCGCCGAGGTCCAGATCTTCGTCCGCCTCGCCAATTTCGGCCCCGAGCCGGCCACCGTCGCCCTTCAGCTCAGCGTCGACGGCCAGGTCCCCGCCGGCGGGGTCCGCAGCGGCCTGGTGCTGCTGCCGGAGCGTTGGACCTCCCAGCAGCGCGACAGCGCCATCCGCGACCAGAAGCTCTTCCCGCGCGACAGCGCCGAGTTCACCCTCGAACTGCTTGGCTCGGCCGTCGTCCGCGCCGAGCTCAAGGAACTGGTCCAGGATGCCCTCCTCGCCGACAACTCCGCGCAGGTCATCGTGCCTCCGCCGCGCTCCCTTAACGTCCTGCTGGTCAGCTCCAGGGGCAACTTCTGGCTCCAGAAGTTCCTCGACAGCGCCAATCTCAAGGACCCCAGAACCATCACCGCCGCCGAATACGAAAAGCAGATCCAGGACCCCCAGGCCGTCGCCGCCGCGTACGATATCATCCTCTTCGACCGCTACAGCCCGGCCACGTTGCCCCCCGCCGGCAACTTCCTCTACTTCGCCGCCGTCCCTCCCGACCACCCCATCCGCGCCGCCACCGACGCCGCCGGCGTCCAGATCGTTCTGCGCGACCAGGAGCTGATCGACTGGGACCGCTCCCACCCCATCCTCCGCGGGCTCAACCTGCGCTTCATGGCCGAAAAAATGTTCCGCCTCACCGTCCCCCTCGACGGCCAGGTGCTCATCGACGGCGCCGACGGTCCCATGCTCGTCTTTCATCGCGACGGCCGCCGCGCCCACATGGTCTTCGCCTTCGACGTCAACGACACCGGTTGGCCGCTCACCGCCAGCTTCCCCGTCTTCATGGACAACGCCCTTCAGTATCTGGCCCTGGGCTCGCAGATGAGCGTCCGCGAGTCCTACAGCCCCGGCGCCACCCCCCGCATACCGCGCTTCAACCTCCAGCAGGCCGCCCCCGACCTGCGGCGCATCGTCATCAGCGGCCCCTCATCGTTCGGCACCGTCGCCGCCACCATCGAGCCTACCGGCGACTTCGCCCTGCCTCCTCTGGACAAAGTTGGCGTATACAGCCTCGACCCTCCCATTCCCCAGTTCGAGAAGCTCGCCGTCAATCTGCTCGACGAGAACGAGAGCAACCTCATCCCGGCCGACTCCGTCCCCGGCGGTGGCGGCGCGGCCGTCGCCGCCGCGGTCTCCGGGCGCTCGCGGCTCGAGCTGTGGTGGTGGCTGGTGGCCGTCGCCGCAGTGCCCCTGTGCCTGCTGGAGTGGTGGGTCTACACGCGGCGCGTGCATCTGTGATCAGCCGCTGTAGCACAGGCTTCCAGGCTATGACCACAGGCTGGAGACCTGTGCTACGCTACACGAATCGCGCACGGCTGTTTATGGCCCGGATTCCCACGCCTCTTCAATTCAGCTAACACGACTTCAGACGGCCGTACCTCCGAGTCCTCGTCATTCGAGCTTGCTCATTCGTCATTGATTCGGGCTTCTGGTTTCGCCATTCGGCTTTTGGTTGCGCACGTGTGCCTCGGTACCAGACCCATCCGTGCCCATCTGTGGCTGGCTCTTTTTCGGTACAGTTCCCCGCCGCGGAGGACGTCGCCCGCTCTTCACATCCTCCTCCAGTTGCGCCTTGCGTCGCAGAATGTGGTGATAGTGCTGCGCGAAACGGTGCGCCTCGTCCCGCACGTACTGCAGCAGCTTCAGCGCAGCGTGATTTCGCGCCAGATGAATCGGGGCGCTCCGCGCCTGCACGTACAGCAGCTCCTCCTTCTTCGCAAGCGAGATCACCATCGGCGGCCGAACGTCCATGGTCTTGAACACATCCATGGCCGCGTGAAGCTGCCCCAGTCCCCCGTCGATGAGGATCACGTCGGGATATAGCTCATTGCTCTGGCCGGCATCGCGATAGCGGCGCGAGACCACCTCCTGGATCGACAGGTAGTCGTCGTTGCCCCGGCCGTGGCGGATGCGATACCGTCGATAGCCGTCTTTGAAAGGCACGCCATCGATGAAGCACACCTTGGAGCCGACCATCTCGCCGCCCTGAAGATGCGCGATGTCGATGCCCTCGATGATTCGCGGCGGCTCGCTGAGCCCCAGCACCTCCTGAAGCTTCGCGATCCCCTCCTGCGGATTGCTCACGAACGCCTCGGGCTGCCAGAATTGCTCGGTCCCCTTGCCCGCCCGGTGCGACAGCGCCTCCAGCGCCTGCATCTGGTCTCGCAGCCGCGCCGCCCGCTCAAACTCCAGCGCCTCGGCCGCCGACTTCATCTCTTTCTCCAGCTCGCTGAGGACAGCCTTGCGGTTGCCGTCGAGGAATCGGATCAGCCGCCGCACATCCTCGCGGTACGGCTCGCGGCCGATCTTGTCCGCGCAGGGCGCTGTGCACTGGTTGATCGCATACAGCAGACAGGGGCGGAAAAACCGCCGCTGCTCATCGTCACCGCGGATTTCCAGGTGGCAGGTGCGGAACTTGAACGCCTTCTGAAGGTGCTGAAGCGCCTCCTTAAGCTGATAGACGCTGGTGAACGGGCCGTAGAGCTTCACACCCTCGGCCCGCGGCTCGCGCGTGATGTAGACACCGGGGAACTCCTCGTCCATGGTCACCATCAGATAGGGATAGGTCTTGGAGTCCGTCAGCCGCACGTTGAACTTGGGCTGGATGTCCTTGATGAGCCGGTTCTCGGCCAGCAGCGCCTCCACTTCGCTGTCGGTCTGGAGGACGTCGAAGTCGGCCACCTCCTCGAGCATGCCGGCCTTCTTGAATTCCAGCTTCGTGGAGGGCTGAAAATAGGAGCCGACCCGGTCGCGCAGGCTCGCCGCCTTGCCCACGTAGATCACGCGCCCCCGGTCGTCCTTCATGAGATACACCCCCGGCGCCTTGGGCAGCGCCCGGGCCTTCTCCGCGAGTTTGACGATGCGCTCGTCCATGACGGTGCTCCATGGCATCATACCCTCGGTTACACCGTTGGGCTGCTCGTAAGTGCTGTACCAGATCGGCCGCGGCAGGGCACTGCTGGCCGGAATGGACGATGTGGCGCTGTACACGGCAGCGACCCGCCCAGGTGAACGGCGCCGCTGGAGGAACTTCCGAAAAAAAAGTGCGCATTTTCGCCGCGAGCGGGCATTATACATGTAGGAGATGGCACTGATGGACGACGCCGAGCTTCTGGAGCAGTTCGTCCGCCACCGTTCCCAGGATGCCTTCCGGCGCCTGGTGGAGCGATACTGCCGCTGCGTTTACGCCGCCGCTCAACGGCAGGTGCGCGATCGCCACCTGGCCGAGGATGTCGTCCAGAGCGTCTTTTGCCATCTGGCCGCCCGCGCTGCCCGCGTCGATCCGTCGCGGCTGGCCGGCTGGCTGCTGACCGTCACCCATCTCTCAGCCAGGAGGGTCCTGCGGGCCCAAGCCCGCCGCCGACGCTACGAGGAATTGGCGGCCATGAAACACCCTGCAATCGTTAGCGACGAATCCGACTGGTTCGAAGTTTCCGCCGTTCTTGACGGCTGCCTGGCCCGGCTGTCGGACACCGACCGCACCATCGTCGCCCTGCGGTTCTTCCAGGGCGAGGATGCGGCCGCCATTGCCCTGAGCATGAACCTCAGCCCCGCCGCGGTGCGGCGGCGCACCGGCCGCGCCCTGGAGAAACTGCGGCGGATGCTTGAGCGCAGGGGGTTTACCCTTTCCACGGCCGGATTGTCGGCGATGCTGGCCGCCAGTGCCGCCGAGGCCGCCCCGCCGGCGCTGGT
>Ga0308417_1000256_pt1 | contig 39259 bp, 33 predicted proteins | sample HotsprSampleOS65_FD_203528 | JGI IMG/M metagenome (GOLD analysis project Ga0308417, IMG submission 203528) | Hot spring phototrophic mat microbial communities from Octopus Spring, Yellowstone National Park, Wyoming, United States - 20090730_OS65 ...
GCGCCGGCGCTGACCATGCCTGCCAGGTTTCTTCCAGCGACTGCCCCAGCCAGCTCAGTCCAACCCGCGTGGCATGCCACGGCTCCGGCATCGCCAGCAGGTACACCAAACGGCGCGTGAGATACCCAGCCACACCATTGAACACCACACCAAGGATGTTGGCCGCCGCACAGCCACGCCCCAAGGTCATCATTTCACCCAGCGGTTCGTAGTGGTACTCCCGCAAAGCCGCCCCCTGCTGCGCCGCGACAATGTTGTGTGCCACGACCAACGCCTGCCGTACCGCGACCTGGGCCGTTGCCGGCGCTGCGACGCTGGCGGCAATGTCACCCAAAGCATACACACCTGGAAAACCGGGAACTTCGAGCGTACGGCTGACTGGAATCCGCCCGCGTCGGTCACGGACAAAAGGAAACTCCGCCAGTACCGGTGCCGGACGACTGCCGGCCGTCCACACGATGGTCCTGGCGGCAATGTGTGTGCCGTCTTCCAGCTCCACGCCAGCGGACGAGCAGGAGGCAACCCCAACGCCCAAGTGCAGCTTGATGTGGCGGCGCGCCAACTCACGGTGCGCCAGATGGCGCAGGGCAGAGGCATACTGGGGCAGGATTTCAGGCAGGCGATCCACAAGATGCAGATGCGCCCGGGTTGGCGGCAGCCCGGCCTGACGGAGTTCGGACTGAAGCCTGTCAGCCGCCACGGCCGCCAGTTCGACGCCACTCGGGCCAGCCCCGATGACGACCAGTGAGACGGTTTCCCGTGGCACAGCAGCCGCGTGCTGCACCGCCTCCACCAGTGACCTTTTCAGAGCATGGGCATCCGCCAGGGAGCGAAAGGGACGGGTGTGCGCCTTGACGCCCGGCAGGCCAAAGTCGTCGGCTACGCTGCCCAGTGCCAGTACAAGGGTGTCTGCCTCAAGGGTCTGCTCTCCGTCGGCACAGCGGACGCGGACGCCATACCGACGTGGCTGAAATTCGCCGCCGAGTACTTCCCCACAGACAAACCGGCAGTTCCGTGGCAACACTTCCTCAAAAGGTGGCGCAATATGCCAGTCAGCCACCTCATCGGTCAGGATTTCATACAACAGTGGAAGGAAAAGAAAGGTCGGAGTACGGCTGACGAGGGTAACTTCTGCCGTTTGGGTTACGCCCAGGGCGCTCAGCGCCCGCGCGGTGTAGAGTCCGCCAAACCCGCCTCCCAAGATCAGAACCCGGTGCTTTCCCATGCCGATACACCAGAGCAGATGATGGGTGGCGGTAAGGTGACGCCTTCAAATGACGTCATTCAACAGGCAGTACCAACCGACCCCAGGACTTCACCCGACCCAAAGAAATGCGGACTGCTGGCTCGCAGTACGTACCTGACTCACGGGCCTGACTCACAGCCCTGACTAACGTGATTCCTTGTCACCACGTAGGAAACGGGCCACTTCACCCAAGCTGGTCATGCTTTCGTTGTTGAGGTAGTTGCTGACATCCTCGGGGTCATTTTCCTTGCCTACCGCACGCGCCGACAGGCCAATCTTGCGGTTGGACTCATCCAGCTTGAGGATTTTGAAGGGCAAGACCTGTCCAACCGAAACAACCGATTCAGGCCGGTCAACACGTTGGTCGGAAAGTTCAGAAATGTGGCACAGGCCCTCAATGCCCTCTTCGAGTTCGACGAAGACCCCAAAGCCCGCCAGACGCACCACCTTGCCCGTCACGACATCGCCCACCCGATGGCTCTGGAAGAAGCGCTCCCAGGCGTTGGGTTCAAGGTCCTTGATGGACAGGCTCAGGCGTCGGTTTGCCGTGTCAATGTTGGTGATGATAGCCTCGATGGACTGCCCTTTCTTCAACACGTCGGAAGGGTGCTTGACGCGCTTCGTCCAGGACAGATCGGAGACGTGAATGAGGCCGTCAATACCATCCTCGATTTCCACGAAAGCCCCGAAGTCGGTCAGGTTCCGCACCTTGCCACTGACCCGTGAACCCACCGAATACCGCTGCGCCACCGAATCCCAGGGATTGGGTTGGATTTGCTTCATCCCCAGGCTGATGCGGCGATTGGCTGGGTCAACTTCCAAAATCATGGCTTCGACCTCGTCACCAACCGAGACCAGCTTGGAAGGATGCTTGATGCGCTTGGACCACGTCATTTCGGAAACGTGAACCAGCCCTTCAACCCCCTCCTCAAGTTCGACAAATGCGCCATAGTCTGTGACCGAGACAACCCGCCCTTTGACAATGTCGTTTTTCCGATACCGCTCTGTCACTGTATCCCACGGATCGGGAAGCAATTGCTTGTAACCAAGGCTGACCCGCTCCCGCTCGCGGTCGAACTTGAGCACCTTGACCTGAATAGTGTCACCGATGTTAAACATATCGGACGGCTTCGGAAGCCGTCCCCATGACATGTCCGTCACGTGCAGCAGCCCGTCAATTCCCCCAAGGTCAATGAACGCACCATAATCTGTCAGGTTTTTGACCTGCCCGGAGACGATGACGTTTTCATCAAGCATCCGCAGGGTTTCTGCCTTTCGAGCCGTCATCTCCTCTTCGAGCAGAACCTTGCGCGACAGGACAATGTTGTTGCGCTTCTTGTTGAGCTTGAGAATGCGGAAGGTCATCTCACGCCCGATAAGGGCATCCAGGTTGCGGAGCGGACGAATATCAGCCTGGCTTCCCGGTAAAAAGGCTTTTATGCCCCCCAAGTCAACTTGAAGCCCCCCTTTGGTACGCTCCGTGATCTTTCCTGTGACGGTCTGGTTTTCCGTAAAGGCTTTTTCAATGACTTCCCAGAGGTGATGCCGCCGGGCGTCGGCATACGAAAGCTCGACGTAGCCGTCTCCGCCTTCAATCTGCTTGACCATGACCTCGACCGAAGCCCCTCGCGCCACGGTCAATTCACCATCCGGTCCGGTAAACTCCTCTTTTGGCACCAGCCCTTCTGATTTGAAGCCAATATCAACAACAACCCCGCGCTCTGTAATCGAGACGACCTGCCCAACCACGATGTCCCCCGGTGAAACCGAAGTGGACGTTTGCTCGTAGTTGTCGAGCATAGATGCAAAGTCGGTATCCTCAGACGCTTCCATCCCCGACGTTGCTGTCGCCTCAACTTCCGGGGCAGCCTCTTCTGGCGCTGGCGATGAAGTAACGACCGGCGGGCGTAACGGTTTAATCGTCACGCCTTCAGGACCGGACGGCTGTACATTGTCTGCCATGGGTTCGGAAATCTCTTTTTTAAAATTGTGCTCGTGGAAGCTTGCAACTCTACAACTTTCACATAGGCGGTGTCAAGCTATCCCGGACATCATAAACAAAAAGACGACGCGCCAAAAGGCTGCCGTCGTCTTTTTGTCGGATTGTCTGGAGCGGGAGACGAGATTCGAACTCGCGACTTCAACCTTGGCAAGGTTGCACTCTACCACTGAGTTACTCCCGCAAACCTACCTGCCAAGCGTCACACAGGCTAAACAGGCCAAAGGCGGTTTGTCAAGCTCTTCGTTGATCTTCTCGACAGCGCCCCCTCCTCAGGCCACTCGCTTCCCGGCAAAGTGAAAAAAAGTACACTTTTTCGCGGAACATGGGTTGTATCCCATCCAAAAGTGTATGAAAATACACTTAGCCGTTGGAGACACCATCACGACCAACGAGCCATGTCCCCGGCAGCCCATTCCCGCCGGTCGCCGATGGGGCGCGGTTGCCACGGGAGTTTCGCCATGTCGGCACCCATCGTCAAAACGTTTGAAGACATTGTGCATCACCTCGACGCACGCGCCGAGCGCAACGGTGGCGGGCTGCCCGTCACGGAGACCGATACGTTCCGCACGCTCAACTTTTCCCTGATGTTGAGCATTTCACACTACATTGAGGACCGCTTCATCGAGAAACGGCTCTCTGGACTCTTCGTTGCCTCCTTCCAGAAACTTTCACTGTTTCTGCCCCAGCAGGAACGCTATGCGGCGATTGCCCGCACTTCACAACAAGTCTGGATCATTGGTGAACCAGACATTGCCCCCCCGTTCATTGCTGAGAACCTTCAGTTTTTCCGCCCGGCCGATGCCGCATGTCGGGACTACTGGATTGTTCTCAGTGACGACACCCGCTTCCGGATTGCCCTGTTTGCCCGCGAGTGTCGCCTGCCAGAGCCACAATCGGCGGCGTCCGTCAAAAACGGGTATCCTGGAGGAAAGCGTCGGTTTGAAGGGTTCTGGACTTACCGGGACGAGTACATAGATACCATCCGCAGTAGCATCCAAGCCCACTACGCCCGGCCGGAACTGCGTATTCTCCCCCAAACCGACACGGTGGGCATTTCATGAGCAGTAACCAACCACTATCCGGTTGCCTGAGTTCAACGGCTGCCGCCCACCGCGAGTATTGAGAAAAATCCCAATGGTGTCCCCGGAAACAACCCCAGCCTGAGCCAGGGTCTGATTGGGACGCAGTTGCATGTTGCGAAACACGAGGGTCGTTCCCGGCACATTCGGGATGACACCTGCTTCAACGAGGTTTCGCAGGATGGCATCTGCCGTCATGTCATCAGAAACCGTAACTTCTACCTCTTTCCCGTTGTTTTCATTGCGAAAAGTGATGTCAACGTCGGACATTGGCAAACGACCTCGACTTCTGATGTCAGCCCCGTGGTGCAAGAAAGGGACTTCCAACTACAGGGTGTAATAGTTGCAGCGTGTGCAGTAACCGGTTCGTACCTCGAAGCAATCGTCCTGGTGGCAGACTTCGCAGCGCACTGGTTGTTCTTTCCGCTTGACACGAAAGGTACGCTCAGCGCCTCCGGGCAAAGGGGGGGTATAGTAGTTCCGCCGGTGCAGTTCGGCGTAATGATGCCGTGGAAACAAAATATGATTCCCGGAGCGGCTTCCTTCTTCAAGCTCACGCCGTACTTGGTAGAGTTCATAGAACTCAAAGCCACAGGACACGAGGATAATCAGTATGAAAAGAAGCGAACCCAAAACTGCGACCCCTTCCATACGGCACGTGTCCTTTCACGGGCAAGAAACTACCTGAGTGTGTGCTGCCGAAGTTGAAAGCTGAGAGGTCCTGAAGCCATCGCCCACCATGCTTAGGCTCACACGCCGCGCTTCAGGGAAACCCGTCCAAGTTAGAGACGCAAGACCTGCGTCCAAAACCGGTTATCCACGTGAGGAGGTCAAGGTTTCTACTCCCCAGTCTCCCAAGACCGTTGCCACGTCACCGGTCAACTCGCATGACCAACGCCGCCCACACCGGTCTTCGACTGTCAGAATGTGCAGGGGAGGGATTCCCAGTTGACGCAACGTACGCCTTTCATCCTCATCTGTCATAGGGACTCCCCCAAAGGTATCACCTGTAAAACAGGTCACAATCTCAATGTAACTGTCTGCGGTGGCCACCTGTGGCATGGCTTCACTTATAGCAAAATCACCAGGGCTTGGACAGTCAGCGCAAACCAACTCGTCATCGTAGATCCGATGCGCCGGACGCTGAACCAGCAGCGGCCGTCCACACCGACGGCACCCAATGCGGCGGATGTAACGCCGGTCGAGGTGAACGGTCACACCGTGACCGAAATGCGCTTCAAGAACATCAAGCGTCTGTCTCAGTGAAGCATCGGCGCCAATCGGCAGTTCGACAACTGAGCCAAGCCGACCATGCGCCAGACAGTGCGGGTCATAAGGCAACTGAATCGCGTGAAAACCGTGGGTGAGTCCATTGTACACGTACCGCACACCGAAGTTCACCGGCTCCCTGTGCAAAACCTTGAGCGCCTCCTGCACCTGGAGAGCAGAAGTCAGTGCGGATGTCACCTGGATGGTCGGCAAACGTTCTTCCACGAGGTAGCGCCGGCGCACCTGCTCGCATGAATCATACCGTGATTGTGCATCAGCGACCTGATCCGGGGTCACAGCACATTCAAAACAGGCTCCGGCCTCACCTGAAAAGGAGGTGACACTGCCGGTCAGTTCATGCATGCCGGCATTGATCCAGGGAATGCCCACGGCGCGCGCGGCGCGATTGATGGCCAAGCGCGCTTCGTCGTTATCCACACAGCCCAAAATCACATCCACCCGCCGAAAGACCCCCAGGCCAATGTCCCACACCAGGTCGGCATCCAGTGGGCGGACCGTTCCTCCGTTATCACGGCAGAGGGCTTGTGTCCGCTCAGCAGCGACCTTTGCCTTGCGGCGACCAATGTCGGAAGGCTGAAACAAGACGGTACGACTGAGGTTGGAAGGGGCGATGTCATCCTGGTCAACGACCAGCATCCATCGCACCCCAAGGAGGGCCAGGTTTTTGAGGGTCTCGTTGCCCAGAGCACCAGCCCCAACCACCATAATGCGTGCCGCCCGCAGGACATCCTGCCGCCACCAGCTTAGTCGTTCCTGTCGCTCAAAGAAGGATTCCATAGACGCAGTTCCGGCTAGGCACAGCCAGAGTGTTGCAGCGTTGGGAGAGGTTACAAAAAGATTGACCGTAGCTGCTTCCAAGCTACGGTCAACAGAACACAGGATTTTGGAAAAACAAGCTTAGCTGCTGCCAGACAGCTCAGCCGCCGCCTGTCGGTTCAGCTCTTGAAACTTCTCAACCGCCTCCTGAGCTGCCTGTTCGAGCTGGTTGACAACCTTTGGATCAGCCGTGGCTTTGGCTTGTTCCTTGAGCAGGAGAGACTTGTAACTGTAGGCATTGGCATACCGCGGATCGGCAGCAATAGCTTCCTCAATGTACTTCAGCCCTGTCTGAACGGCTTGTAGGAGCGCATCAATGTCTTCTTTCTTCCATTTATCCGGCTTGGCTACTTCCGGAAGCTTACCTGGCACTTGGGTTTCGTACTTTCTCGATATTTTTGTGGCTTCATTCCAATAGATGACACCAATGGAATAAAGACACTCAGCCTTTGTCGTCGGCTTCTGGTTGGGAAGTTCGGCACGCTTTTTCAGCCACTCTTGGTAGCTTTTTTGATCGTCGAGTGTTTTGTACAGGTCAGCAATAAAGGCGTATGTCTGGTCACGATCGCGCTCTTTCAGTCGTTTCTCGTTTTCAGGTTTGAGGAGTTCCATGTAGGCCTCGATGGCCTGTTTGGCAGCTTTGATTTGCTCTTCACCGTCTTCGTTGTTGACGCGAGAGCGTATGGCTGTGGCATAGAAGAGTTTGGCCTGGAGGAAATCGGGGTCACGCTCAATGGCTTCCTTGAAAATCTTTTCTGCCTTTTCGTAATGCCCCTTATTGTACTGCCGTGCCCCCTCATTCAGTAGATCCTTGGCAACAAACTTGTTGACGAGATTACATCCAGCTAAACCAAAGGCAAGCGTCAGCGCCCCGCACAAGGGAAGAACCCGGTGCCAAGCAGAACTCCACGTCCAGCAGTCACGCAGTGTTTGTGTCGTCATGGGAGTCATTCAATCGAGGTTGTCAATCTGCAATCCAATTGGAGAAGCACCAGCGCCCTTGGCAAGGTCAATGAGCTTCATGACGCGCTCATACTGGACATCCCGTGGGGCCTTGATAAAAGCCGCCCGAAGATCAGACGGACGATTATCCAAAAACTCTTTCAGCTCACGTTTGAGCTGCTCTTCGGTTTTTTCCTGTGTGTTCCACCGGATGACACCCTGCCGATCAATCGTCAGCACCGGAAAGATGGTGTCACTTTTCACCTGCTGCTGCTCTTTGGGCTTTTCCGGGATTTTGCTCTCAAAGCGGTGTGGGTCCTTGTGTTTGATGACCATAAAGATAATGATCATCACCAGCAGGACATCTATCAGCGGTGTAATGTTGACATCCGGGCGCGGGCCGCTGGTGTCACTCCCACTTGGGCCGCCGCCAGTTGACATCCCCATGGTTGTCCCCTCCTAACAGGTTGCATCCTTCATTGAGACCCGCAAACCTTGTGCCCCTCGGCACGTGCCAACCTATGTGCGGCAGCAGCCGTGGGAGGGGCGGACAGGTCATTGGGGTCACTTCTTCTTGCGCTTTTCAGTGACGAGTCCAATCCGGTCTATACCGGCGTTGCGGATGGCGTCCACGGTCATCACCACCTCGCCGTAAGGAACGGTCTTCTCTGCCCGGATGTAAACGACCTGTTCTTCCTTTCTGGCTTTCTCCCGCATCAGGCGTTTGATCCGCTCGACCAACTCCGTCCGGGCGACCGGCTCACGCCCAACGTAGTACTGCCCCGCCTGTGGAATCGAGACTACGACTGAAGTGTCCTTGGTAATGTTTGGGTCTTCATCCGGGTTGTCATTTTCAGGCAAGTTGACATTGACCCCTTGCGACAACAGGGGAGTAACGACGATAAAGATGATCAGCAGCACCAACATCACATCCACCATGGGCGTCACGTTGATGTCGCTGTTGTAGCTGCTTCCACCACCAGCCGACATGCCCATGGCTTAGCGCACTCCCCGCCGCTTCAGGAAATAATCAATCAACTCGGATGATGAATTTTCCATTTCGACGTTATAGGCCTCGACCTTGCTTGTGAAATAGTTGAACATCCACACCGCTGGTACCGCCACCAGGAGTCCAAATGCCGTCTCAACCAGCGCTTCGGAGATGCCTCCAGCCACCGCTCCAATCCCAGCGCCTTCAGCTTCCTTCATCCCCTGGAAGGCGTTGATGATCCCAACGACTGTGCCAAAGAGACCCACAAATGGCGCTGTCGAACCAATCGTGGCCAACCCCGAAAGCCCCTTCTTGAACTCGGCCATCTTGACGGCGACCGCCCGTTGCAGGGCCCGCTTTGAGGCTTCAATCACATCACCGGAAAGATTCGGGTCATTCTGATGCGCACGGAATTCCTGCAAGCCGGCGTTGACAACCACCGCCAGATGGCTCTTGCGGTGCTGGTCAGCGATGTTAATGGCTTCCTCAATACGGTCATTCTTCAGTGCCTGCGCCACTTTGGGAGCGAATTCACGCGATTGGGTTTTGGCTTGCGTGTAGGTCAGAAAACGCTCAACCATGATGGCAATCGAATAGACCGACATGAGGAACAAAATGATCGCCACGACCAACGCCGTCGGCCCCATCTTGCGGATCATGCCGAGCAGGGTAAAGTCTTCGGTTTCGGCCTTGCCGCCTTCAGCAGCAAACATGATGACTGCCTGCATAGTCAGCAAGCCGAACTTTGTGAACAGCAACGTCATGAGATGTCATCCTCCAAAGTAGAAGAAAGCTTCCAAGGTAGGGACCAGGAGCGTTACAGCCTCCTCTCCAGCGAGAGGAAGCCCCCGCTGGTCACTTGAGAACAGGGGCGCACCCCATACACACGCTTACGGATGGCACGAGCTCCCTAGTTGAGTACAAAGTTGAACGTAATCGCCCCGGAGACTTTCACCGGCTGACCATTGAGAATGGTCGGCTTGAACGTCCACCGACGGGCAGCACTCACCGCAGCCTGCTGTAACAATGCCGGACCACTCACCGCCCGCGCACTGATCACCTGCCCTTCCTCATTGATGACAATCTCAACGACGACCGCTCCCTGTATCCGGGCAGACTTGGCAACGGCTGGATAGTCCGGCTGCACACGGTTGATGGCATTTCCCTTGAGAACACCTTCACTTTTCCGAACAGGGCCAGAAGGCACCTGAGCTTCTTTGGGCGGATCCGGCGGCGGCGGCGGTGCAGCATCCCCCGTGCTCCCCGGTACACCACCCGGTACACCACCCGGTACACCACCCGGTACACCACCCGGTACACCACCTACCATTCCAGCCGCATCACTGGCACCAGCATCGCCAACCCGTGAACGGAGTTGGGCCTGCTTTGGAATCTCCTTGATTTCCTTCGGGACTTCTTTCGGCGCGGTAAATGTGTCGTCAACAATCGGCGCCTTGGTCTGAGGTGCCGATGTCGTGGCAGCCGGTGGTGGCGGCGGCGGTGGCGGCGGCGGTGGTGGTGGAGCAAGCAGTGTTACATCGTTGGCCGACTGACTTAGTTCGGCGGCATAGGTCCACACCTGCCAAATTACCAGGCCAGTGAAGCCGACCACCCAGATAATGAGCGTCACGAAAAAGAAGGCTGAGCGCCGACCGGCGTCTTTGGCTTGCGAAGTGGACTCAACCATGGTGTCGAACATATCTTTACCTCACCTTCCACAGGCAATCGGGAACGTTACCAGCAGGGGTGTGCTCCCATATAGACGGAGTCGGCCGTAAAGCCTGATGGAGCTGTACGATATTCGGGTATCAGGTATGTGCAACGGCTTCGTCACATTGCCTCAGCACCAGCACTTGGTCATGCAATGTTGGAATGCTCAACCGATAGCCGACTTGCTGGCAGTATCGTTACATCACTCTGGCGTGTCTTGAATGCGCCAGACGTTACTGTTCGGCACGGGATTAAGTCAAGACTTTTCCGTGCTCAGGGGCCCCTTACCGCATCCACTCCGGCTTTTTCAGACTGGCTTTTTCGGCCGCAAACGGTCCGCAGCCGCGTCAGACCGGCCATCTGTGACAGACCACCTGTGACAGATAGGCACCATCTGACAGCGCCTTGGGTGTTCATGCGGTTTGACACGCGGCCCGCCACAAAAGTTCCCGGTCAACCGGCCCCCACTAAAATTCAGATGCAGGCAAGCGGAACAGACCTCCCACAGCTTCCACCACCGGGCCGTCACCCGGTCCCGGCAGGGCCTCACCGGGTCGGAGCTGATTTTGCCGTCCGCCCGGAACGCTTTTCACCACCGACGCGCTTTTCACCGCCAGTACGGGTCGTGGCTTCCGCCGGTACCGCGGCTGGCTGCCGCTGCGCCAGATACCGCTTCCACCACAGCAGGATGGGGCTGGCAATGGCAATCGAGGAATAGGTGCCGAACAGAATCCCCACCAGCAGCGCCAACGAGAAACTCTTGAGAACTTCTCCTCCGAAAAGCACCAGGGCCAGCACCGAAAGCAGTGTCAACCCGGAGGTAATGACCGTGCGTGACAGCGTCTGGTTGATGGCATCATTGGTGACGACGGCCAGGTCATCCCGGCGCCGTTCGGCAAGCTGCTCCCGGATGCGGTCGAAAATCACGATGGTGTCATTCATCGAGTAGCCCACCAGGGTCAGCATCGCCGCAATGAAGGTCAGCGAAATTTCCCACTGAAAGAGGGAAAACAGCCCCAGTGTCACCAGGACATCGTGCACGACGGCGATGACGGCAGCTACGCCATACACCCACTCAAACCGAAAGGCAATAAACAGCAACATCCCAATGCAGGCCACAATGGTGACAATGATGGCCCGGTTGCGCAGGTCCTTGCCCACCTGCGGGCCGACGATTTCCGCACTGACGACGTTGAACGCACCAACCGTTGCCGCCTGTTCGAGGGCTTCGGCCATCTTCGGGTCAAAGCCAGTGAGCGGAATGGCTTTCAGGTCTGCCAGCGTGCCCCCGGCAGCGTCCCGGGTCTGGATGACATGGTCGGCAAAGCGGCGATACTCACGTTCGGCTTCACCCGGCGGGAGGGTCTTCTTGAGGTCCAGCACATCGAGTTCCGTCAGCCGCGTGGCCAGGCTTGAGGCACCGACCAGATTGATGTCGAGTTTGTCAGGGTCAGCCGGTGCTCCGTAGTACTTCTGCAACGCCTCGGTGATTTTCCGCTTGTCGCCATCCACATCGGCTTCGGTCTGGGGCGTGTTGATGAAGACCTCGTTGCGGTCAGACTGGCTCAACTGCTTGCCAGTCCGCTGGATGACCACCTTGTCCGGTGTGTAGCCGCCCTTGCGGAGCGCTTCACGAATCCGGTTCTCGTCCGGCGGCGACACAAAGCGGACGGTCATCTTCGTGCCGCCGGCAAAGTCCACGCCCAGGTTGAAGCCACGAACCACCATGGAGATGCAGCCGGCCACCAGGACAATCACCGAAAAGCCGATGAAATACTTGGCTTTCCCAAGGAAGTCGTAGTTCGGGTTCCGAAACAGTTCCATCATGATGACATCTCACAAACACAGGTCAGGACCCCGGCACAGCGCCTGTCCCACTGCAAGGAACAGCCGCCCTGCCTGTGGCCGTCTCTGCCTAGATACTGAGCGCCGTCGGACGTTCAGAACGCGACAGCACATAGCCAAACATCGTTTTTGACACGAAAGTGGCCGTGAAGATATTGGCCAGAAGTCCGGCCAGAAGCGTGACGGCAAAGCCACGGATGGGACCCGTGCCGAACACGAACAGAATCAGGGACGAGACGACCGTCGTGACGTGGGTATCCAGGATGGTGATGAAGGCTTTGTCGAAGCCAAGTTCAACGGCATTGATGACGGCTTTACCAGCCCGCAGTTCTTCGCGGATGCGCTCGAAGATGAGCACATTCGAGTCCACAGCCATCCCGATGGTCAGAATGACGCCGGCAATGCCCGGCAAGGTGAGCACCGCACCGAACATCGCCATTGCCGCCAGCAGCATCACCAGGTTGAGAATGAGCGAAATGATGGCGTTGACACCGGACAGGCGGTAGTACACGACCATAAACACCAGGATAAACACCAGACCGGCAATAGAAGCTGCCACGCCCTGGCGAATCGAATCCGCCCCCAGGGAAGGTCCAACCGTACGCTCTTCCAGATACACAATGCGGGCTGGCAGGGCCCCGGAACGCAGGACGAGGGCCAAATCCTCGGCCGAGGCTTTGGTGAAGTTGCCGGTGATTTCGCCGGTTTCCCGAATCTGCCCCCGGATCGTCGGTGCGGACTTGATGCGGCCATTCAGCACGATGGCCAATCCCTTGCCAATGTTTTTTCCGGTCCATTCCCCAAATTTCTTTGCCGCTTCGTCCTTGAGTTTGAAAATGATGCGGTAATCGCCATCACCATCCACAGTGCCTGAAGCAGCAAACGCATCGCGCAGGTCGCGCCCCACCACGACCGGTGTTTTGGAGACGACCATGTAAGCCGTGGGTGTATCAGGCTTGGGCTGACGGTTCCGGCGCGTTACCGGGTTGCCGTCTTCGTCCGTAGCTTCGTCCTCGTCGCGCTCATCAAGGGGCAGGGCTTCCACATCCGTCCGCACCCCCACGGCAGCCTTGGCTTCTTCGAGTGTGGCATAGGTACGGTAGGTGCCATCCACCGGACGCAGCTCCAGGTTTGACTCCAGCACCAGCGTCTTCTTGACACGCTCAGGATCGTCCACCCCGGGCAACTGGAGCAGAATCTGGTGGTTTTGCTCCGGGCCATACCGTTGCAGGGTCGGCTCAGCCACGCCAAAGGCATTGATGCGGTTTTCAATAATGAGCATCGCCTGCTCGACCGCCCGCCGCCGGTACTCCTGAGCCACCCGCTCGCTGAGCGTGAAGGTCAGCGTGTCCCCACTGACCGTTGCGTTCCATTCCGACTTGCCAAAATCTTCCAGTACCTTGTCCCGCGCTTCTGCTATGCGCCCGGCGTCATTGATGGTGATGGCAAGCTGGGTTGCCGACAGGCTCCTGGCTTCCTTGACCGAAATGCCGATGTTTTCCAGGATAGCCTTGGCTTTTTCGGCATTGTCGTCACACATCTTCTTGAGGGCTTCGTCCACCATGACCTGCATGACGAGGTGTGAACCGCCCTTGAGGTCAAGCCCCAGCTTGATGTTTGTGGCGACGTTTTTCTTGATCTGGTCAAAGGATTTGAAATCTTCGAGGCGTGGGGCGCGCCAGCCGATGAGAATGACATACAAGGAGGCCAGCGTCACCGCCAGGATGACCAGGGCCCGCTGGAGAACGTTTTCGCGCATGTTGCAGTTTCCGATGGACTACAGGATTTGGAAAAGTTCCAAGCATAGCGCAACCAGGTAAATCAGCAAGGGCTTTCGAGAAACCTGGCGATGCTTCCCAACCGGTGGACTTTGCCTGCGTGGAACCCGTCCCCTTGTGTGTCAAAAATCTCACACCTGGAATCAGCGGTGCTGGTTCATACTTTATGTATTTTAACCGGCTGACTGAAACACTGGTGAGCAACCGGGCGTCGTCCAGCCCAGAGGTGTAAACGATGGTTTTCTGCCGCCGATGGCATCCAATCTGGCTGTTTTGTCTGGTGCTGGCCGGCCTGCCGGGGCTGTCGTTTCTGGCGTCGCGACCGAACACTGTACCCCAGCGCCCGTCCAGCCTGGTCAACCAGACCGCCCCGGCCGGCCCTGTGGGACATATCATCGCGTACCTCGACGGCGACCACCTGCCAGACACCGTTTCAGGTAACACCACCACCGATGGGCGCTACCTGATCGAAGTCCGCCTCAGCAGCCAGCCCGATAAGATGACCATCACGGCGAATGGCGTCGGTTTTGCCGTCCAGGATGTCAACGCCGACAACCTGGCAGACCTGCTGGTGGCCGATGGGCTGCTTGGCCGCTTCATTCACCTGGAAAACGACGGACACGGGGTGTTCACCCCCTGTGTCACCAGAGAGCCGCTGTACCAATCGGGGCCGGAACCTACAGACAGCGCCACGGCCGCCGACTGGTTGACCAAAAGTACCCGCCCGCCCCAACCAGCACCGATTTTCTGGAGACTGGTCTTCACGGCCCTGGACATTGAACCTCACCGGGTCTGGTTCTGTCCGTACCGGAATCGAACACCATACGAGTCCGTGGCAGGGCTTCCCTCGCGTGCCCCTCCTCCACACACGCTGACAACCCAAACCACCCTGATCTGAACTGACCTGAAAGGTGGCTTCCTGCTCACAGGACACCTGGCCCAGCACGTGGCAGGTGTTCCTGGCAACCGCAGTGAACTGTCGTGGAGGATTCCGCAATGCCAAAGTGTGTTTGCCGCTGGCGCTGGCTGATGGCCAGCCTCGTCCCCGGCCTTGCCCATGTTCTTGCCCTGTGTGCACTTTCATCCACTGGTCAGGGGCAGCACCTGCCACCTCTGTCTGCACCGCCACCGGACACCAGACCGGCGGGACGTGTTCCAGTTCCAGACGTTTTTCCGGCCCCAGCCGGAACGCAGGACTCCGTTCCAAACGATGCCGTCGCCGATGGACGGGAAGGCGTCGAAAACTTCCCGGACCTTGCCGCAGGCACGTACCAGGAACAGGAAAAACCCAAACCGCGTCAGGTTCCTTTGATTCCAGAACCCATGCTGTTTGACCTTATGCGCCCGCTGGGAGCCGAACGGGGTGAACTGGAGGTCAACACCCTTGTCCGCCCCTCCATCGGCCGCCCTGCAACCGGCGTCGCTTGGGCGCCGGAGATCGAATGGGCCTTTGCTCCCGGACACACCCTGGAAATCGAAGTGCCCTTCCAAGGGGGACATCTCGAAGCGTTCAAGTTCGGGCTACAGGGCACCTTTGGCACCTTTCGCCAGCAGCGTTCCATCCACGGCTGGCAGGCCCTGCTTGAACGCGCGCGCTCAGGAAAAGACCTGCAACTCGATGTCCTCCATCTGGCCGGCCATCGTTTCGGACAGCACTGGTCATTGTTTACGATGCAGGGCGTACGGTTCGAGCGCCAGGAGGCGCAGCGAAACATCCGGGGCGTCTTCAACCCGACGGTCTTTCGGGAGGTTTCTGAGCGCCTTGTCCTTGGTCTGGAAACCAATCTGGCGGTAGGCGCCAGACGCCGTACGGACTGGACCGTTTTGCCACAGGCCCAGTTTCAGTGGCGGCAGTATTCCTTCCAGGTTGGCCTTGGCGCAGACCGTAGCATGCCCAACCGGGTTCGACCGGCAATGGCCCTGCGCCTTGTGCGGACCATTGGTTCGAGCGGCCATTAGGTGTCATCCGTAGTGGTCGGGACTCTACGCTGCCGACCATCGCCGAAGTGCCTTCTGGAGGGACGCCGGTGAAATCGCCTGCTGGTCAAGGGTCAGGGTCGAGGGGGAAGCCGAGATGCCGGCAAAGGACTCCGGTGTGATAACGACGATCGGGAGGGTGCGCCAATCGGGATTCCGCCGGATGCGGCGGTAGGCATCGCTGATGTGGGTTGGCGTCCCGGCCAGCACGATGCTCTGCGGCGGGTCCAGCATCAGTGTCGCCAGTGTGGCGTCACTGTCCATGACCTGCCTTGTCTGGTAGCCAGCCTGCTGACACCAGGCGGCCAACCGGGCGCGCAGGTCGGCGTCGTCACAGGCCACTACCACGACCGGCGCCGTTGAAGACGGTGGAGAAGTCTCAAACAGCACATCTTCAAGTTTGCGGTGTGCTCCGGTGATGGCATTGAGTTTGGCGAGATCGTCGAGGCGGGACTGCAACACGGCGACGGTTTCCCGGTAGGTGCCCTGCAGCAGGGACAGCCGCTGGCGCAGCGAGGCATTTTCCGCCTCACGCTGGGCCAGCCGTTCCCGCAGCCGCGCCACTTCGCCCTCGGCCAGGGGCAGTGCCACGGACGTGCTTTCGCCGGTCACATGAGGAGCGGAAACAGCCGCCTGTGCCACGGCTTGGCGTTCGGCCAAACGTGCTTCCAGATGATCGAGGGTCTGTCGCCATACCGTCCGCTCCTCAAGCAGTGTTTCCACCCGCTGGATAAGTGCGGCACGGGCCACCTCGCTCGTTGCCAGTGAGCGTTCGAGCGTATCAATATGGTTTTCAAACAGAGCAATGGCCTGAGCTTGCCGCTCAACCTCGGCTTTGGCCGTGGACAACGCGCTTTCCAGCCCCTCGCACTCGCTGATAAGCCGGGCCTGTTCCTCCTGAACAGCAATCACTTCGGAAAGGAGTGTGGCGGTACGTTCTTCCAGTTCCGCCGCTCTGTGTTCGGCCGTTTGACTGCGCACAACGGCTTCTTCAAGCAACTGCTGGGTGGTATCCAGGTCGTGGCGCAGGGTCTCAACCGCGTGCTGGGCATCAAGGCGTGCCTGCTGTGCAGCGGCAACTTCCTCCGTCAACTCGCGGACCTGAGCCGTGAGGCGTTCGGCTTCCGCGCTGTGTGTCGCTATGGATTGCTGGGCTTCAGCGAGCAGGTCCTCAAGTTGGGCGATCCGTTCTGTCATCTGGTGATGGGACGCTTCATACCGCTCCTGCAGCTCGACCAGGGCTTGCTCAGCAGTTTCCAGGTCCTGGGTGCGGGCAGCCAGCTTCTCTTCCAGCTCGTGGATGTGAACCAGGGCTTCAGCGTGCTGGTGGGTGGCGCGCTCGGCGTGCTGGCGTGTCTGGCGTAAATCAGCTTCCAGCAGCTCAACCCGTGCCCGAAAAAGGTCCCGCTCCCGAAGAGCAGCTTCCTGCCTGGCTACCAGGGTTTCACAGCGGGCCGCCGCTTCGGCCGCCACCTGGCGCGCCTGCTCAGCCAAAACGTCTGACTGACGGCAGGCTTCCATCAGACGTGCCTGTTCGGCCTCGGCCCCGGCCAGCTTTGCCGCCAACTCGGCGATCTGCGCCTCAGCCGTACGTTGGGCATCCGTCGCCGCCTGCAGGGACTGCTGGAGCTTCTGCCGCCCGGCTTCGAGTTCGGCCACCTTGGCCAGGGCGGCCTGGTGGGACTCAGCAAGCTGTTCATACGCCTGTGCCAGTTGTTCATGCCGGGCATTGCGGGTGGCTTCTTCCGTGACCAACGCCTGTTCACGTGCTTCGAGTTGCTCAGCCAGAAGCTGCCATTTGAGAAATGCCGCCGCCAGTTTGGCCAACTGGAGCAGTGGTCCGGCATCCTTCCGCTGTGGAGCGACAAGCACCACCACGGACTGCACCTGCTGCCGCAGCATCGGGACGGCCAAACCGCCAGCAGAGGCATCCGCCAACAACCGGTCGGCCGAGACACCAAGCGGCTCAACCTGCCCCTGCTCCAGAGCGCGAAACAGCTCCGGGACATCCCCCAGAGACCATTTCCGGCCAACCAGCCCGGGCACAAAGGCCGCCTCACTGTGGACAGCGCGCACCCCCAGGGCGCTTCCTTCCAAAGTCAGCAGGGCAGCCGCCGGAGACGCACTCAACCGGCACATCTGCAACAGGGTTTCTGCCACAATGTTTTCCGGTCGCCGGATGGTGGCGAGTTCTTCAAGCGCCTCCAGGATGCCCTCCGAAGCCGCCGCACGGGACGGCTCAGGGCCCACCGGCGCAAGGGAGAGGAACCCGGCCGGATCACCTTCCTCGTCCCGGAGTGCAGTCAATGTCGTGTGTTCGACAAAGATGTGTCCATCCTGGTGCTGCCGGCGGATTTCTCCGACATACGCCCCCTGTTCCAGTGCCTGCTGGTAAATCCTGCTGACGTGGCCGCTGCGCCAGTCCTCTGGCGCGTGGAGTTTGTCGGCGGTTGCGCGCCCGATGACCTCTTCGGGGCCATAGCCATAGGCACGGCGTGCCCCCTCGTTGAACGCCAGAATGTTGCCGTCCAGGTCCTCAATAAGAATGGCGCGGTCCGTCGAGTGGGTGAGAATGGCGGTCAGCAGGCGGCTCTGCTGCTCCAACTCGCGGGACTTGTCACGCACAGTGGTGTCAGCCCGCTGTACGCGGTTGACCAGTTCGGCAACCCGGATGGCCGTCGAGGCGGCTGCCGCCTGGATGGCGCAGGCTTCAAAGTCTGCAACTGTAAACATCCGCGCCCCGAAAACGGCCAGCAGCCCCAGCACACGGTTTTCGACGCGCAACGGATGGGCGATGAACGACACCACTCCCTGCTCATCGGCCAGCCGGGGGTCCAGCAACATCGCGGCGGTTGAAGGCGGCGGTGCCCAGGCTACCACGCCACCACGTGCCAACTGCTCCCCTGAAAGCACAACCAGGGGCGCACGCCGGTAAGCAGCTTCGACGGGAACCCCGAAGTTTGCCTTCAGGTGCAGGCAGCGCCGCTTGTCGGGACAGTCCGCTGCCCACTGGCAGGTCTGGCATATATCCCCCCGCCGAATCAGCCACAGGCGCGCGCACACGGCCGTTACGCTTTCGGCTGCCCGTTGTACTACTGCCGACAACACGCGGTCGAGGTCCTGGGGATTCTGGAGTTGATGGGCGATCGGTTCGAGAATTTCACGCATGGTGACGCACCCAACGGGTCAAAGGACCAACGGCACACCTCATGCGGAGGCGGAAATGCCTGGCGGCAGCCCGTTCTCCTCCAGTTTGGCAAAGTAGGGACGCAGGCGGGCATAGGTCGTAGGCAACTCTTCCGGGAGCACCCGCGTTTCCCCAATGGTCGTCACGAAGTTCACATCCCCAAACCAGCGCGGCATGACGTGCATGTGCAGATGGTCGGCAATGCCGGCGCCGGCGGCCTGTCCAAGATTCATGCCAACATTGCACCCCATGGCACGGTACTCCTGAGTCAGGATTTCCGTCAGATAGCGGGTCAGATCGAACATTTCATACCCCGCCTCGGTCGGGAGCGCCGACAACCTCCCGACGTGGGCATAGGGAACGACCATAACGTGGCCGTTGATGTAGGGATGGATGTTGAGGAGAACGAAGTTGTGGCGTCCCCGGTACAGGACGAAGTTTTCAGCATCCCGCTCTTCCGCCGGAATCCGACAAAAAGGGCACGCCGTGGTCGCCTCGGCCGGATGTTCCGGCTGGCGATCAAGCCCCGCAATGTAGCGGTAACGCCACGGACTCCACAGCACGTCCACGAGGTGTCTCCTTGATCCACTCCCGGCAGACCACCACACGGATGAAAGAGCCCAGCCGGGCAACCGTCTCAGGCCGAGGGCATCCGCTGGTTGATGAGTTCCCGTAACTCCTTGCCCGGCTTGAAATAGGGCACCGCCTTGGCCGGGATGTCCACGGCGTCGCCGGTCTTGGGATTGCGCCCACGGCGTGGGTTACGCTGGCGGATACGAAATGAGCCGAAACCGCGCAATTCGATCTTTTCACCGCGATTCAGGGACTCAATGATGGCTGCGAAGACCTCTTCAACGACGACTTCGGCATCCTTTTTCGTCAAGTCGGCAGCCCGCGCCACCACTTCCACCAGGTCGGCTTTCGTCATAGTCAGCCTCGCTCTGCCTTGAACGTGGGCGTCAGCAGGGTTCAGCAACGTTTTGGAATTCCCGCCTTGTAGCTTGCAGGACAGACGCTACCAAAGCCACTGTGGTTCCAGCAAGTCTTCCAAAACGTTCACTTTACGGAAAAAGCTCACCACGCGGCTGCCGGCTGGTTTCAGCGGCGGCGGGAACGGCGGTCGCTGTCCCGCTCCGGCGACCCTGAACGTTCCGGCGGTGCGGACCGCTCCGTTTCCCCATTGCTGGTGGACGTTTCTTCGAGCAGGGCCCGCCGGCTGAGACGAATCTTGCCACTGGGGTCCGCGCTCAGACACTTGACCATCAACTGCTGTCCTTCCTTGAGCTCGTCCGCCACCGACCGGACGCGGTAGTTGGCAATTTCCGAAATGTGTAACAACCCTTCCGTGCCGGGGAAAATTTCGACAAAAGCACCGAACTCGGCAATACGTGTGACCGTGCCAAGATAGGTTTTGCCAGGCTCAGCTTCTTCGATGATGGCCTCGATCATGGCCCGGGCGCGCTGCCCGGCTTCCTGGTCCGAAGCTGCAATGATGACCCGGCCGGAATCCTCGATGTCAATCTTGCAGCCGGTCTTCTCGACAATGCCACGTACGACTTTGCCACCGCTGCCGATGACATCCCGAATCTTGGCCACCGGAATGGTCATGGTCAGAATCCGCGGCGCCAGTGGATTGATCTGCGGTCGTGGCGCCGGCAGTACCGCCTGCATTTTCTCCAGAATGTAGAGCCGGCCCTGTTTGGCCTGCTGAAGCGCATCGGCCAGGATTTGGGCATTCAGCCCTTTCACCTTGATGTCCATCTGAAGCGCCGTAATGCCGTGGCGTGTCCCGGCCACTTTGAAATCCATGTCGCCGTAGTGGTCTTCGGCGCCGGCGATGTCGGTCAGTACGGCATAGCGTTTGTCGTCCATCACCAGCCCCATGGCGACCCCGGCAACGGGCGCCTTGATGGGGACGCCGGCATCCATCAGGGCCAGTGCGCCGCCGCACACCGTGGCCATGGAAGATGACCCGTTGGACTCCGTAATATCGGAGACGACGCGCGTCACATACGGGAAATCATCCGTTGGCAGGACAGCCTGCAGGGCGCGGTGCGCCAGTGCGCCGTGACCGACTTCCCGCCGTCCGGGACTGCCCATCCGCCCGGTTTCACCCACACTGAACGGGAGAAAATTGTAGTTGAGCATGAAATCCCGCTTGATTTCGCCGGCTTCCAGATCGTCCAGGTACTGCACATCCTGGCTCGTGCCCAAGGTGGCCGTGACAATCGCCTGGGTTTCGCCACGGGTAAACAGAGCGCTGCCGTGCGCCCGGGGCAACACGCCGACTTCAATCTCGATGGGCCGGATTTCCGAAAACTTGCGCCCGTCAGGACGCCGGCGGTTGAGCAGGATGTCCTCCCGGAAGATTTTTTCTTTCAGGTGCTCAAACACGCGCTGCGCCATGGCGCGCTGGTCGGGCGCGTCCGCCGGATAACGTCCAATGACCTCTTTTTCAAGCGCATCCACTTCGGCATAGCTCGTCAGCTTGTCGCGTCCGCGCACATCGAGCGCCGCCCGCAGCCGGTCGGTGTAGTCCGCCGCGATGGCCTGCAGAATGGCTTCGTCCAAGGTCACGGGTGTGACCTGACGCTTTGGCTTGCCGACCTTGGCGCGCAGTTCGTGCTGCAGGGCGCACAGCCGTTTGATTTCGTTGTGCCCGAAAAGCAACGCCTCGACCATGATTTCTTCGCTGACTTCTTTTGCTCCGGCTTCGACCATCACGATGGCCTCTTCACTGCCGGCCACGGTCAGGTTCAGACTGGAGGCCCGCATTTCCTGGTAGGTCGGATTGATGACCAGTCGGCCATCCACCAACCCCACCCGGACACCGGCAATAGGCGTTTCAAACGGAATGTCGGAAATGTAGAGCGCCGCCGAGGCCCCGGTAATCGCCAGAACGTCCGGGTCATTGTGCTTGTCGGCAGACATCACCAGGGCGATGATCTGGGTTTCACTGTCAAAGCCTTCGGTAAACAACGGACGAAGCGGGCGGTCAATAAGCCGGGACGTGACTATTTCACGTTCGGTCGGGCGGCCTTCGCGTTTGAAATAGCCGCCTGGAATGCGCCCGGAAGCGTAGCCATATTCCCGGTAATCCACTGTCAGCGGGAAGAAGCCCCGCGCACTCGGCTCCTTGGCCGCCACGGCTGTCACGAGCACCACGGTTTCACCACAAGTCACCACCACGGCTCCATCAGCCTGTTTGGCGATCTTTCCGGTTTCAATGGAGAGTTCACGCCCGCCAACTGAAATCGCTTGCCTGATATACATAAAACGTCTTATCTCCCTTCATCCCATTGAGAAAAACCGCTGGACGCCACCGCAGGGAAGTTCTGCCCGGCAGAAGTGCCGCACGGCGCCGGGACTATCCGCGCCACGGTCAGCTCCCGGCGGCAATGGACTTCTCCACAGCATGAAACGCCAAAAGACAAAACCCGTCATCCCCGGTACGCTGAAAAGCGCCCGACAAGTGACGGGTTGGGCCGGTCGCGCCCCTGCACTCTGGTGTCCGGTGATGACCGCCTGGCTCCGCATCAGCCCCGCGACCACGCCGGAACCATCTTCACACCTACTTCCGAATGCCAAGTTTTGAAATAACCTGCTGGTAACGCTCGGCGTCCTGACGCTTGAGATAGTTAAGCAACCGCCGCCGCTGGCTGACGAGTTTGAGCAAGCCGCGCCGGGAGTGATTGTCCTTGACGTGGGTCTTGAAGTGGACAGTCAACTCCTCAATTCGCTTGGTCAACAGAGCTATCTGCACCTCCGACGACCCCGTATCGGTCGCATGTCGCCCATATTCCTGTAGAATGCTGCGTTTGACTTCTGCGCTCAGTGCCACGAAAACATTCCCTCCAGAACGATACCGGTAAAACGAACGGGAGCGCCAAGATGTACAGTAGATTGCTCTTCGATTCGTCTTCCTTTAGTATGTGAAACTCGCATTTGTACCAGAACCGTGTGGTGCGAGTCAAACCTGTGTTGCCGCCATAAGGAGTCCTTTGTGAAGCGTTTAGCATCCTTTGTTCTCATCCTGGCGCTGTCCGGCGGAAGCGCCGTTTTTTTTGCCGGTTGTGACCAGACCGACGGTGCGACCGGCGGCACCGCCGAGATTGCCGCCAAAGTCAATGCCGTGGTCATTCCGCTCGCCAAAGTCAACCGGCGCATCGAGCAGACCCTCAAACAGCAGCAACCCAATGCCAAGTTGAGCGACCTCAGCCCTATCGAGCTGGCCGCTGCCCAACTCAAGGCCCTTGACGCCCTCATCAGCGAAGAAATCCTGCTCCAGCGCGCCCAGCGCGAGCAAATCCAGGTCACGGATGCCGAAGTTGACCAGGCCGTCAAGCGGCAGATTGCCGATGAGGGACTGTCCGAAGAAGACTACCGGAAAAAACTCAAGGAAGCCGGATTGACGGAAGAGGAGTTTCGGACAGAAACCCGCCATGCGCTGCTCGTCAGCAAGCTTCAGGAAAAGCTCAAAGCCAAAGTGCCGGCGCCCTCAGACAAGGAAATCGAAGAGTTTTTCAACCAGAACAAGGATCAGTTCCGCCTCGAACGGGGGGTCTCGCTGGGCATCATCGCCGTGGACCCGGCCGACAACGGGCTGAAAAACGATGCCATCGGTGAAGCCCAGGCCAGGGAGAAAATCACCAAGATTGCCGAACGGCTCAAAGCCGGAGATGACTTTGCCACCGTGGCCCGCACCGTCTCGGAAGACATCCAGACGGCCCAGAACAGCGGCGATGCCGGGTTTTTCCCGGAAGACATTCTGCGGCAGACCTTCGGGGAAGCCCTGGCCAAACGTTTTTTCAGCATGACCGAAGGGCAGATCACCGAGCCGATCCCCGGCTCCAACGGGCGGCTCTACATTTTCAAGCTGACCGGCAAGCGGACGGAAGCCATCGAACCCAAGCTGGACAATCCTGAAATTCGGAAGCGGATTGTGGACATCATCCGCCAGCAGCGCGAACAAATCCTCGTGGCAGCGCTCCAGGCCTCGGCTACCAACGACGCCCGGATTGAGAACTACCTCGCCCAGCGCATTCTCGATAACCCCGTCAACTTTGGCTCGGCCCGCCCGGCCGGCTCCGCCCTGCTGCCCAAGTCTGAAAAGTCGGCGGCCGGGACAAGCGCCGACCAGAACACCTCGCCGAAGCCCACGGACGACAAGCCGGCGGAGTCCAAGCCGGCCACGGACAAACCCTCCGAAACCAAGCCGACGGAAGGTGGGCGCTGACGCTCATTGCCGGTCGCTGCCATGTCGGACGCCCTGCCAGACGCGCCCGGGACTGTGACCAGTCATACGGAGACCTACGGCCTCATTGCCGGCAACGGGCAGTTTCCCTTTTACGTCCTGGAAGGCGCGCGGGCGGCCGGCGTCCGCATGGTCGTGGCGGCTATCCGGGAAGAAACGTCACCCGACATTGACCGCACGGGCGTGAAGGTTGAGTGGTGCGGACTGGGGCAGCTTGGAAAGATGATCCGCTTCTTCCGCCGGGAAGGCGTCCGGCGGGCCATCATGGCGGGACAGGTCAAGCACCGCCAGATTTTCAGTGGGGCGCTTCCCGACTGGCGCATGGCGACGATGCTGCTCAAGCTGGCGCGCAACAACACGGATTCGCTGCTTGGAGCCGTGGTGGCCGAACTCGCGGCCGACGGCATTGAACTCGTGGATTCCACCCTCTTTGTTCCGCACCTGCTCGCCCCGGCTGGTGTTCTGACCAAACGCCAGCCCACGGCCCGCGAGCGTGCCGACATTGACTACGGGCTGGAAGTCGCCCAGGTCATCGCCGGGCTGGACCTCGGACAGACCATCGTCGTACGCAACCGCGCCGTCGTGGCCGTCGAAGCCATGGAAGGGACGGACGCCGCCATCCTGCGTGCCGGAGAACTCGCCCACCGGCGCGAACTCACCGTTGTCAAAGTGGCCAAACCACAGCAGGATATGCGCTTCGATGTGCCTGTCATCGGACGGGCGACCATCGAAACCATGCTGACGGCTGGCGCGACAGCCCTGGCCGTGACTGCCGGCAAGACGCTCATCTTTGACCGCGATGCCGTCATTGCCCTGGCAAACCGCCACAAGCTGACCATTCTGGGCATCCCGCCGACTCCCCAACCGCATGACCACACTGATTCCTGATCGTCTCATCGTGACCGTTGGCGACATCACGCGCTTTGCCGGTGATGCCATTGTCAATGCCGCCAATCCTTCCCTGCTGGGCGGCGGAGGCGTGGATGGGGCCATTCACCGCGCTGCCGGCCCGGAGCTGCTGGAAGAGTGCCGGACGCTCGGCGGTTGTCCGCCGGGACAGGCCAAGCTGACCCGTGGCTACCGCCTCCCGGCCCGCTGGGTCATCCACACCGTCGGCCCCGTATGGCGTGGCGGCACTCATGGAGAAGACGAAATACTGGCCGAGTGTCATCGCAACAGCCTGGCACTGGCGGCGGCGCATGGTCTGCAAACGCTTGCCTTCCCGGCCATTTCCACCGGCGCTTACGGCTTTCCTGTCGAACGCGCTGCGCCCATTGCCATCCATACCCTGTGGACGGCGCTGACGACCCTCTACCCGACGCTGCACGTCACCCTCATGTGCTTTTCGGAAGGCACGGCTGCGCACTATCACCGGGCGCTGGCCCAAGTGGCCGGGCCGCCTCCGGCCTGAAGACTGGCCGAGCCTTTCCAACGACCGCACGCTCACACCGCCTACCCGGTACGGTTGCTTTTTGCCCTGCCGCACCTTCGGGGCGGGCAACCACAGGCTGGCTGCTTTCGCGCACCTGCCCAAAGTGGACACATCGTTGCCACGCCGGGCAAACGTTATAGCCGTCACGCTCAACCAGAACGGCACGCGCCTGGTACAGGTGAGCATCGGCAGCCTGGCGGCCAACGAGGTTCCAGTGACCGGTGTGGCCGCCACGGAACAACTGGTCGGGGTGGACTACCGTCCGGCCACGGGGCAGTTCTACGCTCTGGGTATCAACAGCTCGGCGTCCAACGGCACGCTCTACCTCGTTGATCCCAAAACCGGCGCGTGCAGCCCGCTGGCCCCCTCGGCCGTAGCCTTTGTGCAGGCGGATGGCACAACGCCGGTCGCCCTGCCGGCCAACGGCTATGGCATGGACTTCAACCCCGTGGTTGACCGACTGCGCATCACCACGGGCAACGGCCTCAACTTCCGGCTCAATCCCAACGATGGACTGCCGCTCGACGGCAACCCCAGCGCTCCCGGCATCCAGATGGATGGCAACATCAACGGGCTGCCCGCAGGTTCGACCGGCGTGGCCGCCACGGCCTACACCAACGCTTTTGGCGGAGCCACTGTCACCACCCAGTACACGATAGATACAGTCAGCCGCGCCCTCTACATTCAGAGTCCGCCCAACTCCGGGACGCAGACCTTCGTCGCCAACATCACCTTCAACGGTGCGCCGTTGGCTGTTGACGCCATCAACGGCTTTGACATTTCCCCGAATGTGCGCGCCCAGACCAGCAATGCACCGGTGCAGGGGGGAAGCGCGCTGCTGTTCACCAGCACGGGTATGGCCGTCCAGATTTACCGCCTTGATCTCGTCACCGGCCGGGCGACCCTGCTCCTGCAATTCTCACCCGGCACAACGACCGGGCTTTCCGGCGGCTCCCTGGCCAGCCGTCTCGTGACCGACGTTACCAAAATCGGGGTCTATAGCCCGACGACGGGAACGGCGTTTCTGCGGAATACCAACACGAGTGGGATGGCCGATGCCGCCTTTGCCTACGGGCTTCCGGGTGACATTCCCATTACCGGCGACTGGGATGGCGACGGCGTGGACACCATCGGCGTCTTTCGTCCCTCACAGGCCCGGTTCTTCCTGAAAAACTCCAATACACCGGGCTTTGCCGACATCGCTTTCAGCTATGGCGCGGCGGGCGACATTCCCGTGGTCGGCGACTGGACCGGCAAGGGTTTCGACTCGGTTGGTGTTTTCCGCAACGGCATATTCTTCCTGAGAGACAGCAACTCGGCCGGTTTTGCCGACCGGGCCATCAGCTTCGGGCAGGTTACGGACCTTCCCGTGACGGGTGACTGGAACGGCGACGGCAAAACCAGCATCGGGGTGTTCCGCGACGGCACCTTCCTGCTGAGAAACAACAACACCGCCGGACTTCCCGATGTGTCACTGACCTTTGGCCAGGCCGGGGATCGCCCCGTGGCCGGCGACTGGACGGGCAAAGGCTTCGACTCGGTGGGCGTGTTCCGCAACGGCACCTTCCTGCTGCGCAACAGCAACACGAGTGGGACACCTGACCTGACGATCCCCTTCGGCAGTGCCAGCGACCAGCCGGTGGTAGGCAACTGGAACGGCGAGTTTCGCTGAACTCCACACGGCTGAGCCGCCCACCGGAGGGCCAAACCGGCGACGGACGGGGGCAACCCCGTCCGTTTGCCTTTCCGGGACAGGCCCCTTAGAGACAGGGCACGCCTCCCACCAGCAACAGTCTGGTCAGGGTTGGGCGTAGTAGCCCTCCCGGCTGGTGCGCACCACGGCTTCGGGATGGCGCAACCGGACAGAAATGCGGCGGAAACCGGTTCTGCCCTCCGGCAGGTCGCCCGGCTCGTAGGCCAGGGTGTAACTCGTGGCAGCGTCCTTGGCGATAGCGCGAAAGGAATCGCTGTAATCTTTCCCCGGCGTCATGGGAAAGTCCCGGCCGCCCGTCAGCGGCACAAGGCGGGTGGCATCCAGCGGCGTCGGCACACGTACCCGCCCGGCGACCGTCAGGGTGTAGGAAGGCGCGGTGACACTATAGACCGTGACTTCCTGCTCGTTGACCCGGCGCAGGAGGTCATCCAGATTGACGTTGCTGGCGCTGTCGAAACCATCCGTCAGGACGACGATGAGCCGGCGCAACACCCGTCCGCCGCGCTGTTTGGGTACTTTCCTGAACAGGGACACCGCTTTGTCCACGGCGTCAAACAGACGGGTTGAACCACCGAAGTCCCGGAACCGGCTGAGCTTTGTCAACAACCTGGATGGGTCTTTGGTAAACCCTTCCAGAACACGCACCTCATGGTTGAAGGTCACGAGGGCAAACATCGAATCGGGATGGCGCTCAGCCAGGAAGGCTTCCAGCGCCCGGCGCTGGAGCGCCGCTTCGTCAGGCGTGACACTCCCCGACACATCAAAGGCAAAGACCACAGCCAGCGGCCGCAGTGCCTGCTCGCCGTTGGCTTGAAAAAACGCAATCCGGCGGGGGCGGCCGTCTTCATAAACCAGAAAGTCATCGCGGTGCAAACCGGTCATGGGGCGCCCCTGGGCATCCGTGACGGTCACTTCTATCGTCACCAGGTGGCTGCGCAGGACAATTTCTTCCTGGGGCAGGGCGTTGACCCTGCCCACCGGAAGGCCGACAACCGAACAGAAACCAACCCATGCCACGAGGTATCTCACCAACTTACCAACCATCAGCTACGTCCCCCTCGTCCGGGCAGGTCATACAGCAAATTTTCGCGCGGCGCGTTATAGTTATCCCTACCATGGTCTCCGAATGCGGCGGGCATTGGTGCGAGGCATACCACCGTGATTCGATTTGAAGACATTGCCGAAAAAGTTGAACGCTATCACCCGAACGCCGACCTGGATTTGTTGCGGCGGGCCTACCTGCTTTCGGCCCAGATGCACAAGGGGCAAGTGCGCAAGTCCGGCGAGCCATACCTTATGCACCCGCTCGCCGTCGCCTACATCCTGGCCGAAATGCGCCTGGATGTCATCTGTGTGACGACCGGGTTGCTGCACGACGTGGTCGAAGACACCCACGTGACTCTGGAGGAGCTGGAACAACAGTTCGGGCCGGAAATTGCCCACCTCGTGGATGGGCTGACCAAAATTTCCAACATCGAGTACACCTCACGCGAAGACCGCCAGGCGGAAACCGTCCGCAAGATGCTGCTGGCCATGGTGGACGACATCCGGGTGGTCCTCGTCAAGCTGGCCGACCGCCTCCACAACATGCGGACGCTCGATTACCTGCCGCCGGAAAAGCGCGCCGCAAAAGCCCAGGAAACCCTTGACATCTATGCCCCGATTGCTCACCGGCTGGGAATGGGGAAAATCCGTGGCGAACTGGAAGACCTCAGCTTTCAATACCTGTACCCTGACGATTACCAACATCTGAAGTCCATCCTCGATCAGCGGCGTCCGGCGCTGGAAGCTGACCTGGCGCATGTTCGCGCAACGCTTCAGGAAAAACTCCCGGAGCACAATGTCAAGGTTGTGGAGATTCAGGGCCGGATCAAACGTCTCTACAGCCTCTACCGCAAACTCAAGGAACGTGCCATTTCGATTGACCAGGTCTATGACCTGATGGCCGTGCGGGTCATCACGCAGGACATTGCTGACTGCTATGCTGCGGTGGGCGTGGTGCACAACATCTGGAAACCCATCCCCGGACGCTTCAAGGACTGGATTGGCATCCCCCGCAACAACCTCTACCAGTCCCTGCATACCTCCGTGGTCGGCGACATCGGACATCCCTTTGAAGTGCAAATCCGCACGGCCGAAATGCACAAAATTGCCGAAGAAGGCATTGCGGCACACTGGCGCTACAAGGAAGGCCGCTCGGCCGTCAAGGAAGACCCGGAAACATACGCATGGCTCAAGCGGCTGGTTGAATGGCAACAGGAAGTCTCCGATTCACGGGAGTTCCTCGACGAGCTGAAGATCAACCTCTATCCCAACGAAGTCTATGCCTACACGCCCAAGGGCAAGGTGCTGGAACTGCCACGCGGCTCCTGCCCGATTGACTTTGCCTACGCCATCCACAGCGACGTTGGGCAGCACTGTGTCGGCGCTAAAGTCAACGGCAATATCGTCAAGCTGTCGTACGAACTCAAAAACGGCGATGTCGTTGAGATTCTGACCTCGCCCAACGGAAAACCCAACCGCGACTGGCTGAAACTGGTCAAAACGGCGCGGGCGCGCAACAAGATTCGCCGCTATCTGGTCGAAACCGAGCGCCAGCGGTCGCTCGAAATCGGGCGCAAGTCCCTCGAACGCGAAGCCGACCGCCTCAAGCTCAATCTGCGCAAACTGATAGAAACCGGTGAACTGAGTCGGGCCGCCCAGGAGCACGGCTACCAGCGCGATGAAGACCTCATTGCCGCCATTGGCTATGGAAAGCTCGAAGCCCGGAATGTGCTGGCCAAGTTTGTGCCACCGTCGAGGCTTTCGGAACTCGACGCCCGGACCCCGGCCAACGGTCTGGCCAAAGTCGGCAGACTCGTCAAAAAATACCTGCGGCTGGGTCCCGACCGCATTCAGGTACGCGGCATTGATGAAGTTCTGGTGTTTCGGGCGCGGTGCTGCTCACCGATTCGCGGCGAGAAAATCATCGGCTACATCACCCGCGGCAAAGGCGTGGCCATTCACCGCGCCGATTGCACCAATGCCGCCAACCTCATGATCAACCGGGAGCGCATCATTGACGTGGACTGGGTGATTGAAACGGAAGGCACAACCACCTATCCGGTGACGCTCTCGGCCACGACCGAAAACCGTCCGGGCATTCTGGCCAATCTCACGACCGCCGTGGCGGAAATCAAAACCAACATTCGGGAATCTCACGCGCACGTCGGCGCAGATGGCTTCGGGCGCATCACCATCACGCTCGATGTCCACGATGCCAAGCATCTTTCGCGCGTCATGCGGGCCATTCGCAACGTCTCCGGGGTCATCAGTCTCGAACGTCTGGTCGCCAATGGCGAAAGCGACCGCTGACCTGCCAGCCCTCCGTCAGCATCACAGCATTGGTTGGAAGAGGCGGCGAAAACGGGTAATGTCTGCACGGTCACAGCATCATCCACCCGGCCGCCACGCGACCGCTGTTTCCCTACGTTTTTGGCATGACCCATCCGGCAGACGCATCCTCTGACGCCTACGAACCCCTGGTCGCCCGCCTGTCCGGGCAACGCATCCTTGTCGTGGGCGATGTCATGCTCGATGAGTTTTTCTGGGGTCGCGCCAGCCGCATTGCGCCCGAAGCGCCGGTGCCCGTCGTGGAAATCGAGCGTGAAAGCTACGTGCTCGGCGGCGCGGCCAATGTTGCCGCCAATGTTCGCGCCTTGGGCGGACTGCCGTTCGTGGTGGGCGTCGTCGGGGATGATCTCGCGGCTGAACACCTGCGCGATACCCTGCTCCGGTGGCATCTGGAGTGGCACGGGCTGGTCGTGGACGCCAACCGCCCCACCACGCGCAAGACCCGCGTCATGGTCAATGCCCATCAGATGGCCCGCTTTGACCGGGAATCCAGGCAGCCCATCCCGGCGGACATCGAAACGGCCCTGATGCAGAAAGTGGACGCCTGGCTGCCGGAAGTCAGCGCCGTGGCCATTTCGGATTACGACAAAGGTGTGCTCACCCCACGGTTTCTGCGCCACGTGCTGACCCATGCCCGCCAGCGTGGGCTGCCGGTCGCGCTCGACCCCAAACCGGTACGCTTTGCCAGCTACCAGCCGGTCACAGTGGTGACGCCCAACCATCACGAAGCCGCCCTCATAGCCCAGATGTCCGTCACCGATGAGGCTGCACTGGAAGCTGCCAGCCGACGCCTTTCGGCCATGCTCGGCCAGGCACACGTCCTCATCACCCGTGGCGAAGCGGGGATGACACTGTATGAGGCACCGGGCCACATCCACCACATTCCGGCTACGGCCCGCGAGGTCTATGACGTAACGGGCGCTGGCGATACTGTCCTGGCCACACTCATCCTTGGACTGAGCGCCGGATTGACACTCTGCCAGTCCGCGCATCTGGCCAACCGGGCGGCCGGCGTTGTGGTGGGCAAGCTCGGCACGGCGACTGTCCGCCCGGAAGAACTGCTGGCCGGGCAGGCTCTGGCCGCAACACCGGCGGGCCGCTGAACGGGCTGCTGCCAGCTTCCTGTCCGGCTTCCTGACGTGGGCTGCATTGACCACCGGCCTGCGGCTTTGTTATGGTTCATACACTTCGGCATCGGCCCGCCACCGGAAACCGCAGCTCGTTTTTTGTAATCCCCCTTCGGTCGGGTTGAGTTTCGAGACCTTGTGGCAAGCTTGCCAAAAAACCATACCATCTCACTCTCCAAAGGAGCGGACATGGCGCACGAAGATTTTATCAAGGGTTTGGAGGGCGTGTTGGCAGCGCAATCATCGATTTGTTTCATTGATGGTGCGGCTGGTCGCCTGACGTACCGTGGGATTGACATTCAGGATTTGGCGGAGAATTCAACCTTCGAGGAAACAGCCTACTTCCTGTTGTTTGGTCAGTTACCGAAGCAGGACGAGCTGGATGCCTTTACCCGGCAACTACAAGCCGAACGCGAGGTGCCGCCGGAAATCTATACGCTGCTGCGCACCCTGCCGCCCACGGCAACGCCGATGGAAGTGCTCCGCACGGCAACTTCCGCCCTTTCCGCCTACGACCCCGACGGACACGACCACAGCGACGCCGCCAACGTACGCAAGTCCGTGCGGCTCATTGCGCAGATGACCACGCTGACGACGGCCTATGACCGCATCCGGCGCGGTCTGGAGCCGGTCAAACCTGACCCGTCGCTTTCAATGGCGGAAAGCTTCCTCTATGGCCTTACGGGTGAAAAGCCCCATCCGTCGAGTGCGCGGGTCTTTGACGTGTGCCTGATTCTGCACGCCGATCATGAGCTGAACGCCTCGACCTTTGCCGCACGGGTCATTGCTTCGACGCTCTCGGACGTTCACTCGGCCGTAACCGGGGCCATCGGGGCGCTGGCCGGTTCGCTCCACGGCGGTGCCAACCAGCGGGTGCTGGAAATGCTGCTCGAAATCGGCGAACTGGACAAAGTGGAAGCCTACGTGGACAACCTCTTTGCCAACAAGAAGAAAATCATGGGCTTCGGGCATCGCGTCTATCGGACGATGGACCCGCGGGCAACCGTCCTGCGCAAGTTTGCCAGGCAGCTTGGTGAAGATGTCGGCAACACGAAGTGGTACGAGATGGCCGAGCGCATTGAGCAGTTGGCCTTTGCGCGCAAAAAGCTCTACCCGAACGTGGATTTCTTCTCGGCGCCGGTGTTCTACACGCTCAACATCCCGGTGGATTTGTTCACGCCGATTTTTGCGTGCAGCCGCATTTCCGGCTGGGTGGCGCACATCCTCGAACAGTTGCGTGACAACCGTCTCATCCGGCCGCTGGCGCTTTATACCGGGGCGGAAAAAGCCGAATATATCCCGATGTCTGACCGATAGGGTTGCCACGGTTGACTCTGGAGCACACCGGCCATGCTGGGCTTATCCGAGGCAACCCTCACCCTGGTCAAACGGCTTGCCTCGCACTATGACCGCTATATGGTTCGGGAGGCCACGCCCCGCCTGACGGCGGCGGGGCTGGCCTCACATCTGTCCCACCTCGCTTCCAAAGACACCCGTCTGACGGTTGAAGTCGGCGGCCGCTCCGCAGCCGGACGCCCGATTCACCGGGTGACGTTTGGGCAGGGCCAGCGGCGCGTGCTGATGTGGACGCAGATGCATGGCGATGAACCCACAGCGACCCTGGCCGTTCTCGATCTGCTCGCGGCACTTGTGGAATTTCCCCAGGACGCAGCCCTGAACCGGATTCTCAGGGAAGTCCAGGTCTGCATCCTTCCCATGCTCAACCCGGATGGCGCGGAAGTCTTCCAGCGGCGGACTGCCCAGGGCATTGACCTCAACCGTGACGCCCGCCACCTCAGAACACCGGAGGCAAGGCTTCTCAAGCGGACGCACGACGACTTCGTGCCTGACTTTGCCTTCAATCTTCACGACCAGAACCCGCGCTACACGGTCGGCGACAGTCACCGTCTGACGGCAATGGCCTTTCTGGCGCCGGCGCACGACGCCTCGGGCAAGGACAACATGGCCCGGCGGCGCGCCAAGCGTCTGGCTGCGGCCATGGTGCAGATGCTCACTCCGTACATTGACGGTTACATGGCGCGCTTTGACGACACGCACGAGCCGCGCAGTTTTGGCGACGCCATGCAGGGCTGGGGAACGAGCGTCGTCCTTGTCGAGTCGGGAGGCTGGCGCAATGACCCGGAGAAGACCTACCTTCGCCAGCTCAATGCCGTGGTATTGCTCGGTGCACTTCACGCCATTGCCGGTGACGAGTGCGATGCCGTGGAAGCGACGGCATACGAGGCGCTGCCGCCCAACACGAGTTACTTCTACGACCTCATTTTCGAGTCAGCGACGCTCGACTTTGGTCCCAGCCTTCCTCCCATCGTCGCCGACATTGCCATCAACGTCAGCAACCACTGGCAGTCAACGCCGGTGGATGCCATTCGGGGACGTGTCATGGACGTGGGCGACCTGCGCGACTACGACGCCGGAGAACGGTGGTCGCTGGACGGCCGTGCGGTGCCAGGTCACGACTTCCACATCGAGGCTGAAGTTGACGTGGATGCCCTCCGCGCCATGGCGCAACCTGTTCAGCCTTCGTAAATTTCAGCCCTCGTCACTTCTTCCAACCCGACACGGGACACCACACCGGACTGGGAATGTTTGGGGCGCTCAGCCGGAGAGCGGCCGTACTGGGCAGGCACCAATCCCCGGCCGCGCTGGCGGCAGCATGCGCCCGTCAACCAGTTGCGCCCCCTCGAACGGATCGTTGGCAATGAGTGCCGCGCCGTCCAAATCTGCCCAGTCAGCCAGCGGTGAAACATGGGTTGCCGCCGAGATGGCGCAGGAAGTTTCGGTCATGCATCCCAGAAGGGTTTTCAGCCCCAGGGCGCGGGCGACGGTGAGCATGGCATGCGCGGCGCGCAGGCCGCCGCATTTGGCCAGCTTGACGTTGATGCCGTGATAAACCCCTGGCGCACGGACGACATCGTCCATCGTCCGCACAGCTTCATCGGCAATGATGGGAAGCGGGCTGCGCTCGGTCAGCCAGGCGTGATCATCCACACACGCAACGGGAAACGGCTGCTCGACGAACAACACCTGCTGCTCGGCCAGCCAGCCAATGAAATCCAGCGCCGCCGAGCGGTCGCGCCAGCCCTGATTGGCGTCCACAGAAAGCGGTCGGTCGGTGACCTCCCGCACGGCTGTCACCAGCGCCCGGTCGTTGTCGCCCCCCAGCTTGAGCTTGAGCACCGGATATTCGGCCATCCGCACGGCTTTCTCCCGTGCCGCGTCGGGAGACATCAGACTCAGGGTAAAGGAAGTGGGTGGAATCCGGCTCAGGTCAAAGCCCCACAGTGCATAGAGCGGCTGGCCAAGGTACTTTCCAAACAGGTCATGCAGGGCGATGTCCAGCGCCGCCAGTGCCGGAGGCAGCGGCCCGATGGCGGCGGTCGCCGCTGCCAGCAGGCGGTCTGGATTGAGTGGATGGATGGGTTCCGACCACTGAACCCGGTGCAATGCCTGGCAGACTTCTGCCTGGCTCCAGCCCAGGTATGGCGGCAGCGCCACCTCACCATAGCCCACCAAACCTTCATGATGGACTTCAAGGCAGACGGCTGGTGTCGTGGTACGGCGACCAACAGCCAGGGCAAAGGGTTCCCGGAGTTCCAGGGTGAGAGGGTGGATAATGAGTTGCACGACCGGCCTCCCCGGCACCGTCAAAACTGGACCGTACCGGTTATCAATTGAAAAAACTGATGCAGAAACATTGACGCTGGAGGCGGATTCTTGGATAACCTAACGCTGTTGCTTTGATACCATTACATTCCACACGGCCATGAAACGAATTGCGCTCGTGACCGGAGGCACGTCTGGCATTGGCAAGGAAACCGTCCGTGGGCTGGCGCGGGCCGGGCTGGCGGTTGTCCTCGTGGGACGCGACCAGCGGAAGTGCGCCGAGGTCGTGCAGGAACTGCGGGCCGACACGGGACAGACCGACATCACCGCCCTCACGGCCGATTTGTCGCGGCTGGAGGACATCCGGCGCGTTGCAGACGAGTTCCGCGCGACTTACCCCCGGCTCGATGTCCTGGTCAACAACGTCGGCGCGATTTTTGACACCCGGCGCACCACGCCGGACGGACTCGAACAGACGTTTGCACTCAATCACATTTCCTACTTCCTGCTGACCAACCTGCTGCTTGACCGGCTGCTGGCCAGTGCGCCGGCGCGGGTGGTCAATGTCAGTTCAGCCGCACACCGGTTTGTGCCGGGCGTGGATTTTGATGACCTCCAGTTCGAGCGGAAACCTTATGCGCCTATGACAGCCTACGGCCAATCCAAACTGATGAACATTCTGTTCAGCCAGGAGTTGGCCCGGCGGCTGGAGGGCACCGGCGTCACCTCCAACAGTTTGCACCCCGGCGGTGTGGCTTCCAACTTTGCCGACAATACCACCGGCTGGTTTCGCTTGACGGCCAAGGTACTCAAGTGGGCCGTAGGGATTTCACCAGCGCGTGGGGCTGAGACTTCCGTGTATTTAGCCACGTCGGACGAGGTCGCGGGCGTCAGCGGCCGCTACTTTGAGCGTTGCCGGGCGGCGACGACCAGCGCAGCGGCGATGGACCCGACAGCCCAGGTGCGGCTGTGGCAAGTCAGTGAGCAAGTCGTGGGCCAGGTGTTTCCATCTCCTGCAGGAGTCACCTCGTGATTTTTGACGCGCTCCCAGCGCCTGCAACCAATCGCTCCCAAACCCGGCTGGCCACAGCGCCCACGCTTACGGGTCGCATGCTCGCCGTGGGGCTGATGACTTGGTGGATGGTGCCCTTCCTGCTTTTTTTTATTGTCGCTGCACCGGGTGGCATTGGGTTCGAGTTTAAGCTCGGTCTCAAAAGCGGTGCGACGGCGCTGGTGCTGGCCGTTCTGGCAGCCGCCCTGCTCCGTCTGGTTTCGATGGGCAGTTCCCTGTGGGAAATCCGGCAGCGCCGGCAGCGGCGCGCGGTGGAAATGGAGTGGACGCTTCCCAACTCGGAGCGCATTCGCCCGATTTCGATTGTGGTGGTCGTGCAGGGTGGACGGGAGCAAGTGGTGGAAGCTGTGGATCGGCTGCTGGCGCTGGACTATCCACGCTTCGAGGTCATCGTCGTCAGCGATGGCTCACCGGATGGGACGCTGACCTGTTTGAGGGAAGCTTTCTCCCTGCATCCAACCTCACGCATCATCCAGAAAAGCATCCCGGTTCAGACCGAACCGACACTGTATGCCTCCACCAAGCATCCCCGGTTGACGGTCGTCGCCAAGCCGGAAACCGGGCGGGAAGATTCCCTCAACTGTGGTTTGAATGTCTCCCGCTATCCGCTCATCTGTGCCTTGGACACTCAAGTGACACTCGACGCGGACGCCCTCATCGAGCTGGCGCGTGGGTTCATTGAAAACGTGACCCAAACCGTTGCCGTAAGCTGTCTGGCCGAGTTTTACGGCGACGCTTCGACGCCCAGCGGCTCTGACATCCGCCTCTCGGCCGACGGTATCGCGCCCATGTATGCCCCCATGCAGCGGTCGGTCAGCGCTGCTGCGGACCAGCGCCCCCTCGATGACCTGCAACGGGTTGACCGCGCAACCCTCTTTCATGTGCAGTGGCTCCTGCGCGCCGGTGTGGGGAACCTCGCCATGCTGCCGGGTGTGGTGTCGCTGCTCAAAAAAGCCGAAATTGTCGCGGCCGGCGGCTATCGCACCGGCTATGCCGCCGACACCCTGGACCTGCTGCTGACGGCCTACCGGGTACGCAAAAGTGAAGAAACCCGCCGGGTCTTGTTTCTGCCGGAGGTCATGGCCCGTATCGCACCACTCGACTCACTCGATGAAACGATGCAGGCCCGTGCCACTGCCACCCAGGAATCCTTTGGCATCATCGTCCGTCACCTGGGGCTCACCTTCAGCGGACAGGGCGACTGGCGCGCCCGGCTGGCCCTTCCGGTCTTCATTGTGACCGTCCTGTTTGCTCCCGTTTGGGAGTGGATGGCCGTCATTCTGGTGGATGTGGCGGCACTGGCCGGTGGTTTTACCTTTGACGAACTGGTGGCGCTGCTGACGCTGTTTTTGTCCATCGGGCTGGCTGACAGCCTCGGCGGGCTGCTCTGTGATGAAGTGTCGAACCGTCGCCGCCGTTCCACGGGTGAAATCCTGCATCTGAGCCTTGCAGCCATCACCCACGCTGTCACTTTCCGGTGGATGATGGGGCTGGCGCAGTTGCGGGGCATGCTGGCGTACATTTCGGGGCGCTCCATTCGTGAAACGATGTAGCATCACATTCAACGGCCCCCGTCCTACAGTGAAACCTGCATTCAAGTCCAACCAGAGTGTCGTCCCCATGCGTATCACCGAAATCTTCTTCAGCATCCAGGGGGAATCGAGCTACGCCGGACTCCCCTGCGCCTTTGTGCGGACGACCGGGTGTGACCTGCGTTGTACCTGGTGCGACTCGGAGTACACCTTCACGGGCGGAACGCACATGTCGGTCGAAGAAATTCTCGAACGGATTCGCGCCTATCCGACCCGCCTGGTGGAACTCACCGGTGGGGAGCCGCTTCTGCAGAAAGACATTTACGAACTGGCCGGACGGCTGCTCGATGAAGGCTACACCGTCCTTATCGAAACCGGCGGTCACCGCGACGTTTCCCGCCTTGACCCCCGGATTATCAAAATCATGGACATCAAGTGTCCCGGCAGCGGCATGGTGGAAAAAAACCTGTGGTCAAATCTCGACCACATCACCCGCCGCGATGAAGTCAAGTTCGTGCTGGCCGACCTGGCCGATTACTTCTGGGCGCGCGAAATCCTGCGCATTTACCGGCTCGAACAACGGACGAATGTCCTGTTTTCAACGGTCTTTGGTGTGGAACAGCGGCCGATTGTCGAGCGGCTGCTGGCAGATGGGCTTCAGGTCCGTTTCCAGACCCAGTTGCACAAACTGATCTGGCCGGCCGATATGCGCGGCGTCTGAGCTGCCCGGTAGGACAACGGACGGAACGCGCCGACCGTCTCCGGCTTGCCGTCATGACCATAACGGTGTAGCGTTTTTCCCAATCCTTTGGGCTGCGTTTCTCTGCCACGCGGCTTGTCATTCCGCCACGGGAGGTCAATCCATGCGTCCGTCCACTCTCAAGCATCTTGCCCTTGGCTGCGCGGTCATTGCGGCAGCCGGCGGAATCGGCCTCATGCGCCGCCTGCCGGCTCCCAAGCCGCGTGGGGCGAAGTTCTGCCGAATCGAAGCCCGCCCCAGCCAGCACCAGGTCCCCTATTCAGCTTCCACGCCGACTGTTGCCGAGCGTCCTGAAAGCTACGGATTCATCATCAAGTACAAGCGCACGGCCAAACCCGGCGTGATTTCCAGAATGCTGGAGGAGCTGAATATCCGCCGCTCGTACCGTTATCCCCATCTGCCCCTGTTGGCTTTTGGCATGTACCCGGAAGGCGAAGCCCAGGCGACGGATGCCTTTCTGGAGCGGCTGCGGCAGCATCCGAGCGTCG
>Ga0308417_1000257_pt1 | contig 39179 bp, 35 predicted proteins | sample HotsprSampleOS65_FD_203528 | JGI IMG/M metagenome (GOLD analysis project Ga0308417, IMG submission 203528) | Hot spring phototrophic mat microbial communities from Octopus Spring, Yellowstone National Park, Wyoming, United States - 20090730_OS65 ...
GCTCGACGTGACGCGCACCCGGGTGAATGGCGTGTCCGAGGTGATGTTGACGTAGAACGTGCCGTTCAGGCCCTGATCACCGGTGGCCGCGGGGTTGATCTGGCCGCCGGTGACGGTCCCGATCACATTGTCCGCCGCATCGTAGAAAGTCAGCGTGTTGTAGAGATCGACCGAGCCCCAAAGCAGGCCGAAATAGCTGTAGGGCCCCCCGCTCCCTGGCAGCACGAGGTCGATCGCCGCGTTCGCGAAGGCGCCCGTGGAGCCGGAGGTCAGGTACTGTGTCTGATCCAGACCATTGGCCTGATCCGTGCCGCCCGGGCCGAAGCCAATTCCGTTCCCACCGGAGAGGAAGGGGGCGGCATAGAGGCCGGGCGCGCTCCCCACAGTGATCGCGGCGTCAGGCGTCAGGATGACCGTCAGACCGGTCGCGAGGCTGGTCTGCGGCGAGCTGGTCCCCAGGAGCAGACGGTCGAAGTTCTCGCGCACGACCCCGGCGACATTCGGCGCGCCGCCGATGCTCGACTGGATGGTAGCGCCGCTCGGGCAGCGCCGATTCCCACTATCGTGATCGCTGCCGTCGCCAGCAGCTGTGTCCGAATCCCCGTCCTCACCGCGCCCTCCTCTTTCCTGAGCCACCGCTCGTTTGCGTTCGGCCAGACGTTCTCCCGCATGTGGCGTGCCAGTTTCCAGGCCGTTGTGATCAAAGGGAAATTTCAGGGCGCGACCCGCTGGTGTAAAGAATTCCGACACGACGGAATCCGGCTATGCGAGACTTGGCTCTCGCGGCGCGACTTCACTCTCTCACCGAGACAGCGGTGGTCCCGCAGGACCGACCGGCGATCGCTACCCGATCGAACCGATCGAAGCCGCGTTCAGGCCCTGCGGCGGCGGGCGAGCGCGAGGCCGGCGAGGCCGATGCCGAACAGGCCGAGCGCCGCCGAGGCAGGAACCGGCAAAGTCTGGTTGGAGCACGAGCTTGTCGCACTCGAAGGCGAAGCGCTCGAGGTGGCGATGACGCGGTCGAACGACCTGGTGGCCGTGAAATTGCGGTGAAGCATGCCGTTCACGCCCCGGTTTTCTCTCGCGCCTGCGGCCGCAGCCGCCACTGGGTTCGCGACCTCCCCGGAGAGAGCCTGGCCCTCTGGCAGCGGCGGCAGCCCCAGGGCCCGCCTGAGGCCGAACGGACCGGCCCCTGAAGTGCGGGTCGGACCCGACGGTTCCAAGGCGCCCAGGGATCCGACAACCTGCTAGGATTCAGGCGATGCTGGTCACGGGACACGAGGTCGAAGAGCTGCGCCGGTTCTACGGCAGCCCGCTCGGAGTTGTCGCGGCGCGGACGCTGCGGGCGCGTCTCGCCGCGCTGTGGCCGATCGTCCCTGGCCTGTCGCTGCTCGGCCTTGGCTATCCGATGCCCTATCTCAGCCTCTGGCGCGACGGCGCAGACCGCACCGCCGGCTGCACCTACGCCTCGATGGGCGCGATCCGCTGGCCGCGTCGCAGGCCTGGCCTCGTGACCGTGGCGGAGGAGCACGGGCTTCCCTTCCCGGACCTTCTGTTCGACCGGGTGCTGATGATCCATGCCATCGAGCATGCGGAGAACGCGCGCCGGGCGCTGCGCGAGGCCTGGCGTGTGCTGAAGGACGACGGCCATCTGCTGATCGTCGCCCCCTCGCGCACCGGCTTCTGGGCCTACAGCGAGGCCACGCCCTTCGGCCACGGCCGCCCCTATTCTGCCGGCCAGCTCGAACGGCTTCTGCGCTCGGCGATGTTCCGCCTGCTGCGCCGCGAGGTCGCGCTGTTCTGCCCGCCGCTCGGCTGGCGCGCTGTGCTGCGCGGCGCTGGGGCGTGGGAGCGCGTAGGCCGCAGCATCGCGCCCCGGCTCGGCGGCGTCGTGATCGTTGAGGCGGCGAAGGACATGTATGCCGCAATTCCGGCCAGCGAGGCCGTACCGGCACGCCGCGTCGTGGTCGGCGCAGAGGGGTAGGACGGCGCGACAGGGCTGCGGGCCGGGACGGCCGGGCGTTCAGGCCGCGTGGTCGCCGACGAAGGGGTTCGATCGCCGTTCCGCCCCGAAGCTCGAGCCGGGCCCGTGGCCGCAGAGGAAGGCGATGTCGTCGCCCAAGGGAAAGAGTTTCGAGCGGATGGCGCTGACGAGCGCCGGGTGGTCGCCATAGGGGAAGTCGGTCCGACCGATCGAGCCGCGGAACAGCACATCGCCCACGATCGCCACCTTCCCCGGCACATCGACGAACACCATGTGGCCCGGGGTGTGGCCCGGGCAGTGCAGCACCGAGAAGGCGCGCCCGCCGATCTCGAGACTCTCGCCCTCGGCGAGCCAGCGGTCGGGCAGGACGGCTTCGGCGTCTGGGATGCCGTAGCGTGTGCCAGAGAGAGGCAATTCCTCGAGCAGGAACCTGTCCGCCACGCCTGGGCCGACGATCGGCACGCCGCCGAGCAGGCGCTTCAGCCGGGCGGCGCCACCAGCATGGTCGATATGCCCATGGGTGAGGACGATCTGCTCGACCGTCACGCCGTGTGCGGCAACGCGCTCGGCCACCCACTCGGCGTCACCGCCCGGGTCGATCACTGCGCCACGGCCTGTCTTCGTGTCCCATACAATCGCGCAGTTCTGCGCAAGGGGTGTGACGGGGACGATTGCGGCTTTGAGGGTCATGGCAGGGCGATAGCATGGAAGGCGGCGGCTGTCTCCCAACAGACGCCCGCTGCTCCGCACCATCCCCTTCCTCGATCTTCCCGCCGCCCCCGTCCACCCCCGTGTGCGGCGCAGCACGCGGCGCGGCTCCGATGGGCGGCCTTGCAATCGGCGCGCCCGAGGCGTATTTCTTGATCACTCCGACATCTTCCACGCTGATGGGAGGTGGCCTTCACGGGCCGCCTTTTTTGTTTTGACGGAACGCCGCGCGCCTGACCTCGCCGACACACTCCCCTGCCACGAGGGGCTGGAAGCGCACGTACTCTCGCTGATCGCCCCGGCTGTGGCGTCGATGGGCTACGAGATCGTCCGCGTCCGCCTCTCCGGCAAGGACCGCCCGACACTCCAGATCATGGCCGAGAGGGCCGACGGTGCGCCTGTCAGCCTCGACGACTGCGAGGCGATCAGCCACACGGTATCGGCCATCCTCGACGTCGAGGACCCGATCAAGTCAACCTACACGCTTGAGGTGTCATCCCCGGGCATCGACCGGCCGCTGACGCGTGCGAAGGACTGGGTGCGCTGGGCCGGGCATGTGGCGCGAATCGAGCTTGCCGTGCCGCTCGAGGGGCGCAAGCGCTTCTCGGGAACCGTGCTCGGGCTTGAAGGCGGCGCGGCGAAGCTCCGCCTCGAGGACGGGGGCGAGGTTGCGCTTCCGCTTGAGCGCATACGCTCTGCCCGCCTCGTGCTCACCGATGCGCTGATCGAGGCCACGCGGCCCGGACAGCCGAGGAACTGACAGACGAAGAACCGAACGGACAGGATCACGACGAGGGCAACGGGGGCAACGATGGAAATCGCGATCGCAAGGCCTGAGCTCCTCCAGGTGGCCGACGCCGTCGCGCGCGAGAAGTCGATCGACCGCGAAGAAGTGCTGGAGGCGATGGAGCAGGCCATCCAGAAGGCAGGCCGCGCCAAGTACGGCCACGAGAAGGACATCCGCGCAACGATCGACCGCAAGACCGGCGAAGTGAAGCTCTCGCGCTGGACCGAGGTGGTCGAGACCGTGGAGAACGAGGCCACGCAGATCCCGATCTCGATCGCGCAGAAGATCCGCCCAGGGATCAAGATCGGCGAGTTCATCGTCGACCCGCTGCCGCCGATCGACTTCGGGCGGATCGCGGCCCAGACGGCCAAGCAGGTGATCGTGCAGCGCGTGCGCGAGTATGAGCGCAAGCGCCAGTACAACGAGTACAAGGACCGGGTGGGCGAGATCGTCAACGGCGTCGTCAAGCGCACAGAGTACGGCAACCTGATGGTGGATCTCGGCCGGGCGGAGGCGCTGTTGCGCCGCGACGAGCTGATCCCGCGCGAGAGCTTCCGCAACGGCGATCGGGTGCGCGCCTACATCTACGACGTGCGCGAGGAGACGCGCGGGCCGCAGATCTTCCTCTCCCGCACCCATCCGAACTTCGTCGCGAGGCTGTTTGCGCAAGAAGTGCCGGAGATCTACGACGGCATCATCGAGATCAAGGCGGTCGCGCGCGACCCGGGCTCGCGCGCCAAGATGGCGGTGCTCAGCCACGACAGCTCGATCGACCCGGTCGGCGCCTGTGTGGGGATGCGCGGCTCGCGCGTGCAGGCTGTGGTGCAGGAGCTGCAGGGCGAGAAGATCGACATCATCCCCTGGTCGCCCGACCCGGCGACCTTTGTGGTCAACGCGCTTGCCCCGGCCGAAGTGACCAAAGTCGTGCTCGACGAGGAGAACCGCCGCATCGAGGTGGTCGTGCCGGACGACCAGCTGTCGCTTGCGATCGGCAGGCGCGGCCAGAACGTCCGGCTCGCTTCCCAGCTCACCCGCTGGGACATCGACATCATGACCGAGGCGGAGGAGAGCGAGCGGCGGCAGGAGGAGTTCCGGCGGCGCTCGGCGCTGTTCGTCGAGGCGCTCGACGTCGACGACGTGATCGCCGGGCTGCTCGTGACGGAGGGCTTCACCACCGTCGAGGAGATGGTGATGGTGCCGCTCGAGGAGCTCGCTGAGATCGAAGGCTTCGACGAGGCGATCGCGGCCGAGCTGAAGCGCCGCGCCGAGGCCTTCATCGCCGACCGCGACGCCAAGCTCACCGCCCGCTACCGGGAGCTCGGTGTCTCCGACGAGATCGTTGGGTTGGGCAGTTTCACGCCGGCGATGCTGGTCAAGCTCGGCGAGAAGGGGGTGAGGACGCTCGACGACCTCGCCGACCTTGCCTCCGACGAGCTGATCGAGATCCTCGGCGCTGAGGCGATGGACGAGGAGACCGCCAACGCCGTGATCATGACCGCCCGGGCCCATTGGTTCGACGGCGAGGGCGAGGCCGCGCCTGCACCAGCGGGCGAGGCGGCGGGGCAGCAAGGCTGAGGCGGGAGCTCGGCGCATGCGGGCGGCCGCGAAGGCGGAGGCGACGGCCCCGGGCGACGGCGACGGCCCCGGCCCGTTCAGGCGTTGCCTTGTTACGCGCGCGGTGCTGCCGAAGCAGGCGATGATCCGTTTCGTGCTCGGTCCTGACGGCACAGTGGTCGCCGATCTCGCCGCGCGGCTGCCTGGGCGGGGAATGTGGTTGAGCGCCAAGGCCGCTGTGCTAGAAGAGGCGCGGGCAAGGCGTCTGTTCTCGCGGGCCGCGCAGGCGGAGGCGCGGGTTCCTGAAGGCCTCGCCCAGCTGATCGTGGCGGGGCTGGAACGGCGCGTGGCGGAGACGCTCGGCCTCGCCCGACGGGCAGGCCAGGCGGTCGCCGGGTTCGTCAAGGCCCGCGAGTGGGTGACGACGGGGCGCGCGGCGCTTTTGGTGGTGGCGCGCGACGCTGCGGCGGATGGTCGCCGCAAGCTGCTTGGCGGAAGCGCCTTGGCGGCGATCGCGCCGCTCGATTCGGCGGCCCTTGGCGCCGTGTTCGGCCGCGCGCACGTGGTGCATGTCGCCCTTGCGCCGGGGCGTCTCGCCGAGACCTTGGCCGCCGATGCGGCGCGGCTTGCCGGCATGCGCGGCGAAACTGTTGATGGAACGGATGACCGAGACGGGACCGGCTGAGGGGATGAGCGACACGAACGAGCAGGACGCCGCCAAGGGCAGGCTCAGCTTGGGCCGGGGCCGGCTTGAACTCGGCAAGACGGTTGATGCTGGGTCGGTGCGGCAGAGCTTCAGCCACGGCCGGAGCAAGATCGTCCAGGTCGAGGTGGTGAAGAAGCGCGTGCTGCCTGCCGCCACGCCCCTCCCACGCCCCCCGGCAGCCCCGGGTGCTGCCGCGCCTCTGCCGCAGGCTGCCGGCCGTGCTCCAGCCCAGGCGAGCGCTGCGCCGGCACAGACACAGGCTCCGACGCAGCCTGCCACGGCGGCGCCGCGCGGGCCGGCCGCTGCCGCCCCGCGCTCTCCCGCGGCGAGGCAGGCCGCCCCGCCCCGCCCAGGCCCCGGCGCGCCCCGTCAGCTCACCGCCGAGGAGCGCGCGGCGCGCACGCGCGCGCTTGAGGAGCAGCTCCGCGAGCAGCGCCGTCGCGAGGCGGAGGCGCAGTCGATCAGCGTGCTGTCCGCCGCAGAGGAGGCGCGCAAACGCGCCGAGGAGGAAGCACGCCGTCGGGCCGAGGAGGAGGCCAGGGCACGCGCTGAGGAGGAAGCACGCCGTCGGGCCGAGGAGGAGGCACGCCGCCGGGAAGAGGCCGAGAGCAAGGCTCGCGCCGAGCAGGTCGAGGCGCGTCGCCGTGCCGATGCCGCCGCAGAGCGTGCCGAGGCCCGCGGCCGTGCCGCCGCTCCTGCCGCTCTGCGCCCCGCCGCCGCGCCCGCGGTCGAGACCACGCTTCGCCTGCGCGACAGCCGTGAGGAGGATGACGATGGGCGTCCGGCACGCCGCGCCGGCGGCTCCGCCGGGGCGCCGAAGCGGCCGGTGCTCGCCGCCGTCAAGAGGGGCCTCGTCGACCGCCTCGGCCGCGCCGGCAAGCTGAACGTCGCTGCCGTGCTGACCGACGAGGACGAGCGTGTCCGCAGCCTCGCCTCTTATCGACGCCAGCGCGAGCGCGAACGGCGGCAGGCCGATGCCGAGCGGCTTCGCTCAGGCGAGGTGAAGGTGGTGCGCGAGGTGGTGATTCCGGAGGCGATCACGGTGCAGGACCTCGCCAACCGAATGGCGGTGCGCGGCGCGGACGTGATCAAGACGCTGATGCGTCTCGGCGTGATGGCGACCATCACCCAGTCGATCGATGCCGACACGGCCGAGCTCGTGGTCACCGAACTGGGTCACCGCCCGAAGCGGGTCTCAGAGAGCGATGTCGAGCTCGGCCTCGAGGGTGCGACCGACGAGGAGTCGGCGCTGAAGCCGCGGCCGCCGGTGGTCACCGTGATGGGGCATGTCGACCACGGCAAGACGAGCCTGCTCGATGCGCTGCGCCAGACCGACGTCGCTGCCGGCGAGGCGGGCGGCATCACCCAGCACATCGGCGCCTACCAGGTGACGCTGCCGTCCGGGGCGAAGATCACCTTCATCGACACGCCCGGGCACGAGGCCTTCACCGCGTTGCGCGCGCGCGGCGCTTCGGTGACCGACATCGTCGTGCTCGTGGTCGCGGCCGATGACGGGGTGATGCCGCAGACGGTCGAGGCGATCCGCCACGCCAAGGCTGCCGGCGCGCCGATCGTCGTCGCGATCAACAAGATCGACAAGCCGGGCGCGAGGCCGGAGCGCGTGCGCACGGAGCTTCTTGCGCACGAGGTCGTGGTCGAGGCCATGGGCGGCGACACGATCGATGTCGAGGTCTCGGCGCTGAAGAGGATCAACCTCGACAAGCTCGAGGAGGCGATCCTTTTGCAGGCTGAGCTGCTCGACCTCAAGGCCAACCCCGACCGCGCGGCGGAAGGCACGGTGATCGAGAGCCGGCTCGACCGCGGCCGCGGCCCGGTGGCGACGGTGCTCGTGCAGAAGGGCACGCTCAGGCAGGGCGACATCGTCGTCGCTGGCGCCGAGTGGGGCCGCGTCCGCGCGATGCTGGACGACAGGGGCCGTCAGGTGAAGGAGGCGCCGCCCTCTATGCCGGTGGAGATCCTCGGCCTCTCGGCGGTGCCGGCTGCGGGCGAGCCCTTCGTCGTTTTGCAGGAGGAGGGGCGGGCGCGCGAGATCAGCGAGTTCCGCCAGCGCAAGCTCCGCGAGAAGATCGCGGCCGGGCAGACGGCTGCCAGAGGCACGCTCGACCAGATGCTCGCGCGAATTCAGGCCGGCGAGCAGAAGGAGGTGGCCGTGCTTGTGAAGGCCGATGTGCAGGGCTCGGCTGAGGCGATCGCGGCGACAGTGCTCAAGCTCGGCAACGACGAGGTGAAGGTGCGGGTGCTGCACAGCGCTGTCGGCCAGATCACCGAAAGCGATGTCCAGCTCGCCAAGGCCTCCAACGCGGTGATCGTCGCCTTCAACGTGCGCGCGACCGCGCAGGCGCGCGACCTCGCCCAGCGCGACGGCGTCGACATACGCTACTACTCGATCATCTACGACGTCGCGACCGACATCGAGAACCTGGTGAAGGGCAAGCTCGCGCCGAAGGAGCGCGAGAAGTTCCTCGGTTATGCCGAGATACGCCGCGTGTTCGAGATCACCAAGGTCGGCAAGGTCGCTGGCTGCATGGTCACCGAGGGCGTGGTCAAGCGCGGCGCCGGCGTGCGCCTATTGCGCGACGGCGTCGTCATCCACACGGGCGAGCTCAGCCAGCTCAAGCGCTTCAAGGATGATGTGCGCGAGGTGGCGCGCGGCTTCGAGTGCGGCATGGCGTTCGCCAACTGGCAGGACATACGCGAGGGCGACGTGATCGAGTGCTTCGAGACGGAGACAGTGCCGGCCTGAGGCACTCCGCCGGGAGGAAGGCATGTCACGCAGCAAGCCCAGGGCGGCGGCAGAGGGCGGACCGTCGCAGCGCCAGCTCCGTGTCGCTGAGGAAGTGCGGCACGCGCTTGCCGCCCTCTTCGAGCGTGGCGACTTCCGCGACCCGGAGCTTGCATCGGCGCGCATCACCGTGACGGAGGTGCGCGCCTCGCCCGACCTCCGGCACATGACGGTGTTCGTCACCCGCCTCGGCGGCGGCGACCCCGCGGGCATACTCGCTGCGCTGAAGCGCGCCGGGCCCTTCCTGCGCTGCCGCGTGGCCGAGGCGGTGCGGACCAGGTTCGCCCCAGAGCTTGACTTCCGCGCCGATTCGGCGATCGACCGGGCGGCGCGGATCGAGGCGCTGTTCCATTCCCCCGCGGTCGCGCGCGACCTGTGCCCGCGCGCGCCGGAGGCAGAGGGCGGCGAGGGCTGAAGCTCATGTCGCGCAAGTCCAGAGGCCGGCCGATCGACGGCTGGATCGTGATCGACAAGCCCCCCGGCATGACCTCGACGGACGTGGTCAACACGGTGAAGCGCGCGCTCTCTGCGCGCAAACTCGGCCACGCGGGCACGCTCGACCCGCTGGCAACGGGCGTGCTGCCGCTCGCCTTGGGCGCCGCTACCAAGACCGTGCCGTTCGTGATCGACGGGACGAAGGAATACGTGTTCACCCTGCGCTTCGGCGAGGAGCGTGACAGCGACGACGCCGACGGGGCGGTGACTTGCGTGTCCGACATGCGGCCGTCGGACGAGGCGATCCGCGCCGCGCTGCCAGGCTTCACCGGGTCCATCATGCAGGTCCCGCCACGCTTCTCCGCGGTGAAGGTCCAAGGCGAGCGGGCCTACCACCTCGCCCGCTCCGGAGCGGAGGTGGACCTCGCGCCCCGCCCGGCGCAGGTGGACCGGTTCGACCTCGTCGCGCGGCCTGACGCGGACACGGCCGTGTTCGTGGTCGAGTGCGGCAAGGGCGTCTACATGCGCAGCCTCGCCCGCGACCTCGCCCGGGCGCTCGGTACGGTCGGTCATGTCGCAGCCTTGCGCCGCAGACGGGTCGGCCGCTTCACGGAGGCGCAGGCGGTTTCGCTGGACAAACTGCTCGCGCTCGGGCAAGACCCTGCTGCCCTGAGCCTCATGCTCCCGGTCGAGACCGCGCTGGCCGACATCCCGGCGCTGGCCCTGACGGGGGAGGAGGCCGCCCGGCTCACGAACGGTCAGGCTCTGTCGCTCGTCCCGTTCCTCGGCCGGATGCCGCAGGACGTCGACCCGGACGGCGGTCTGGTCCGCGTCATGGCGGGGGGCAAAGCGCTCGCGCTCGGCCGGCTCGGCGAGGGTATGCTGCATCCGGTGCGGCTTCTCGCCCGTGCCGTCTGAGGGGCGCTCAAGCCGCCTCCGCGGCTCTATGGCCTCTGGAGGTACCTGAAGCGGGTCGTATGGAGCACCCCGATGTCGATCACGGCAGAGCGCCGCAGGGCGCTGATCACCGAATATGCCACCAAGCCGGGCGACACCGGCTCTCCAGAGGTGCAGGTCGCCCTGCTCTCGGAGCGAATCAAGAACCTGACCGAGCATCTGAAGGACCACGCGAAGGACTTCCATTCGCGCCGCGGTCTCCTGATGATGGTCGGCCAGCGGCGGCGCCTTCTCGACTATGTGAAGAAGAAGGATCCGGCCCGCTACGACGCCCTGATCAAGCGTCTCGGGCTGCGGCGCTGAAGCGACGGCCTCCGGAAGGGGCGTGGCAATCTGCCGCGTTCGCCCTAACCCGCAGCGGGAGGCGGTCCCCCGCGAGAGTTTCCCGCACGCCATGGTGGCGCGTGGGCCAACCCCTGAGCGCCGCCTGGCGCCAGGGCAGCCGTTGCGTGCGGCGGTCAGCGACCGAGGCACGGCGCTCCCCCGAGGGGCACGCATGACGGCGTTTCCGGTCACATGGATGCGTGGCGCGGGCATTTCCGCGTCGCGACGCCATGCCGCCCGAAGCGCCGCCTGCTCCCGCAAGGTTGCGCGCGTGGCGGAGTGCCCCGCCGCCCGCTGCGGCATCCGAACGAAAGGATGACCGTTGATGTTCCAGCTGTTCCGCAAGGAGCTCGTCTGGGGCGGGCGCACGCTCTCGCTCGAGACGGGGAAGATGGCGCGGCAGGCTGATGGCGCCGTGCTCGCGCGCTACGGCGACACGGTGGTGCTCTGCACCGTGGTCGGCACGAAACAGCCCAAGTCGGGGCAGGACTTCTTCCCGCTCTCCGTGCACTATCAGGAGAAGACCTTCGCTGCGGGCAAGATCCCGGGCGGCTTCTTCAAGCGGGAGGGGCGGCCGACAGAGAAGGAGGTGCTCGTCTCGCGCCTGATCGACCGGCCGATCCGGCCGCTGTTTCCGGCCGGGTTCCGCAACGAGGTGCAGGTGATCGCGACCGTCCTGTCACACGATCTCGTGAACGACCCCGACATCGTCGCGATGGTTGGCTGCTCCGCGGCGCTCACCCTCTCGGGCATTCCCTTCATGGGCCCGATCGGCGGCGCCCGGGTGGGCTATGTCGGCGGGCAGTACGTGCTGAACCCCACAGCCGAGCAGATGAAGGAGAGCGCTCTCGACCTCGTCGTGGCAGGCACGACCGAGGGCGTTCTGATGGTCGAGAGCGAGGCGAAGGAGCTGCCCGAGGAGACGATGCTCGGCGCCGTGCAGTTCGGCCACGCATCGTTCCAGCCGGTGATCGAGGCGATCATCCAGCTCGCCGAGCTCGCCGCCAAGGAGCCCTGGCCGCTGCCAGAGGAAGACCCGAGCGTGGCGCTGCTGAGGAGCCAGCTCGACGCGCTGGCGCGCGGGCCGCTCACCGAGGCCTACAGAGAGCGGATGAAGCAGGCGCGGGTCGAGAAGGTTGCGGCGGCGAAGCAGGCGGCGCTTGCCGCGATCGCTGCCGAAGGGCTCGACGCGGAGAAGGCCAAGGGCCTGTTGAAGGACCTCGAGGCGAGCATCGTCCGCAACGCGATCCTCGACACGGGGCTGCGGATCGACGGGCGCGACACGCGGACGATCCGCCCGATCTATGTCGAGGTCGGGCTCCTGCCGCGCACGCATGGCTCGGCGCTGTTCACCCGCGGCGAGACCCAGGCGCTCTGCGTCGCGACCCTCGGCACGGGAGACGACGAGCAGATCGTCGACGCGCTCGAGGGCGAGTACCGCGAGCACTTCCTGCTGCACTACAACTTCCCGCCCTTCTCCGTCGGCGAGGCGGGGCGCCTCGGCAGCCCCGGCAGGCGCGAGATCGGCCATGGCAAGCTCGCCTGGCGCGCGATACACCCGCTTCTGCCGCCGAAGGAGAAGTTCCCCTACACGCTGCGGGTGGTCTCCGAGATCACGGAAAGCAACGGCTCCTCCTCGATGGCGACCGTCTGCGGCTCCTCGCTTGCACTGATGGACGCGGGCGTGCCGCTGCCGCGCCCGGTCGCCGGCATCGCCATGGGGCTGATCAAGGAGGAGCGTGGCTTCGCGGTCCTGTCCGACATTCTCGGCGACGAGGACCATCTCGGCGACATGGACTTCAAGGTCGCGGGCACGGAACACGGCGTCACCGCGCTGCAGATGGACATCAAGATCACTTCGATCACGCCCGAGATCATGCGCATCGCGCTCGCCCAGGCGCGCGAGGGGCGCATGCACATCCTCGGCGAGATGGCGAAGGCGATGAGCCGGCCGCGCGACAGTGTATCTGCGAACGCGCCGCGAATCACCGTGATCCACATCCCGCGCGACAAGATACGCGACGTGATCGGCTCCGGCGGCAAGGTGATCCGCGAGATCACCGAGGTGACCGGCACCAAGATCGACATCGAGGACGACGGGACGGTCAGGGTCGCCGCAACCGACGACAAGGCCGCCAAGGCCGCGATCAACTGGATCCGCGGCATCGTCGCCGAGCCGGAGCTCGGCGTGATCTACGACGGCAAGGTGGTGAAGACGGCCGAGTTCGGCGCCTTCGTGAACTTCCTCGGCTCGCGCGACGGGCTTGTGCACATCTCCGAGCTAGCGCCGGGGCGTGTCGCCAAGACGACCGACGTCGTGAACGTCGGCGACAGCGTCAAGGTGAAGGTCATCGGCTTCGACGAGCGCGGCAAGGTCAAGCTCTCTATGCGGGTGGTCGACCAGGTCACCGGCGAGGACATCACCGACAAGGTCGGGCCCAAGGGCGGCGGCCGTCGCGACCGCGGCGAGGGCGGGCAGGCCGCGAGCCAGGGAAGCCAGCCCGAGGCGGCGCAGTAGCGCGCGCGGCGTCCGGCCGGGGGTGGCCGCCCGGCCGGGCGCTGTCATATATCTTTCAGCCGAGGCTCAGCCGGAGATGCCCGCGGCCGAGTGCCGGCGGGGGGAGGACGTGGTGAAGCCGCTGAACGCGATCCGCATGGGAGGTGTCGAGGTTCTGCCGCTTGTCGAGGGCGGCAAGGGCGTCTCCGTGTCGAACGGCGTCTCCTCCGGCGCCTGGGCGGCAGCGGGCGGGGTTGGCACGTTCTCTGCCGTCAACGCCGACAGCTACACCCCCGACGGCCGGCTGGTGCGGCAGGTCTATGAGGGCAGGACGCGGCGGGAGCGGCACGAGGAGCTCGTCGCCTTCGGCATCCAGGGCGGAATCCAGCAGGCGCGCACCGCCTACGAGATGTCGGGAGGCCGCGGGCGTATCCACGCCAACATCCTCTGGGAGATGGGCGGGGCGGAACGGGTGATCACCGGCGTGCTCGAGGGCGCGAAGGGGCTGATCAACGGCATCACCTGCGGTGCGGGCATGCCCTATCGGCTGTCTGAGATCGCTGCACGCTTCTCCGTCTACTACTATCCGATTGTTTCCTCCGCGCGCGCCTTCAACGCGCTCTGGAAGCGCGCCTATGCCAAGACCCGCGAGTGGCTCGGTGGCGTGGTCTACGAGGACCCATGGCTTGCCGGCGGCCACAACGGGCTCTCGAACAGCGAGAATCCCGACAAGCCCGAACCCCCCTATCCGCGCGTCGTCGCGCTCCGGCGCCTGATGAACGAGTTCGGTCTGAACGACGTGCCGGTGATCATGGCCGGCGGGGTGTGGTGGCTCAGGGAGTGGGAGGACTGGATCGACAATCCAGAGATCGGCCCGGTCGCGTTCCAGTTCGGCACGCGCCCGCTGCTGACCAAGGAGAGCCCGATCTCGGATGCGTGGAAGCAGCGCCTGTTGACGCTGAAGGAGGGCGATGTCCTCCTCAACCGCTTCTCCCCCACCGGGTTCTACTCCTCGGCCGTGAACAACGGCTTCCTGCAGGAGTTGCGCGAACGGAACGAGCGCCAGGTCGCCTACACGGCCGAGGCGATGGGCGAGCACACGGAGGGCTTTCCCGTCGGCCCGCGCGGGCGGCTCGTCTACCTCACCCCGGCCGATGCCGCCGCCGCCCGCGCCTGGGTCGCTGAGGGCTTCACCGAGGCGATGCGCACGCCGGACGGCACGCTGATCTTCGTCACGCCCGAGAAGGCCGCGGAGATTCGCCGCGACCAGGTCGAGTGCATGGGCTGCCTCTCGTCCTGCCGCTTCTCCAACTGGTCGCAGCACGGGCCCGACTACACCACCGGCAAGAAGGCCGACCCGCGCAGCTTCTGCATCCAGAAGACACTGCAGGACATCGCGCATGGCGAGGACGTGGACCGCAACCTGATGTTCGCCGGCCACAACGCCTACCGGTTCGCGACCGATCCGTTCTACTCGAACGGCTTCATTCCGACCGTCAAGCAGCTCGTCGAGCGGATCGCCACCGGCGACTGAGGCCCGGGCTTCAGCACCTGATCCCCGCGCTGAGGCGCCTGGCGGCTCGTTCTCCGCGCTCCAGGCGAAGCCCGAGGCGTCGAACGGGCCCGCGACGCGTGACGTTCTGCCTCTCCGTCCGTCGCCCGTGACCTCGATGGCGTTTGCGGCTCCACGCGCAGAGAGTCGCTCCGCACGCGCGTGAGCCGGCGCTCGTTGCGCGGAGCACGCGCGTCGCCTCCCTTCGCTCTGAGACCGGTTCGAAGCACCTGCCCCTTCTCTGCGCGGGAAATCGGCCGGCGGCAGGTGAGCGTCCGCGCGCATGCGGGCGTGTCATCTCCGCCCCGCGCGGTTCTCGAACAACACGAACCAGGCGGGCATCTCTGGCGCTCCCTCCGCCGCGCGCTGCGCGAGCCGGCCGTCCGCCCTCGCAGGCAGGAGCGCCATCCGCACGGCATCGCCGACATTTCCTCCGACCACCTCTACGGCGCCGGGGCGGACGCCAACTACCACGTCGCAATGCATCGGCACGGGTTTGCCCGCTTCCACGGCGCGGTCCTCCGGCCGGGCGTAGCGTCCGCGCGCCTCGCCGCGCGTGGCGCAGAGCAGATCGCCCGGAACGGGGGCGCGATCGAAGGGGCTGTGCACGCCGAACGCAGCCCGGCCCGGCCAGGCCGCCTCCCGCGCCATGAGCGAATCGACGATCCGCCAATGCGCGTCGGCGGAGGGAATGTCCGTCCGGTCATAGCCTGCGGCGCGGACGACGAAGCTCACGAACGCCGCGCTCCACGGCACCTCGGTCCACACAGGCTCTGCCGCCTGGAACCGAGCGAGATTCGCAGCGATCGTCTCCTCCCGCCCGGGCACGGCGCTCCAGTAGGCGAGCACGGCCGGGAACGCCTCCGGGTCGTGCTCCTGGCGATCGGCCAGTGGGGCGGCGGCGGCAGGCCCGGTGTGGTCGATGAACGGGCGGCCCCAGTCCTCCCACTCGGCGAGGGCGATCCGCACCAGCCGGTCGCGCGCGCTCGCCGGGTAGGCGACAGGCGGGGTGACGGCAGGCGGCGGTTGGGCGACGCAGCCGGCAACCAAGGCGAGAGCAGCAAGCGTCGCTGCCATCCCGAGCATAGGGTCGGAGAAGCGCATGATGGCGCGAGCCTATCGGCAGCCCAGGTTGGGGGGAAGCGGCGCGCGGATCCGCGCATGCGGTGAGCGGGCGCCATGCTATGTTGTCGAGAGACACCCGAGAACCCGACCATGCCGCGTCAGCGCCTTTTCATCGCCGCCTTCGCCCTGCTCGCCGGCTGTGCGCAAACCCCGGGCGAGCCGCCGCAAGCAGGGCTCAGGCTGCCCGAGAACGCCCTATTCTCTGTGCCGGTCGGAACCGAGCCCGTCGCGACCTCGGTGCAGATCGCTGCCTCCTATCTTGCCGATCCGCCGCGGCGGCTCTCCGGCCGCCCTGCGCTCGCGGCGCAGACGCTGGCGCAGTACGAGTTCGCAACGGTGGGGCTCGGCGACCTGCGCTTCGTCGCGCTGAGCCCGCTGACGCAGATCCTCATGGCGCAGGGGCGCGTCGCCTTGCGCACGGCGGTTGGGATCAGCACGGATGCGCCGCCCGCGCTTGTGATCGAGTCGCTGACGGCTGCCGCAGGGGCGCTGCAGCGTGGCGATTCCGCTGCCGCCGAGGCAGCACTCGCGCGCCTGCCGCTGACGCGAAGCCCTGCTGAGGTGCTCGCGACGTTGCACGCGCTCCCCTATGTTCCCGAGGCGAACTGGGCAGCGAGCTTCGCCGCGAGCGAGCTGGCAAGGCCTAGGGACAATCGTTTCCTCAGGCGCGGGTTGCACGGCGGAGCGCTGGCCTTCATGCGGGCGGACTCCTAGCAGCCTCTCGGATCCAGCCTCGCCACGCAGTGATGGAGCGCTTTGGCGAGCACTGCGGTCGCGATGTGTCTGTGCAAGTCTGCTTTCTCGCAACGCCCAATCGATCGTTGCGGAATGATCGAGCAAATCCGACAGGCTGCCAGAGCAAATCGCACACGGCTCGCATCCGCCGTGTGCGTGAAGCTGCTCGCATAGAATTGCCTGAGCGGTTTCCACTCGTGTGGAAATCGCGCCGAGCCGCGCCTCGCTCTGCCCGGCTATCTCACCTCCTCGCCCTCATAGGTGCCCCAAAACCACCCGCGCATCAGGAAGCCGCGTGTGCCGCGCACCTCGACCTCGCACCAGGCAGAGCCTGCCTCGCAACGCCTGATCCGCCCCTGGACCCCCGGGGCAAGCCGCGCGACCGGAGGGGCGGCGAGATCGGGGCGTCGCAGAAGCAGCCGCGTCTCGCCCCGGACGACGAGCGACCTGCGCCCAGAGAGGAAGTTCTGCTGCACCCAGCCCTCGGCGCCGTCATGGTCGCGGATCCGGCGCCAGATGCCGAACTCGCGGGTGATCTCGACCGGCCAGCCTGCGCGCTGGTAGGTCCATTCCACCGGATGCTGCGTGCCTGGGCCTGTGCGCAGATTGACCCGGTTCGAGCCGAGGCTCGCGAAGCGCGGCAGAGGCAGGCCAGTGACGGGGCCCTTCGGCGCGTTCGCCGGGCGGACCGGCACAGGCGGTTGCGGCGCCGGCGGCGGCGGTGTCGGCAGGGCGGGGCGGGACTCGCTGCCGCGCGACGGCGGGGTCTGGTCGGGCCAGGGGGGCGGCACGGGCAGCGGCCGCTGTGCCAGGGCCGGAAGAACAGCAAGCGTGACGGCGAGCAGCACCGGGGCAGGGCGCAACATGGAGCGCCTCTGCCAAGCTGAACCGCGCCGGGTCAACAGCCGGTGCGCGCCCTGCCCCGTCACAGCGTGACGATTTGTCCGCCCTCGGTCTCGGCGAGGAAGGTGACGATGCCGGCCACCTCGCCCTCGAGCGTGTCGTCGAGCATCGCGGGCGTGAGCCCCTCCGCCTTCAGTCCCGCCTCGCAGACGATCAGCCGCACGCCGAGCTCTTTCGCGGAGGCGAGGAGCTCGCCGAAGCCGGCCACACCGCGGCCGCGCAGCTCCGCATCGCGCTTCGCCGCGCCGCCGTAATGCGCAAGCGTGGTCCAGCCAGGGGCGCCGTCGGGACGGGCGGCGAGGAAGGCACGCACGCCTGCGTTGGTGGCGAACAGCACCACTGGGCGCGCAGCCGCTGCTGCGGCGGTCGCCACCATCAGGGCATAGTGCGCGCGCTCATAGGTGCCGCTGACCAGAAGGATTCCAAGCGGGGCAGGCTCGCGCCCGACGATCTCGGGAGGCAGGGGCGGAGGGTCGAACAGGCTCATGCTGGGGCCGTGCAGACGGCAGGGGCGTTTGTCTCGTGTTCGGAAAGATCGCGGATCCTCGCCGCGGGGCCGCAGAGCGGGCAGGCCGGGTCGGGGCGGAGCAGCACTGTGCGGAAGCGTGCGGCAAGAGCGTCCCAAAGCAGCAGCCGCCCGCTCATGGTCTCGCCAATGCCGAGAAGCTCCTTCAGCGCCTCGGTCGCCTGCAAAGCGCCGAGCACGCCGGTGACGGCGCCGAACACGCCTGCCTCGGCGCAGCTCGGAACGAGCCCGTCCGCCGGCGGCGCGGGATGGAGGCAGCGGTAGCAGGGTTCGCCGCCGCGATGGCTGCGGAAGGTCGAGAGCTGGCCCTCGAAGCGCAGCACCGCAGCAGAGACGAGGGTGCGGCCCGCGAGGTGGCAGGCATCCGCCACCAAAAAGCGCGTGGCGAAGTTGTCCGAACCGTCGCAGACGAGATCGTAGGATGACACGAGCGCGAGCGCATTGCCGGCCGTGAGCCGCACCGCATGCTGCTCGACGCGCACATCCGGGTTCAGCGCCCGGATCGCCTCCGCGGCTGAGGCGACCTTGGGCATGCCGATCCGCCCCGTCGTGTGGGCGATCTGCCGCTGCAGGTTCGACAGCTCGACCACGTCGTCGTCGACGAGGCCGATCGTGCCGACGCCCGCGGCCGCAAGATAGAGCGCGACCGGAGAGCCGAGCCCGCCAGCGCCGACGACGAGAACGCGCGAACGGCCGAGCCGCGCCTGGCCCGTGCCGCCCACCTCGGGCAGCAGGATGTGGCGCGCATAGCGGCGTATCTGGTCCTCGGTGAAGTCCATCCCCGACATATGGCACGCCCGCCGCCCGCCACCAACCGCCCCGCTACCGCACTGAGGGGCCCCGCCACCGCGCTCAGCGCCCCCCTACCGCCCGCCAGCAACGGCCCCGCTACCGCGCTCCGGTCGAGCCGAAGCCCCGAGCCCCGCGCCCGCTCTCGGGCAGTCGCTCCACCTCCTCCCAGGCGATGGTCTCGTGCCGCGCGATCACGAGCTGCGCGATCCTGGCGCCGCGTTCGACGACGAACGGCGCCTCCCCATGGTTGACGAGGATCACCCCGATCTCGCCGCGATAATCGGCATCGATCGTTCCGGGCGCGTTCAGAACGCCGATGCCGTGCCGCAGCGCAAGTCCGGACCGCGCGCGCACCTGCGCCTCCACGCCCGGGGGAAGTGCGATCGCGATCCCGGTCGGGATCAGTGCCCGCGCGCCTGGCGCGAGCGTCACAGGCGCGGCGACGGCAGCAACGAGGTCCATCCCAGCGGCATGCTCCGTCGCGTAGGCAGGCAGCGGCAGGCCGGCCCCGTGTGCGAGACGGGTGAGCGGCACGCGCATCATGCGAAGACCGCGAAGGCCGCAACGATCCGGTCGGCAAGCCTCGCGGCGACGGCCTCCTTGGCAAGCCTCGGCCAGTGCTCGGCGCCGTCCTCCGTGACGAGATGCACCTCGTTCTCCGCCCCGCCCATCACGTCTCCTGAGACGTCGTTGGCGACAATCCAATCGCAGCCCTTGCGCAGGCGCTTGGCCTCGGCATGGGAGACCACGTCGTTCGTCTCGGCGGCAAAACCGATCACCAGCTTGGGCCGACGCTTCCCCGGAGCCGAGAGGGCGGCGAGTATGTCCGGGTTCTCCGCCAGCGCGAGAGCGGGCGGCGGGGCGCCAGCCTGCTTCTTGATCTTGCGCGGCGCCGTCTCCGCCGGCCGCCAGTCAGACACTGCCGCGGCGCAGACGGCGATGTCAGCAGGCAGAGCAGCCTCGCAGGCGGCGAGCATCTCGCGCGCTGTCTCGACGCGCGCGACCGTCACTCCGGGCGGGTCCGGCAGCTGGACGGGGCCGGAGACGAGGGTGACGCGCGCGCCGCGTCCGGCAAGCGCTGCAGCGATCGCGTGCCCCTGCCTGCCGGAGGAGCGGTTGGCGATGAAGCGCACCGGGTCGATCGGCTCCCAGGTCGGGCCGGAGGTAACGAGCGCGTGCCTGCCGGCAAGCGGGCCGCCGGCGAAGAGGAGGCGTATCGCGTCGAGGATCGCAGGCGGCTCTGCGAGCCTGCCCGGCCCGGTCTCCGGCTCCGCCATCTCGCCGCTGTCTGGGCCGGCGAAGCGCACGCCGCGCGCGGCGAGCGTCGCCGCATGGCCCTGTGTGGCCGGGTGCGCCCACATGGTCGGGTTCATCGCCGGCGCGACCAGCACCGGCCTTGTCGTTGCGAGCAGCACGGTGGAGGCGAGATCGTCGGCAAGCCCGAGCGCCATCTTGGCGAGCAGGTCGGCCGAGGCGGGGGCGACGACGATCGCGTCATGGTCGCGCGCCAGGCGGATATGCCCGACATGGCTTTCTTCCTCGAGCGACCAGAGATCGCCGAACACGCGCGTGCCCGTGATCGCTGCCATCGCATGTGGCGTGACGAAGCGCGCCCCGGCAGCGGTGAGAAGCCCTGTCACCGCTGCGCCCTCCTTGCGGGCGAGCCTTGCGAGCTCGAGTGCCTTGTAGGCCGCGACCGAGCCCGAGACGATCAGGAGCAGGCGCTTTCCCGCAAGCGTCATCGGCCGCGCCGCAGGCTTAGATCCGCCAGCCGGAATGGATCGCGGCGATCCCGCCCGAGAGGTCGCGCCAGGCGACGCGCGCGAAGCCGGCCTCGCGCATCTGCGCCGCGAGCTCCTCCTGCGGCGGGAACTTGCGGATGCTCTCGGCGAGGTAGCGATAGGCCTCCTCGTCGCGCGCCACAACGCGGCCGAGAGCGGGCAGCACGCGGAAGGAATAGGCGTCGTAGAGCGGCGCGATCGGCGCGACGGTGACGCGGCTGAACTCGAGGCAGAGGAACCGACCGCCTGGTGCGAGCACGCGCCGCGCCTCGGCGAGCACGGCGGGGATGTCGGTGCAGTTGCGCAGGCCGAAGGCGATCGTCACGGCATCGACCGAGCGGTCGGGGAAGGGGAGAAGCTCTGCATCGGCGCAGAGCAGCGCAAGCCTGCCGGCGAGCCCGCTCTCCATCGCCCTGTCCTGCGCCACCGCAAGCATCGAGGGGTTGATGTCGGAGAGCACGACGAAGCCCGCGCCGCGGGCGAGCGCGCCGAAGGCGATGTCGCCCGTGCCGCCGGCGAGGTCGAGCAGACGCATCGAGGGACGCGGCGCGAGCTGGGCGAGGAAGGCGCGCTTCCAGAGCCTGTGCACGCCAAGGCTCATCAGATCGTTCATCAGGTCGTAGCGTCGCGCCACGCCGTCGAACACGCCGCGGACGAGCGCCTTCTTCTCCGCCCGCGGCACGGTGCGGAAGCCGAAATGCGTCAGTTCCGCGGTGTCGTTGTCGGTCATCGCTGCCAAGACTAGCCTCCCTGGGCGCGTCGGACGAGGGGAGGCCAATGCATGCCGGAGCTGCCCGAGGTGGAGACGGTGATGCGCGGTCTCGCCGCACGGCTCGATGGCCGCGTGCTGCGTAGCCTGACGGCAACGCGCGCCGATCTCCGCTGGAGGCTGCCCGATCTCGCTTCTGTCGCCGGCCGCCGCGTCCTCGGACTCGCTCGGCGGGGGAAGTACATACTTGTCCGCCTCGAGGGCGGGCTGACGCTGCTTCTGCATCTCGGTATGAGCGGGCGAATCCTCCTGTCGCCGCCGGGGTCGGACGCTCCGCCGCCTCCGCACGAGCATGTGGTGTTCGAGACAGAGGAGGGCTGGCGCGCGGGCTTCGTCGACCCTCGACGCTTCGGCAGCCTCGACCTCTTCCCGACCGCCGAGGAGGCGTCCTATCCGCGGCTTGCCGGGCTCGGGCCTGAGCCGCTCGACGAGGCTTTCACGCCAGAGGTCCTGTCGGCCGCGCTGTTGGGACGGCGCACGCCGATCAAGGCAGCGCTGCTCGACCAGAGGACTGTCGCGGGCCTTGGCAACATCTATGTCTGCGAGGCGCTGTTCCGTGCGCGCCTCTCCCCGCGTCGGTCGGCGCACACGGTTGCCGGCGCGCGCGCGCGGCGGCTCGTTCCCGCCATCAAGGAGACCCTCGCCGAAGCGATCGCGGCCGGCGGCTCGTCGCTCAAAGACTATCGTCAGGCCAATGGCGAGCTCGGCTATTTCCAGCACGCCTGGAAGGTCTATGGCCGCGCCGGCGAGCCATGCGAGCGCTGCCCGGGGCCTTCCGCCTGCGCCGGGATCGTCGCCTTCACCCAGGGCGGGCGGACGAGCTTCTCTTGCCCGCGCACGCAGCGTTGAGTAGGTGACGCGGCACCACAGCCCTTGAGCCGAGGGGAACCGCCTCATGCCCGAGCACATCCTGGTCGAGACGCGCGGGGCCGTTGGCCTCGTCACCCTGAACCGTCCGCAGGCGATGAACGCGCTGTGTGATGCGCTGATGCTCGAGCTCGGCGCGGCGCTCTGCAGCTTCGATGCCGATGATGCCGTCGGCGCGATCGTCATCACCGGCAGCGACAAGGCCTTCGCCGCTGGCGCCGACATCAAGGAGATGAAGGACAAGGGCTTCGCCGACGTTGCGGCGGACGATTTCATCGGCAAGCGCTGGGAGACGGTGCTCGGGATACGCAAGCCCGTGATCGCTGCCGTCGCTGGCTTCGCGCTCGGCGGCGGCTGCGAGCTTGCGATGATGTGCGACTTCATCATCGCAGCCGATACGGCCAAGTTCGGCCAGCCGGAGATCACGCTTGGCGTGATCCCGGGCGCCGGCGGCACGCAGCGCCTCACCCGGGCGGTCGGCAAGTCGAAGGCGATGGAGATGATCCTCACCGGCAGGATGATGGATGCTGCCGAAGCGGAGCGTGCGGGGCTTGTCGCGCGCGTCGTTCCTGCAGCGGAACTCCTCGCCGAGGCGGTGCGGACGGCGGAGAGGATCGCGGCGATGAGCCGGCCGGTTGCGGCGATGGCGAAGGAGGCAGTGAACGTCGCCTTCGAGACAACGCTGCGCGAGGGCGTTCGCTTCGAGCGCCGCCTGTTCCAGTCCTGCTTCGCGCTTGCGGACAAGTCCGAGGGCATGGCTGCCTTCGTCGAGAAGCGCAAGCCCGCCTTCGCGCACCGCTGACGACGCAGATCCTGGATGGCTGCGGTGGCGGCGGCTTGACGCGCTCGGGAGCGAGGTGTAACTACCCCCTCCCCGCTGGCGGGCTCGGCCCCGCAGCGCAGTTCCGCATTGTGGGGCAGGACTTCTGATGGCCAACACCGCATCGGCGAAGAAGCGCATCCGGCAGACGGCTCGGCGAACCGCACGCAACCGCTCAGCCAGGTCGCGCCTGCGCACCTTCGTCAAGAAAGTTGAGGTGGCGATCCGAGCCGGCGCGGCTGAGGAGGCGCGGGATGCGTTGCGCGCGCTGCAGCCCGTGCTGATGCGCGCGGCGGCGAAGGGTCTCGTGCATCGCAATCTCGTGGCGCGCAAACTGTCGCGTCTGTCGCGCCGCATCAAGTCTGTGGCTGCGACCTGATCGTTGCGCTGCCGGATGCTTGGGCGGCACATCCTGGGGTGATGACGCCGGCGCCAGCCGGAAAGAAGCCTTCAAGTCAAAGCCAAGTACAAACCAACAATAACTTAGGCTTTGTCTTTTAACCGTAACATGATCGCAAATAATCATTTGCATTCCCCCCTGGCCTCTTCGTAAAACTGCGCTGAGGCGGGCCTGCCTCCCCTGGCGCTGCGGCGCATGGGAGGGGTTGGGCTTGAAGCCGAACGGGGGCGCTCGGAGAAGGCGGGGCATAGGCTGGTGCGTCGTTTGGACGGAGAGCTCGGGGCCCAATGGGCGCGGGTGCGCGGGCGCCTCCGCGAGGAGGTGGGTGAGGTCGAGTACCGCACCTGGCTCAAGCAGATGACGCTTGCTGACGTCGACGAGGACGAGGTCACCATCGTCCTGCCAACGCGCTTCCTGCGCGACTGGGTGAGGAGCCACTACGGCGAGCGTCTGCGCGCCCTCTGGGGGGCGGAGAACCAGAGCATTCGCCGGGTCGCCCTGCGCATTGGGGCCGCCGGCGAAAACGGCCTCGCCGGCGAGGTGAGCCCCGCTTCGGCCGCTGCTGAGGTGACTGCGCCCGCGGTCGACGGGCAGAGAGCGTCCCCGAGCGTTCAGGGGGGGCGTGCGATCGACGGGGCGCCTGCCGATGCCGCGAGGCACGATCTGGCCAGGGCCGAGTTCGCAGGCGCGGTCGACCCGCGCTTCACCTTCGCGACCTTCGTTGTCGGCAAGCCGAACGAGTTCGCCTATGCCTGCGCACGCCGCGTGGCGGACAGCGACCGCCCACAGCCCGGCTTCAACCCGCTGTTCCTCTACGGCGGCGTGGGCCTCGGCAAGACGCATCTGATGCACGCCATCGCCTGGGCGATCCGCGAGCGCGCGCCGTCCCGCGTCGTCGCCTACATGTCCGCCGAGAAGTTCATGTACCGGTTCATCTCGGCGATCCGGTCGCAGAACACCGTCGAGTTTAAGGAGCAGCTCCGTTCCGTCGACGTGCTGATGGTCGACGACCTGCAGTTCCTGATCGGCAAGGAGAACACCCAGGAGGAGTTCTTCCACACCTTCAACGCCCTCGTCGATGCCGGCAAGCAGATCGTTGTCTCCGCAGACAAGTCGCCATCCGATCTCTCCGAGCTCGACGCGCGGCTGCGCACGCGCTTGGGCTGCGGCATGGTGGCGGACATTCACGCCACCACCTACGAGCTCCGCATCGGCATCCTCCAGGCCAAGGCAGCGCTCGCCGGCATGGTGGTGCCGCAGAAGGTGTTGGAGTTCCTCGCTCACAAGATCACGACGAACGTGCGCGAGCTCGAGGGCGCGCTCAACCGCGTCGTCGCGCACGGCCAGCTCGTCGGCAGGCCGATCACGCTCGAGAGCACCCAGGAGGTGCTGCGCGACGTCCTGCGTGCGCAGGACCGGCGCGTGACGATCGAGGAGATCCAGAAGCGGGTCGCGGAACACTACAACATCCGGCTGACCGACATGTCCTCGGCACGCCGCGCGCGTGCGGTGGCGCGGCCGCGGCAGGTGGCGATGTATCTCGCCAAGCAGCTCACCTCCCGCTCGCTCCCCGAGATCGGCCGCAAGTTCGGCAACCGCGACCACACCACGGTGATGCATGCCTGCTCCCGCGTCGCCGAGCTGATGCAGCGCGACGCGGCCTTCGCCGAGGATGTCGAACTGCTCCGGCGCATGCTGGAGAGCTGACTACTCAGCCGGCGGTGCCTGCCGCGGCGCTGCCGGCGTGCCTGGGAAGCGACCGGGGAAGCGAGGGAATGGACAGCGAATCGCCCAGGCGCTGGTCGCTGCGCACGCTTGCCGCGCAGGCCCTCGGCCAAATCGACGAGGCAAGCCGCGCTGTTGTGCCGCCAATCCACCTCGCCACCACCTATCTGCGCGACCCGGACAACCGGTATCGCTCCGGCAATGTCTACGGCCGCCCAGACAACCCGACGGTGCGCGAGGCCGAAGCCGTGATCGCCGCGCTCGAGGGCGCGGCGGAGGCGCTCGTGCTCGGCTCCGGCATGTCGGCGGCCACTGCCCTCTTCCTCGCCCTGTCGCCGGGCGATCACATCGTCGCGCCGCGGGTGATGTACTGGTCGCTGCGCAACTGGCTCACCAGCGAGGCAACGCGCTGGGGCCTCTCGGTCGACCTCGTGGACATGGCCGACCTCGGGGCGCTTCGGGCCGCCATTCGCCCTGGCGCGACCAAGCTCGTCTGGATCGAGACCCCGGCCAACCCGCTCTGGTCGGTCACCGACATCGCTTCGGCTGCGGAGATCGCGCACGCGGCCGCCGCGGCGGTCGCCGTCGACAGCACCTGCGCCACGCCGATGCTGACACGCCCGCTCGAGCACGGCGCAGACTTGGTGATGCACGCCGCCACCAAGTATCTCGCCGGGCACTCCGACGTGGTGGCAGGCGCGCTCGCGACGCGCGCGCCCGGGCCGCTTTGGGATCGCGTGAAGAAGAACCGCGCCATGCTCGGGCAGATCCTCGGGCCGCTCGAGGCCTTCCTGCTGATCCGCGGCATGCGCACCCTGCCTTTGCGTGTCGCCGCAGCCTCAGCCTCTGCGATGGCTCTCGCGGAACGGCTCTCGGCCCACCCAGCCGTCTCGGAGGTGCTGTATCCGGGCCTCGCCTCGCACCCCCAGCACGCGATCGCGAGGCGGCAGATGGCGGGCGGCTTCGGCGGCATGCTGAGCATCCGCGTCGCGGGCGGGGAGCGGGCAGCGATCGCAACCGCCGCACGAGTCGAGCTCTGGAAGCGGGCGACCTCGCTCGGCGGCGTGGAGAGCCTGATCGAGCACCGCGCCTCGATCGAGGGCGAGGGCTCCCCCTGCCCGACTGACCTCTTGCGCCTCTCCACCGGGATCGAGGACGCCGACGACCTCTTCGCCGATCTCGACCGGGCGCTCAGGGAGGCCAAAGTCTGAAGCGGCGCGGGAATCGGCCTCCGAGGCTTGCTTAACCAAGGCGGGCGCGATTGCTATATATGCGGGCCCCGAGTCGGGCGCTCGCCTCGGGGCAAGCCCTGTCCGCCTTCCACGACGTGAACGAGGCCCTGGGGTCACCTATGAAGATCAAGGTCGAACGCTCCGCCCTGATGAAGGCGTTGTCGCACGTCCAGAACGTGGTGGAGCGTCGCAACACCATCCCCATTCTCGCCAACGTGCTCCTGCGCGCGAAGGACGGCGCGCTCACCCTCGCCGCAACCGACATGGAGATCGCCGCGGTCGAGCAGGTTCCGGCCGAGATCCTCAGGCCAGGGGCGACCACCGCGCCAGCGGCCACACTATACGAGATCGTCCGCAAGCTGCCTGAGGGAGCGTCGGTCGAGCTCGAACACCCGGGCGGGGATGCGCAGCTCGCGCTGCGCTCGGGCCGCTACGCCACCTCGCTCGTCTGCCTGCCTGTGGAGGACTTCCCCGCGCTGCAGGAGGGTGCTCTGCCGCACCGCTTCGCGCTCAAGGCAGGCGTGTTGCGCGAGCTCATCGACCGCACCCGCTTTGCGATCTCGACGGAGGAGACGCGCTACTACCTCAACGGGGTCTACCTCCATGTCGCGGAGAGCGACGGGGTGCGCGTGCTGCGCGCCGTGGCGACCGACGGCCATCGCCTCGCCCGCGTGGAGGAGGACCTGCCGGAGGGCGCAGCCGGCATGCCGGGCGTGATCGTGCCGCGCAAGGCAGTGCTCGAGCTCCGCAAGCTGCTCGATGACGTGCCTGGCCAGGATCTGGTCGAGATCGCCCTCTCCGACACGAAGATCCGTTTCGCGTTCGGCCAGATCACCCTCACCTCGAAGCTGATCGACGGCACCTTCCCCGACTACGACCGGGTGATCCCGCGCGACAACGACAAGCTCCTGCGCATCGCGAAGAAGGACTTCGCCGAAGCCGTCGAACGCGTCGCAGCGATCAGCTCGGAGCGGTCGCGCCCGGTGAAGCTTGCCATCGCGCGACAGGGGCTCACCCTCTCGGCGGCGAGCCCCGACCAGGGCACGGCAAGCGAGGAGATCGATGCCGACCGTGTCGAGTACGACGCCACACCGATGGAGATCGGCTTTCAGGCGCGCTACCTGCGCGACATCACCGACCAGATGGCAGACAGTGCGCGCGTCGAGTTCAAGTTCCACGACGGCGCGGCGCCGACGCTGATCCGGGCGGAGGGCGATCCCCGCGCGGTCTACGTCCTGATGCCGATGCGGGTCTGAACCGCGCCGGGCGACAGGGGGCGCCGCGGAGCGCCCCGCTCGCGATGACAGGGCTGCCGCCGCTCGCTCTGACACGGCTGACGCTCGCGCGCTTCCGCTCCTACGCAGCGCTCGACCTCGACACGGCCGCCCCCCTGGTCGTGCTCGCCGGCGAGAACGGCGCAGGCAAGACAAACCTGCTCGAGGCGATCAGCCTGCTCGTGCCGGGGCGCGGCCTGCGCGGGGCGCGTATGAGCGAGCTTGGCCAACGCGGCGCCGGTTCCGCGCCAGGCGCTGTCTGGGCAGTCGCCGGCCGCTTCGTCACGCCTGAGGGGCCGCTCGTGCTTGGCACCGGTGTGGAGGACGCTGCCGCCACACGCCGAAGCTTCCGCCTCGACGGCTTGGCCCCGCGCAGCCAGGCGGAGGTCGCGGGGCGAGTGGCCGCCGTCTGGCTCACCCCGCAGATGGACCGGCTGTTCCAGGACGGCGCGGCCCAGCGCCGCCGCTTCCTCGACAGGCTCGTCTGGGCGCTCGAGCCCGGGCATGCGCGCGAGGTCGCTGCCTACGATACGGCCATGGCCGAGCGCAACCGCCTGCTGGCTGAGGGTGGCGCCGACCCGGCCTGGCTTGAGGCGCTCGAGGACGCGATGGCGCGGCACGGCGTGGCGGTGGCGGCGGCGCGGCGCGCGCTCATACGCCGGCTGAACGCAGCGCTCGCAGGCGGCGTCGCGGGCGTCTTCCCTGCCGCCACGGCCGCGGTCGCCTGCGCGCTGGATGCTGCGCTCGAGAACGGCCCGGCCCTTGACGCCGAGGAGGGATTCCGCAGGGCGCTCGCGCGAAGCAGGGCTGCCGATGCCGCTGCCGGGGGGGCGCGCGAGGGGCCGCACCGGGCGGACCTGTTGCTCACCCATGCGGCGAAGGGGCTCACGGCGGCGCTCTGCTCCACGGGAGAACAGAAGGCGCTGCTGATCTCCGTCGTGCTCGCCCATGCCCAGGCGATCGCTGCGCAGCGCGGCGCCGCGCCGATCCTGCTGCTCGACGAGGTCGCCGCGCATCTCGACCAGCCACGGCGCGAGGCTCTGTTCGAAGCGCTTCGCCGCCTGCGCGCCCAGGCTTTCCTCACCGGCACGGAAGCGGCCGTGTTCGCGCCGCTTGCGGACACAGCGCGCATGCTCCTTGTCCGCCCAGGCTCCGTCGTCGAGGAGAGAGCCCGGGCTGGCTTTGCCGCTGCCCAAAGGCGCGCCGCCGGGGTATAATCACAGCACGTTCCCCTCCTTGCGAATCCAAGGACTTGCAGCCCGATGACCGACCCAGCACGGGTGCTTCCTGCCGCCTCGGCCGAGCGCTACGACGCCGCCTCGATCGGCGTGCTGCGCGGGCTCGATGCCGTGCGCAAGCGCCCCGGCATGTATATCGGCGACACCGATGACGGCTCCGGCCTGCACCACATGGTGTTCGAGGTGGTGGACAACGCCATCGACGAGGCTCTTGCCGGCCATGCGAGCCGCATCACCGTCACCCTCAACGGCGATGGCTCCGTCACCGTCTCGGACGACGGCCGCGGCATACCGACCGACATCCACCCCGAGGAAGGGGTGAGCGCCGTCGAGGTGGTGATGACCAAGCTGCACGCGGGCGGCAAGTTCGACCAAAACAGCTACAAGGTCTCCGGCGGGCTGCACGGTGTCGGTGTCTCGGTGGTCAACGCGCTTTCCGACTGGCTCGAGGTGCGGGTCTGGCGCCAGGGGCGCGAGCACTGGATGCGCTTCGTCAACGGCGGCGAGCCGGTGGCGCCGCTCGCCGTGGTCGGCCCGGCCGACCCGCCTGACCGTACCGGAACACAGGTGACCTTCCTGCCAAGCCCGTCGGTCTTCACGCGCACTGAGTTCGACGCCGCTGTGCTAGAGCGCCGCCTGCGCGAGCTCGCCTTCCTCAACTCCGGGGTGACGATCGTGCTGACGGATGCGCGGCACGTCCCGCCCGTGACGCACGAGCTCCGCTACGAAGGCGGGCTCGTGGCGTTCCAGCGCTGGCTCGACCGGGGCAAGACGCCGCTGTTCGAGCCGCCCTTTGCGATGCGTGCCGAGCGCGACGGAATCACGGTGGAGCTCGCACTGTCGTGGAATGACAGCTACCACGAGACGATGCTGTGCTTCACGAACAACATCCCCCAGCGCGACGGCGGCACCCATCTCGCCGGCTTCCGTGCCGCGCTGACCCGCACCGTCAACCGCGTCGCGAGTGAGGTGCTGTCGAAGAAGGAGAAGGTCGAGATCACCGCCGAGGACATGCGCGAGGGGCTGACCGCAGTGCTCTCGGTGAAGGTTCCGGACCCGAAATTCTCCTCGCAGACCAAGGACAAACTCGTCTCCTCGGAGGTGCAGACGGTGGTGCAGGCGCTCGTCTCGGATGCGCTGTCGCACTGGTTCGAGACCCACCCCTCGGAGACCAAGCGAATCCTCGGCAAGATGGCCGAGGCGGCAGCAGCGCGCGAGGCGGCGCGCAAGGCGCGTGAGCTCACACGCCGCAAGGGCGTGCTCGACGTCTCCTCGCTTCCCGGCAAGCTCGCCGACTGCCAGGAGCGCGATCCGGCGAAGGCCGAGCTCTTCATCGTCGAGGGCGACAGCGCAGGCGGTTCGGCTAAGCAGGGGCGAAACCGCGCCTTCCAGGCGATCCTGCCGCTCAGAGGCAAGATCCTGAACGTCGAGCGGGCGCGCTTCGACAAGATGCTGAGCTCGGCGGAGATCGGCACGCTGGTCACCGCGCTCGGCACAGGCATCGGCCGCGGCGACCCGGCGGAGGGCGGCTTCGACATCGCAAAGCTTCGCTACCACCGCATCGTCATCATGACCGATGCCGACGTCGACGGCTCGCACATCCGCACGCTGCTCCTCACCTTCTTCTTCCGCCAGATGCCGGAGCTGATCGAGCGCGGGCATCTCTACATCGCCCAGCCGCCGCTGTTCCGCGCCAAGCGCGGCACCGAGGAGCGTTACCTCAAGGACGAGCGCGCGCTCGAGCTGTTCCTGCTCGACCGCGCCCTTGAGAACGCCTCGCTGACCCTCGAGGGCGGAGCGACGCTCGCGGGCGAGGCGCTGCGCATCGCCGTCGATCGGGCGCGCAGCCAGCGCGCGCTGATGCAGCGCATGACGGCTGCCGCACCGGTTGCGGTGCTGGAACAGGCGGCGATCGCGGGGGCGCTGTCGCGCGAGCTTATGGCCGACATGGCGAAGGCCGGGGAGGTGGCGGGGCTCGTCGCGCGCCGCCTCGACGCCGAGTCGCGGCCGGCCGATCGCGGCTGGACAGGCGTCGCCGAAGGCGGGCGGCTGATCTTCGCGCGCACCCTGCGCGGCGTGACCGAGCGCTACGTGCTCGACGAGGCGTTGCTCAACAGCACCGAAGCCCGCAGGCTCGACGAGCAGGCGGCCGAGCTTGCCGCCACTTGGGCGAGGCCTGCGCTCTGGAAGGCGGGCGAGACGGCGCGCCCGGTCTCCGGCCCGGTGGCGCTGACCGAGGCGGTGATCGAGCAGGGCCGCAAGGGGCTCACCATCCAACGCTTCAAGGGCTTGGGCGAGATGAACCCCGAACAGCTCTGGGCAACCACGCTCGACCCTGCCAACCGCAGCCTGCTTCAGGTGCGAATCGGCGCTGCCGAGGAGGCGGGCGAGATCTTCGCCACGCTGATGGGGGACGTGGTCGAGCCTCGCCGAGAGTTCATCGTCGAGAACGCGCTGAAGGTCGCGAATCTCGACGTCTGAAGCGACAGCGAGACGGAGCCGCGCGGCAGGCGCGTGCGCAGCGCGTGTGCGCAAGCGTCCCAGCGTGGCGCTTTTGGCCTGAACCCCGCGAGAGTGTCGAACAGCACCGCCTGCACGGTCTCGGCGTGGCGCTTTTGGCCTGTCCTCCTGAACCGCTCGACGCCCGGGCTCAAGCCCGCGCGGCAATGTCGCGGCGGCAGAACCCTTGCGGCCAGCGAATGACGTCGACGGCTGCGTAGGCGCGCGCGCGCGCCTCCGCAACCGTCCGCCCTGTCGCGCCGATGCCGAGCACGCGGCCGCCATCAGCGATCAGGCGGCCATTCACCCGCCGCGTCCCGGCATGGAACACGCGCACCCCGGGAAGCGACGCCGCCTCCTCGACCCCCGCGATCACGCTGCCTCGCGCATAGGCGCCAGGGTAGCCGCGCGCCGCCAACACCACGACGACGGAGGCGTCGTTGCGAAGGCGGAGCGTTACCTCCCAAAGACGGCCTTGCGCGCAGGCATCGAGCGCGGCGAGCACATCGCCCTCGGCCCGCAGCATCAGCGCCTGGCACTCCGGATCGCCGAAGCGGACGTTGAACTCGATCAGCCTCGGCCCTTCGGCAGTGAGCATCAGGCCACAGAAGAGCACGCCCCGGAAGGGCGCGCCGCGGCGTGCCATCGCCGCAATCGTTGGGTGGACGATCCGCGCCATCACCTCCGCCTCGAGCGCCGGGGTGAAGCGCGCGGAGGGGGAGTAGGCGCCCATGCCGCCCGTGTTGGGGCCGCTGTCGCCATCGCCCGCGCGCTTGTGGTCGGACGCCGCGCCGAAGGGGATGGCGCGCTCCCCGTCGCACAGGGCGAAGAAGCTCACCTCCTCGCCGACCAGGCGCTCTTCGATCACGACGCGCGCGCCGGCCGCGCCATGGACACGGCCGCGCATCATCGCAACGATCGCCTGCTCGGCCTCGGCGACAGTCTCGGCCACGACCACGCCCTTGCCGGCGGCAAGACCGTCCGCCTTCACAACGATCGGCGCGCCGCGGGCGTGCACATGGGCGATTGCCGCTTCGGGATCGTCGAAGGCGGCGGCGGCGGCGGTCGGCACGCCCGCTTCCGCGCAGATCTGCTTGGCGAAGGACTTCGAGCCCTCGAGCCGCGCCGCTGCCGCGGTCGGCCCGAAACAGGCGATGCCGGCATCTGCGCAGGCATCGGCGAGCCCGGCGACGAGCGGCGCCTCCGGGCCGACGACGACGAGATCGACGGCATTGTCGCGCGCGAAGGCGACGACCGCCCCAACATCCTCGGGCGCGATCGGCACGCAGGCGGCGAGCTCGGCGATGCCGGCATTGCCGGGCGCGCACCAGAGCTTCGCAAGCCGCGGCGAGGCAGCGATCGCTGCGGCCAGCGCGTGCTCGCGGCCGCCGCTGCCGACAAGGAGGACTCGCATCGTTGATCGCTCCGCGGCTTCAAACCACACCCCGCGTTGGCATAGGATCGGCACCGATGCAAGAGACCGCCCCCGCTGCCGCCGCCCCCGCTACCGCCGAACCTGCTGCGGTCGAAACCACTGGCGTCGAACCCGCTGGCGTCGAACGGCCGAACATCCCGGAGTTCACAGTCTCCGAGATCGCGGGCGCTGTGAAGCGCACGCTCGAGGACCGGTTCGGCCGCGTGCGCGTGCGCGGCGAGATCACCGAGTGCAAGCGCTACCCCTCCGGCCACATCTACCTCTCGCTCAAGGACGAGAGCGCCAAGCTCGCAGCCGTGATCTGGAAGAGCGCTGTTGTGCGCCTCGGCCTCTCCCCCGAGAACGGTGTCGAGGTGATCGCCACCGGCAAGCTCAGCACCTATGCCGACCGCTCGACCTACCAGCTGCAGATCGAGCGTCTGGACTACGCCGGCGCGGGCGCCCTGCTTGCGCGAATCGAGCTGCTCAAGCGGCGGCTCGCCGCTGAGGGGCTGTTCGCGCTAGAGCGCAAGCGGCAAATCCCGCGCCTGCCTGAGGTGATCGGCGTCGTCACCTCGCCGCGCGGGGCGGTGATCCGCGACATCCTGCATCGGCTGGCCGAGCGCTTCCCGAGGCATGTCCTCGTCTGGCCGGTGGCGGTGCAGGGCCCTGGCGCGGCCGAGCAGGTGGCTGAGGCGATCGCGGGCTTCAACGCGCTCGCGCCCGGTGGCCCGATCCCCCGCCCCGACGTGCTGATCGTCGCGCGTGGCGGCGGCTCGCTCGAGGACCTCATGGCCTTCAACGAGGAGGTGGTGGTGCGCGCTGCTGCCGCCTCCGCGATCCCGCTGATCAGCGCGGTCGGGCACGAGACCGACACGACGCTGATCGACCTTGCCGCTGACAGGCGGGCCCCGACCCCAACCGCCGCTGCGGAGATGGCCGTGCCCGTGCGGCTTGATCTCCTGCGCGAGGTGAAGGGGCTCGATGCGCGGCTCACAGGCGGCCTCGCCAGGCTGATGAACGAGCGGCGTCTCAGGCTCGAGCGCGCCGCCCGCGCGATCCCGGATCTGCCTTCGCTGCTGGCGACCGCGCGGCAGCGGCTCGACGATCGTAGCGCGCGGCTGGACGCGGCCCTGCCGGCATTCGTGCAGCGCCGCCGCGTTGCCCTCGCCGCGCTTGCGGCACGCCTGCCGCACCCGCGCGAGAAGGTGGCGGCGCGGCGCAGCGCGCTTGCCCTCCTCGCCCAGCGCCTGCCTGCAGCGCTTGCCGCGCTCGCGCAAAGGCGGCATGTCGCGCTCGCGCGCCTGCGGCTCTCGGACCAGCCGCTTCGCGCCCTGCTCGCGCAAGGGCGGACGCGGCTCGAGGCGCTCTCGGCCCGGCTCGAGGGCGCGTCCTACGAGGCCGTGCTGCGCCGTGGCTTCGCTCTCGTGACCGACAGCGCAGGCAGCGCCGTGACCAGGGCCGCCTCGGTCCGGGCTGGGCAGAGGCTCGCACTTCGCTTCGTCGACGGAACGGTACGCGCGACCGCCGACAACGCGCCGCGCCGGACGGCTCCGAAGCCCTCGCAGGGAACGCTCCTGTGATCGGCCGCCGCCTCGTTCTCGGCTGCGCTCTGTGCCTGGTTGCGTCGCGCGGGGCGCGCGCGCTCGAGTGGACCGGGCCGATCGCCCAGGGCGGCTTCATCTCAGGCCGCGCCCTTCCCGGAACCCGCTTGCGCCTCGACGGCGTGGCCGTGCGCGTCGGCCCCGGCGGCGAGTTCGCCTTCGGCTTTGGGCGCGACGCCAAGCCCGAGAGCACGCTCTCCGTCACCGCCCCGGACGGCAGGACCGAGACGCGGAAGCTCGCCGTTGCAAGACGCGCCTGGCTCGAGCAGCCGATCTCCGGTCTGCCGGAGGCGATGGTCTCGCCGCCGCCAGAGACGCTTGAGCGGATCGCGCGGGAGCGTGAGCGCGTCCGCGCCGCGCGGCGGCACGACACGCCCGAGCCCTGGTTCGCTGCCGGATTCGTCTGGCCAGCCACTGGCCGGATCTCGGGCGTGTTCGGCTCCCGCCGAATCCTCAACGGCCAGCCGCGTGCGCCGCATCTCGGCATCGACATCGCCCGCCCCACGGGCACCCCCGTGGTGGCGGCTGCGCCTGGCGTGGTGCGGCTGGCTGAGCCAGATCTCTATTTCCAGGGGGGAACGATCATCCTCGACCATGGCCACGGCGTCTCCTCCTCCTACCTGCACCTGTCGCGGCTTGACGTCAGGCCCGGGCAGAAGGTGGCGCAGGGCGAGACCATCGGGGCGATCGGCGCGACGGGCCGCGTGACGGGCGCGCATCTGCATTTCGAGATCGGCTGGATGGGCATCCCGGTCGACCCGGAGACGGCACTGCCGCCGATGCCAGAGGGCTGAGGCACGCCGCGGAGGCGCCGCTCAGCGGTAGATCGCCTTGTCGAAGCGTCGGTGCAGCCAGAGCCACTCGGCGGGGCGGCTGCGGATCCAGGCCTCGAGACGGTCGTTCACCATCTGGGTCAGAGCCGCGATGTCCGCCGCACGGTCACCGCTGTCGGGAAGAGCGAGCGGCGGATCGACCTCGAAGCGGTAGCGCGCGGGGCCGAGGCGCACCGCGCGCCCGAGCACGACAGGGCAGCGGTGGCGGAGGGCGAGCTGGGCGAGCGCCGGCGCGGTCATCGCGCGGTGGCCGAACAGGCGGGCGGCGATGCCGTCGTTCATCTTCTGGTCGATGAGCATGCCGAGGAAGCCGCCGCGCCTCAGATGGGCGAGCATCGCGCGCGCGCCTTCCGCGCCCTTGGGGAACATCGGCGCCGTGCGGGGGGCGAGCGCGGCCTCGCGGAAGCGCCTGATCATCGCATCGACATGCGGGTTCGCCGGCGCGCGGTAGACCGAGGCCATGTTGATGCCGAAATGCGCAACCACCGCCGGCAGGAGTTCCCAGTTGGCGAGATGGCCGGAGACGAAAATCGCCGGGCCGCCGCGTGAGGCGACCTCGCGCAGCATCGCCTCGCCCTCGATCTCCCAGCCCGGACCGGAGTCGGACCGTTGCAGAGCCGGAAGATGCGGGTACTCAGCCACCACCCGGCCGAGATTCTCCCACACGTCGCGGATCAGCGCCCGACGCCAGGCGCGATCGCTTTCGGCGAAGGCGATGGCGAGGTTGCGGTCAGCCACCCGGCTTGCGGGCAGGAAGGGGCCAACCAGCCGCGCCGCGCGCCCGCCGAGTTCCGAGGCGCGCACCGGCCCGAGCGCCCGGGACAGAGCGAAGAGCGCGCGCGCAGCCGCCGCCTCCGCCCGCCAGCGGAGGCGCGTGCCGAAGCCGGCAGAGGTCATGCCGTGCAGGCAGCCGGACCAGGCGGTGCGGGCTGCAGGTGGGCGGGGCCAGGCGGGAAGAGGGGGGCGAGCAGTGCCTCCAGGGCCTCCTCGTCCTCCCAGGCGAGGCCGACGCGGGCGACCGCGACCCTGTCGCGCAACCGCGGAGGGATCCGCACGAAATCCTTGCGCGTCGTCACCGGCAGCGCCGCGAGGGCTTCCGCCTCCGCGAGGATCGCCTCGATGTCGGCGTCGTCATAGGGGTAGTGGTCGGCGAAGGTCTGGCGGCCGACGATGATCGCGCCTGCCTCGGCAAGCGTGTCGAAGAACTTGCTCGGGTTGGCGATGCCGGCGAAGGCGAGCACTGGCCTGTGCGCGAGCGCCGCTGTGCCCGGCCCCGGCACGAGCCGCGCCCGCAGGAGCGGCAGATGCGCGGGCAGCAGGGCGCGCGCCCCGGTCTCGTCCTCGCCAATCAGCACCGCCGCCTGGGCCCGGGCTGCGGCAGCGGCGACGGGCTCGCGCAGAGGCCCCGCCGGGATCACCCGACCGTTGCCGAAGCCGAAGGTGCCGTCGATCACGAGCAGCGAGAGCGTCTTCGCAAGCGTGGGATTCTGCAGCCCGTCATCCATCACGATCGCCTCCGCCCCGGCAGCGACGGCGAGCCTTGCCGTGGCCGCGCGGTCGGCACCCACCCAGGTCGGGGCGTGCTCGGCGAGCAGGAGCGCCTCGTCTCCCACCACTCGGCTGTCGTGCCGGTCAGGCTCGACGCGAAGGGGGCCCCTGGCGCTGCCGCCATAGCCGCGCAGAAGCGCGTGCGCGTTGACGCCGCGCGCGGCGAGGCGGCTGAGGAGGTCAAGCGCGACCGTGGTCTTGCCAGCACCGCCAGCAGTGACGTTGCCGCAGCAGATCACCGGGACGGGCGCGACCCAGCCCGGGCGGGACATCCGCCGGGCTGTCGCGCGTGCATAGATCGCAGAGACAGGCGACAGGAGAAGCGGCGCCAGGCCACCCCGGCCAGAATGCCAGAACTGAGGTGCGCGAAGCATTGGATCCTCTACTCCGCCGTGCAGCCTTCCTCAGGCAGAAGCGGTAGCAGCGCAGCGAGGGTGAGGTCCAGCACCTCGGCGCCGCGCCCAGCTGCCTCTGCCGCCGCAACGGAGGCGTGTGCCCGCCAGGACTCGTCCCTTGCCAGACGATCCACCCAGGCTGCGAGTGACCTCGCGCCGTCGACCCGGGTGGCAGCGCCAGCGGCGAGCAGCTCGGCAGCGACCTCGGCGAAGTTGCCGGTGTGCGGCCCGAAGGCGACGGGCAGGCCGAGCCGCGCCGGCTCGAGCGGGTTCTGTCCGCCATGCGGGATCAGCGACCCGCCGAGGAAGGCGCCGAGCGAAAGCCTGTACCACAGTCCGAGCTCGCCGAGCGTGTCGGCGATCCAGACCGGGCCGCAGGGATCCTCGCCGCGGCTTCGGCGTCTCGCCCTGAAGCCGGCGGCCTCCGCGAGCGCCGCGATGGCGGCGCCGCGGTCTGGGTGGCGAGGGGCGAGGATCAGAAGCAGGTCAGGGCAGGAGGCGAGCGCCACCCGGTGGGCGGCGAGCACCGCCTCCTCCTCGCCTCGGTGGGTGCTGGCAGCGACCCAGACCGGGCGGCTGCCGAAGCGCTCGGCAAGCCGTGCCTGCTCCGCCGGATCGGCCGGGAGAGGCGGGGCGGCGTGCTTGAGGTTGCCGGGCGAGGTCACTTCCCTGCCGGCCAGGGCGGAGAGGCGGGCGGCGTCTGCGCGGCTCTGGGCGAGGATGACGGAGAAGGTCGAAAGCGCCTCCGCGGCAAGGCCGGGCGCGCGCCGCCAGCGCCTCGCCGAGCGCTCGGAGAGGCGAGCGTTGACGAGGGCGGCCGGGATTCGCCGCTGCCGCAGAGCCGAGAGCATCGCCGGCCAGATCTCGCTTTCGACGAACAACGCCGCGTCGGGGCGCCAGCGGTCGAGGAAGCGCCCGCACCAGGGGGCGACATCGAGTGGCGCGAGCTGGTGCAGCGCCCAGGGAGAGGCGGGCAGCGCGCCGGAGAGGTCAGGCGCCGCCAGGGGTCCGCCGAGGCGCTGGGCGAGCAGCCGGGCGGAGGTGACCGTGGCGGTCGTGACCAGCACGGAGAGCTTCGGGCGTGCCTCACGGAGCCCCGCGAGCAGAGGCAGCGCCGAGAGGCTCTCGCCGACCGAGGCAGCATGCAGCCAAAGGAGCTTCCCCTCAGGTCGCGCGAGGCCGGCGATGCCGCGCCGCTCGCCAAGCCGTGCGGGGAACTCCTTGCCGCGCCTTGCTCGCCGCGCGAGCCAGAGCGGCAGGAGCGGGGCGGCGAGCCTCCCGGCTGCGCGCCACAGCGCGAGCGCTGCCGTCACCGCGGCACCGTGCTGCCTGCAAGCCGCGCCGCTTCCTCAGCCGCCGCCGTCATTCCGGAGGCGATACGCGCGAGCATCCCCTCCTCCGTCTCCCCGGCGTCCGGGAATACCGGCTCTCCATAGGCGATGGCGCCGCGGCCGAAAGGGAGGGGGAAGATCATCCGGTCCCACGAGCCGAGCCGGGGTGCGCGGGAGACGGCGACGCCGACCGGGATCACCGGCGTGTCGGTCAGCCGGGCAAGCCGCGCCACGCCCGGCTGCGCGATGCGCCTTGGGCCGCGCGGGCCGTCCGGTGTGATCGCGATTGAGCGGCCGTCGGCCAGCACGCGCGCGGCCTCGCGGAACACCGCCACCCCTCCGCGGCGGGAGGATCCGTGCGCAGCGCTGATGCCGAGCCGGCCGACCACGTCGCCGATCAGCCGCCCGTCGCGATGGCGCGAGACGAGCACGGTGATGCCCGTGTCGCCGCGCGACCCAGACCAGTCCCAGGCGATGGCGGCGGCGAGGGCGAGCTGTTCGTGCCAGAAGGCGCCGATCACCGCCCGTCCGCGCAGCGCCTCTGCCCGCTCACGCCCCGTCACGGTCCAGCGCGTGGAGTCGAGCACAGCGCGGAGATAGCGCGCGATGAGGAACGCTCCGAGGGCGAGCGTGCGGGGATGGCGAAGGAGGAGCTTGGGCACGGGCGGGCGGGTAGCACGCCGGCGGGCGGACGCCAAACCGCCCAGCCTGCACCAGCCGCTCGCGACGGCGTGTCGTCAGTGCTGACTTCGGCCAAGCTTGCGCCGCGGGCGGGGAGGCGCCGGATCGCGGCTGGATGGTCACGGAACACTGCGACAGCTGCGAGATGCAGCTTGCACCGGACCCTTCCAGCCACGTTCCTTTCGGGGATTGTTCTTCTTCTCGCCTGCCTCCCCGCTGCTGGACAACGGGCGATCGAACGCGGCGAGACGATGGCCGCGTCGGCACCTGAGGCCTGGTCTCTGACGCTTGGCGCTCTCGGCGCGGTCCGGCCCGACTACCAAGGGTCCGACGACTACGAACCGTTCGCCGCGCCGCTGATCGACCTCCGCTTCCGCGAC
>Ga0308417_1000258_pt1 | contig 38962 bp, 31 predicted proteins | sample HotsprSampleOS65_FD_203528 | JGI IMG/M metagenome (GOLD analysis project Ga0308417, IMG submission 203528) | Hot spring phototrophic mat microbial communities from Octopus Spring, Yellowstone National Park, Wyoming, United States - 20090730_OS65 ...
ACTCCACAACGTCAACGGCCGCCTGGGCCGACCGTTGTGGAGTCATTTGCGCCGTAATTGCCTGCGGCGCCAAGGGCTAATCGACGCCGACCGGAGCGCGAAAGTCATGAACTGGAAACGGCAATAGCAGCGGTCGCGGCCGTGGCGACGCGGCGTTGACGGCAGCGGCGCGGGGGGTCTAAACTGCGCCGCAAGGTCGACACATGCTCCGGATGCGTTTCAGATTGCGTTGGTGGTTACCCCGTTCCGCGCGGATGCTGTTGGTGGTCGCAGGGCTGGCCGCCGCGGGCGCGGGGTGCCAGCAGCGGCAACTCTCCGATCCGGCCCTGGTGCGCGGGACTGACCTTTATGTCCAGGGCGCCTTGGCGTACCAGGAGGACGACCAGAGCCGGGCCATCGCCGCTCTCCAGTCGGCGCTTCAGGAAAACCCCAATCTCATCATGGCCCGGTTCCTGCTCGGCACGATCTACCGCCAGCAGGGGGAATACTCGGCGGCCGTCGAGCAGTTCAAGCGCGTCGTCGAGCTGGACCCTTACGTTGCCTCCAATCACTACAATCTCGGACTGGCGTATCACCTGCTGGCCCGGCTTCAGGAGGCGGTGGCCAGCTACCTTCAGGCAATCCACCTGAAGCCGGATGATCTGAAATCGAACATGAACCTGGGTCTGGCCTACACCGCTCTGGGTCAGCCGGCACGGGGGCTGCCTTACGCGCGCAAGGCGGCCGACCTCGACCCGCGCTCGGTCGATGCGCTGGCCAATCTCGCCGTGGTCTACGAGGCCATGGGCAACCACTCGGCGGCCGAGGTTGCCTACCGCCGCGCCCTGGAACTGGATCCGCAGCGGCCGGAGACCGCGATGAACCTGGCCGGGTGCCTGCTGGCACAGAAGCGGGTGACCGATGCCCTGCGGCTGTACGAGGAGTTGCTGCGGCAACACGACTCAGCCCTGCTGCGGCAGCGATATGGCTATGCGCTGCTCATGGCCGAGCGCGCCGATGATGCTGTGACCCAATTCCAGCGGGCCCTGGAACACGACCCGCGCAGTTTTCAGGCGCTCAACGGCCTGGGCGAGGCGCGCCTGGCTCAGTACCGCAACAGCGCCCAGCTCGATGAGCCCAAGCGACTGGCCGCGGTGGCGGCCTGGAAGCAGAGCCTGCAGTTCAACCCCGACCAGCCGCGGGTGCAGGAACTGCTGCGCATCCACAGCCGCCCGTCGGATGCACCGGGTGCATCAGGCGCTTCAGGCGCACTTGGCGGCTGAGCCTGCCTCGCTTACAATGGCCCGGCCATCTGCCGGACGAGCGCGGGCCGCAGGCTGACGCGCTCTGGACAGGTGGCCCTGCGGCCATCGCCGCCGCGCCGACTCATGATTCTGGCTCTCTCCATCGCCTTGTTCGTCCTCGTGGGCATTGGCTTCGTACTGCTCAGCATGGCGGTCGGCAGCCTGGTTCGCCCCCACCTGCCGAACGCGGAGAAGTCGGCCATCTATGAGTGCGGTGAGCCGAGCATCGGCTCGAGCTGGATTCAGTTCGACTTCCGCTTCTACATCGTGGCTTTGGTCTTCCTGATCTTCGATGTCGAGGTGGCGCTGTTCTATCCCTGGGCTGTGGCCTTCGGCGGGGCGGCTGGGCTGGCGGCGCAACTGAGTATGGACCTCTTCGAGCTGCGGCTGGTGGCGCTGGTGGACATGCTCTTCTTCTTCGGCGTGCTGCTGGTGGGCTTCGCCTACCTGTGGCGGTTCGGCTACCTGGACTGGGTGCGCTCGGCCGCGACCACCAGTCTGCGCGCGGATTATCCGCCGGGCGGAGGCCCGGGTCGCGCCTCGCAAGATGCGGCCGGCGGCTGACATTATCGCGCGTTGCTCAACCGGGGTGGGGGTGATGGCCGATACACACAGGGGAGTAGTTACTCATGCCGATCCAGATGATCTGTCCGAATCTGAGGTGCCGCAAGCTGCTGACCGTTCCCGATGAGACCCGGGGGAAGATGGTCAAGTGTCAGCACTGCCAGACGCCCTTCCGCGTCCCCGAGCCGCGCAAATCGCACGCGACGGCCGGCGATCGACCCACCCGATAGTGCCTGGCCCTCCCGCCTGTTGTGCCTGTTGTGCCGGTGAACCCCGGCGGGTGGTGGGCTTGCCGGCTCATCCGGATGCCAGGCCCCCCGGCGCCGGTCCTTCGGGTCTCGCCATCTACCCGGCCAGCACCTGCACCAGCGCCGCCAATGCCCCGGCGGCCAGGCCCATCACAACAAGGATGAACACACACAGCACCAGCGCCTCGCGCGGCACCCGCCGCATGGTATCGCAGCGGATCGACTTGTAGACGATGCTGATCCCCAGACACAGCGGCAGCGCCAGCAGGTACCAGTAGTCCCACACCGGCAGAGGGCTGCGCAGCAGCTCGTAGGGCTGCGGCTGCGTCTGCCCCAGCAGCCACATCATCATGTCTCACCCCCGGCGCCGTGCGCCGCCCGATAAGCCGTGTCGATGATTGCCAGCAGGTTCAGCATGCCCGCAACCGCCGTGTACAGTACGCCGATCTCCCACACGCGGGCATGGGAATAGGGCACGGCCCTCGCCTGGCTGGCCGCCACCAGCGTCAGCGGCCCAACCAGGATCTGCCCCACGAACCACGGCCGCTGATAGACCGCCTGGAGCGGCTGGCGATAGGAGTCGGGCGGATCGACCACGCGCAGGCCGCCGATAAGCAGCCCCATCACGAACAGCGCCAGGATGGTGATCCCCACGGTCAGTCCGCGGGCGCGCTGCCCGATCAGCAGATACCCCGCGCCCGGCACCAGCCAGGCGACCAGCGCTGCCAGCGGCGCGGGGACGGAATGTGTGCGGTCCTGCGACATCGGGCGGATACTTTATCCGTGACCCTCTTCAATGCAAACCTCACGTCTCGCGGCGAACGATCACCACCGTCTGATCGTCGGCCGGCTCACGCTGTCCCTGCCACCGCAGCAGAGCCTCCTGAATGGCCTGCAGCACGCGGTCGGCCGGCTCGCGCCGCACCCGCTCCAGCAGCCGCACCACGGCGTCGATCTCCAGCAGCCGCCGTTCGCGGTTGCGGGCCTCGAACACGCCGTCGCTGAGCACCACCAGCATGCCACCCGGCGCCAGCCGCGCCGTCGCCGTCGGGTCGCACGGCAGATCGCCGACCACTCCGATCGGCGGCCCCAGCGGATCCAGAAACCTTGCCGGCGCCTCCGTGTCCGCAAACAGGATCGTCGGCCCGTGGCCGGCCGCGGAGTATTCGATTCTTCCATCGCCGCCGACGATCGCCAGAAAGACGGTGATGAACCGGCCGATCTCCAGGTCCTGCGACAGCCGGGCGTTGACGCGGTGAAGCAGCCAGCTCGGATCGCCGTTCACCTCGCTCAATGCGCGTACCAGCGTGCGCGCCTGCGAGACCACGATTGCAGGACCGATGCCATGCCCCGACGCATCGCCCAGAAAAAGCCCCAGGCGGCCGTCGGCGGTCGGCCACAGGTCGTAGCTGTCGCCGCCGGTTACGGAGGCCGGAAGCGTCCACCCGACGGCCTGGAGACCGGCGATGCGCGGCGGAGCCTGGGGGATCATGGCCGCCTGCACCTGCCGCGCCAGGTCCATCTCATGGCGCAGTCCGGCGGCCCGCACCACCTCCTGCTGAAGGTAGTGACGCTGGATGGCCACCCCCGCCTGGTCGGCCAGCAGCTCGATCATACGGCGGTCCTCGGGGGTGAAGGGTCCGCCGATGCGATTGACCACCTGGAGCACGCCGATGGGCTTGCGGTTCATATCGCGCGTTGGCGCGGTCAGGAGGTTGCGGGTGACGAAGCCGCTGCGGCGGTCGATCTGGCGGTTGAAGCGCGCGTCGGAATACGGGTCGGAGACCTCCACTAGAGCGTTGGTCTGGAACGCATGACCCACGATGCCAGCCGACGCCGGCACGCGGATTTCCCGCGCTCCAAGAGCAACCTTGGCCCACAGCTCCCCGGTTGTCTCATCGTGCAGAAAGATGCTGGCCCGCTCGGCCCGCAGCAGCGAGGTGGCCGATTCAGCGATCCGCGTCAGCAGCGTGTCCAGGTCGGGGGTGACCGCCAGAAGACGTACCACGTCCAGCACCTGCCCCATCTGCTCGGCCGAAATTGCGGCGTCCTGGGTCCTGTCCATGCGGCGATGTCCAAAGTGCCCTCCGACCATGTGGCCGCCGGTAGCTGCCATGCCGGCCTCGGCGCCGAGTGGCCGTTGTGGTTCGCGCGGGCGGCTCAATACTGCGGTCCGCCCGGATTGATGTCCCGGTTCCACAGCAGAATGCCGCCAGCCATGCTCTTGACGTCCGCAAAGCCCTGCTGGCGCAGGATTTTGGCGAACTGAAGCGACCGCCCGCCGCTGCGGCAGTGGACGACGATCTTTTCCCGACGATGCGCCGCCAGGCGCGGCAGGTGCTGGGCCAACTGCTGGAGCGGAATCAGCTCCGTGCCGTCGATGTGCGTGATCTGATACTCGTTGGGCAACCGGCAGTCAATAAAGACAAACGGCTCGCCTTTGTCCAGCATGGCCTTGACCTGTCGGGGCGTGACTTCCCAGTTGGGGTCGAAACGGTAGTCCGGCGGAAGGCCCTGCTCATTAAGTCCACTGGCCGCCTGTGCCGGCTGTGTGGCCCGGCGCACCTCCACCTCGGTTTCGGCCACCGACTGCGGATCGAGGATCGGCACCCCGCAGAACTGCTCGTAATCAATCGGGGCGGTGATCGTCGGGTTCTGACCGCACACCGGGCAGGCCGGATCGCGGCGGATGCGGAAGGTGCGAAACTCCATGTCCAGCGCGCTGAAGGTCAACAGCCGCCCGATGGCTGGGCGCCCGATGCCCAATATCAGCTTGATGACCTCGTTGGCCTGGAGCGTGCCGATGATCCCCGGCAGCACGCCCAGCACGCCGCCCTCGGCGCAGCTCGGCACGCTGCCCGGCTCCGGCGGCTCGGGATACAGGCAGCGGTAGCAGGGACCGCCCTCGCCGTTCTGCTCCGACTGGAGATTCGGGGCGAACACCGTCACCATGCCCTCGAAGCGGAAGATCGAGCCGTACACGTTGGGCTTCTTGAGGATCACGCAGGCGTCATTGACGCAGTAGCGCGTGGGAAAGTTGTCCGTTCCGTCGATGATGATGTCGTAGCGGGCCACCAGGTCCAGCACATTGGCGCTGTTCACCACCGTCTTGTGCTGCTCCACAGTCACGTCGGGGTTCAGGTCGCTCAGCCGCCGTGCCGCCGCCTTCACCTTGTCCTGACCGACGTTGGAGGTGCCGAAAAGCACCTGCCGCTGAAGGTTGCTGGGGCTGACTACATCCACGTCCGCCAGGCCGATCGTGCCCACCCCCGCGGCCGCCAGATACAGGCTGATCGGCGCCCCCAGCCCGCCGGCGCCGATGCACAGGACCCGCGCGTCAAGCAGTTTCTTCTGGCCTTCCATGCCCACCTCGGGCAGGATCAGGTGCCGCTTGTAACGGTTGACTTGTTCGGGACTGAGCTGCCGCGCGGGCGGCCCAACGACAGTTGCACTCATCAGATCAATCCTCGTGTTAACGGACCGTCCACCGGCCCGGCCGCACATTGTAGCCTGCCCGCCGCCCGCTGGTGTACTGCCCGCGGGTAACGGCCGCCGCAGAGCGGGCAGGCGCCGTTGATCCGGCCGCCAGTGTTGGGAAGCCTGCGTCAGACGAGCCGAAGGTGCTCGAGAAATGCCTTCAGGTCGTTGAGCGCCGGATGACCCATGTCCCAGTGGCCCTGCCGCGCGGCGACGCCGAGGCGCGGCTCGGGCTCGTACATCGCGGCGAGGAACGTCTGGCACCGGGCCTTGGATGGCAGCCGAGGGCACCACGCTTCGCGCCCGTCCCAGGAACTGGCTGATCACTCTGCTGGAGGACGTACTGAAGGCTCGACAACGCCGCCCTCTCATCGTGGTCGGCGTCGCGCGTCAGGACGTACGCGCGAACCGCCGCGAAGCCTGGCGTATTCAGGAGCGTTCGAAACCGCTCGGCATCCAGGCTGCTCTTGCCGCCGTAGTCGATGACCTGAACGTCGGCGATCGCCATGCTGTTCAGCAGCGCCTCGAAGAACCCGCATTCATCCTGGCCTTCGACGAAGATCACCTTCTCGCGTCGCACCTCGATCGGTTTCATCGGACCTCCCACCAGTTTTCCAGCGCTGTGGCAAGCATCGCGAACGAATACCGTACGGGCACGATGCCGCCATTGTCCTCATCGAGCCGGAAGTACGCAAAATCAGGCTCCGTCAGGCCGCTGAGCCCTTCCTTCGCCGCTTGCAGGACACCGTAGCTGTGGGTCGTGGCAATGATCTGGCAATCGAAATGGTCCGCCGCGGCCGCGACCCGCGTCCACATCGCGGGCAGCACGCTGTGGTGCAGTCCGCTGTCGATCTCGTCAATCAGCACGACCCCGTGCCGGGCATGCGCCATCGCCAGGATGATTTCCAGCAGCCGCATGGTGCCGTCGCCCAGGAAGTTCACCGGAATTTTGCGCCCAAGCCCGATGTCGGCATGGAGCAGCGACAGATCGCCCATCGAGATCGAGGACAGCGAAACGATGCGCGAGTCGATGATCTTCAGGAAGTCGGTCAGGTATTCCGTCTCGCCGGCCACGTCGCCGTCGATAACGTGGGCCCTCTATCCGCCTGCTTCATATACCACGCGCCCGCCCACGATCGTGCGCTGCACCTTCGTCTGGAGGATGCGCTCCTCCGGCACGCTCAGGATGTCCTGCGAGAGCACCGTGAAATCGGCCAGCTTGCCGACCTCGATCGAGCCCTTGAGCTGCTCCTCGAACGCCGCGTAGGCCGCGTCCAGCGTATACGAGCGCAGCGCCTCCTGCCGCGTCATGCGCTGATCGGCCTCGTAGCCGCCGGGGGGCTCGCCGCGCAGCGTCTTGCGTGTGACGGCGGCGTAGAAGCATTCGATGGGGTTGATCGGCTCGACGGGGGCATCGGTGCCATTGGCGATGATCGCTCCGCTGTCCAGCAGCTTCCGCCAGACGTACGCCCCCTCCTCGATGCGCTGCCGGCCGAGGCGGTCGATTGCCCACGGCCGGTCGGAACTCATGTGGATCGCCTGCATCGCCGCGATCACCCCCAGCCGCCCGAATCGCGGGATGTCCGCCGCGCTGATGTGCTGGGCATGCTCGATGCGGAAGCGGGAATCCCGCCCCACAGCGCCCATTGCGGCGAACGCGGCCTCGTACTGGTCCAGCACCTCGCGGTTGGCGCGATCGCCGATGGCGTGCGTACACAGTTGAAAGCCGTGTTCCAGCGCCTGCTCGGCGACGCCGCGTATGTAGCTCATCGGCATGATCGAGTTGCCGACGTGGCCCGCCCGGTCGGAATACGGCGCCAGCAGCCACGCCCCGCGCGAGCCCAGGGCCCCGTCGGCGTACAGCTTGATGGCGCGCACGGTCAGATGACCGTCCCCGTAGCCGATCAGCGGACCCCGCCCATACCACGACTCCAGCAGCCTGGTGTCCTGACCGGCCAGCATCACGTACAGGCGAATCTTCAGTTGACCGGCGTCGGCGAACTCGCGGTACAGGTCGATGGTGTTCTGACCAGCCCCGGCGTCGTGAAAGCTGGTGATGCCGTGGGAGATGCACTCCTCGATGGCCAGTTCCAGCGAGCGGCGGTCGCCCTCGTTCTCGGAGGATGGCACATGCCGGCCGACCAGCGCCTGCGCCGTTTCGTTGAGCACTCCGGTCGGCTCGCCTTGCGGGTCCTTGATGATCTCACCGCCCTCGGGCGAAGGCGTGTCCCGCGTGATGCCGGCGATGGCCATCGCCCGGGCGTTGGCGATGGCGGCATGGCCGCTGGCGTGGACCAGATACACCGGCTTCTCCGGGGAAACGGCGCTGAGGGCGTGGTGCGTCTGGAAGCCCAGCACCATCGGTTGTGGCGGCGGGTCCCAGCGGCTCTGGTGCCAGCCGCGGCCCAGTATCCAGTCGCCGGGGGCGGCCTGTTTCACGGCGGCGGCGACGCGAGCTACCAGCTCCTCGTAGCTGCGCGTGTCGCTCAGGTCCAGCACTTTCTTCGCGTTCCCGATGCCCATCAGATGCGCGTGACTTTCGATGAGACCCGGCACCATCGTCTGGCCGGCAAGGTCGATGATCCGCGTGTCGGGCCCCACCAGCCGCCGCGCGCCGTCGCGACGAACACGATCCGCCCGCCGCGCGCCGCGACGGCCCGTGCCGTGGGGTTGCGCTGGTCCATGGTGTGGATCGTGCCGCCCCAAATCACCAGATCGGCGCGAGGCGTCGACTGACAACCGCAGAACACGGCGGCGGCCCAGCAGGAAAGCATGCGCGTGATGAGGCGCTTCATGGGGATGTCTCCGAAACCTGGCGAGCGGACGCTGCCTCTTGCCACTCCACGCCGGGCGCATCGGGCACCTTCCGGCCGCCAAACAGCAGAACGCCCGCCAGAATGGCGATGCCCGCGGCGATGCCCGCCCACGGCGCCCAGCCCGCGGCGGCCGGCAGGTACCCGCAAACGACAGCCACCGCGGCGACCGCCAGCGCGTAAGGCAGTTGCGTGTTGACGTGGTGAAGGTGATCGCAGCTTGTGGACAGCGAGCTCATGATGGTGGTGTCGGAGATGGGCGAGCAGTGGTCCCCCAGGATCGCGCCGTCCAGGACCGATGCCAGACACAGCATGGTGGTCGGCCCGTAGGCGCCGCCGTCCAGGTGATAGGCGATCGGCGCGGCGATGGGTATCAGGATCCCCATCGTGCCCCAACTGGTGCCGGTGGAGAAAGCCGTGGCCCCCGCGACGACGAACACCAGGGCTGGCATCCACACCGCCGACACGCCGTCGCCGACGCTGGCGACCAGGAAGCCCGCCGTGTGCAGCTCGGCGCAGACCGACTTGAGCAGCCACGCCAGCAGCAGGATCGAGATCGGCAGGGCGCTGGTGCGCAGGCCATCCCACAGCGTCGTGAACATTCCGGCGGCGTTGAGGCGCGACAGCAGCGAGCCGCAGAGGATGGCCAGAAGAAGGGTCGCGCCGCTGGCCCAGGCCAGCACGGCCGGGCTGTTCTCCGAAGCGCTGATGACGGTGCGCCAGGTGGCGAAGCTCAGGAGGGAGCCGCCGTTGGCCAGAACGCCGCCTCCGCCGCCGTCGATCCACAGTCCGACGACCAGGCAGACGAACAGCGCTGTCACGGGCACGATCGCCGATGCCGCGCTGGCGCGCGCCGTGGGGTCGGGGCGGAGCTGCGCGAAGGCGCGCGATCCGAGCGGGCGGGCGTCGTTGGCGGCCACCTGCCCCAGGCGGCGGGAGCGGCTCTCGGCCCGCCACATCGAGCCGAAGTCACGCCCCAGCAGGGCGTTGAGCAGCAGAAACGCGATCATCAGGATGCAGTAGAACCGATACCCCAAAATGTCGAAGAACATCGCGTAGCCGGTCCTGTCGATCGCCAGCGCCTGCGCCTGTCTGTCGAACAGGCCCACCTCATAGCCGATCCACGTGCTGATGACGGCCAGACCGGCCACGGGGGCGCTGGTGGCATCGACGATGAAGGAGAGCTTCTCGCGGCTGATGCGGTGGCGGTCGGCGGCGGGTCGCATCGACGCGCCGACGATCATGGTGTTGGCGTAGTCGTCGATGAAGACGGCCAGCCCCGCCAGTGTGGCGATGAGCTGTGTCGAGCGCGGCCCGCGCGCCAGCCGCGAGAGCCGGCCGACGATGCTCTGCATGCCCCCGGCCCGGATCATCACCGCCACCGCCATCAGCATCAGCACGATGAACAGCAGGATGAGCTGATTGGTGCGGTCGGCGACGATCTCCCGCGTCAAATTCGTCAGCGTCACCAGCGGACGTAATCCCCGTTCCAGCAACGCCGGCGACGGCGCGTCGGCCGACGGCGGCGCTTGCTCCGGCCAGTGCGCCAGGACCGCGCCGACAAACACCGCCAGCCCCAGGCTCAGCCACAGCCGCCGCGTGGCAAACGCCAGCGTCACCGCCAGCAGTGGCGGCACCACGCTGTATCACCGCTGCCGGCCGACGCCGGCGCGAAAACGGCCGCCAGCGCGCACAGCGCGACGAAGATGCCGGCACTGACGATGTGCCTGATCGACAGCAACTCACGAAGGCCTGGGTGCATGCATCATCCGCGTCGCCGAAGCAGGTCCGCACCGGCGGACCGCGCGGCCGTCAAAAGGGCCTATTCCGGCAGCGGCCGGTTCTTGGTCTCCGGGCAGAACAGGATCAGCACCATGCCGCCTATGTAGATGAGCGTGATCCACGCGCCCATCCGGGCGTAGTCCTCCTGGAACAGCTTCAGCAGCCAGCCGGCGATGAACGTGCCGCCGGCGGCCAGGACCCGGCCGGCATTGAAGGCAAAACCCTGGGCGGTGGCGCGGATGCGCGTCGGAAACAGCTCGGGCAGATACAGCGGCAGCCAGCCGTAGAATGCCGCCGAAGCGCCGCCCACGATAAAGACCCACAGCAGATAATTCGTGCCGTAAGTGAACGAGCCGCGAAACAGATACTGACAGGTCGCCAGGGCGACCACGCACAGCCACAGATACGCCCAGCGCCGGCTGGTCCATTGTGCGAAGAGGGCGGCCAGGATGCACCCAAACACCGCACCGAAGCCCGACCACACCTGCGACCACGGCCGCGCGATGGGGATGGTGCGACGCAGCTCACTGGTCAGCTCGTCATCGGGCACATCCCCGGGATTGACGTCCGGGTTGAACTCGACGGCGCGGTCGACCGCGGCCTGCCGCGCCTGGGCGTGGGCGTCTTTGACGAGCTTGTCGGTCCACGATGGAATCCACTGAACCGAGCCCCACGTGGCCAGCAGCGGCAGGGCCGCCAGCAACGCTCCCAGGACGGTTCGCCGCCCCAGTCCGGCGGCGAAGATGTCGGCCACGCGGTTGGCCGGCGCGCGTTCAGCCGCGGCCTTCCAGCGGTGCGACTCGGGCACGAACAGGCGGATGAAGAACGTCAGCAGTGCCGGCGCCGCCCCCAGGAACAGCAGCAGCCGCCAGCCGGAGTTGGCCAGCAGGGCGTTGACCCAGCTCTGCGGCATGCCCATGCCGGACAGCAGCGAATGGAGGGAATCGATGACGCTGGCCAGCGCCACCCCGACGAACGCCACGCCCAGAAAGCCGACGTTGGCCGCCGCCCCGATCAGGCCGGCGAGGATCGGCCGGCGGTTGGACGGCCAGACCTCCATCACCAGCGCCACTCCCAACGCCCATTCACCGCCCATGCCCATGGCCGCGATGAAGCGCAGTACCGCCAGTTGCCAGACCTCCTGTGCGAAACCGCACAGCCCGGCGAATATCGAGTAGACCAGCACGCTCCAGATCATGGCGCTGACGCGGCCGATGCGATCGCCCAGCCAGCCAAAGATCACACCCCCCAGCGCCGCCCCGACGAGGAAGGCGGCCGTGATGATCGCCATCCACCAGCCCACGTCCGCCTCAAACCGTTCTGCCAGCAGCTCGATCAGTGCCGGCCGGGCCACCAGCGGAAACAGCCCCATCTCGACTCCATCGAACATCCAGCCCAGAAAGGCGGCGATGAGCACCATCCAGCGTCCGCGGCCGCCGACGTGCGGCGGCTCCAGTTCTGAGGTCATAGGGGCGGTTCCTCGCATCTCGCAGGCCCCTTTGTAGCTGCGAGCGGCCGGCGTTGCGAGAGGCGCAAGGGCGGTTCCTGCCAAGAACGCGGCGACGCCGTTCACATCCGACGCTCCCTGCGCGCACGGACAATCAGGCTCGCCTGATCGCGCTTTACGCGGCCCCGTGGGTCCCGCCGGCAGTCACACCACCCCCGCCATTCCCGTCTCGATCCGCTGGGTGATGAACTCGCGCGGGTCGGTGATCTTGCCCGTCAACGCGCTGGCAGCCACCGTCAGCGGGCTGGCCAGATACACCGCGGCGTTCTTGCTGCCCATCCGGCCGGGGAAGTTGCGGTTGGTCGTGCTGATGCAGACTTCGCTTCCCTTGAGTCGGCCGAAGGTGTCGGGCGGCCCCCCCAGGCAGGCGGCGCAGCCACTGGGGCCGACCAGGCAGCCGGCGTCCAGCAGCACATCCTCGATGCTCTTCTCGTTGCTGTCCTTGTCCACGCCGCGCAGGTTCAGCCGCTTCATATCCGCATGAACCTCGGTGCTGCCGGGGACGACGTACGTCGGCACCTTCACCTTCCGCCCCTTGACGATGTTGGCCGCGAAGATCATGTCGGTGATCTTGCCACCGGTGCAACTGCCGATGTAGGCCTGGTCGATCTTCACATGGCGGCAGTTGCGGGCGGTGTCCTTGTTGTCGGGCGAGTGCGGCTTGGCGACCATCGGCTCCATCTCCGCCAAATCCCACTCCCGGTCGTAGATGTACTGGGCATCCGCATCATCGCGCACGACATCCCACGTCGGCACGTTCGAGCGCTTGCGCACGTACGCAAGCGTCTTCTCATCCACATCGCACACGCCGTTCTTCCCGCCGGCCTCGATAGCCATGTTGGTCAATGTCATGCGGTCTTCCAGCGTCAGCGAGGCGATGCCCTCGCCGGCGAAATACATGCTGCGATAGGTGGCGCCGTCCACGCCGATCTCGCCAATGACGGCCAGAATCAGGTCCTTGGCCGTCAGATAGGGCGGAATCTGGCCGTGGAACGTGAATCGCATCGTCGGCGGCACTTTGAGCCAGAGCCTGCCCGTGCCCAGGACGAAAGCCGCATCGGTGTTGCCGATGCCGGTGGCGAACTGGCCGAAGGCGCCGGCCGTGCAGGTGTGGCTGTCGGTGCCCAGGAGAATTTCACCAGGACGGACGTGGCCCTCTTCGGGCAGCGCCTTATGACAGACGCCCTTGTAGTTGGTCCTGGTCGGGTCCTTGTAGGGATTGGGCATCGTCGGTTCGTTGTTGACGAATTCGGGGTCGTAGTAGTAGCGCAGTCCCTGCTGCCTGACGAAGTCGCGGAGGATCTGGACGTTGCGGTGGCACTTTTCGTCGGCCGTGAAGATGTAGTGGTCGGGGATGATGACCACGCGGTCGGGGTCCCAGACCCTGGCGTTCTTGCCGAACTGCTCATAGAAGATTCCGATGGTTCCCGGTCCGCAGACGTCGTGGGTCATGAGGATGTCCACGTTGACCCAGATGTTCTCCCCCGGCTCCACGCGGGACCTGCCCGCGTGCTTGGCCAGGATCTTTTCCGTCATCGTCATACCAGGCATCTGCGATACTCCTATGTCGCCGGAAAACAGGCGTGCCTCACGTAGCACGGGCTTCTAGCCCGTGGCCAAGACCCCGGCGCACCAGGCGCATCGCCCGGAGCGCCGATCGTCAACCACGCCCGCTAACAGGCGAATCGGCGCAGTATAGCGGGGGAAGGCGGGGGATTCTATTGGATGCCGTCAGTTTCTGCGTCGGATGGAGCCAGGATAACCGTGGCACACGCTGAAGCGCGGACGCAGGCCATCCGGTCGCAAGGGTGGGGGGCACGGGCGAGGACGCCCGTGCTACGGCATGGCGGTGCGTCGTTCGGCACGGGCGAGGACGCCCGTGCTACGTTGTGCGCCGGCGCGATTTGGGACCGCCAACCGCAGAAAGTGTCACGCCCCCGCAGGCGCGAGCGGCCGCAGTCGCGTGACATCCTTTGCGGCCGGCCCTCCGTGATCGCGCCGCCACACTCCGCGACACACAACTGACCACCGGAGCACGGCCCCAACCACTGACAACGGACCACTGACCACTGACGACACGCCCGCGCCTGCCCTACCACCTGCCCCATTCATCCGATATAATCAACAGGTTGCGGCAGCCGCCCCCGATCGCCGGGGCACGCCTCTGTCGGCACCGGATCATGAGCGATCGCCAGCGAACAATCTCGCGCGAGGTCTCGATTGAGGGTCCCGGCCTGTTTTCCGGTGAGCCGGCCACGCTCACCCTCGCCCCGGCCGCCCCCGGCTCGGGCATCGTCTTCCTGCGACAGGAGGGCGAGCATCTGGCGCGCATCCCGGCCCTGGTTCAGAACGTCATGAAACGCCCGCGACGCACCTGTCTGCGGAACGGGACACTGCACGTCGAGACCATCGAGCACTGTATGGCCGCTCTTGCCGGCGCCGGCATCACCAACGCCCTGGTGCGGCTCAGCGCGGGCAGCGCTGGTGAGCTGCCGGCCGGAGACGGCTCCTCCCGTCCGTATCTTCAGGCGATTCAGGAAGCGGGCGTCGTCGAGCAGGACGCCGACCTGGTGCCGCTGGTCATCCGCGCTCCCGTACACGTCAGCCAGGGCGATGCCACGCTGGATGCGCTTCCCGGACCGGTCGATCGCCTCGACATCCTCTACGAGTACGAGGGACCGGCCCCCGTGGGCCACCAGGTTTTCGCCTTCCGCCTGGGCGCCGACGACTTCCAGTCACAGATTGCCCCCGCCCGCACCTTCGTCTTCGAGGAAGAGGCCAACGAACTGCGCGCCCGCGGGATGGGCCTGCATCTGACGCCCAGGGATCTTCTGGTGATTTCCAGCCGCGGGCCCATCGACAATGAGTTCCGTTTCGCCGACGAGTGCGTGCGCCACAAGGTGCTGGACCTGATCGGCGATCTGGCCCTGTGCGGACGCCCCATCCGCGGTCGCGTCGTCGCCCACAAGTCCGGGCATGAACTGAACCACATGCTGGTGCGGCGGCTGCTGGCCGCCGAGCAATCCGCCACCCGTGAGTCGCTGATTGCCCGGGATGCAGCACTGGACATTCGCCGCATCCAGCGCATCCTGCCGCACCGCTATCCGATGCTTCTGGTCGACCGCGTGCTGGAGATCGACAACGGCCAGCGCGCCGTCGGCATCAAGAACGTCACCTTCAACGACATCTTTTTCCAGGGCCACTATCCCGGCACGCCGATCATGCCCGGCGTGCTCATCGTCGAGGCCCTGGCCCAGCTCGGAGGGATTCTGCTCAGCCAGAAGCTCGAACACACCGGCAAGATCGCCATGATGCTCAGCATGGACAAGGTCAAGATGCGCCACGCCGTCGTCCCCGGCGATCAGCTGCTGCTGGAAGCCGTGACCGTCCGCGTCAAGACGCGCACCGGCCACGTCCGCTGCAAGGCGTTCGTCGGCGATCGCCTTGCCGCCGAGGCCGACATCAAGTTCATGCTCGTCGATGCCGAGCCGCTCTAGACACTCATGATCTCGCCCCACGCCATCATCGACCCCAAAGCGCAGATCGCCCCCGATGCGGAGATCGGGCCTTTCTGCGTCATCGGTCCGGACGTGACCATCGACTCGGGGACACGGCTGATCAGTTCCGTCACCGTCTACGGTCCGACCACCATCGGCCGACACAACGTGATCCATCCCAACGTGGTCCTGGGCGGCCCGCCGCAGGATCGCAAGTACCGCGGGGGACCCACGCGGCTTGAGATCGGCCACCACAACGTCATCCGCGAGGCCGTCACCATGCACCGCGGTACCGAGAAAGGCGGCGGCGTCACCCGCGTCGGCAACAACAACTTCCTCATGGTGAACGTGCACATCGGCCACGACGTGCAGTTCGGCAGCAACTGCACGCTGGCCAACAACGTCATGGTGGCCGGGCACGTTGTGGTCGGCGACTGTGTGAACATGGCGGGGGGCGTCGGCATCCACCACTTCGTTCGCATCGGCGAGTACGCATTCCTGGGCGGCTACGCCCGCATCCATCATGATGTGCCTCCCTTTATCAAGGTGGACGGCGCCGACCAGGTGCGCGGCCTGAATGTCAAGAGCCTCCACGCCGCCGGCTTCAGTGAAGATGACATCGAGGCCCTCGAGGATGCCTGCCGCAGGATTTTCTATCGCGACGATGGCGTGACCTTCTCGGCCGCCCTGGCCGAGTTCCACACCATGAACGGGCTGAACCCGCATGTGAAACGCATGGTCGAGTTCCTCCGGCAGCGGGATCTGGGTCGGCAGGGCCGCTACCTTGAGGGTCTCCGCCGCAAGTGAGAACGGGCCTGCAAAGTTACGACAGAAATGCGGACTGTCGTACTCCAACATGGCCAGATTGTCGTGGCTGAGGCGTGCGTGCGGTTTGCGGGAAGACGTCCAGGACCCAGCCGAATCCGATAACCTGTTGTCCGGACGAGGCTTAGTTATGGGACAGGGAGCGGATGCAGTCCTCTCCCAATGCGGCACACGGATTGCAGATGACAGATCGTATCCGCACGTGCCGGTTGGAGCGGGAGCGGCACTGGCGGAAACGGTTGTCCATTCTTCCCCCACGTGGAGAGGCCCTTCATCCCATAGAAGGACTCTCCAGAAGCCCCATTTGAAGCCGTCCTTGCCCGGGACGGCTTCTTTTGCGCGCTCGTTGCCCCGCTCTTGCCGAGCGGGCCGCCTGCGGCGGCGCCCGGTTCAGACCTCCACCGACTGGGGCAGTTCGGCGTTGTGATAGACGTTCTGCACGTCGTCGTGGTCTTCAAGGGCGTCGATCAGCCTGACCACCCGCTGCGCCACATCGTCCTGCACCGGCACCGTGGACGTCGGCACGCTGACAATCTCGCCGGCCTCGATGGCAACCCCCGCGGCCGCCAGCGCCTCGCGGACGCTGTGGAAGGCGGCCGGCGCGGTGATGACTTCGAAAACCTCGCCTTCATTGCGAACGTCCTCGGCTCCGGCATCCAGCGCCTTCTCCAGCAGCTCGTCCTCGACCACGTTTTCGGCTTTGACGGTGATGATGCCCTGTTTGGTGAACTGGAAGGCCACAGCGCCGCTGGCGGCGAGATTGCCGCCGTTGATCTCGAAGATTTTGCGCAGCTCCGGCGCTGTACGGGCGCGGTTGTTGGTGAGAGCGTCGATGAGGAAGGCGACACCGCCCGGCCCATAGCCCTCGTAGATGATCGACTCATAGTTTTCGCCGCCGAGTGCGCCCGTGCCCCTGGCGATGGCCTTCTCGATGGTGTCGCGGGGCATGTTGGCAGCGCGGGCCTCGTCGATGACGTAGCGCAGGCTGAGGTTGTCGCGCGGGTCGCCGCCGCCGGCGCGCGCCGCGATGATGATTTTGCGGGCAATCTTGCTCCAGATCTTGCCGCGCTTGGCGTCGTTGGCGCCCTTGGCCCGTTTGATCTTAGCCCAGTGACTGTGTCCGGCCATGCCTGCTCCATTTCGCGCTGCCGCCCATCACCGCAGCGCCTGCGATGACGGCGGCTGCTCCGCCACCGGCGCCACATCGACGGCGCCGCCCGACTCGTGCTGTTCCAGCTTGCGTTGCACCTGTCCGCGCAGCTTCACCAGATCGTCGCGGTCGACGGTGCCATCTTCCTCGATGCGCTGGAGAACCAGCCGCCATGTGCCCGCCGCCTCACCCCGCCGGCCCAGACGGTACAGCACATCGCCCAGATGATCGAGGATGATCGGATCAGGCCGGTCGCTGGCGCGCGCGGCCTCGTCCAGGCAGCGGCGAGCCTCTTCGTACCGGCCCAGCTTGTACAACACCCAGCCCAGCGAGTCGAGGTAGGCGCTGTTGTCGGGCTCGGCCTCGACGGCAGTGCGGATCATCTGCTCGGCCAGCTCCAGATTTTTTCCCGCGTCGGCCCACATGTAGCCCAGGTCGTTGTTGGCGCCGGCGTGGGAGGCATCCAGCTCCAGCACAGCCTGGAGCACGCGCTCGGTGTCCTGACGGCGATCGACCAGCTCGTAGAGGTGGGCCACCAGGTACAACTGGTCAGGCTCGCTGGCCACGGCCTGGCGCGAGCGTTCGATAGCGCGCAGGGCGTCGGCGGTGCGCCGCAGCGACGCATAGGCGCGCACGAGGGCGTTGGCCACGATTCGCCCCTCGGGCCGGCGCGCGTGCTGCTCTTCCAGATGCCGCAGGAGCTGGTCCACCCGACTGACGCGCACATAGAACTGGCTCAGGGCCTCGACCACGGCCGGATTGTCCGGCTCGTCGCGCAGCAGCGACAGCAGCAGCGACTCGGCATCCTCCAGGCGGCTGCCCTGGGTCAGGACGGTGGCCTGAATCAGCCGGGCGGTGACGCTGGGGGGCCTGGTCGACAGCCAGGCGCGCAGCACGCGCACGGCCTGGTCCGTTTCGCCGCTGGACAGATAGCGGTTGAAGAGCGTCATGTAGGCGTTTTCAAAGTCGGGGTGCTCGCGCAGCATGGCCCAGAGGGCCTGTTCGCCCGCCGGCCCGCGCCCAAGCTGGAACATGGCCATGGCGCGTGCGTAGAGCAGACCGGGTGAACGATCGCCCTGTCGAAGGGCCTCGTCGAGTTCGGCCAGCGCCTCGGCCGGCCGCTCGCTGTTCAGCTCGGTAAGTCCCCGCAGGAGGGCGGCCAGAGCCTCGGCGCCGGCCTCGGCGGCCCTCTTGGCCAGAGCCATCCCCGCCTCTCGGCGCTGTTGGGCGTCAAAGTGGGGCCGTCGAAAGGCATCCTCGAGGAGAGCCAGGTAGGCCGGCGCGAAGGGTGGTCGCATGCGTGCAGCCTCGTCGAGGACCGACCGCGCCAGGATTTCCCGTCCGCCCAGTCGCGCTGCCTCAGCAACGAAAAACTGTCTGGCGGCCTCGGCCCACGGCGGCACCTCCAGCTCGCGCACCACCTGCGCCCGCAGCCGCCATCCCGCCGGGCTGCGCTGCAGCCGCAGCCAAAGCCCCTCCAGCTCCACGATCGCCTCAGGTCGCTGCGCCAGCGCCTCGATCAGCAGGACGGCGGCCGGCTCGATGCGTGCCCGCTCGATGTACAGTTCAAGCAGGCGGCGCACCACCACCGGGTCGCTGCGCGTCTCCCGCGCCATGTCCCTGAGCACGGCCTCCGCTTCGTCACGGTTGTTCCGGCTCAGCAGCAGATCGGCCAGGGCGAAGCCGATCACGCGGTCGCCCTTGCGCTGGGCGGCGATCCGGCGCAGCTCGCTGACCACGTCCGACTCGCGCCCCTGCGCCTTGAGGACCTCGCCAAGCAGCTCCACCGAGGCCGTGGCGGCGCGCTGGCCGGTAACCAGTTCCACGGCCATGTCGCGGGCTTCGTCAAGGCGGCCCAGTCCCATCAGACATCGCACCATCTGCGCCTTCAGCTCGAATCTCCCCGGATCTCGCTCCTCCGCCTGCGAGTACCAGGACAGCGCCTCGGCGAAACGCCCGCGCCGCTGGGCCAGCTCGGCGGCCGCCGCGTACACCAGTTCCGGCCGCGTAAGGACGTAGAACAGTTCCGGGCTGACGCGCGGATTGAGCCGGCTGCCGAGGCGCTCCAGCAGGCGGGCGTACTGCTCGATGGCCGCCGTGTCGTAGCCTCCCCGCTCCAGCGCCCTGGCCAGGTACAGGTCGACCAGCGCGGCGGCCTCGGCGCGCTCGCGGTATTCGGGCGAAACCGTGGCCAGCCGCAGGTGATGGATGGCGGCCTGGGCATTGCCGCGAGCCAGATGCTGTTTCCCGATCAGATATTGCGCATCGAGGGAATCGGGCCGCAGTTCGACAGCGCGCTGAAGACAGGTCATGGCCTGCTCGGCGCCGCCCGGGCTGGCGAGCTGCACCATGGCCATGGCCAGGTTCAGGTCAAAACTGTCGGGGTCCAGTGCCAGCGCGCGGCGCAGGCGTTCGGCGGCGCGGACGCGGTCGTTTTCGAGCTGATAGCCCCTGGCCTGGGCGTACAACAGCAGCGCCTCCAGCGGCGGGGGGGATGATGGCTGGGTCGCGGGAGCCGGCAGCGCCGGGGCAGGACCAAGCTGCTCCAGGCTCAGCAGCGCCGGATCGGTGGGCGGCGGCTCGACCGGCCGCGTCGCTGCGCTGCGGTTCGCCTGAGGCCGCGCTGCGCATCCAGCGGCCAACAGACACAGCAAGATGAAGGACCGTGCTCTCATCCGGTGACCTCATGGTCCGACAGCGCATTCTAGCACTATGGGATGACCTTGTTCAGCGGGTAGGTGATGATCCCCGTGGCCCCGGCGCGCTTGAGGCGCGGGATCAGCTCGCGTTCCTGTCTTTCCTCGAGAATGACCTCGACGGCGACCCAGGCCTGATCAGCCAGGCGGCTTACGGTGGGGCTCTTCTCGGCCGGCAGAAAACTGACGACTTCCGCCAGCCTCTCCTCGGGGACGTTCATCTTCAGTCCGACCTTGGCCCGGGCCTCGATGGCCCCGCGGAGGAGCATGGCGATGTTTTCCATCTTTTCGCGCTTCCAGGGCTCGTCCCATGCCTGGCGATTAGCGATGAAGCGGGTGGTGCTGGTGAGCAGCGTATCGACGATGCGGAGGTTGTTGGCGCGGATGGAGGAGCCGGTCTCGGTGGCGTCGACGATGGCGTCCAGCAGGCGAGCCTTGATTTCGGTGGTGCCCCAGGAGAACTCGACGGTGACGGGAATGCCGCGCTGCTGGAAATACCGACGCGTGGTATTGACCAGCTCGGTGGCGATGACGGCGCCGGCCAGATCCTCCGGTCGGCGCACGGCGCTTTCCTCGGGCACCGCCAGGACCCAGCGCACCGGATTGGCGCTGGCGCGCGAATACTCCAGCTCGCAGATTTCGATCACGTCCTGCTCGTTGCCGTTTTCGACGATCCAGTCATGGCCGGTCAGGCCGCAGTCGACGATGCCGTCGACGACGTAGCGGCTGATCTCCTGGGCGCGGAAGAGGACAGCCGAGATTTTCGGGTCGTCAAATCGTGGGAAGACGCTGCGCTCGGGGATGCTGATGCGATAGCCGGCTCTGGCGAACAGGTCCACGGTGGCGTTCTGAAGGCTGCCGCTGGGCAGCCCGAAACGAAGCGTGCTGGGGGGAAGTCGATCTGTCATTCAGCCTGCCTTATGGTTTGTGTGTCCTGCGGCGTGTGTCCGCCGGCTACTGCCCCTGCGCCCGGGCCCTGCGGCGGGCCGCGGCCGCCTCGGAGTGCGCGGCCTTTCGCGCCAGCATGAAGAAATCATAGAGCTCCTCGGACTTGAGGTTGTGCTCGATGAAGCGCTGGGCATCCTCGATGCCGGTCCTGGCGTCAAAGAGCCCTTCGCCGCGGAGGTACTCGAGGATTTGCGCGTCGAGGGGCATGGCCGGCGACTCGAATCCGAACATCATCACATAGGCCTCGACGAAGGGGTGTATCAGCGGCAGCGAGCGGAGAAAAGCCCGGGCGTCGCGCTTGCTGATGGTGCGCAGGCGGTCGAGGCTCAAGGTGTGCTCGCGCTCAAAGATGGCGTTGAGGCAGCGGGTGATCATCTCCACGCGCCGCTCGATGTCGGGATAGCGCGTGCCGAGCATCTCCTGCACTTCCAGCTCGGTGGCGACGCGCATTTCGTTGAGGTCGACGAACTCGCGCTCGATGGCGCGCATGGCCTCGTCGGCCCGCGCGTCGCTCACGTCGTACGACATGGCGGCCCGTACCAGGGCCTTGAGCGGGTCCATGCGCGAGATGGGCGGCGGCTTGCCCTCCTTCAGCAGCGACCGGTGCAGGCTTCTGAGCAGTTCCGCGTTCCTGGTGGCGTTTCTCATTCGGTATTCTCTGGCTGAGGCGGATTGTCCGGTCCGCGCCCATTCTGCGCCGCTTCGGCCCGCCGGCGGTCCAGCTCGGCGTTCTCCCTGGCCACCTGCTCCAGCAGCTCCAGGACCGCCAGCTCCTTCTTCAGCTTCTCGTCGATGTGAAACTTGAGCAGGGGCACCTGCCGCAGCGTCAGCTCTTTGGTGAGTCTGGTGCGCATCAGACCGGCCGAGTGCCTCAGGGCATGAACCACGGCGTTCTGCTGGCCGGGCGTGCCCATAGCCGTGACGAACACGTCGGCGACGGACAGGTCCTCGGCGACTTCGACGCGGGTGATGCTGGGGAAGCCGACCAGCCGCGGATCGCTCAGATCGCGCAGGATCATCATCGACAGCTCGTGGCGGATCAGGCTTGCCAGTCTCTCGGTGCGTCTGGACATTTTCGTAAGTGCTGAGTGCTGAGTCCTGAGTGCTGAGTGCCGAGTGCCGGGTCAAGCGGGCACCTGGACATCGTCATTCGCCATGCTTTCAGGCTCGGGGCCTTGCCATCGGTTCGTGCCTTCCTTCACAACAGGTCGATCTGATAATCCATGAGATCGACGGCCGGGATCACGCGCACGAAATCCACGATCCTGCTCAGCGCGCCCTCGACGTACCGGCGGTCGTTGCTCACCATGGCCACGCCCAGGACCGAGCGCCTGTGTTCATCCAGGGCTCCGACCTCGGCCACGGAGACATTGCGGCCGTGGGCCAGCCGGTCCTTGATGCTCTTGACCACGCGGCGCTTGTCCTTGAGGGACATGGCGTCGCCGATGCCGATCTCCAGTTGCAGCACTCCGACGATCATGGTGCAGTTGTCGCTCCGGCGGATCAGCTCCGCAGGTCCGGCGCCGTCCTCTCACAAGGTCCTCTGGATCAGCTCGCGGCTGTAGGCCTCCAGACGGTCGCCGACGGCGATGTCGTTGTATCCCGCCAGCTTGATGCCGCACTCCAGGCCGGCCTTGACCTCGCGCACATCGTCCTTCACCCGCTTGAGCGACTCCAGGGCCAGGTCCTGGGCCACCACGGTGCCGTTGCGGATGAGCCGTATCTTGCTGCCGCGCTGGATGTGGCCGTCGGTGACCATGCAGCCGGCGATGTTCCCGACGCGGCTGACCTTGAAAACCTGGCGGATCTCCGCGTGTCCGTGCAGCTTCTCGCGGATTTCCGGCTCGAGCATCCCCGACAGCGCCTTCTTCAGGTCGTCGAAGATCTCGTAGATCACGCGGTAGAGCTTGATGTCCACGTGGTGCTGCTCGGCCAGGGCCCGCGCTGACTCGTCGACATCCACGTGGAAGCCGATGATGCCCACGCGGTTGTCGGTGGGCTTGGCCTTGGTGGCGATGGCCAGTTCCACGTCGCTCTCGCTGATCGGCCCGACGCCGGCGTGGATGACCCGCACTTTCACTTCCTCGGTGTTCTGGTCGGTGACGGATTTGACCAGGGTCTCCACCGAGCCCTGCACATCGGCTTTGATGATGAGGTTGATGGTCTTGCTCTCGCCGGTCGCGATGCTGGCCAGCAGCTTGTCGAGGCTGAGCCTGTTCTGCGCGGCGAGCTGGGTCTGCCGCTGGACGGCCTCGCGTTCCTCGGCGATGGCGCGGGCGCGCTCCAGGTCGTCGACGATGTAGAAGCGGTCGCCGGCGGCGGGAAGACGGTGCAGTCCGCTGACGATCACGGGGGTGGAGGGACCGGCCTCGGTGACCTCGGCGCCGCGGTCGTTGATGAGGCTGCGGACGCGACCGTAGCCGGCACCGCACAGCATGATGTCGCCCACGCGCAGCGTCCCGTCCTGCACCAGCACCGTCGCCACTGCGCCGCGCCCCTCATCCACGCGGGCGTCGATGACGGTTCCCCGGGCCGGCGCCGTCGGGTCGGCCTTCAGCTCCAGCAGCTCGGCCTGATAGTCGAGGACCTCGATCAGCGAGTCCACGCCCTCGCCGGTGATGGCGCTGGTGCGGACGACCTCGGTATCGCCGCCCCACTCCACCGGGTTCAGTCCCTCCTTGGCGAGCTGTCCGAGGACCATGTCGGGATTGGCGTCGGGGCGGTCGATCTTGTTGAGTGCCACGACAATGGGCACCTCGGCCGCCCGCGCATGGTTGATCGATTCGATGGTCTGTGGCTGCACGCCCTCGGCCGCCGACACCACCAGCACCACCACGTCCGTCATGTGGGCTCCGCGGGCCCGCATGCTGGTGAACGCCTGGTGTCCGGGCGTGTCGATGAAGGTGACCCGCCTCTCGCCCACCTGCACCATCCACGCCGCCATATGCTGGGTGATGCCGCCGGCCTCCCCGGCGGCGACGTTGGCCTTGCGAATGCGGTCCAGCAGGCTGGTCTTGCCATGGTCGACGTGGCCCAGGATCGTCACCACCGGCGGGCGCGGCCGCAGACGCGACGGATCCACCGGTCGCGACTCGATCTCGCGCTGCAACTGTTCTTCGAGGGTCGCCTGCTGCCGCACCACCAGCTCGATGCCATAGTCCAGCGCCAGCGCCTCGGCGGTTGTCCGATCCAGGGCCTGATTGACATTGGCCATCACCCCCTGTCTCATGAGCTTCAGCAGCATGTCGCTGCTCTTGACTCCAAGGGCCGCCGACAGCGAGCGTACGGTGATGGGCTCCTCGACCTCCACCGGCTGGCCTTTCTGGACAATCGACTTGGCCTGCTGGTGCTGCCCGCGTTCCGCCTTCTTCTTCAGTTCGCTGTCGAAACCGGCGCGGTAGCTGCTGGCGGCCGCCAGGCGGTCGCGGCGCTCGATCAGGTCGGCCTCGGTGTACTCGCGCAGCTTCTCCATGGCCTCGCCACGTCGGCCATCGGGCCCGCGCCGCCGGGCCGAGAGGGTGCGGGCCCCCTTGCCCGCCTTCTTGCGGGCGATCTCATCCGCGTCATCATCCGTCGACCTGACGCCGCGGCCGGCCTGCGGCCGGGCCTGCACGAAGACGGGTGGTTTGGTTCCCTCGCCGCCGGGGGTGCGGCGGCGCGGTGCCGCCACAATCTCCGGACGCTCTTCGCGGACCACCCGCGGCCCCTGCATCTTCGCGGGCTCCGGCACGACCAGCCGCGGCGCCGGCGTCAGCGTTTTGCGGGCCGGCTCGGCGGCCTTGGGCGCGCCGCGGCTCTTGGTCGCCGCGCGGTCCGCGGCCTTGGCCTTGCCAGGCGTCGGGGTCGGCGCCGCCTCGGCCTTTTCCGGCGGCGCCTCGGCAGCGGGCGCCGCGGGGGCGGGCTCGGCCACGACAGGCGCTTCTGCCGCGATGGTAACCGGCGCAGGCGCTGGCGCCGGCGGCTGAGGCGCAGCCTCCGTCACCTGTGCGGGCGCGGGTTCCACCTGAGGCGGAGCCGCCGGTGCAGCAGGAACCTCGAACGGTGCAGGTGCAGGAGCCTGGAGCGGAAGGGGGGGAGCCTCGGGTTCAACTGCCTGAGGTGCCTGAGGTGTCACGGGTTCGACGGTCGGGGGGGGCGGCTGCTCCGCTGGCGGCGGAGGCGCCTCGACCACGGTCGCCGGCGCCGGCTGGCTTGCGGGCGCCTCCAGCGTTTCCACGCCACCCTCGCCCTGAGCGGGCGCCTGGGCATCCTCCGTGCGCTTGCGACGACGCGGCGCACGCCCCCGCGGCGCCGCCGCCTCTTCCGTCGCCGTCTCGACGGCCGCGGCCACCCCGCCGCCTCCACCGGCAAACCATTCGCGCACTGTCTCCGCCAGCCCAAGGCTCATGACGGTCATGTGATTGGGCACCTTTTCGCCCAGACCCTCGGCCTTGCAGCGATCAAGGATGGCCTTGCTGGCCACTCCCAGCTCCTTGGCGAGCTGATTGACGCGGATGCCTTTCGTCTTAGCCAAAACTGTCTCCGAAAAACGATCAAAACTCATGCCGGCGCCTCGCGGCGGTGCCGTGTACCTCGGCCATCACCGCTGGCTGCCTGCCGGGGGCGCCTCGCGACCCTCGACCAGCGCCGCCGGATCGGCCGCATCATCCGAGCGGCCGGTCCCCGGCGGATCCGCCTGGGGCAGGCCCTGCACCGCCTGCTCCTCGGGCGAGAGATCCTCCGTGACCACCGGGGCCTCCCTGTGGACCGTCGTCTCAGGGGCCCCGCCATCGGCCGTCTGCAGCGGGTCGGGCAGTCGATCGACCTGGGGCGATTCGTCGGGCGACTCGGGCTCTTCCGATCGGGCCCTTCGCGGCACCATGGGCCCAAGCCCCAGGGCCGCCAGGACCGCATCGTCACGCGGGTCGCGCTCCACAGGCCGCGCCGCCGCCGCGGCCTGCTCCAGACGTTTGGTCTCCTGCTCGACGGCTACCAGTCTCGCTTCCTCCGTGCAGCGGGCAAGGACCTTCTGGGCCAGCTCCTCGCTGAGGCCAGCCTCTTCGATCAGCGGACCCGTTCCCACTTCCTCGATGTCGCGCACGTCGATCAGGCCCAGGGCCACGATCTTGTCCACCATTTCCTGCGTGACGCCCTCGATGCTCTTGAGGGTCTGGTCCATCCGCTGCACGCCGGCCTGGAACTCGGCCGGGGTGAGTATATCTATGTCCCATCCCGTCAGCCGCGCCGCCAGGCGGACGTTCTGCCCGCGTTTGCCGATGGCCAGACTGAGCTGGTCCTCGTTGACGACGACCGTGGCCCGTCCCAGCTCAAAGCACAGGGAGACCTCGGCCACCTCGGCGGGCTTGAGCGCATTCTGGATGAGGATCTGGGAGGACTCGTTCCAGCGGACGATGTCGATCTTCTCGCCGCCCAGCTCGTCGACGATGTTCTTGATGCGGCTGCCGCGGACGCCGACGCAGGCGCCGACGGCATCGACCTTGCTGTCGATGGAGGCGACGGCGATCTTGGTGCGGTGCCCCGGCTCCCGCGCCAGAGCCTTCAGTTCGATGGTCCGCTCGCCGACCTCGGGCACTTCGCGCTCGAAGAGCCGGCGGATCAGGTCGGGATGGCTGCGGCTGAGGATGATCTTCACCGAGCTGGGCGTGTCGCGCACTTCCACCACCAGCGCCTGCACCCGCTCGCCAACCTGGTGGGTCTCCCCGGGAATCTGCTCGCTCTTGGGCATGATTCCCTCGGTACGGCCAAGGCTCACGATCATCGTGCCGCCCTCGAAGCGCGCCACCGTGCCCGTCACGATCGTCCCGACCCTGTCCTTGAACTCGTCGTAGATGCTGCTCCGCTCATCCTGGCGGATGAGCTGGATCATCACCTGCTTGGCCGTCTGGGCGGCGATGCGCCCCAGCGCCGAGAGGGGAATCGTCTGGCCGTGGCGGGTGACGGTGATGTCGCCAGTGCCGCGTTCGAGCTGCACGGCGAACTCGCTGGTGTCCTCGGTATTGTAATGCTTGCGCAAGGCGGAGGCGATCGCCTGCTCCACGTCGGCGTACACCTGCTCGCGCTCGATGTTCTTGTCGCGGGCGATCCCGTCCACAATCCTCAGCAGTTCCTGATTCGGCATGGTTCCTCACTACTATTCAATTGTACGACCTATTCACTTGTCGGCGATGCGGCCTCCTCGCCGCGCGCCGTTACATCCTGTCGCTGCTCCGCCAAAACAAATGGGCCACCTGAGCGGCGGCCCACCGTTTCGAGCGAACCCGGCAAATGCGGTTCAACCACTCATCCGGCCAACCCTCCGGCTGAGCGAGCGCTGCTCCCGACGGCTATGCTACGCTGACACTCAAGCGGTTGCATGGGCCGGCTCGTTGAGAAGGCTCAGGTTCATCCCGGTCTCTCCGGGCTCGAAAAAGTGGATCCTGCGAAGATCCACGTGAACGTTGATCTTCGCACCGATCTGGAAGCCGCTCTGGGCCTCCACCCGCCCGACCACGCGGTCGTGCAGGGCAGTGTGCATGTATATGTCCATGTCATTGCCCAGCGGCTCGATGACATTGATCTCCACGGGCACGTCGGCCGAGTATCCGGCCTCCACATCCAGAGGCCGCAGATGGAAGTGCTCCGGCCGGATGCCCAGCACAATGTCCTGGTCGCGGCGCGACGCCAGCGCCTCGCGCAGGTGCGGCGGCACCGGCAGGCGGAAACCCTCTCCCGTCAACTGCACCCGACCGACGCGCACCACCGGCTCATCGCTGCGCGAAGGGCCGCTTTCGCCATTGCCCCCCCCGACCACCTGCGCATCCAGCAGCTTTCCCTCCTCGAAGACCAGTTGACCGTCCACCACTCGCAGCTTCCCGTCGAAGAAGTTCATCGGCGGCATGCCGATAAAGCCGGCCACAAACCGGTTCACCGGCTCGTTATAGGTCTTCAGCGGGGTGTCGGCCTGCTGGATCTTCCCATCTTTCATTACGACGATCCGGTCGCCGAGGGTCATCGCCTCTTCCTGATCGTGCGTCACGTAGATCGTCGTCGTCTTCAGGCGATGGTGCAGACGCTTGAGTTCCGCCCGCGTCGTTACCCGCAGCTTCGCGTCCAAGTTGGACAGCGGCTCGTCGAAGAGAAACGCCGCCGGCTCGCGCACGATCGCCCGGCCGACCGCCACGCGCTGCCTCTGCCCGCCCGACAGCGCCTTGGGCTTGCGGTCCAGCAGGTGCTCCAGACCCAGCAGCCTGGCCGCGTCCATGACCCGCTCGTGGATTTCCGCGCGCGGCATCTTCCGCAGCTTCAGACCGAAGGCCATGTTCTTGTACACCGTCATGTGCGGATACAGGGCGTAGTTCTGGAACACCATGGCGATGTCGCGGTTCTTGGGCGGCACGTTGTTCACGACCCGCTGCCCGATCCTGATAATGCCCTCGGTGATCTCCTCGAGGCCCGCGATCATGCGCAGCGTGGTGCTTTTGCCGCACCCGGAGGGACCCACCAGGACCACGAACTCCTTGTCCTGAATGATCAGGTCAACCGCGTCCACGGCCCGTACGCCGCCGGGAAACACCTTCGTCACGTTTTCAAGTTCAACTAGCGCCATGGGTTGTGTCCCAAATCCGCACAAAATGCGGGCTTGCAAGTATACAGAGACCGCCGGCCCAGTCAAACGACAAGGCGCAAAGGCTCATCGATCCGGCTGCCGGCCGGGTCCGCGGCAGCCGCCACAAGGCCGCATGTCCGCGGCGCGACCACGGGCCTGCGTCCTTATATACAATAATCGCTCAGACGCCCATGATGTTGAAGCCGCCATCCACATAGATGTTCTCCCCCGTCACGCCGCTGGCCAGATCGCTCAGCAGATAGACCGCTGTGCGCCCCACCTCCTCCCCCTCCACGTTCCGCTTCAGCGGGCTTTTCCGCTGCACGTGCTCGAACATCTCGTCAATGCCCCCAACGGCCATGGCGCTGAGCGTCCGGATCGGACCGGCCGACAGGGTGTTGACGCGGATGCGTTTCTCCCCCAGCTCCATCGCCAGATAGCGCGCCGACGACTCCAGGGCCGCCTTGGCCACTCCCATGATATTGTATCCGGGCACCGCCCGCTCGCTGCCCAGATACGTCAGAGCGACGATCGATCCGCCGTTGGGCATCAGCGGCAGGGCGGCCCGCGCCATGGCGATCAGGCTGTAGGCGCTGATGTCCAGCGCCTGGCGGAAGACCTCGCGCGTCGTCGAGACAAACCGCCCGATCTGAAGATACTCCCGGTTGGCGAAGGCCAGGGAATGCACCAGGAAGTCGATGCTGCCAAACTGCTGTCCGGCCGCCGCGAAGAACGTCTCGATGTCCTCGTCGCGGCTGACGTCGATGGGATGAAGCCACGCGCCGGCGAAGCCCCCTTCCTCCATGGCCCTGCGAACGCGCCGCTCCATCTTTTCGACGGGCAGGTAGCCGAAGCCGCACGTAGCGCCCTGGGCGATGGCATTGACCGCGATGTGCCAGGCGATGCTGCGGTCGTTGGCGATGCTGAGGATCAGTCCCTTCTTTCCGTCCAGCAGACCCATGCGCTCTCCTCTACGCAAAACCGCACAGTCTAGCGACGTGATCGAGGCGGGCAAGGGCGGGCGGGGGGCGTGACAATCTCTGCGTTGGGCACGGGCGAGGACGCCCGTGCTACTGCCCGACGGCGGGTTGTCCGTAGCACGAGCGTGCTTGACATGCCCGCCGGCACCCTATTAACTAATGGATGCGCCCGCCGCAAACGGCGGCGGCTGTCGCAGGTATTCCGGGAGGGCCGGCGGCGCATCGCGAGGGCAGTGGCCGGCCATAATCCAGGTCAACGGACTGGCGTCTGGCGCGGTAGTCGCTGCGCGGCGGTGTCCGTGTCCGTCGGCATTTGGAGGAAACGGTGTGATTTCCGTCTCCAGTTTGACAAAAGTCTACGGTCAGACCCTGGCCATCTCGAAGGTGAGCTTCGAGGTACCGGCCGGCCAGATCGTCGGCTTTCTGGGCCCCAACGGGGCCGGCAAGTCGACCACCCTGCGCATCCTGACCTGTTACATTCCCCCCACCAGCGGCACGGCGAGCATCGCCGGCCACGACATCTTCCATGAGTCCGAGCAGGTCCGCCAGAAGCTGGGGTACCTGCCGGAGAACTGCCCGCTGTATCCGGAGATGAAGGTCGAGGAGTACCTCGACTTCCGCGGACAACTGCGCCTCATGGATCGCCCGACCAGGCGCCGACGGATCGACTACGTGGTCGAACGCTGCTGGCTCAGCAGCGTCCGCCGCAGGACCATCTCGCATCTGTCCAAGGGGTTCCGCCAGCGCGTGGGTCTGGCCGACGCCCTGCTGCATAATCCGCCGGTGCTGATTCTCGACGAGCCTACGGTGGGGCTGGATCCGGCCCAGATCCGCGAGACGCGCAAGCTCATCCGCGAGCTGGGTGGCCAGCACACCATCATCCTCTCGACCCACATTCTGCCGGAGGTGGAGGCCGTCTGCGACCGCGCCATCGTGATCGCCGGCGGGCGCATCGTCGCCCAGGGCACGCCCGACGAGCTTCGCGCCAGCCGTCGCATGACCGCCCGCGTGCTGGTCGAATGCCGGGCGCCGGCCAGGGAACTGGAGAGCGTTCTGGCGCGGGTCAGCGGCGTTAAGGAGGTGGAAATCCTCAACAACGGCGAACCATCCGGCAGCTACGCCACGGCCGCCCTGCGGGCCAAGGACGGCTACGACGTCCGCGAGGAAGTGGCCCGGACCATCATCCAGAAGGGCTGGCCGCTGCGGGAGATCAGGTTGGAGCATGCGACGCTCGAGGAGTTCTTTGTGGAAGTGACTGCGAACCAGGCGATGGCCCAGGCGGAAGGGGGTGTGCAATGACGCGGGCCGCGGTGATCGCCCGGCGCGAGCTGGGCAGCTATTTCTATTCCCCGATCGCCTACGTGGCGATGACCCTGTTTCTGATTGCCACCGGCCTGGCTTTCGGGCGCGACTTTCGTCCCGGGCAGGTGGTGGCCATGCGCTCGCTGCTGGAGTGGATGGTGTTCTTCATGGTGGGCATCATTCCCATCCTGACCATGGGCCTGCTGGCCCAGGAATGGAGCAGCGGAACGATCGAAACCCTCATGACCGCGCCCGTCGGCGAGACCGAGGTGGTGCTGGGCAAGTTCCTCGGCTCGCTGGGGTTCTTTCTGGTGCTGCTGTGTCCGACGGTGCTCTACGCGGCCCTGATGGCGATCTACTCGACCCCGGGGTTCGATTTTGGCCCGGTGGTCTGCGGCTATCTCGGGATGGTGCTGGTGGGGGCGCTGTTCATCGCCATCGGCCTGTTCTGCTCGTCGCTGACGAGGCTGCAGATGGTGGCCGCCGTCGTGGCGGCGTCGGTGCTGACGCTGATCACGGTTGTGCCGTGGGTGGTGACCCAGCGGGCCACGCTCTCGCCCTTCTGGCGCGGGTTCATGGATCAGTTGGTCTTCCGGCGTTACGCCGACTTCAGCAAGGGCATGCTCGACACCGGACACGTGGTGTTTTTCCTGGCCATGACCGGCGTCTTTCTGTTCCTCACCGTGAAGGTGCTGGAGTCGCGGCGGTGGCGGTGATTGAGGGGGAAGGCACGAAGGCACGAGCGGAAGCCGCAGATGATCACAGATACGCACAGATTGAGGAGCACGGGCGAGCCGCCCGTGCCACTGAGGACTCAGGACTCAGGACTCAGGACTCGGCACTCAGGACTCCTCAGCAACTGCCAACTGGCAACCAACAACTGGCAACTGGCAACTCCTCCCGAGGCACTGCAATGAGCGAGAACAAACACGCCTGGCCGGTGGCCGAGACTCAGAAGCAACGCTGGCTGAAATACGGCGGCAACGTGGCATTGGCGTCGGCACTGGTGGTGGCGCTGGCGGTGGTGCTGACCTGGCTGGGACAGCGCCCCAATCTGTCGCTGCGCCTGGACACGACCGCGGGGAGGCTCTACAGCCTCAAGCCCCAGACCATCAACATCATCAAGAACAACGACCAGGAAATCACGCTGGTCAGCCTCTATACCAGGAACCGCCCCGTGGCGCCCGCTCTCGGCGACGAAGGCAACAGCGAGTTCGACTTCCGCACCCCGGTCAACGACCTGCTGGAGGAGTTCCGCCGCAAGGGACGCAACATCCAGGTGCGCCTGATCGACCCCATCGAAGAGGCGGGCAAGGTGCAGGACCTGATCCAGGACGTGATCAAGCGCTACTCCGCCGACATCGGTCGCTACAGCGAGGCGCTTGGGAAATTCGCGGATCTTCAGGCGGATCTCAGCACGCTGGCGCGGGAGGAAAGCGAGCGCCTCAAACAGACGGGCTACGCGGCGCTGCCCCGCCAGCAGGCGCAGGTGGCCGAGGCGTTCGACCGGATCGCCTCGGCGCTGGGGAGCATCCCGCGGGGGCTGGACCGCATCCGCGAGCAGGTGGACCAGCGGCTGGCCGAGAAGATCCCCGACTACGAGGACGCCGTCAGGATCATCCAGGATCTGCTGGGCCAGATCGCGCGCAACGCCGACGCCATGATCGAGTTCTTCGACGATGTCAAGGATGAAGCCGATCTGCCCCAACCGCTGAGGGAGTACGCCGGCGGCGCCGTAGAACGCGTGCGCCGGCTCAAGACGTTGGCCGACGAGTTCACCGCCAGGCTGAAGGAACTGGGGGAGCTGAAGCTGGATGACATCAAGCGCAGCCTTCAGCAGACGGACGCGATCCTGGTACTGGGTCCGCGGGAGCATCGGGTGATCTCGCGCGACAAGGTCTGGCTGACTGAAGACATCCGCAGCTTCAGCGCCGACGGCCGGGTCCGCCCGCGCTTCGCCGGCGAACAGCAGGTGACCAGCGCCATCCTGTCGCTGACGTCATATACCCGGCCACGTGCGGTGTTCGTGCGCGCCGGCGGTCAGCCGCTGACCGAGCCGGGCTTCCCGCCCTTTGTGCCAGGCGGACCGATGGCAATCGTGGGCGAGCGTCTGCGCGAATACAACTTCGAGGTCATGGAGAAGGATCTTTCGGGGAGCTGGGCCATGCAGTCGCGCATGCAGGGGATGTCCTCGGCAACGGAGCCCAGCGATGAGGAAATGAAGAACGCCGTCTGGGTCGTGCTCGATGCCCCCATGCGGCAGCAGATGGGACCCTCGCCGGCCATCGCCCAGCGGCTGGCCGAGCACCTCAAGGCGGGCGGCTCGGCGCTGGTGCTCAGCGGTCCCTCCGGCAACGGACTGGCCGAGGCCCTGGACGACTGGGGAATCACCATCCGGCCGGACGTCATCGCCGTGCACGAGCCGGTAGCGAGCACGGCCCCGCCTTCGGCCGATTTCATCGAGCAGGCCCAGCGCATCCCCCACATTTTCGTGCTCAACGAGTGGGGAGATCATCCTCTGGCCCGGCCGCTGCGTTCGCTGGAGGGTCTGTTGCTGCCGATCGTGCTGGTGCAGACGCAGCCGCGCGAGCAGGTGCGCTCCTGGCCGCTGGCACCAGTCCCCCAGACGCTGCCGGTGTGGGGCGAGACCGACATCAGGAGCCTGGAGCAGCGACCCCCGCGGCCCACGTTCGACCCGGCGGTCGACGTACCGCCGCCTCTGTTCGGTGGAGCGGCCGCCGAACACGAGGGGGGCGGGCGCGTGGTGGTCATCGGCTCATACCAGTTCGCCTTCGATGAGCTTCTGATGATTGCCGACGAGGCCATGCTGCGCCAGCGTGTGTTCGTGCGGCGGTTTCCCGCGAACCTGGAGCTGTTCATGAACAGCATGTTCTGGCTGGCCAGGATGGACACCATGATCGACATCAGCCCCGCCGCCATGGATGTCAGCCGCGTGCGGCAGATCAGCCCGGCGGCGCTGAACTTCTGGAGGATCGGGGTGATCCTGGTCGCTTTGCCCCTGGGCGTCATCGCCACCGGCGTGGTGGTGTACATGCGCCGGCGCGACTGAGCAGACGCACAGCGCCGACCTGATTGCCAACAGCGCGGGCACCCGGCCCGCATCCGACTGCCATGAACTTCAGAACCACTGCCATTCTCGTGATCGTCGTTGCCTTTCTGGCGGCCCTGGCCCTGCTGCTCTCGCGCCAGCCGACCCAGCCGCCGCGACCCGAGGACGCCCAGAAGCTGCTCAAACTCGCCGCCGCCGACGTGCAGCGGATCGTCATCGCTCCCGCTACCGGCCAGCGCATGGTCCTGGAGCGCACCGACGACGGGTGGCGGCTTGTGGAGCCGATCACGGCGACGGCCGCCAAGTGGACGGTCGACTCGCTGGCGCAGGCGCTGGTCGGCATCCGTTCGCGCGGCCAGGTGAACGAGAGCGGCGCGGTGACGGGCCTGAGCCCGCCGCGATTCGTGGTCGAACTGCACCCCAAGGCGGGCGATGCGGTGACGCTTCACGTGGGCAACCGGCTGGGCGCAGGCGGCGGCCTCTATCTCCAGCTCGCCGGTCAGCGGCAGACGCACGTTGTCGAGGCCAGCCTTTACGAACAGCTCAGCAAGCCCTGGAACCAGTTCCGCGAGCAGCGGCTGGTCTCCACGCTGCCCTCTGATATCCGCCAGATCGATATCGTCCGCGAGAGCGGCCGCCTGACGATGCACCGCGAGGGCGATGACTGGCAGATCACCGAGCCGCAGAAGATGCCCGGCGAGTCAACGGAAATCTCCAGCATCACCTCCGCCATCGCCTATCTGACCGCCCGCGAGTTCGTCAGCGAGGATGAGCTGACGCCGCTGGGCGATCCCCGCGGCAACCCCCGCATCACCGTCAGCTTCAGCACTCAGCCCCCGGCCACGCAACCAGCCGCAACCCAGCCGGCCATGACGACGATCCGTTTCGGCGGCTATGACGGGCCCCTGAAGGAGAACATCTTCGTGGCGCTGTCCGACCCGCCGACTCTGGCCAAGGTGTCGGCCAGCTCCATCGACGCGTTCGAGAAAAAGCCCCTGGACCTGCGCGACCGGCGGATCGTGAATATCGATCCCTTGCAGGTGAGCCGGATTGCGATCACAACCGAAATTCCGGCGGCCACCCAGCCGACCACGCGACCCGCCAGCCGCCAGGAGCTGGTCATTGCCCGCAAGAAGGAGACAATCGAGGCTGCGTCGCGGCCTCCGGCCACACAGCCGGCTGCCCCGGCTGAGACCGCCTTGGCGACGGCCCCGGCCGCCGATGCGGCTACCCGGCCCGTCGTCGGCGCGACTACTGACACCACCCAACCCGCCACCGCCGCCGCCACCACTACCGCAGCCACACAACCGGCGCCGCCGCCGCTTCCGCCTACTGTCTGGCAACTGCTCTCCGCCGACGGGGCCGACGCCAGCCAGTCGCGCGTCGAAGCTTTGTTGAACCGCTTCCATCCGCTGCGGGTGGACCGCTATCTTGCAGAGCCGCCGACGATCGACCAGCCGGCTGCCATCTACACGGTGGTGATCAATACCGAAGCAGCAGGAGGCGCTCGATCGGCGCGGTATGAGCTGCGGCTGATCGACCCCGGCAACGCCCGCCCGCTCAGCGGCGAGCACGACGGTCTGTACTTCGAGACCGGCCGAAGCCTTCTCGACTCGATGACCGGCGACTTTGCGAACAAGGTTGAACCCGTGCCGGCCGAGCCCCGCACCCCCGGGCTCGATTTGGGCGGCGGCATGCCGATGGATTTTGGCCCGTGACCGCGCCTCTGGCCCATGCGCGGACGATGGTTAAACTGTCGGCCACGACGGAGGCGGCGCCGCAGGTGCGGCGCGGTTCCGTCCGTCCGGCAGGTGAATCATGGAATCGCTGCGCCCGGAATCCATTCCCAATCCCGCTGTCCGCCGTCTCAGCCTCTACCTGCGCGAGCTGGAGGCCTTCGCGCGTAAGGGGCGGCGAACCATCTCCAGCAAACAACTCGGCCAGAGCCTGGGGCTGACCGACGCCCAGGTGCGCAAGGACCTGGCGTACTTTGGACAGTTCGGACATCCCGGCATCGGCTATCGCGTCGATGACCTGATCGCGCAGGTGCGACGAATCCTCGGCACCGATCGCGTCTGGAACGTCCTGCTCGTGGGGGCGGGAAACCTGGGCCGGGCTCTGCTGGCCTACAGGGGTTTCGAGAAGAAGGGCTTTCGCATGGTCGCGGTCTTCGACAGCGATCCGGCCAAGATAGGCCGCAAGTGCGGACTTCTGACGACGCAGCCCATGAGCGAACTGGCGGCCACCATCCAGACCCAGGGCATTCGCCTGGGGATCATCGCCGTCCCCGCCGATCACGCGCAGGAGGTGGCCGATCAGTTGGTGGCCGCAGGCATCCGCGGGATTCTCAATTTCGCACCGGTCTCGCTGAACGTGCCGCCGAGCGTGGGGCTGACGGCTGTGGACCTGGCGGTGCAGCTCGAGCAGCTTTCGTTCATCGTCAACTTCGCCAGCGGCGCTGTCGGCGGGACCTGAGACCGCTGCCGCCCAACAACACGCTCGCCCGCCGCGCATACTGCAATGCGACGGCAGATTGTCGGGTGGCCCGCTGTGTCTTTTGCCGGCCCGCCGCCCATCTGGAGACCCCCAATGCGCACCGCCGACCCACTTCTCCATCCCCCGCGAACATTCGCGCTGCTCTGGCCGGTCATCGCCCTGGTGGCGCTGACACCGGGCGGCTGGGCTGCCGCGGCCGCACCGCCGGCCGATTCCTGGCCGACGCTCCATCGGGACAACCAGCGCAGCGGCTATACGCCCACCGTCATCCCCGGGCCATACGAGCGCAAGTGGTTCCGCGATTTCCACGACGAGATGATCGCCTCGCGCGTCGAGGCGATTGTGGCCGAGGGCAAGGTCTTCGTCGGCACCTTCGCCGGCAACCTGCACGCCCTGAACGTCGTAGATGGCGGCACGGTCTGGACGTTCAAGGCGGCCGGGCCCATCGGCCACTCGCCGGTCTATCACGACGGGCGCCTTTACGTCGGATCAGAGGGCGAGCGCTTCGACCGCGGCTACGTGTACTGTGTCAGCGCCGCCGACGGCAGGGAGATCTGGCGCACGGCGGTCGGCGCCGGCGTGTGGGTCGCCCCCGCGTGCGATGGCCGGGCGATCTATTTCGGCGACCGCGGCGGCGCGTTTCACGCCGTGTCGATCGCTGATGGCAGGGTGCTCTGGTCCTACCAGACCGGCGCGATGATCCTCACGCCGGCCTCGATTTCCGAGGATGGCCGGCGGATCGTCTTCGCCTCCGAGGACATGCACGTTTATTGCGTCGATCCCTCCGGCAAGCTGCTGTGGAAGAGCGCCAAGCTGGGCGGGCTGTCGATGCGCGACTACGCCCCGACGATCTGGAAGGGCCTGGCGATCGTGCGCACCAATCCCGCGATCAGCTTTCACGATGCCCTGGGCATGCGCGGCAGCAAGGTGCTGGGCGAAACGCAGAAGGCCATCCCGCTCACGGACGAGGACCAGGTCATCCGCGACCAGTGGGGCACCTATGCGCTGAAGTACACCGAGCGCCGCATGGCGGCCGAGCGCAAGGCCATCTCCGAATACCTCGCGCGGCATCCCGAGGAGCGCACGTTCTTCGCATTGAATCTCGATGATGGCACCGAGCCATGGGTCGCGCCTGTGCCGTACAACGGCGGCCTGCACAATCCCGGCGCTCCGCCCACCTTCAACCCCGACACGGGCGAGCTTTATTTCTGGAGCGGATCGGCCCTGTCCAACTACTCCGCGGGCGTGCCCGGCGGCTGCCAGGTGCTCGGCAAGCTCGACCGCGAGAGCGGTCTGGTCGAGATCGTCTGGCACCGCAACCTTCAGAACGGCAGGGAATCGCTGGGGTGGGCCAGCGTCTTCGCGGCCCCGGCCGACGAGACGCAAGCTCTGTCGCTGATGGGCAACATCATCCTCAACACGCACCAGGGCATTATCGGCGGGCTCAACCTGGAGACGCTGCGATGGCACCCGGCCATTTACAGCGCCCGCGATTCCTACGGCGGCATCTTCGGCGTGGCCTACAACCCCACGCCGCGCGGCATGGAGGGTGGTTTCTACGCCGGCACTTACGCCGGGCATAACGCCGGAAATCTGACGATGGTGCCCAACGAGTGGCATGGCCCGGCGCGCGGCGTCGTCGCCATCGGCGACGGGCGGTTCTTCTGGGTCGTCGGCTCGCAGGTCGTCTGCCTCGGTGGACCGGACACTCCAGCCACCGCCAGTGGCGGCACCAGGCCGCCGCCGGCGATCAAGCGGCGAACTCCGGGCGTGGCCGGCGGGGCCAACCTGGTCTTCAGCGTCTCGCCACCGCCCGACCCGGCGCTTCAGCCCCGGCCCCTTACCGTGGCCGATGTCAGAGCCATTGCCCAGACGCCCCCGGCCGCGCCCGGTGCACTGGCCGCCGAGCTGCGCCCGCGTCTGGACGCGGCCGTCATCGAGCTGATCGACGGCGGACCCTGGGCGCCCTTGGTCATCGAGCTGGGCATGCACAACGAGCGGCACTTCTGGCGCACCGCGGACACAATGCAGATCGTGGCGCAGGCGCTGCCGCTGCTTTCGCCGGCGGTGCAGGCCAGGGCCAGGACGTATCTCGACGGCATGTTCGAGGCCGGCGCCCCGCTGGCCGCGACCACCCACCCGGCCAAGAGCGTCCAGCGCCGCGAACACTATGAGCTGGGCGATGGCGCGCTGCGGCGCACCGCCGAGGCCAACCCGACGTACTCGGCCGGAATCGCCGACCTGTACGCCGTCTGGGCGTACGCCCATTACGCCGGCGCGTGGGACAAGGTGGCCGCGCGGGCGGACCAGGTCCAGCAGGTTTTCGCCTCGGCCCGTCCGCCGGGCGCGCCGGCCCGTGGCGGCCGCGGCGGCGGCAGCGGTGCCCAGGAACTGAACAACCACATTGCCGGAACGATCGCCTATATCCGCATCATGACGCACGTCGGCCGCGCGGCCGACGCACAGGCGGCCCTGGAGCGTCTGGCCGCTCTGGCCACGCAGCGGGTTCACCTGGAGCGCACCGACCGCCGCATCGTGGTTGGTGGGCATGGCGCGGATGTGCCGCGCTACAGCGGCCTGGTCCCCGAGATCGGCGCTCTGCTGGCCGCCCATGCCCGTGAGGAGCTGACGCGGAACGTGCGCGACATGATGATCGACCTGCCGGTGTGGTATCAGGCCTTCAGCGAGCGCCTGATCGGCGGGGAAAACTACACGTCGCCGCCGGTCCTGGCCCGCGGC
>Ga0308417_1000259_pt1 | contig 38893 bp, 26 predicted proteins | sample HotsprSampleOS65_FD_203528 | JGI IMG/M metagenome (GOLD analysis project Ga0308417, IMG submission 203528) | Hot spring phototrophic mat microbial communities from Octopus Spring, Yellowstone National Park, Wyoming, United States - 20090730_OS65 ...
TGACCCCGGATACGCAGGGGCGGCTATGGAGCGTCGAGTTGGCGAGCTATCTCGTGGCCGAGGGGGATGGCTTGCGGCTGTATGACCGGGAAGGGCAGCGGCGGCTCACCGAGGGTGAGGCCGAACGAGCCGCGAAGGAGGCCGAACGGGTTGCGAAGGAGGCCGAACGGGCCGCGAAGGAGGCTGCCTGGGCCGAGTTAGAAGTCGAGCGGGCCGCGAAGGAGGCCGAACGGGCCGCGAAGGAGGCCGCCTGGGCCAGATTACGGGCGCTTGGCATTGACCCCGAAGCGGAGTAATGCTGTAATCATAGCATCCATTGGTATTACCCATAAAAATCGGTAAATCCATCGCGATCCAGGCGTTCTAGCATTCGTCGAACCTTCTCAGCACTCTCTGCAAACGGTGATGCCTGCACCTGATCAGGTGTTACCTGTGACGCACGATTCCAATCAGTCTGGGGAATGCCAAGCAGCAGTGACAGTAGCTCATTCAAAGCTCGTCGTAATCGTGGGCTATCCTCACCGCGCAGTTTGGGCAACACCTTCTGCTTGATCTGCAGATCAAGCGCCTGCCAGGGTGATAGAATGCCCCGTGCCTGTTCAATATAGCGTAGCATCTCCTCCAGGCTGCGATAGCCTGGGGGATGTCCAGCCGCAGCGACAATCGCGTGGATCCGGGTCATAAACTCCCACACATCGGCATTGATCGGGCCACGATAGGCCGCTTGAAATGCAGCCAGATCGACATCGGTCAACTCGATCACGTTGGCGCGGTCAAGTATTTTATCACTCAGCGTATAGGTGCTTTCGTCCACATTTACCGTGCCCGTGATCCGAATGTTGAGTGGCAGCCGAAACGGGTTCGACAGTGTCTCACCGGTGATGCTCAATACTTCTGGGGTTGGAGCACCAATATCTATCATATGCTCGCTCGTCTCTATCGCTGATAGCAGAGGGGCCAGGTAATACTCAGGCCGTGCCAGGTTCATCTCATCCAGGCAGACGTAGTAGGTCTGGTGCGGATCGGTGGCTGCCCGCAGCAGAAAGCGCAGAAACGGTGTGGGATGGTACAGACCCGTCAGCGCATTGTAGTAGCCCAGCAAATCACGGGCGTTATGCCAGTCCGGTTGCACAGCAACGATCAGGTAGTAAGGATTGCTGTGCCCCGCCGATGGCACGCCATGCACCGCATCGGCATATAGTCGCGTGAGGCGTGTTTTGCCCGTGCCACTGATGCCGGGTAGGATCACCAGTGGCCGCGTTTGCAGCGCCACGTGATAGGCGCGAATTAACGTCTCGCTGATCGCAAAGCCCTGGGCATGGATATGGGCAATTATGGCTTCAATCGGCGGTATTTCAGAGTGGGTACTCCAGCCTGCCCGTTGTTCACGCAAGAGGGTCAGGCCGTAGGGGGCAACCACCTCAGATTGCTCCATAATGGCTTCGTTCAGTGGAAAAAGGGAGAGAACGTCATCAACCAGACGATCCAGCAAGTCAGCGGAGCAATCTGACCAGGGATGGACAAACCCGGCCCAGAGATACTGCGCACCGCGGGCTGCCAGATAGCGGTCGATCCAGTAGCGATCAGGCAAGGGCGTCGATGCTATTGCATCTCGATCTGGTTTTTTTCCAGCCGATCGTCGATCGCCAGTGCTGGCAAATCGAGCCTCCCCCGCCTGCTCTATCTGCATCACCAGCGGCTTCCAGATAGGATAGCCTTCATTCCAGGCGCGACGTAGCGATTCCTTGCGGATGCCCCATAACTGCAGGCCCACCAGGATCGCTCGTTCGGTACCGCTGACGCTCACCAGAATCCCAACACCGCGCGGGGGCCGATCAAACGCCACGTGATACTCATCAATTGGCGCACGTTCGCCGTGGCCGCGATTGATGTAGCGCTGTGATTTGTACGTCACTTCGTACAGGGGCCATTGGCGTGGGAAACGCTGCTGTGCCAGCACCTGTACCCGTTCGGCGAGGACAACCAGGTGTGGATGTAGCCGTTCTTGTACTGCCGACCAGCGTTCGGCAATTCCAGGGACGCTCAAGGCAGCCAGACTCTCAGGCGGAAGGAACGTTGTCATTCAGATTAGAGATTATGCCGTGGGTGGTTTCAAATATCGTCGGTCGCCAGGTAAGTTGTCACCGTTGCTACCCGAACCACGCTCTGGCACTTTGCTGGTCAAAAAGTGATGAGCCAGTGCTTCGAGGAGATCATGCAATTCTGCGCACATCTCATCAAAAGTATCCGAAAGCAACTCAACGTCATACAACGCCTCGTCCACACTCCAGACTTGATGGGCTGTGACACTCTGCACCCGTGGCGCACGTCCGACCACAAACGAGATGTCGGTGTGTACCCGTACTATGTTACCCGCTGTCGTTAGCGTCTCATGAATCTCCTGAATCAAATGTGCCAGGGAAGGCAAGAGAGATATATCACGCTGTTGTTCTGCTGTCAGTGGGATGGTGTACGTCACTTCCACATCCAGTGATGGGCCACTCTGGGCCTGATTCAGCCGTTCGTCCACCAGGCGTTCAATATCATCCAGCGAATTATCGCCGCGCAACGAGAATACGGTAAACTCTGGTGACCAGCGAAACGTAATTACGGCCCGCAACGGTGGCTCCTGTGGCCCGCGGTCGTCTTCAATGCCTTCAGGCAGACAAGTGATACTTAGACTACGCCCCAGGGCATGGGTGTCTAACAACTCCTGGGTATAGGCCACATTAAGCATCGTTCGCTCAATACTTCCAAGCAGAATTGCAACGAAGTTTTCGTAGGTCAGCATGCTCTTTCCTCAGGCGTTCAGGTTTTTCTGTTCATGCATTATAGCACCGTTGGCGGTTCCGTGGTGAATAGTTACGTGTGAGATTCTGAGGATACCTATTGCCGGGCTATCTCCCGTTATCCTGTTCCTGATGTTTATGATGACCGATGAGAGCGTATATCCTGATTATTGGTATAATTTGAGGTATGGGGTGAGCATCCGGCTCGTCAACGGAAGGATGACCGGTGAATGAAGCCTGCCTGCGTGAACTGATGCGCTGGCGGCATTACCGGGACAGGACGCCGCCCTGTCCTGACTCTTGCGTGTTCGGGCACCCATGATTGCGTATGTCCTGTTTATAAGAGGTACGCGGTCGTATGGTCAGCTAACCTTAATATGATAGCCTTCGGTAGAATTGAGGATACTATGAATGTTGCAATGTGGGGCAAAGCGCTCCAGGTTATCCCGCGCCTGAGTAAAGAAGACTGGAATGGTCTGGATATTGTGGCCCGCTGGCTGATTGCTACTCGTTCAGCCGTCTTAATTATGACGTTTATTTCGGTTGCTTTTGCCGGCCTTCTGGCGTATCGTGATAGCGGTTTTAACCTGGGGTTATGGCTATTGGCAACGGTTGGCCTGCTGATGGCCCACGCTACTAATAATTTGCTGAACGATCTGACAGATTTCTATCGCGGCGTGGACAAAGACAACTACTTTCGTGCCCAATATGGGCCACAACCGCTGGTGCATGGCTTGATGGGGATGCGTGAAGCACTGATCTATGCGGCTGTGACGGGGCTGATCGCGCTGATGATCGGAGCGTACCTGGTTTATGTGCGGGGGAACATAGCATTCTGGTTGCTCGTGCTGGGTGCGTTCTTCGTGCTGTTCTATACCTACCCATTGAAGTACATCGGCCTGGGCGAGGTAGCTGTGTTCATCGTCTGGGGGCCACTGATGGTCGGTGGTACCTATTTCATTGTAACCGGTGGCTGGAGTTGGAATGTGGTTGTCGCCAGTCTGCCCTATGCTCTGGGAGTGACCGCAGTATTGTTTGGAAAGCATATTGACAAGATTGATGCGGATCAAGCGAAACACATTCTTACTTTACCAGTTTTATTGGGTGAACGTTATGCGCGCTATGCTGTCATAGCACTGACGACCCTTCAGTATGTGCTGACTATCGTGCTGATAAGCCGCGGCTTTTTCTCACCGGTACTCCTGATAGTATTCCTGGCCTTGACTGCACTGGTGCTGCTGGTAGGGGTCTATCGCCATCCACGCCCGGAGGTACCACCTGACAACTATCCCAGGGGGTTGTGGCCACTCTGGTTTGTAACGTTCGCCTTTTTGCATAATCGGCGCTTCGGGTTGCTTTTTTTACTGGGACTGGTGCTGGATGTCATCCTGCGCAGTGTCGGCTGGGTCAGGTGAGATATGATAGAACACTCAGATGGACTGATTTTTTTGCATGGCCTGGAGAGTAGTAGTCAGGGATATAAAGCACGCCTGTTGCGCCATCGGTTGCCCGCTATCCTCACGCCCGATTTCACCGGCACAATCGAGGAACGTATGGCACAACTGGCACCGATAATGGCGACGCATGCCACCTGGAGCATTATCGGTTCGAGCTTCGGTGGCTTGATGGGCGCACTCTTTGCCTGTCAGCACCCGCAGCGTGTCACGAAACTGGTGCTGCTGGCTCCGGCGCTCACGCTGCCACCTTTTGCCACAACCCCGCCACCACCAATCAACGTTCCAGTCACGATCTACCATGGTCAGCGTGACACTGTGGTTCCACTTGAACCAACACGTACTCTAGCGGAACAGGTGTTTCTCAATCTTACGTTTCACATCGTCGATGATGATCATATGCTGCGTACGGTGGTTGACATGCTTGATTGGCAGGCGCTGTTGCAGAGTTAGGTCGCATTGGTGGTATTCACATCTCATCGTCGTCCTGGTGAATGTCTACTGTGATGTGAAAGGATACGGATACGGAGGAACGACTTCTAGTGTTTCTGAGATCGTGTCGTTCCATACTCGTTCAGGGGAGATTCACCAGCGGGAGGGTTACAAGCCCTGCAACCCCGGCCCCTCCTTTTCCGGCCCGTTCTGGTCGCAAAACTGCCAGAACAGGCTGGAAAAGAAATGCCTGAATGGGCGTTGCCTTTCCAGACCACCCCACCGGAACGGGTACCTTGTTCCGCCATACTGCGCCTATGCAATGTGGCTCACTACTAGCGGCCAGGCTCTTCATGCCACAACGAACGCCACAGATCCTGCACGGTCGTCTGCATAGTAGCGATCGTCTGCCGTAGCGGATCAGGTGACAGGCGCGCATCCAGACGCGTGCGGGCATCGTTGATCACCTCGGTCAACAGGCGATGTGCTTCATCGGCATGCAGCTGGGTCAGCACATTTGCATATGCATTGAGTAACTCTTCCTGAGAGACCTCTGCTGACTCGTTGAGCATATCTTGCAATATGGCGTGTACTTTCTCTCGAAAGGTTTCAATAGCCATAGTTATATCCTCTCTCTCACTACAACGAGACATCTCCCGGGTAGGGAGGCGCGGTTTCGCCCCTCCTCGCTCCCTCGCTTCTCGCCAGGCCCCCGCGCCCCGGCCGCGATGGTGTCTCGTTGGAATACCTGACTTTCGTACTACCGTTGAAATGTCAGTATGGTTTAGCATTCGCATGCTGGCTGCTGAATCGCCAGCGTGCGGATGCTAATCTACAATTCAAATTCAGTGGTACTCATAAGACGTTCTCCGCGCTTCTTTTGTTGACCCCGAAGTGCGCGGTTGTTCCAACACAACATCGTTGTCGTCCGCAGTAGAGCAATGGTGGAACGTTGAAACGTTCCACCGGTGGAAGGTTCGGCTCTGCCCCTGGCCATAGGCTGGATCTAGCGGCGTGCAGGGACGTTGAAACGTTCCATGGGTGGAATATTTGGAAGGTTCCGCTCTGCCGCAGGCAACAAAGCCAGATGGCTGCCACAGCATACCTCGTGTGACCTGAGAGCCTGGCTGGAGAACACGCCAACGGTACCTATGCTCTACGAACCTTCCTGTTGGAGTACTTCCCGCGAGCGACCGCCTTCGGGAGGGCCGACCACACCCTGTTGTTCGAGCAAATCGATCAACTGTGCTGCTTTGCTATAGCCAATACGCAGCCGACGTTGCAAGAGTGAGGCTGAAGCGCGTCGATGTTGTTTGACCAGTTTCAATGCCTGGGGGAATAACTCATCCTGCTCTTCTGCACTCAGAAATGTGGCTGGTGGCGTGAACCCCGCAACGAAAGGTGCTCCTCCATCTACCACTGAGTCGCCATCCGTTGCAACAACTGGCTGGTCTGGCGTTGATGGCACACTGGTTGCTGACGGCGTAGGTGTTGGTGGGGGTGGAGTAGCATGACGCCAGAAGGTGACAATGCGCTCAACCTCCCGATCAGCAACAAATGTGCCCTGAATACGCATCAGTTTGGCCGCATCCGCTGCCATATACAGCATATCTCCTCGACCTAACAGTTGTTCGGCTCCCGGTGTGTCGAGAATGACGCGGCTGTCCACCTGTGACGTGACCGCAAAGGCGATCCGCGAAGGGAAATTGGCCTTGATCAACCCTGTAATCACGTCTACCGAAGGACGCTGGGTTGCAATAATGAGATGAATCCCCGTCGCTCGTGCCATCTGTGCCAGACGACAGATCTGGGTCTCAACTGCATCAGGGGCCATCATCATCAGGTCGGCCAGTTCGTCTATCACAATCAGAATATAGGGCATCGGTTCCAGATCAGTACGTCGGCGGGCGAGTTGTTTGTAGCTTTCCAGGTTCCGACAACCGTGGCGGGCAAACACCTTGTAGCGGCGCTCCATTTCACGGGTGGCCCACTTGAGTGTTGGCACCACACGCTCCAGTTCTGTCACCACTGGTGACAGCAGGTGGGGAATGTGATTGTAGACAATGAGTTCGACCATTTTCGGATCGACCATAATCAACCGTAATTCTTCAGGCGAGTGTTTGAGGAGCAGGCCACACAGGAATGCGTTGATGGCCACTGACTTGCCACTCCCGGTGCTGCCCGCTACCAGCAGGTGGGGCATGCGAGTCATATCGGCAATCACTGGCAGGCCGCTCACATCTTTCCCTAGCAACAGCTTCAGCTTGCCGCGATGATGCTCAAACTCCTCACTGTCGATCACTTCACGCATACTCACGAGCGAGATGGCCGAGTTGGGAATCTCGATTCCGACTACTGCTTTACCGGGAATCGGAGCTTCGATCCGGATCGACTGTGCCGCCAGCGCCAGTGCCAGATCTTTTTCCAACGTCGTAATCTTACTCACCTTGACCCCCACAGCCGGTTGCAGTTCAAACTGGGTCACGGCCGGGCCTGTATTAACGCCGATCACGCGTGCCTCAACCTTAAAGCTCGCCAGCGTTTCTTCAATAAGTCGAGCACGATGCCGCCGCTCTTCGTCGGTGATACCGCCTTCAACCGGTGTATCGAGCAGGTCGAGATGGGGCAGGGGCCAGGCGCGATGCAGAGCCGGGAGTTCGATGTCCTCAAAAGACGCCTGGGCCAGGGTGTTCGGGCTAGGTTCTGCTGCTGCTGTCACCGCCTTTGTTGCTGCACTGCGCGGTTTCCTGGTCTTTTCTGGTGACACTGTGACTGATCGAGCCTTTGCTGGTGCTGGTTCAACTACTGATGTTGCAGATGGCTCGATGGTGGCAGGTGGTTGGAGACTGGATGTGCGTTGGAAGAGGCTGGCGCGGGTAGGCCGGGCTGCAATCGGTGTGGGGACAATATCATCGGTTGTGCCTGGCGGCAGCGTGAATGGTGCTGGCTCATGCTGGTCATCAGGCAGCAAAAATGGTGAGCGCGGTGGTTCAGCCGCACGCGGGCCACCCCAGACCACGGCCCAGAAGCTCCGCAGCCAGGCACTACTGGCTATCAGCAACTCGTGTAGGGTGAGGTTAAAGGTTAGCATAATGCCCGCCAGCATGAGAACGACAACAATCAGCATTGCCACCGGGCGTCCCACCGCACTGTCAAGCAGATTCACGAGCGTATAGCCGATCAAGCCACCACCCGCATCACCACGTTCGTCAGGTGCAATCATGTGTGCTGGAAACTCCAGCATGGCCAGCAACATGCCCAGTACCAGCACAGTACCGATCACCGCTGCGCCAGTGAACTGTGTGTCACGCATACGTTCCTGAATGAGGATCGCGATGCCCAGGCCCCCCAGTACCAGAGGAACGATCAGCGCCCCACGCCCAAACGCCTGCTGTACCGCCAGTACATACACGCTGCCGATACCACCAGTGGTACCAGTGACAAAAAAGAGTAGGGTGCCCAGGCCAAGAGTAATTAAGGCCAGGGCGAACAATTCGCGCTGATGCTCCGGGCGTAACGACAACTCGAACAATGGACTCGGCGTGTGGGCAGCGTTCTTTCGTGTCGTCTTACGGGCCGAGGTTCGAGTGCGGCTGGCTTTGCGGCTACTGGTTCTCTTGCGACTATCTCCAGTCGCCATACACGCTCTCCTAACCACATCTGACAGCATGCCTATCTCACAAAATTATAGCACATCTGTTGGCGCTTTCGGGCAGGGGAAGCATTGAGCGTTCCGACGTTCGAGTGTCCGGGTCTTTGCACCAGCCGGTCTGTTTATCAGAACCTGTCTGGCAAAGATTATATGATATGCATGAGATGGACAAAGTCCTCTGATTGTGCACCACGCCAGCACAAACCGCATTTCTCTGGCACCATCCATCGTAACAATATGCGCCGTATGACTGCCGCGTGTCATCACCGACACACTTGTCGGCCATAAGCGCACATGCTATACTATGCCAGGCATCCCCGTATCGCATCATAACCACAATGGTTTATAGCGTCGCAACGACGCATTGTGCATAGATAGAGGTAGAATCAGGTGAAGCGCAAACAGAGACGTAAAGTAATAAGCTATATTATTGTGGGCATTATCCTGGTGGCATTGATCGGTTCGGCGATTTTGCCATCCTTGCCATCTTGAAAGTATAAATGGGCATGTATAATCGCCACCGTCCGCCCGAGAAGCTGATTCGCCGACCATTCTCCAGCCCCCGCCGTGTACCACCACCGAACCGTCCAGTCAGATCAATACCACGACAGCGCATTTTGCTTAGCCAGATGGGGTTGTTCCTGGTCTTTGCAATGCTGATTCTGGTGCGAGCCTGCTACAATCCACCCGTACGTCCATCATTGAGGCAATCATCGATCCCCGTGGCTATCCTGCCACAACAGGAACTGCCAACAGCACTGGCGCGTCTGCCCACAACAACACCCTGGCTCTCGACAAAGACCGCAGCTCCACCGTTGCACGGTGTTACTATAGCTGCCACAATCCAACCGGAGCCAACAGGTGTGTCTGAGACACACGTTGTACAACCCGACCGATCGGTGCCGCCGATCGGTCTGAGTTCGATTATTGATGCCTATATGCAGGATCAGGTAGCTGCCAATCTGTTCAGCGGTGCGATCCTGGTAGCCCATCACGACAAGGTGTTGATCAGCAAGGGCTATGGTATGGCGGATTGGGGGAATCAGGTTGTCAACACACCACAGACCCGTATGCGCCTGGCATCGCTGAGCAAGCCTTTTACAGCGGTGGCGATATTGATGCTGCACGACCGTGGTCAACTCTCTATTCACGACTCGATCTGCCGGTATATGCCCGATTGTCCGGCGCACTGGGAACCGGTGACGATTCGGCATCTGTTGAATCATACCGCTGGCATTCCAAACTATACTGATTTTGCTGACTTTGAACAGACAGAGATGTTGCAAACGACACGTGGCAATTTGATTGACCGCTTCAAGCATCTTCCATTGTTGTTCGAACCGGGATCCTTGTATAGCTACAGCAATTCCGGGTATGTTGTGCTGGGATTGATTATCGAGCGCGTTTCAGAGCAACCTTATGAGATCTTTCTGCAATCGAACATCTTCGCGCCGCTACACATGGTCAACACGGGCTATGATCATAACCGTGAGTGGATCCAACCTGGTCAGGCGCTAGGCTACACCGGCATCGGCACACTGGCGCCATTTATCGATTCCTCGACCCTGGATGCGGCGGGCGGGTTGTATTCGACGGTTGAGGATTTATATCGCTGGGATCAGGCACTCTATACCGAGCAACTCCTGCCAGCCACCCTGCGAGATGAGATGTTTACGCCCGACCTGAACGGCTATGGCTATGGCTGGCGCATAAGCGATCACTATGGGCGACGTACGGTCAGCCATACTGGAATGATCAACGGTTTCTCTAATTACATGGTGCGCTATCCGGATGAACGCTTGACAATCATTACCCTGAGCAATCTGCAGAGTGCCAGTCCCTGGGACATTAGTCTCTACCTGGCTCAACTGGTGCTGGAGATGCAGTAACGGTTCCTAGCTGACCATAGGGGTAGGTACTGGCCAGACGGGTAGGTAACAAAGTCTGTTCAACTGTACTCTTCTCACCTTGACACCAGACGTACTCTCCGTTATTCTATGCGTATTCCCCAGAGAATGTTCTATCTGTCGCAACTCAAGTTGACTCCAGAAGACAGTTAGTGATGACCAGCGGGTAGATGTATACATATATCTATGGTCTGGGTTTGGTAATGACAAAGATCAAGACACAACAGTATGGAACAAGAAAAGAGCAGGAGGTTAAGAGATGATCGATGCCCCAACTATTGCGCATCCTCCCCGACGTGAGCCTCGTAGCAACCCAATTTTGACCCGCGCCGATTGGGAAGCTCAGCGCAAAGCCGTTCTGGAGAATCCCGGCGCTTTCCATGGCGCTATTGCCCGCAGCACGATCCATTGGTATGACGCATCCCTGAAAGCCTGGATCACCTGGGATGAGACGCAGCAACGCTGGACAGGCCTGGATGCGGCTACGGGCGCTACGGTTGAGGTTGCCTATGATGACAAGCATACACCCTGGCAACGGGCCTTAAATGACGATGATCCACCTTTTTATCGCTGGTTTGAAGGTGGGTTGACGAATGCCTGTTTTAACGAAGTTGATCGCCATGTCATGCTTGGCTATGGCGATGAGATTGCCTATTATTTTGAGGGTGATCGGTGGGATTCCTCGCTCAACGATGGACGCGGTGGCCCGGTAGTAAGCTTTGCCATTACGCGCAAGCGGCTGTTGCTTGAGGTGGTCAAGGCCACACAGGTATTGCTTGATCTGGGGTTAAAGCGGGGAGATCGCATTGCTCTGAATATGCCCAATATTATGGAGCAGATTTACTACACTCAGGCGGCCAAGCGTCTGGGAATTATTTACACCTCGGTGTTTGGTGGATTTAGTGACAAAACCTTGAGTGACCGTATTCATAATGCCGGTGCGCGGGTGGTGATCACCAGTGATGGCGCTTATCGTAATGCCCAGGTTGTAGAATTCAAAGAAGCCTATACTGATCCTGCTCTTGATAAATTTATTCCTATTGAAACTGCCCAGGAGATTGTTCATCAGACCCTCGAAACCCTGGGTGGAACCTTGAATGCGCACCAGCGCTATTTGATTCAGACCAGTGTGAATGAGGCGATTAGCGATGATATTACGGTCGAACGGAGCGATGTCATGCGGGGGGTCGGGCGTGCGTTGGATCAGCTTTCTACCCTGGATGCGGCCGCCCAATCACATATACGTACCTCCATTGCCCAGGCGCTGGTAGCAGCACCGCCACGGGTCGATACCGTGATTGTTGTGCGCCACACCGCCCACGACATTCTCTGGCGTCCCGAACGTGATCGCTGGAGCCATGAGTTGATCGCGGCCGCGATGGAGAAAATACTGGCGAACGCGCAGGCGGCAGGTATCAATGTTGAGACCGAGCAGGAGTTACTGGCGCTTCCCACCGAGCAGTTCATCAAAGCCGTATATGCCACCAGTGCGTGCGCTCCGCTCGATGCTGAGTTCCCGATGTTCATTATTTATACCAGTGGCAGCACGGGCAAGCCGAAGGGCGTGGTGCATGTGCATGGTGGGTATGTTGCTAGCCTGGTACATACTATGCGCGTTAGCTTCGACTACGAGCCGGGTGATGTGATCTTTGTCGTGGCTGATCCCGGTTGGATTACCGGCCAGAGTTACTTGATCACGGCGACGATGGCTGCACGCTGTACGGGTATTGTGACCGAAGGTTCGCCCGTCTTCCCCAGTGCTGGGCGCTTTGCAAGCATCATTGAGCGCTATGGGGTGCAGATCTTCAAGGCTGGTGTCACCTTCTTGAAGTCAGTGATGACTGACCCACAGAATGTTGCTGACGTGCAAACCTACGATATGTCCACGCTGCGTGTCTGTACCTTTTGCGCCGAGCCGGTTAGCCCCGCTGTCCAGCAGTTCGGGATGGAATTGATGAGTCCTCAATATATCAACTCCTACTGGGCGACCGAGCATGGCGGGATTGTCTGGACACATTTTTATGGCAATGATGACTACCCGCTGCGTCCCGATGCACATACCTATCCGCTACCATGGGTGGTTGGTGATGTCTGGGTTGCCGAAACGAGCGCAGATACACAGACTACGACCTATCGTGTGGCCGAGAACGAAGAGAAGGGTGAGATTGTTATTACCGCACCTTACCCCTACCTGGCACGCACGATCTGGGGCGATGTGGCTAACTTCAAAATCGAGGGCTATGGCTATGCACCGAATTGGAAGGGCGATGCCGACCGCTTTGTGCAGACCTACTGGCGGCGCGGGCCAAACGGCGAATGGGGCTATATTCAGGGTGACTTCGCGATGAAGTATGCCGATGGCAGCTTCACCCTGCACGGGCGGAGCGACGATGTCATTAACGTCAGTGGGCACCGGATGGGTACCGAGGAGATTGAAGGCGCAATTCTCCGTGACAAGCAGATTGTAGCCGACTCGCCAGTTGGGAACTGTATTGTGGTCGGGGCACCCCATCGTGAGAAGGGGCTCACCCCACTGGCCTTTATTTTGACCAGGGGTGGGCGCAAACTCAGCAGTGAGGATCGCCGTCGCCTGAACGAATTGGTACGTAACGAGAAAGGTGCCGTGGCGGTACCCGAAGACTATATTGAGGTCAGCGCCTTCCCCGAAACACGCAGCGGCAAGTATATGCGCCGGTTCCTGCGTAATATGGTGCTGGATGAGCCACTGGGTGATACAACGACGCTCCGTAACCCCGAATCGTTAGAAGAGATTCGGCACAAAATTGAGCTCTGGAAGCGTCAGCAGAAACTGGCCGAGGAACAGCAGATCTTCGAGCGTTATCGCTATTTCCGCATTGAGTATCACCGCATTACTGATACGGCCAGGATGGCGATTGTCACGGTGACCAACCCGCCAGTCAATGCGCTCAATGAGCGTTCGCTGGATGAACTGAATACGCTGCTCGATCATCTGGCCCGCCGTACAGATGTGGCCGCGCTGATCTTTACCGGCGATGGAGCTAAGAGCTTTGTGGCTGGTGCCGATATTCGACAGATGCTCGAAGAGATTCATACGGTTGAAGATGCAATGGCGCTGCCCAACAATGCGCACCTGGCCTTCCGTAAGATCGAGCGTATGAACAAACCTTGTATTGCAGCGATCAACGGCGTGGCCCTGGGCGGCGGACTTGAGTTTGCGATGTCCTGTCATTATCGCATTGCTGACATACACGCGGAATTTGGTCAACCAGAAATCAATCTGCGGTTGATACCGGGCTATGGGGGAACGCAACGCCTTCCGCGTCTGCTCTTCTCGCGTCGTGGGGAGGCCGGTTTGCTCAAAGCGTTGATGATGATTATGGGTGGACGCAGCATTACTGCTGACCGTGCCTATGAAGTGGGTCTAGTGGATATGGTGGCACACGGGAGCCATGACGCACTCTCGCTGGCAACCAGAATGGTGCGTGAATATGTGCTGACGAAGACTGAGAGCGAACAGACGACGGTCAGTGTGCCAGCGATGACCAATGGTCACACCGCGATCAATGGGCATGATGATCCTCGTGCGTTCTTCTCTGCATTCCATTATCCCTCTGCCGAAGAAGGCCTGTGGCCTGGTCTGGCCGAAGCCTTTCAGCAGCGCAAGATACTGACGGCTGAGTGGGAAAAACCACAACCACAGTTCGTCGATGAGTACCTGAACATGGCGCTCAAGCACCCATTAATTGAGCGTATTGTGCAGCAATCCGAGATCGCAGGGCGGCGCAAAACCATTGACCGTATCATTGAGGCCATTCGTTATGGCTTTATGCACGGCCTTGTCCAGGGTCTGGAGCGCGAAGCACGCCTGTTTGCCGAGGCGGTGGTTGATCCCGAGGGTGGCAAGAAGGGTATCCAGGACTTTATGGACAAGAAGAGTGCTCCACTTCCTACACGCCGCCGGATCTCGCTAACGAAGGAGGAAGAGCAGCATCTGATTGACGAGGGCTATCTACTCCCGATTGGCACACCGTTCTTCCCCGGTGTCACGCCGATTCCCGTTGCGCAGTATGCCTGGGCTGCTGTCCGTGATGAGGTGACAGGCGCAGCAGTGCATGGCGATCCGATTGAGGTTGAAAAAGAGATCATCATTCCGGTCGAGCGCCCCAATCCCAACCAGGTGTTGCTCTATATGCTGGCCAGCGAGGTTAACTTCAATGACATCTGGGCCATCACGGGGGTGCCAGTATCGCTCTTTGACGATCACGATCGTGACTGGCACGTGACGGGGAGTGGTGGTATTGGGTTGATTGTCGCTATGGGTGAAGAAGTCCGGCGTGAGGGCCGCCTGAAAGTCGGTGACCTGGTGACGATCTACTCCGGGCAGAGCGATTTACTCTCACCAATGCAAGGGCTAGATCCAATGGCCGCTGACTTTGTGATCCAGGGCTATCAGACACCGGATGCCTCACACGAGCAGTTTATGCTGGCTCAGGCTCCGCAGTGTCTCCCCCTACCACCAGATCTCACGCTGGAAGCGGCTGGGAGCTACATTCTGAACCTGGGTACGGTCTATCGTGCTCTGTTTACGACCCTGAAGGTTCAGGGTGGGCGGCGGATCTTCATTGAAGGCGCGGCAACGGGTACGGGGATGGATGCGGTCAAGTCTTCGGCACGCAACGGTCTGTACGTCACCGGTATGGTTAGCAGCAAAGCCCGTGCTGATGTGGTGCGTGAAGCAGGTGCAGTGGGTGTGATTAACCGCAAGGATCCGCGCTATGCGGGCATCTTTACTCGTGTTCCCGAAGATCCCAGCCAGTGGGAAATCTGGGAGGCAGCCGGGCATGTACTCCTCGATGACTTCCGGGCACAGAATGGTGGGCATCTGGCTGACTACGCGCTGTCGCATGCAGGGGAGATGTCGTTCCCTCGCAGCTTCCAGTTGCTGGGTGAACCACGGAGTGGCTTTATTCCAACGATAGCCTTCTATGGTGCCAGCAGTGGCTATCATTTCACGTTCCTGGGCAAACCGGGGGCAGCCAGTCCCAGCGAGATGCTTAATCGGGCCAATCTGCGTGCTGGTGAAGCAGTGATGGTCTACTACGGTCTTGATCGCGATCCGACACACACACATCGCAGTACCTATCCCTTGATGGATGGTGCGGGATTGGAGGCGATCGAAGCTGCTCGTGTTTCCGGGGCACGTATTGTGGTTGTGACCTATACCGATGCTCAACGCGAGTTTGTCCTGAGCCTTGGCTTTGGAGCCGCACTCAAGGGGGTCGTCAGTATTGAGGAGTTGAAGCGACGCTTTGGCGATGAGTTTGAATGGCCGGAGACAATGCCACCGCTGGGTGATCCGCGTACCCAGTTGAAGGAGTTTAAGGAAGCGGTACGACAATTTAACGACCTGACCTTCAAGCCGCTCGGTCAGGCGGTGGGTGCGTATCTGCGTAGCGCTGATAATCCACGTGGCTATCCTGACTTGATCATTGAACGGGCCGGGCATGATGCGCTGGCGGTCAGTGCTATGCTCATCAAGCCCTTTGTGGGACGGATTATCTACTATGAAGATCTCGGCATGCAGCGCTACTCCTTCTTCGCACCGCAGATCTGGATGCGCCAGCGCCGAATTTATATGCCAACTGCCAACATCTGGGGAACGCACCTCTCTAACGCCTACGAGATCGTCAAGCTGAATGACGAGATCAGCGCCGGGTTGCTGGATGTGACCGAACCGGTGGTGGTGGATTGGAAGGATTTGCCCGAAGCGCATCAGGCGATGTGGGAGAACCGGCATGCTGGGGCGACCTATGTCCTCAATCATGCCCTGCCACGCACGGGATTGAAGACGAAGGATGAACTCTATGAAGCATGGGCCGAGCAGATGCAGCTGTTAGCATCAGAGCATTAGCGCGGTTCTACCACAGCATTACGGCATAAAACGCACGGAGCAGAGGGCAAGAGCTCTCTGCTCCACGTTCTTTCGCTTGACTTTCACAACACTGCCATCGTATTACGGCGACCGATCTGACAGTGACAGATCGGCTACAATCAGACAGTGATCCGACCCCGCGCTGTCGCACCTGGTTGTACTGCTGATAGGCACAACGCCATTGCCGCTCCACACGTAGTCAATCCGCACCAGTGGAAAAGGAATAGGAACCCGCCTGATGCGTTTCTCTCGTGTAGGAAAGGTTGCACCTGAACCCCAGGCCGTACGAGCATGCGCATCATGCAGACGATGAGCAAACATACTATAGACCTGTTCGCGATCACTCATATTAAAATCACCTAGCATAATCAGTGGTTCCTGCACCGCATCAACAACGTCCAGCAACGGTAATATCCCCTGCATACGGTACTCAGTGTTGTAGTTGCGAATGATAACCGATTTGTGAATGATGGGCAGAGCGCGAAGTTCCAGGTGGGGTTGGGCGAGATGGACATTGATGAAGGTCACGGGCTGACCCTCAACATCCAGCCGCACCTGCTGCCAGCGTTGCCCTCTTGCCGGTTCAACAGCGATGATCGGGTAACGACTCATCATACCGATATCCCATGTGCCCGATGGAGACTCAAATAAACGATAGGGATATACATGGCCCAGCTCCTGTTCAATCACACTGGCAACTGGCGAGGTTAGTTCCTGAAACCCGATCACATCGGCATCGTGCATGCGTACGGTTTCGATGATAGCGTCGGTCTGCTGATTTGTATACAGAACATTAAAGGTTAACACGCGCAGTTGCCGATCTCCCGGCGGCGTATCCGCTCCCGATGGTACAAACCACGGGCCACATATGACGAGAAAGACGATGACAATACCGACAACGGTACTGCGAAAGAGCCGTGATGGTAGGAGTATTGCCAGGGGAATCAACAGGAGTAAAGGCAAGAACAGATATGGGGCAAAAATGTTGGACAGTTCTAACCACCATCGGTACCGGATTTCGTTGTGCCAGAGCAAGGCTAGTAACCCGATACTCAACCCATAGAGCAGTGTTATTATCAGCAATAAACGGTGGACTGTAATGAGAAGTAAGCGCATCGTTTGTAACTCCTTACGTGGCAATGATCGAACATACTGAGGCATAAGACGGTTAGTGTCCCTGGCATGGTTGCGCAATGACTGGTTTGTTCGCTATCTATTCGATGACCTACTCCAGCGACAGGTAACGTGTATCGCCTGCCAATAGCGTCAATGGTGGTTCAAACACCAGCATCAACTGTTGCTCACCACTGGCAACCTGAAACACTTCCCAGCCCTCGATGATACCCCCCGGAAAGAGATAGGCATCGAAGATGGGTGCAGGTGCTACCACTAGCGGGCGCTCATAGACTACGTTCTGTTCGCCAGTGATGTTCAAAAACATCTGGTTGATCGACCGTGCTTCGTCTGGATGCTGGCTGTTGATCAGTCGGGCACGCAGTTTGACTGCCACATATTCCTTGCCCATGTCGGGTGATGTATTAAAGGTATTGGCGGCTTTCACCAGGTCAATAGCTGCAGCGCCACGTACGACATCAATAACGACCAGTTCCCAGTCATTGGTAATAACCGGTTCCCCCATGGGTGCCGGCGCAGTACGCTGACTGCCGGCTTGATTTGGCTGAATTATCGCCAGGTGCTGATCTGGCACCAACCTTGCATCGGGATCGATGGCGACAAAGGCGGCGCACTGGCGAAAGACCGCCGTTTCCTGGACACAAAACATCAGATCGGTCTCGTCAATCGGAATACTGAACACAATCTGACCTATCTGGGTGCCACCAGGAAAAAGATCGTGCTCAAGTGGTGTCGGTGGGACGACTCTGGCACGGCTGTACAGGATATTGCGGTGACCGGTGACGCGCACATCCAGAGCAAAGGCAGCGCTGCGGGCTTCAGGGTCGGTTGAAATGTTGGTGAGTTGTAGAGTGGCGATCAGATAGGTATAGCCCACTTCGGGTCGTGGATTAAACGGATTGGTCTCGGCTATAAGCTGCACCGCTGATTCGCCGCGTTGTACATCGGTAAAGACTACTGCCCAATCATCAAGGCGGATCTCTGTTCCCAGTGGGACGGGATTCTGGCGACTGGCGATTGGGCGCGATCCAGTGGGTGTGGGTGTTCTGTCTGTAATGATGGCTGGCTCAACCGGGGGCGAATCTTGCGGCGGGATAGCCGTCATTGCGGCAGCAGTGGCAGTGGCAGCAGCAGCGGTCTCAGTGATCAGATCCCAACCTGTACGATTACTCGGCGTTCCGCTTCGAGTTGGCCGGAGTGGCTGTGTTGCTGGTTCAGATCTGGCAATTCCAGTCGGTGTACTACCTGCAATAGGTGTAGCAGTGGTGAGTGCACCTGGCTCATGCTCAGATATTGACGCACTGTTGGAAATCATGATCATTATCACCAGGCGCAGTGTGATACAACTGGCGACGATGAACATAATCAAGGCCAGCAATAATGTCCAGCGACGGCGGGGGCGTTCTGGTGGATTCTCAGATTGCATAGCAGCCATAACTTTCTATGCCTTGTTCTTGCGGTGGCACCTATCACCTTCAGGTTATGCCCTTCTGGTGCGCAAAGCGGACAAGAGCTTCAATGATATATATGCTGATTATACGATCCAGGTATTACCAATCTATTACTCCAACGAGACCTCCTCTGGGCCCTCGCCAGAAGGAGAGAGGGGGTGCTCCTCTTCCCTCTCTTCGCGCCAGGCCCCCGCACCCCGCCGAGATGGAGTCTGTTGTAGTACTCTGACCAGCAGAGGATAGCAATGGCCTGATACCTCTCTGGTTGTGGTACACTATGCCATAATGAACAGCAACAGCATCTTGATCAAGGTGATGAGTGGATTAGTGTTATGTTTTCTGCTCTATTATGGGGTTCTGTTTATGTTGCAACGCCAATTTTTGTTTCCGGGTACGCAGATTGTGCCTCCCCTGGAAGGCGCGGAGTTAGTACCCGGCGTGGAGTCGATCTGGGTTGATACCTCGTCTGGGCAGATCGAAACCTGGTTCTTGCCACCCCTCTTTTCTGACCAGGTTCAACCGTCCCCGGTGGTTATGTTTGCGCATGGCAACGCCGAGTTGATAGACTTCTGGCCGGAAGAACTACAACCATTGCAGCAAATGGGGATCGGCGTTTTGCTGGTGGAGTATCCAGGGTATGGACGTTCCGATGGAGCACCAACCCAGACGAGTATTACCGAGGGATTTGTGGCCGCCTATGACATGCTCCTGACACGCCCGGATGTTGATGCGGCGCGGATTATTGGTATGGGCCGTTCGCTGGGCGGTGGTGCCGTGTGTGCCCTGGCAGCCGAGCGTCCATTGGCTGCATTGATCCTGATGTCGGCGTTTACCAATGTACAGGCCTTTGCCGCACAGTTTCTTGCCCCAGGATTTCTGGTACAGGATGAGTTCAATAATCTGGCGGTAGTCCGTACCTATTCTGGCCCGGTACTGGTTATTCACGGCAAGCATGACACACTGATCCCCTATCACCATGGCGTGGCACTGGCTGAGGCGGCACAAAACGGCGAGTTGATTACGTATGCCTGTGGGCATAACGATTGCCCGCCAGATTGGGATGTGTTCTGGCATGACATTGAGCGTTTTTTGCAGCAGGTACGCTAAGGAGCCGCCGGGCTTTAGCCCCTGCGGAGTATCACAAGACTGTTCTCAGCGTGGGGGCAGTGCCCGATAGGAGAGTAGCGCGCTGATCAGATAAACCCCACCGTACGATCCTCCCTTCAGCGCGTGCAGATAGACGGGGTTCACCTGGTCACACCATGATATACGGAATAATTTGTTCAAAGCTGATTCCCACCAGCACAAACAGCGCCATACGTAGAATGCGTCCCAGAAAAACCGCCAGCAGAAACACGCGGAGTGGCAATCCTAACGCTCCTGCTAACAGGCCGGCCACATCAAAGGCCGGGTTGGGTGGCGCGGCCAGCAGAAATAGCACCAGCGCTGCACGCCAGGGATGATGAAACTGGCGCCGCATCCAGCGATACAGACGGGTATCGACAACTGTTGCCTGTCCAGCACGACCCACAAAGAAAGCAACCGACTCACCTATGGTTGAACCGGCCGCTGCGACCAGAATGATCCCCATGGGATCGAAAACCTGTCCCATCCGCGCTATCAGCGGAAAGTAAGGGACAGGCACGATCACCGTGGCATTGGCAATCGCAGCCACTATAAAGGTACCGACATAGCCCCAGTGGCCCATTTGTTCGATCCAGGCTGGCGTCAGGAGCAGATAGAGCAAGACATTAACGATAGTAAACGGCATACCAACCAGCAGCGGACGTTGCCAGCGTCGCCAGGCTGCTGGTTTTGGCGGTGGGGTCAGGGATAGCAGTGGATCACTCATAGCGTTATTGCTCAAAGAACCAGCGCATGATGCGCTCAACCCAGCTTGCGGCGGTGATATGAACGGCCAGGGTGATAGGGAGTTGCAGATCACCAGCCTGGAGCAACAGGCTAACCTGTTGCGTTCCCACTGGCATGGAGAACGGTGGTGTCAGTATCAACCTGCAGCGGCTGTGCCCATAAGACGGCAGCGTGCTGACCGCTTCCTTGAACCGTAGCCATGCACAGGGACTGCTCCATACTAGATGACAGGGATGGTCACTCAGATTCTCTACCTCCAGCGTGTAGGTAGCCTGATCTCCAGCGGCAACGCGCAGATCCACTGGATCGGTACCATGCAGGCGCAGCCAGGGAAAGCGCTGTGGATCCAGACGGTGCAGCACCTGTGCCACCATCAATCGCACCGTCAGGGTATCTGGTGTGGAGCAACGCATAGTAGCAGTCAATGCAGTGGCCAGCGCTCGCTCACCCTGGGCCCGTAGCCAGCGCTGGAGCCGTCCCTGTTGCATCAGCGTCTCCAGCGTGAATACCAGATCGGGTTGGGCAAGATCCAACTCCGCCAGGCGGGCCACGAGATGCGGGCCAACGGGCAATAGCGCCTGGCCAGTTCCCTCCCATCGTATCGGGATACTATACATACCGCAACGTAGGGTGACAACACCCTGGTGTGTGCCGGTCTGCCCAGCAGCCACCAGCCACAGTTCGCTGCTGCTGCCTGGTAAAATCACACCGCTATGTTTGCGAACAGGACAACCATCAACCAGTACGCGTGCCTCGGCTGCTCGCTGCGTAGGGCAATCCAATTCCCACCGTAGCGGATGCGCTGCATGATTGTAGATCGTTATGCGCTGCGGATCACTCCAGTTACGCCACTGGCGCAGGGGGATCCGACCAAACTGAATACGATCCGGGTGTACCTGTAGGAGTGGACTACCATCGGATGGGGCCAGAGCGGTCAAAAACACCTCTAGCGAACGTTGATGCGCCGCCGCAGAGCGACGGATTGCCCGCCAGTCGTGCAACAACTTGCCCAGCATTCGATCTGGGTGCTGTACCAACCACAGCTCGATCATACCGGAATGTAACGCCCGTTCCAGGATATGCGGATGTTGCGCCGCCACCTGCAACAGATCACGCTGGTACCGCAACGACACACCCTGATCCAGCACGAGCGGAACGGGGGACAGCGGTAAGGTCAGCGCAGAACGCAGGGCAGCTGCAGTCGGTGCCCGCCGATTTATATCCAACGTGAGCGCCCAGCGCAACGCTGGTGCAACACCCGGCGCGGCCAGGTTCAGGCGTTGTAGATCAAATTGGAGCGGTGCCCGGGTGGGATCGTCACCTGTCAATAGTTCATAGCAGGTTGCGGCCAGGCTGAACAGGTCGCTACGTTCGTCGCTCTCCTGATTACCAAGCTGCTCTGGCGATGCATAGCCAGGGGTGCCATGGCGTGGACGGGCACGCTTCGGCGGGTACCGAGTGCGCGTCATCGCTGCTCCGAGATCGATCAAGGCCAGGGAACCGTCAGGCCGCAATACGAGATTGGATGGCTTGATGTCACCACAAATAACAGGTGGTGATTGAGTGTGCAGATAGGTCAGGATATCACAGAGTTGTACCGCCCAACGCTGTACCTGGCGTGGATCGCAGGGGCCATGGTTGATCAATGTGGCCAGGGAAGTACCCGGCATTAACTCACGTACCAGCCAGGTGAAACCCGGCGTATGGGAGAGACGCAACAGGCGTGGTAGAGCCGAATGCCGCAACTTGCGCAGCAGGTACGCTTCCCAGCGCAACACCGCTACCGCCTCCTGGCAGGCATCCGGCGGAAGATCATTGCGTACCATTTTGACTGCCACCGGTGCTGCAGTCGCCTGCTGTTGTGCCTGGAGATCGGTAGCCTGAAACACAACCGCCTGTCCACCCCATCCAAGCAACGCATCCAACCGGTAGCGATGTGCCAGCACATCGCCTGGCCAGAGATCGCAGGGCGGTGATTGCGTTGTAGGTTGTTTTCCAAGACTAATCGTACATGCAGTTTCTGACATGGGTTACAGGTTACGGGTTAACGAATATGCTATGCTACACACCGACGATGCTTAAGGCTATTCATCTGTGGTTTCTAGAAATCCTTCTGAACAGGTCACGTGTAGTTCTTGACAGCCACACAACGTCTCGGTACAGTGGTATATTGTAACCGACAATTTTTCATAGAGCCAGTGCAGGTATCAACCTTCATCCCATATACCACAGGGCCGCAACAAGGTACCGATGATGTCATCATTGGTGTTGCTCACGCGATGAGCAGCACGACGGTAGTATCGCTTGCATAGTACTCCAACGAGACATCCCTTGCGTAGGAAGGCTCGGCGCGGCTTCGTCTCTCCTGTGGGAGGAGTGAGGAGCAAGGAGCGAAAGAAAAGGAGTGAGGCAAGTACCTTGTTACAGCGCTGCAGATAGTGATTGTGAAGAAGTCCACATAATTTTTCACCTGATCCTCATTGACAAGCGTTGAAACCGTAGGTTATAGTGAACATAGCATCCTATCACCTGATACTCCAACAAGACTTCATCTCGGTAAGGGTACAAGGGCCGCAGGCCCCTGCGCACGTTCCCGGTGATTGTAGAACGGCGAAGCCGTGCCGCCTTGACCAGGGTATGTCTCGTTGTAGTACTAATATTTCCAGGAGGCACCGTGTCGGTTGAAGAATTTCAACAATCTGGATTAGCAGGCCCCCTCACCAGAGGCCAGGTCTATGAAACGAGTTCACTATCGGGAACTGCAGAATGGGCCGGAGAACGGCAGACGACAGGGGATATTCAACGGAGCCACCCCCCCACAATGCCCGAAGCGCACCCACCGCACCCTCGAGGGCGATGGATATGGCACACGTTGATGATCATGGTTCTCACATGCATACTCGGCGCAGGAGGAGTGCTATACTATCTTGATCAGGCCTTTGCTGGTCATATTTATCCCAATGTTTCGATCAGTGGCATTCCAGTTGGTCGAATGAATAGCACTGCGGCCAGTGAGCTGTTACGCGAACGATACGAGCTTTTTGCACAACAGCCGGTTACGCTCACGTATGGTGACCAGGTCTGGACACCTGCTGCAGCTGAGCTAGGGGTACAGGTCGCCATCGAGCAGTCAGTACAGGAAGCGCTGGCGGTTGGCCGTCGCTCTGGGTTTATCACCAATTTACGCCAGGTTGCTGCCATCTGGGAGAGCGGTCTTGATTTGCCGTTGCATCTGACTATTGATCAAACGCAGATGCAGCGCTATGTGCTGGAGCGCTCCGTGGAAATCAACACACCTGCTGTTGATGCCCAGCTGGTACTGCAAGGTACCCAGGCGAGTATAACACCGAGTACGCCCGGGCGCCAGGTGCTGGTTCAGGATACTATCGACGACATTACGGCGGCGCTGCAGCGCCTGGAACCACACACGATCGTCCTGCGTACACGTCATCTGCCTCCTGCCCTGAGTACTGACGCGGTGGTAACGGCGTGGCGTGAAGTTCGTGCTTTGCTGCAAGGGCCTCTCATACTGCAAAGCAACGACCGTGAGTGGGAATGGAGTGAGAACGATCTGGCCCAGATGATCCGGATCGAGCGTCAGCCTGCGATTGACGGAACCGGTGATCAACTGGTCATTAATCTGGATCGGGAGCAACTGCGTACACGGTTACAAACGATTGCGGCAGTTGTTGGGAGTTCCAGCGCGAACCCGCGTGTCGATTGGAATGGTGGTAATTTAAAGATTATCCGTGAGGGTCAGACCGGTCGCCAGCTCAACCAGGCACGGGCCGAGCGGATGATTCTGGCGGCGTTACCCACGGCCAATCGCATCATCGAGTTGCCCTTCCATACAGCACCACCGACCATTACCGGTGCCAATATTGGGCAGTTACATATTCCCGATCTGCTGGCGGTAGGTCGGAGCGACTTTAGTGGTTCGGCAGCCTATCGCATTACCAATATTCAGGCCGGGATGAATCTGCTCCATGGTATTCTCATCGCGCCCGGTGAGGAATTTTCCTTTAATCGGGCAATTGGACAGATCAATGCCGCAAATGGTTTTGTCGAAGGCTATGCCATCGTTCAGAACCGTACGCAGTTGGAGTGGGGAGGAGGTATCTGCCAAAACTCAACCACTATGTTTCGGGCAGCATTCTGGGCCGGTTTGCCAATTACTGAGCGGCATGGACATTCCTTCTATATCAACTGGTATGATCGATACGGCTTTGGCGAATATGGCGATGGTCCTGGTATGGACGCGACGATCTACACCGGCCCAGGGGGAGCTGATCTGAAATTCCTGAATGACACCGGTAACTGGCTGCTCATTCAGACGAATGTTGATACCGCGCGGGCATTGGCCGAGGTTGCGATTTATGGGACAAAGACGAATCGTACGGTCGAATTGCAGGGGCCAGTGATCTCTAATCGCATTCCTGCACCGACGCAACCAGTCTTTGTGCCTGATCCCAGTCGTCCTCGTGGCTCACGACGTCAGTCAGATACTGCTCGTGGCGGGATGGATATTACATTTACGCGCATCATTAAGGAGAATGGTACCGAGATTCATCGGGAGACGTTCTTGACCCGCTTCAAGCCATGGCCGAACATCTTTGAAGTGCATCCGCTTGATATGCCTGGCGCACCACCCGCACCGGCTCCAGCACGTGTGCAACCCGTAGCAGCGCCACCAGCGCCACCCGAAGCGCCACCAGCACCACCCGAAGCGCCACCAGCACCACCTGAAGCCCTACCGGTACCCGCTCCAGTACCGCCCGAACTACAACCCGACCCTGCGCCTGTGCCTCCCGATCCTGCGCCTGTGCCTCCCGATCCTGCGCCTGTGCCTCCCGATCCTGCGCCTGTGCCTCCCGATCCTGCGCCTGTGCCTCCCGATCCTGCGCCTGCACCTCCCGATCCTGCGCCTGCACCTCCCGACCCTGCGCCTGCGCCTCCCGACCCTGCGCCTGCGCCTCCCGACCCTGCGCCTGCACCTCCCGACCCTGCGCCTGCACCTCCCGACCCGCCGCCAGGCGAATAAATGACTGCTGAGAGTAAGGATTGACCCAGAAGTGTCGATCCCCGCCAGGAGGAGAGAGAAGAGAGAACCCGCGCTTTTCTTCTCTCGTTCCTCACTTCTCTTCCCCCGCTTCTCACACAGCACCTGGAGGAATGTTATATGCTATTCTGTTCTATTCTGTACCACCGTTGCCTATCTGGATTATTGATTATCCCTATTTTTATACTGCTCACCATCACTACATCGGCCCAATCCTCACACGATCCACCTGATCCGCACGAACGCATCAGTACTCAGGTATTGCGGGCTGCCGCACGCTTGCAGCAAGGTGATGACGGTCAACTCCAGTCAGATCCACTATCTCTACCAGGCAGCATTCAAATCAGCGCAGAGGGAGAGATTGGTGTTGAGGTGCGCATCAACGGATCAACGGCCACTGCCGCAGCGGCGATCGCCAGTCTAGGCATTCGCGTGGGTGATTACTCGGAAGCGTTCCCGCTGATCAGTGCCTGGCCGTATCCGGATCAGCTTGCTGCTCTGGCTGCACTTCCCATGGTGATCTACATCGATCCGCTGGTGATGCCCCTGATCCGCACCGGCTCTGTCGTATCGCAGGGTGATAGTATATTACGAGCAGATGAGGTGCGGCGCACCTTCGAGCTATCCGGGGCCGGGGTACGGGTGGGTGTCATCTCGAATGGCGTGGATACGCTGGTCGCCGGGCAGAGTACTGGAGATCTTCCGCCTGACTGTCCGACTGAGCTACCACCTGATCCCACCAGTTGCCTCGTCGTCGATCCACGCCGGCGCGGGATGGGCGATGAAGGGCGAGCGATGCTCGAAATTATTCACGACCTGGCACCGGGTGCGATCCTGGGCTTTTCCAGTGGCATTCAGGGGATTACTGGCTTTGTGGGCGCTATCGACTTTCTGCACCATGAGTTTCAGGCCGATGTGATTGTGGACGATGTGGGCTATCTGAATGAACCGTTTTTTGAAGATGGTATCATTAGCATACGTGCACAACAAGCGGTTGATGCGGGCGTAGTCTTTATCTCGTCGGCTGGTAACGATGCCCAGCGGCACTACCAGGCAGTGCTTAACCTGCCTGCTGGCTGTCCGACCGGCGTCAAACGCCAGTGCCTCCACCAGTTTGCGCCGGGTGATACCACGCAGCGCTTTACACTGCAACCAGGCCAGACCATCCGCGTGGTGCTGCAATGGGATAATCCTTTTGGTGCGGCAGCGGATGATCTCGATCTTTATCTGCTTGAAGGTGACACCGAGTTGGCATCTGCTACCGAACGTCAACATCTGACCCGCCGTCCCCTGGAGATTATGCCGCTCTACACAAACCAGACGGGCCGGATACAGCAGGTAGATCTGGTGGTCGATGCCATCATGCTCAACAGTGGTACCACGCCGTTGATCGAAATGTTTTTTATTACCGAGAGTAGCGCTGAATATATTACCAACGCTGACAGTATTTTCGGACATCCGGCTGTACCCGACGTGCTGACCATCGGTGCGGTGCCGGCTCACGATCCCACACGTATCCAACCATACAGCTCGCGCGGGCCAGTGACGATCAGCCATCCGTTGCCAGAGACGCGAGCCAAACCCGACCTGGTTGCCACCGATTGTGTACGTACCAGCGTGCCGGGCTTTCAAGTGTTTTGTGGTACATCGGCAGCGGCTCCCCATGTGGCGGCGCTAGCAGCCCTCATTCTTGAAGCAGAGCCGGAAGCAACACCAGCTCGCGTGCGGATGTTATTGCAACGGAACGCCGTCTATCCTCGCTCACCGGGCTTCGATATGACCTATGGTGCCGGTCTGACGGATGCAATACAGTCGTTGAATGATAGCCGCGCCATGCCCGCGCCAGACACTATCTTCTTACCGTTGATCATGAAATTAGTACCATGATCGCCGGTCAGTTTAAGTGGCTGGGAGCAATTAGCCCCCTTTTTCCCATAAAAATAAAAGGTTATTTCGATTGATCAGCGGTACCCGTTCTGAGGAACGTTCGCCTGCCGGGGTTGCGGGGGCCAGAATTTCCCCACTCCCCCATCGGAACGAGGACAAACGTCACAGCAGTATCGAGTGAGTCTCCGATTGCGTTCATCGCGTCCGAAAGAGATAAAGCGTAACACGATAAAACAAATCGGAATAAACTTTATAGAAAACGAATGGTATGGTACACTTGTTCTATGACCGAAAAAACCCGCTCGGACAGAGCGGTTAGCCGGTAACGTGGGCGGTTGCGCCGTGCGTTGGCTGAGAAGCCGTCGCCGAAAGGCGACGGAGAACGTCACAGGCAAAAAGGCGAACTGACCATATCACTGCGTGCCTCGTATCAGTTATCAGCAATCTGCATGTTCGAGTGGCAACACTTCTCCCCAGAGATGTGCAAACACCGGGCCGACACTGGCCGGATCACCAGTTGTAGCAGCGCCCACCCGCCCCACATCTGGTACCAGTCCGTTCATAGCCGCCACTCGTGCCACCTGCTGTGCCACTGCCGGGCCGGTGTCAATGATCGTGATATCGGGCTTGAGCAACTCAACGAGCAGTGGCTGTAGGAATAGATAGTGAGTACAGCCGAGGACGATCGTATCTACACCCTGTTCCATCAGCGGTGTCAGGTAGTGCTGTAACAATTGACGTGTCTGTGGGCTATACAGATCCCCCACTTCGATCCGCTCAACCAGACCAGGGCAGGGCACGGTCTGCACCTGTACCTCGCTGGCAAAACGCTCGACCAGCCGCGCAAAACGTGCCCCGGCCAGCGTACCGCCGGTCGCCAGTACACCCACGCGCCCCACCCGGGTGGACTCAATGGCGGGCTTAATGCCCGGTTCCATGCCCACGATTGGTACCGACAGTTCAGCCCGCAGTACCTCCAGCGCTGCCGAGGAAGCGGTGTTACAGGCGACTACCACCAGGTGTGCGCCGCGATCTACCAGCCAGCGGGCGCAGGCTAACGCCCGCTTCCGCACTTCTTCGGTTGAGCGCGACCCATATGGACAGAAGGCGGTATCGGCCAAATAGTACAGGTTGTGCTGTGGCAACAGGCGGCGCACCGCATGCATGATCCATAGACCACCCAGACCAGAATCATAGAGACCAATCACAGCCAGCACCTCTTCTTGACACGAGGGACGCAGTCGCTCAAACCACATGTTTTGCTCCCCTGCGGCAGCACGGGACTTTGTCTGTTCCTCCAGACTGCTGCAGGGGCAAAGGCCACCGAACGATCCCAATGCGTACCTGATGGTATTGAGTTATTAGGAGAGAAAAGCAAAAAAGTACCCCTTCACTGTTGACGACACTCAGGGCAAGCGTCGGTGAGAAAGGTGCGTCTGGTTTGCGCAGTATGGACGAACTCGGCAAACACCCGCTGCCAGCGCGGATCAATCGCATCCCACAGTGTCTCCGGGTGGCATTGCACGCCGACGACAAACTGGGCGTCGATGCTCTCAACAGCCTCGATCACGCCATCAGGCGCGTATGCCACGACGCGTAGACCAGGCGCAACCGTTTTGAGTGCCTGGTGGTGTACGGTGTTGACTGTGATCTGTGTTGTCCCAAGCTGATCGGCCAGCCAGCAATTCGGTGCAAGGGTGATCGGGTGTGCCAGGTGGTGCCAGTGCGGGTAGGTGGCGGACTCACGATGGTTCACGGCTCCCACGAACTGATCGGGCAGATCCTGGTAGAGCGTGCCACCCAAAGCAACATTCAAGATCTGCATGCCTCGGCAGATGCCGAGCACTGGCTTACTATCGGCCTGTGCCCAGGCAATCAGTTGCAACTCAAGCGCGTCTTGTAGTGGATCGGTCGGCCCCAATGCCGGGTGTGGCTCCTCGCCATAGCTGGCCGGATCAACATCGCTGCCACCAACCAGGAGCACGCCCTGACAGCGTTCATAGTGTGCGCGCAGCACCGTACGATCGTGAGTGAGATGGATCAGGTTGGGAATAGCCCCGGCCGCTTCAATTGCCTGAATACAACTGCTGAAGCTCCCATTGATCGAACCGTAGAAGTCGTGAACAATATGCAAACACGGAATACCAATAAAGGTCGAGTGTGTGAGGTACATGGCAGTATCCTGATCGAGACGGATCATAATCTGGGCTTAAAACAGCAGACATAGCGTCACCCTGGACATAGCGTCACTCTGAACAATCAGAACGCCCTGGTGTGCCCCAGAAGGACGCCCTATTGGCGGACATAAGACATAACCGAAACGCCGTGCAATGGGCTACAAAGCTGGCAAACATGGCACTCCACCGGGGATCGAACGCATCCTGCACTGCTTCAGGGTGGCACTGCACGCCCAGTATAAATTGGCCGTTAGTACCCTCAACTGCCTCAATGACACCATCCGGTGCCCGCCCCACCACACGCAGATCCGGTGCCGGATCCTTAATGGCCTGGTGGTGCAGCGAGTTGGTCAACAGTTCAGATGTGCCGAGCAGAGCTGCCAGGCGTGAGTCACGTTCCAGGCGCACCGGGTGGGTCATATATGTCCAGTCTTGTAACTCATACGAGCGTTCGTGACAAATGTCAGTATCGATCTGCGCCGGAATGTCCTGGTAAAGCGTACCGCCGAGCGCCACATTTAGTACCTGGATGCCACGACAGATCGCCAGGATCGGCTTGCCCTCGGCGGCGGCCCAGCGGGTCAGCGGCAGTTCGACCACATCGCGCAGGGGTTCGAGTGTGCCCAGGCGCGGGTGCGGTGCTTCGCCATAATGATGCGGCGCTACATCACCACCGCCAGCCAGCAACAGGCCATCGATGCGCTCGTAGAGCATGTGCAAGACATCTTCCTGTACCACCAGCGGAATGAGCAACGGTACTCCACCAGCCTGCACGATGGCGTCAATATAGCTCTGGCGATGCCCCAGGATAGGCGGACACCAGTCCTTGTCAAGAAATGTAGCACAGGGAATACCAATGGTGGGCTTTATCAAAACGAAACTCCTGGTACCAAGAATGAAAGCGGAACTCTGCATAGCGAACACTGGACACTGAAAGCGTTGTGCAATAATACTCTATTGTAACGCAAAGCCTGTCGCTGCGAAAGCGGGAAGCGTGAAGTATTGCCCCAGGCCTGGAGGCTCGGCTGAAGCCGGGCTTGCGTGATTTCCATACGCCGAAAGTGGCAGCATGGCTACCACCCATATGGGCCGTATCGCGCCTTGTTACAACTCATACCTCCACGTCTGGCGTGTCGCTCAAGACCAGGCAGGCTTCGGGAGGAAAGCTGACAGTGACCGAGTCGCCGCTACGGGGAGGCACGAGTTGCGGGGTATTGAAGCTGTCCAGGTGGATGGTATGCTGGTCGAAACGCACGCAGATGCGTACTACAGGGCCAAGGAAGGTAACATCTTCGACGGTACCCTGCAGGTGGTTGGCAGTCTGTCCATACACGTCGTTCAGCGAGATGACTTCGGGGCGCAGGGCGATTGCCAGCGACAGATCGGGTTGCCCGGTCGGGAGGCGGTTCACGCGAATCTCCTGCCCGTCAATCATGATCCGGCCTGTCGCAGCATCAACGACCTCGGCAGTCAGGACGTTTAGCGTGCCGACGAATGAGGCCACAAAGCGTGTGCGTGGCCTGTTATAGATCGCAAACGGTGTACCGATCTGCTCGATCCGGCCCTGGTTCATAACCACAATTCGATCCGAAAGCGATAGTGCTTCCTCTTGATCGTGCGTCACATAGATCGTCGTGATGTTCAACTGGCGCTGAATGGTGCGGATCTCCTGGCGCAACGCGATGCGGATTTTGGCATCCAGCGCCGAGAGCGGCTCGTCCAGCAACAACACCTGGGGCTGGATCGCCAGTGCGCGTGCCAGTGCCACCCGCTGCTGCTGCCCGCCAGAGAGTTGATAGGGATAGCGGTTGGCATACTCGGTCATATGAATGATTTCGAGCATCTCTGCCACCCGCTGCTTGATCGCTCGCACCGGTTGCCCGGCGACTTTCAAGCCAAACCCGACATTTGCGGCCACAGTCATATTGGGAAAGAGCGCGTAGGACTGAAAGACCATGCCCACGTTACGGCGATTGGGTGGCATGCGTGTGACATCGACGGCATTGATTACGATGGAGCCAGCAGTTGGCATAATGAAGCCAGCAACCATGCGTAGCGTAGTCGTTTTACCACACCCGCTGGGGCCAAGAAACGAAACAAATTCACCTTGCTCAACCTGTAGATTAAATGTGTCAACTACGACCGTCTGACCATAGATCTTATGCACATCATTGATCTCAAGAAAAGCCATACGTATCTGAATACCCTTTCTGTGCAACGTATTCTGGTGTGACGCTCCTCTGCTATTGGTACCGGTTAGCGTGGGCCAGTCATCTGACTCTGGTCAGAGAAGCTGTGGCTGATCCACTGCACCACACCGATCGAAGCCCAGGTAAGCCCAAAGCTGATGATCGCCAGTGCCGACGGTTCATAGACTTTGCTGCTGCTCAACAGGTTGATGTATGGCCCAAAGGCCGGTTGTGCCAGCAGAAACGCTATCGTAAACTCGCCCATCACAATCGCAAAAGTGATGAAGGCACCGCTCAACAGCGCGATGTAGACGTTGGGAAAGATCACACGGGTCATAATCGTGAACCAGCCCGCCCCCAGGCTCTGCGCCGCCTCGGTGAGCGCCCGCACATCAATTGCCCGCAGGCCGGTGTCAATTGCCCGATACATGTAGGGGATCGACAGCATGACATACGAGCCAACGAGTAGCACGTATAACCCCTGGCGGCTGTCAGTAAGCGAGGTGCGGTTGTAGGTGCGAATCAAGCCAAACACGAGCACCACCGCCGGTACCACAAACGGCAGTAGGGTGATGAAGTCGATAACCGGGCGCAGACGTGGTAGCTGGAGTTGTACCCAGTAGGCCGTCGGCAAGATCAACAGCGCACTGATTGTAATCGTTGTTGCTGCTGTCCAGAAGGAAAACAAAAAGCTGTTGAAAAACGCTGGCGAGGAGAGGGCATTGACATAGGCCGTGAAGCCCAGTTCATCACGTTTCGCCTGCAACGAGAAGAGCAGCGTGGCGAACAGGGGCACGAAGAAGTAAATCGCGCCAATGGTAATCCACAACCATGACCAGAAATTAATGGGTCGCATATTGTTCTCGCTTGTGTCGAGAGCTATGTTCTCACATGCCACAACCTCGCCTTATGCCTCATGCCTCACAGCAGGCGAGGGAATAGGGAAGATGCACAGCCAGCCTTGTCTCCTTTCATCTGTTCTCTGAAGATGCTTCACGCCTCATTCACAGGACGGATGCAGTCATCCCTCACCAGGGTTCGCCTTTGGCAGAGCGGCCATTTTCCTTGTTTTTTCTGCGTGGAAGAAGCGAACGAACTATACCACCGCGTACCTCGTGTCATTTATGAGCATAGCCAGCGTTCGGACATGCGGCGTAGCCAGGTGTAGATCGCAATCGTGAACGCCATAATCACGATCATGCCTAGCGCCAGTGCATTCCCCATACCAGGATTCTGAAGCGCATCACTGCTTAACTGCGCGGCGATCAGAATCGTCACGACACTGGCCTGGCTGCCGCCACCGGTCAATGCAAAGGCGGTTGCATGGGCACCAAAAGCGTTACCAAACAGCAGCACCATTGTCCCCAGAATTGCGGGTAGCAGGATCGGCAGCGCTACATAGCGCCAGTAGTGCCAGGGCGTGGCCCCCAGGTTCTCAGCCGCCTCACGCCACTCGCGCTTGAGGCCATCCAGCGCGGGGGTCATGATCAACACCATCAGCGGGATCTGAAAATAGATATAGGTAATCACCAGCCCCCAGAAACTATATAGACTAAAGGCGGGATAGAGATTAATGCCAATGTTACGCAGCATACTCGTCACCAACCCCAACTGCCCCAGCGTAGCAATAAAGGCAAACGCCAGTGGAATACCGGCAAAGTTAGACGCAACGCCCGAAAAGGTCAGCAGCAGCGAGCGCACACTGCGTGGCAATCCGCCAATTGTGACCGCATAGGCCATCAGGAAGCCCAGGATGCCTCCACCAAGCGCCGAGGCGGCACTGAGCCGAATGGTGTAGAGATAGGACGAAACAATGAATGGCTGGCTGAGATCAATAATATTTTGCAAAGTAACGTTGCGTTGCCGATCTAGAAAGCTCTGCACAATAATCGAGATCGCTGGCCAGAACATAAAGGCGGTCACGACTGCGAAGAACGGCACTACGCCCAGCCATGCCCAGGGTATACGGTGCAAAAGCGGTGGTAGCCCGGCTTTGTTACCAGTCGTTGCAATGGTGATTCGTGCCATCGGTGTTTCGCTCCATTGATGAACCATGGTTCGCAGTGAGCGTCAAAGCTGTTTCTTATCACGCCCAGAGCCAGTGCTGGGACAGGGTTGGTAGCGACGTCGGGCGTCGCCACCAGTGCCGTGTCGCCACCAGTAGATAGAGACAACCGCGTCCGCATCAATTGCTCTGGCATAATGCCTGTACGTACAGCTATCCCCTGGCCTCTGTTTCTACGTGCCTGTGATGGACTATTGTACCAGGTTTTCTCTACCCAACTGCGTGGTACATTCAGGAAATAGAGGCACCGACAATTGTGGGCCAGCCGTTCTTGATCGTTTCAAACGCCGCATCGATCTGTGGCCCGGTCGGGAACACCACTGGTGCATCCGTTCGTGGGAGCCGTGCCAGCAAGTCGGACGGAATAACGTTGCGTTGCTGCAAATCGTCGAAACGTACTGGTGTGGCATAGCCCTTCAACCAGATCATCTGTCCCTCATCCGAATACAAAAACTCCATCCACAGCCGCGCGGCAAAAGGACGCGGCGCATAGGCACTGATTGCCTGAACATACACACCCGCCAGTGAACCGCTTTTGGGAATAACGACTGCGATATTCGGGTTGCCCGCGGTTTCATCGCGATTGCCCAGTGCATTATAGTCCCAGCGCAGAGCAATCGGTGTCTCACCCTTGGCAATCGTGGCAGGTTTGGCAATCACTGGTAGCAAGTTGCCAGCCTGGTTCAGTTCGCGGAAGAACTCCAGGCCAGGCGTGGCGTTGTCTGCGGAACCACCGTTACCCAGTGCTGCGGCCCAGACAGCGTTGATCGCCTGCCCGGAGCCGGTCGGATCACCCGCCAGGGCAATCTGGCCACGATATTCCGGCTTGAGCAAGTCTGACCAGTCTTCAGGGACATTCTTGACCACCTGCGTATTGACTTCGAAGGCCATCACGCCATAGTAATCGCCATACCAATAGCCTTCCGGGTCTTTCAGCGTGGCGGGGATGCTGTCCCAGGTAGCAACCTTGTAGGGCGGCAACAAGCCCTCTTTTTTGGCGGTTTCACCCCATGTAAACCCAACATCGATTACATCCGGGTTCTGGGGGCCACGGTTACCAGCATTGGCACGAATCTGCTCGATCTCCTGAGCCGAACTGGCGTCTGGAGTGAGATCATTGTGGGTCAGAAAGGGGTATTTTTCAAAGAAGGTCTGTTTCATCTCACCATAGTTGGCCCAGGTATCGGGGAGCGCCGTGGTAGAGAGTTCGCCCTCCTGTCGGGCGGCCTCAATAAGCGCTTCCAATCCCCCTGCGTCGGCTGCGGTCAAGGGGCCAGCCGGCGGTGCGGGCGGCAGGGCGGCCAGTACGGGGGTGGCTGTCCCGGTGGTGATGACCTCTGGCGCAGTCGTTGTCTGCGGTGCGCCACAGGCTGCCAGTACTGCCCCTGAACTGGAGAGCGCAATGAAGCGCAGAAATGCTCGACGACTCAGCTTCAGTTCCAGCGCATCTCCATTATGATGCGTGGTTTGTTTTGTCACGTCTTTTTCCTTATCTGTAAGATAAACGATTACCAGCGCTGTTCTTCCACTCGGTTCCTGGCAGACATAACCTGCACAGTGCAGTGAACCGGTACTACTACTGACCTGCGTGTTCAGTTTCCGGCTTGCTACGTATGCTGCGACGACCATCACCAGACATATCGGTGACGAATGACCAGCCGTATAGCGACTGGCAGCAACCAGTGCAAGCCTCGCCCGGAGCCAGAATATCATACTTGTTCAAATGTGAGAGGGAGATCAGGCTCGCACAGTGTACGTCAGCAACGTGAAGACAAGTTGATGAATGGATTAAGGTTGTGTTAAGTGTTGTTGCATGATTGGTTCAACAGATGGAAGGTCATGACAACGTACTGTGGCAACGCTGGCCCGGCTCAAGCCGTGACTCCGGTCAAGTAGAACGCGCCGTCCACGAATGGGGCCACAAATAGAACGCGCCGCCCGCGCCCCGGAGGGACGCGCTACCACCGCCCTTAAAAGGGGCGGAAACGACTAAAGTCGTTACTACATGCCTCGTCGCCTCGCGTCTTATCGCCTCGCGCCTCGTGTCCCCGCCCGCCCGCCATCGTTAGCGTTGAGTCAACCGGGAACGCCCGCCCGCGCCCCGGAGGGACGCGCTACGCCTCACACCTCGCCTCGCACCTCGCACCTCGCACCTCGCACCTCGCACCTTTGCGTTAAAAAAACGAGCGCCCACCGCACGTCTCGCCCCCCTTCATCGCCTGCCGCACGCTCAATGGCCGCCGCGCCCCGGAGGGACGCGCTACCACCGCCCTTAAAAGGGGCGGAAACGACTAAAGTCGTTACTACATGCCTCGTCGCCTCGCGCCTCAGCGCCTTGCGCCTCCGCGCCCGCCCGCCATCGTTAGCGGTGGGCGAACCGGGAACGTCCGCCCGCGCCCCGGAGGGACGCGCTACCACCGCCCTTAAAAGGGGCGGAAACGACTAAAGTCGTTACTACATGCCTCGTCGCCTCGCGCCTCAGCGCCTTGCGCCTCCGCGCCCGCCCGCCATCGTTAGCGGTGGGCGAACCGGGAACGTCCGCCCGCGCCCCGGAGGGACGCGCTACCACCGCCCTTAAAAGGGGCGGAAACGACTAAAGTCGTTACTACATGCCTCGTCGCCTCGCGCCTCAGCGCCTTGCGTCTCAGCGCCCGCCCGCCATCGTTAGCGGTGGGCGAACCGGGAAGGGCCGCCCGCGCCCCGGAGGGACGTGATATGACGGCGTGCTATTCAAAAAGTTCGGCAACAGTGCAGGAAAAACCTGGAAGTACATTGGGGAATTCCAAGGTCATTGTCTTTGTGTAGGTACGTGCAAGTCCATCGGGAGTATGAACAATGACTTCTTGTGTACGTGGATAGATTGTCCAGACCAGTGGCGTGCCTGCACCGAGAAAATCACGTACTTTCTTACGCACTTCGTCTGCTGTTTCACCTGGTGAAACAACTTCAACTGCCAGATCGGGGGCAAGATTCCAGAAGCCTTCGGGAATACCGCTCACAGGAATATGGTCTTGACGGACGTAGGATATATCCGGCCCACGTACCGTATCAGGATCACGGTTCAGAATATAACCAGCTTCTACTCCAACATAGCCGCTGCCTGTTTGTTTAGCCCATACACGCAACAGCATGGCGAGCATACATGCAATCGCGCCGTGTTGTCCACCTGGCGGCATGGTCTCACGTACCTCCCCACGCACAAGTTCGCGGTGCATATCTGTCTCGGGCAAATCCCAAAAGTCCTGAACAGTCATCAATTGTTGCAGCACAGAACTCATTTTTTGCCCTCCCAATGCGTAACCAGTAAGGATGAGTCGTGCATCTCGGTACGCTTTGACAGCAGGAGAGAGACGTACAACAGTAGCTGGTATATGTGTGCAGAAATGACGCAGGCTTGCACAGTGGCCCAACGCTTTGCGCTTCAGTCGCCGCCCTGTGAGAGTAAAGATACCATAGAACGGTTCAGATTCCAAGTAGCAACGCTGGCCCGGCTAAAGCCGTAACTCCGGTCGTTCGTAGATTCGCTAAGGAGTTCGGCCGCCATGCTGCTGCCTACGGCTTACTATGGCAACGCTGGCCCGGCTAAAGCCGTGACTCCGGTCGGTCAAGTAGGCGGATTCATTGTTCAAAGATCATCAGGCGGCACTATCCTACCCGCCGCATATTGCTTTCCATATACACTCTCTGTGTCTTTGCGCCTTTGCGTTAAAACAAGAGCGTCCGCCTCACGTCTCCTCGCCCGCCCGCCATCGTTAGCGGTGGGTCAACCGGTAATGGCCGCCTGCGCCCCGGAGGGACGCGCTACGCCTCGCGCTCCTTCAGCGCCTGCCGCACGCTTAACGCCCGCCCGCGCCACGGAGGGACGCGCTACGGTGCATTGCCGCGCTTCGTGCCTCGCGCCACCGACGGCCTGCTGGACAACCATTGCCCCGCCTCGCATCGTCCCCATCGCCTCGCCAGCACGGCGTTATTCATCACTGATCAGGCTGCGCCAATCATCAACCTGCAACACTCTGGCAAATTTTTTGAGAATCTCCGGGTTCGCACGTTGAATATAGCTATGCCAGTAGCGCGAAACGGTGGTAGGTGTCAATTGGGTCAACTCCGTGAGTTGTTTCATCGTGTAGCCTTGCTGCTTTGCCAGTTCCTGGATGCGTAGTTTCATGCGCTGCTTTCCCCTCTCGTATTGCCTCTGGTCTATTATACCGATGTCAAGCGCATGCTACTAGAGTACTATATGTAAATAGTACTTATAGCTTATTGTACGTAAAGCTAAAAGTAATACAATGGGTATGCCGCTGTTGTCTGTTGGGTACAATACATAGCTTCTGCAAAGGGAAAAGGGTATGAAGCAACACCTGCTTGCGCATTCTCCGGTACGGGGTGTGGATCTAAGCTACTCATTGGTACGATATATAGCGCTCTTTCTCGACGATTTGATCGAGGAGGGATTAGAAGTGTGGCCGAACGATGAAGGGTTATGGGAATGGCGTTGGGACAATAGTCATGCGCAGTACGCTTTGCGGGGATTAGGTGAAGCTGTTCTCGATGCCGTTGCTACGCGCTATCCTGAAACGTTTGATGGACAGATGCCGCGAGCGGTATCTAGCCGTTGATAAAACGCGCCGTCCACGAATGGGGCCACGCATACGATTGCGAGTGCACATCTTTATCATCCACGAAGAGACCGTGCCCAACTACCTGTTCGCGCCCCGGAGGGGCGCGCACCGGGAGCGCGCCCAACTATCTGTTCGCGCCCCGGGGGGGCGCGCTCCGCGCTCGCCGCCCACTGTAGGGCACGGCTCCGGCGTGCCCGCGGTCGCGCCGGGTGCACCGCACGCGGAGACGCCGCCTGTCGGCGGGAGGATGCCGCCCCGCGCCTGCGCCCCGGAGGGGCGCGCACCGGGGACG
>Ga0308417_1000260_pt1 | contig 38843 bp, 35 predicted proteins | sample HotsprSampleOS65_FD_203528 | JGI IMG/M metagenome (GOLD analysis project Ga0308417, IMG submission 203528) | Hot spring phototrophic mat microbial communities from Octopus Spring, Yellowstone National Park, Wyoming, United States - 20090730_OS65 ...
TCCACCGCGACATGCGCCTTGACGGGACCCCATCGCGGCCCGAGCCGCGATGGGACCCGATGCCGAAGAAGCTGCGCTGGCCACGCCGCGTGAAGCCGGCGTCTGGATCCAGGACCGAGACCTCGCCTTCGCTCTGCGGCGGCGTCGATCAGCATGCCGGCCTTCAGCACCAGGCCCTTCGTGTCGAGCTGGCGGTTCAGCTCAAGAAACAGCGCCTCGGCCAAGCCGCGCTCAGCGAGCGCGCCGCGGAAACGGCACAGCGTGGTCTGGCCCCTGGCCGACGTCGTCTCCGTCGGGCGTGCCGTCATCGAGGCCAAAGCCGCAGAAGCGACGGAAGGGGACCGCAGGTGACCAGAGGTCAAAGCCGGTCCGCCAGCGCCTCCTCGAGACCTGGATCAGAAAGCTGGTACCACTGCGCCAGCAGCAGGGCGCGGAACAGGGCCAGCGGTGCGTAGCCAGGCCGCCCCGTTGGCGCGCGCAGCGGGGCAAGCAGGCGCGCAATCGGCGCCCGGTCGATCAGCCCGACGATGCGCTCCAGCCGATGATTGCAGCCGACACCCGCCGGCAACAGCGCCTCCGCAAACTGCCTTGCCCAATCCGACTCTGACCCATCTCCGCCTCGCCACTGCCGCCCCCAGGCTCAGCGAATAGGCCCATCGCCCGTTCAGCAAGGCGTTTCGCAGAGGTCTCATGGGCAGTGGCCCCTTGCGCAGTCCAAAGGGCTTGTCGCCGACCGTATTCGTTTCTTATCCGCGCCGACGAAGACACGCTTCCTAGGTAGGAATTCAGGGCAAAGGCGGAGATGTAAAGCAAAATCGCGAAACGCGATTCATTGCCGATTCAAGGGCTTAGCGACATGCCGCAACCCCTCGCAACGGCCCGAAACCCCGAAAAATCGCTTTGACACGGTGGGGGTCAGAGGTTCGATCCCTCTTGCGCCCACTACTGGCGCCTCATACGGGCACCTTGACTTCCGACCATCCGGCGCGGGTCACCGAGGGTTCGAGACAGAGCCTGCCGACGGTCGCCTCGAGCCACGCCTCGCGCTGGCCTGAGGCGACGAGGTCCGCCGTCACCGTCACCCGCTCGGCAGGAGCCTCGCCCGATGCCGGCTCGTCGCCGCTCTCGAGGCGCTGCAGCTTCACGTCCGCCGACGCCACGGCCTGCAAGAGGAGCGCGCGGATATGCGCCTCCTTGCTCGCCTTGCAGGTGAGCGTGACGCGGTAGTGCCGGTCGACCTCGGCGCCGGCGGTCGGCTGGCGGTCGATCAGGCGCACGAGCGGGCGCAGGCCGAGATTGACCCCGATGATGATCAGCGTCGCGACGGCGGCGAGAGCGGGCGCGCCTGCGCCGGCGAAGACGCCGATCGCGGCCGAGCACCAGAGCGTGGCGGCGGTGTTGAGGCCGCGGATGTTGAACCCCTCGCGCAGGATCACGCCGGCGCCGAGGAAGCCGATGCCGGAGACGACCTGTGCGGCCACGCGGGTCGGGCTCGCATCGCCGGGCGTGACCAGCCCGAACAGGGTGAAGCAGCAGGCGCCGAGCGCGACCAGAGCGTTGGTGCGCAAGCCCGCCATCCTCTGCCGCCATTGCCGCTCGGCACCGATCAGCGCGCCCGCGGTCACCGCCACAGCGAGCCTGAGCGCCGCCTCGTGGATCTCGATCATGCCCGGTCTCCCTCAAGAGGCGAAAGCCGCGTTCATCGCCCGCCGCGCCGGTGCGCGCAATGCGACGGGCCTCGCCGAAGCGGCAGGCCGGCAAGCCTCGTCGCGAGGCGAACCCAGGGCCAGGCGCCGCCCGCACCGACGAGACGGCGCTGCAGGAGCGCCGCGAGGAGATCGATCAGCGCGAGCGCAAGGGCGAGGCGAAACGCGCTGACGACCCGGACGCAGCGCGCGCGCAGGGCGGCGGACATCGTTCCGAACACCCCATCGATCCGTCCCCCGGTTCAGAACCGCGCGGCGAAGCCGGCAATGATCCAGGTGGCGCGCTCGTCGGAGAGGTTGCGGCCGAGCGCGACGTCGAGGTCGAGCCTGCCGTCGAGCACGGTCTTGCGAAGCCCGGCCTGCAGCGCGGCCCGGCCGCGGTCGGAGCCCGAGACGGCGCCGATCAGCGACAGCGACTCGATCGCCTCCCAGGCGGCGCCGAGGCCCCAGGTCGGCGCCGCGCGGGTCTCGGTGCGGTCGTATTCGACGCCGAGATTGGCGCTCACCGTCACGCTCTCGATCGGCGCGACCGAGACGATCGCGGTCGCGAAGGGCAGGTCGAGGCGGCGGAACCGCTGGGGAGCGTCAGCGTCGGGTTCGGGGCGCTGGAGGGCGGTGCGGTAGGAGAAGCCCGTCTTGAGCGCGAGCCCGATGCCGTGGCGCTCGATCGGCAGAAGGGCGACCTTCGCCTGCGGCGAGACGACGCTCGACCAGAAGCGGAGCTTGCCCGAGTCGTCGCCGCGCGCGTCCCCCGCCCGCTCGAGGCCGAGGCTGAACTCGACGAAGGGCAGTGCGGCGAAGGTGGCTCCGGGGGTGACGGTGTAGGCGCGCTCGCGCGAGCGGTTCACTGAGAACGCGCCGTAGGATTCCAGCTTGAAGGTCCCGGGCGCGGCGATGGCGGCGTCATCGACGCGGTAGGGGCCGCCCTGGGCGAGCGCCCCCGGGGTGAAGGCGGGTGCGAGGGCGGCTGCGAGCGCAAGCGGTGCCAGAAGTCGCATGATTGTCGTCTCCGGTTCTGGAGCGTGGCGGGAGGCGGCGCCGGGCCGAGACCCGGCGCCGCGTCGTCTCACTCGACGAAGAGATGGCCGAGGAAGATCCAGGCGATTCCGAAATAGATCAGCACGCCCAGCATATCCATGATTGAGGTGATGACGGGCGCGCTCAGCGTCGCCGGGTCCTGCCTGATCGCTCGTGCGGCGAAGGGAAGCACGAGCCCGAACAGGCTTCCCGCCACCGTGCAGGCGAGCATCGCGAGCCCGACCACGGCGACGACCTCCCAGCCGATGCTTTTCGTGGTGAAGGCGAGCACCGCCTCGAGCGCAGCGATGCCGAGGCCGAGCGCGAGCGCGACCGGCAGGTCACGCCTGAACACACGCCAGAAATCGGCAAAGCGTAGGCCGATCTGCCCGAGCGCCATCGAACGGATCACCATCGTCGCCGTCTGGCTTCCCGTGTTGCCGCCCATGTCGATGATCGGTGCGATGAAGGCGGAGAGGATGAGCACCTTTTCGAGCATCTCCGACTGCGCGGCGACGATATGGCTCGTTGCGAGCCCGAACACGGTGAGCAGCGCGAGCCAGAAGAAGCGCGCGGTGAAGATCCGGCTGAGCGGCGAGTTCATCAGGTCGATGTCCGGCCCCCCGAGCGCGGAGGTGCCGCCGAAGATCTGGATGCGGCGGCTCTCCTCGAGGTCGGCCACATCCATCGCGTCGTCGGCGGTGACGATGCCGACGAGCTTCTCCCCGCCGTTGACCACCGGCAGAGCGATCAGGTCGTATTCGCGGATGAGCCGCACCGCCTCGGCGCGCGGCGCCTCCGCCGAGACCTTCACCACCTCGCGCCGCATGATCTCGCTGACCTTCGCTTCCGGAGCCGCGGTGATCAGGTCGCGCAGCGAGACCACACCCAAGAGCGTGCGCGACTCGTCGATAACGTAGCTCTCGTAAATGGTCTCGCGGTTAGGCGCCTCGCGGCGGAGCTGCTCGATCGCCTCGCGCGCGGAGAGCTCCGGCGAGAGCGTCGCATAGTCCGAGGTCATGACCGCGCCGACACGGTCCTCCGGGTAGGAGGCGAGCTTGCGTATGTCCTCCCGCTCTGCCTGGGCAAGCCCGGGCAGCAGCGCCTCGCGCTCCTCCTCGCTAAGGCGCTTGAAGAGGTCGGCCCGCTCGTCGTGCGCCATGGCGGCGAACATCGCGCCGAGGTCTTTGCGGCTCAGCGCCCGCGCAAGCGCGAGCTGGTCGGCCGGCGCGAGATAGCCGAACACCTGCGCCTGGCGTTCGACCGGAAGCGAAGCCAGCGCCCGAAGCCGCAGATCGAGCGGCAGGGTCGGCAGGATCGCGGCAAGATTAGCTGGGTGGTGGGCGGCGAGGGCGGTGCGCGCAGAGATCTCGTCGCCGCGGGTCAGAAGCGAGGCAAGAGCAGCGCTCTGCAGCCTGAGGTCCATCGTGTCGTCTCCGGTCCGGTCTGGCGCTGCCGCCGGCGGAGACGCGCGCGTCAGGCGCTGCGCCCCGGGCGGCTGCGGTGTCTCTGTCTGTCGTGGAGGTAGCGGGGCCGCCCCTGGCAGCGCGGGCGGCCCCTGCGACTACTACTGCCGTCGTCCATGGCCACCTCCCTCGCTGGCGCGGGGCGAGTGCGGGTGCGCGGCAGCAGGCGCTTCGGGCGCGCCACCGTCGAACGCAACGATTCGTGTCGCTGCAGTCATCCCGCCATCTCCTCGGTCTTCCGGCCCTGCCCGTGGCGGCGCCGGCGGAGGAGCGTCGGGCCGGGGACCCTGCTCAGACCATCCGGTGCCGCGCCGGGGTGGGAGCCGTCGATCGACGTATGCTTCCGTCGCCCATCGCGCGTGTCACGATCCTTGCTGCGGAGCAATGGACCTTGCCCGCGCGGGCGACATAAGTCCGGCGAGATGGCCTGTCAACCGCGATCGCGTGGCGGCAGCCCCAGAGCGTTGACCGGGAGGCGTCGCCGCCGTAAGCCACCGGAGCGAGAGGGAGGAACATCGCCATGCGCGCACCACGCCGCACGATCCTAGCATCCGGCCTTGCCGCCGCCGCGACGTTCGCAGCACCTGCCACGCTCCGCGCGCAGCCGGCCAAGATGCGGCTCTCGCACCAGTACCCGCCTGCCCACCACATCGCTCGCGTGCTCTCAGCCTTCGCCGAGGACGTCAACGCAAGGCAGGCCGGCATCGAGATCGAGGTGTTCCCAGCCGAACAGCTCGCGCGCGTGGCCGAGAACTTCCCGGGCGTCGCCCGCGGCGCCTTCGAGGCAGCGGTTGCGACCAACTTCACCTGGGGCAACACGATCCCGGAGATGAGCGCGCCAACCATCCCGTTCCTGTTCACCGAGCTCGAGCGGATCCGGAAGTTCCCGGGCTCGGAGGCGGCGCGCTTCCTGGACGAGGCGACGGCCCGACGCGCCGTCCGGTCGGTCGCGTGGCTGTTCACCACGCGGATGTCGATCTTCACTTCCGGCCGCCGGCCGATCATCACCCTCGCCGACTTCCAAGGGCTGAAAATCCGCGGCATCAACCCGCTGATCGACACGGGCCTGCGCGCCGTCGGCGCCGCGCCGGCCGCCACGCCAGCGCCCGAGGTGGTGGGTGCGCTGCAATCCGGCGTGCTCGACGCCGGGCTGACGGACGTTTCCGCTGCGGTGTCGCGGCGCTTCTATGAGGTGCAGCGTTTCGGCACCGTCACGCCCTTCTTCGCAGTATTCACCCAGGTCTATGTCAACCCGCGCTTCTGGGAGGGGCTTTCCGCGTCGGCCCGTTCGGCTGTCGAGGCGGGGCTCAGGAAGGCAGAGTCGGAGGCGATCACCGTCACCGAGGCGACGGCTGCGGCAGCCGTCGGAGAGCTCCGCGCCAAGGGCATGACCATCCACGAGCAGACAATGGAGGAGCAGGCCATCTGGAAGGCAGCGATGCAGCCTCCAGTGCTCGAGGCATTCCGCCGCGCCGCGCCGGACGGTGCCCCGCGCATTCTCGAGCTGCTCGCAGCGCTCAGCGTCTGAGACGGTGGGGCCAGGGGGGCGTCAGTGCGCGCGCTGCGCCTCGGCGAGGCGGCGGTCGCGGCTCTGAGCCGCCTTGCCGCTGCGCTCGGCGCCGTCTGCGGCCTCGTGTGCTTCTGCCTCGTCTGCGCCTCGGTCGCCTGGCGGTATTTCCTTGGCGCGCCGCAGCCCTGGATCGACCATGTCGCCGCCTGGCTCGTGGTCGCCGTCGTGATGCTCGCCGCCGGAGAGACGCAGCGGCGCGAGGAGCATATCGGCGTCGAGGTGCTGACGAACCGCCTCCGCGGCGCCGCACGCCGTGCCGCGCGGCTTCTCGGCACCGCTTCGGTCGCGGCGGTCGCTGCCATCCTGCTTCGCGAGGGCATCGAGACGGTCGCGTTCAGCCGCATGATCGGCATCGCGACCAACGTTGAGGCGCTGCCGTTGTGGTGGGTGCAGCTTTTTGTCCCGATCGGCGGTGCGCTGCTTCTCGTCGTGTCGCTCGCCCAGCTGCTGCTTCTCCTTGCCGGCGCCGAGCCGCGGGGCGCGGCGGAGCGGGGCAGGGATCGAGGGGGCTTGGCGTGATTGTTCCGATGTCATGACGTTCTTCGCAACCCTCGCTGGGCTCCTCGTGCTCCTCTATCTCGGCGTGCCGATGTTCGCGGCGATGACGCTGCTTTCGCTCGGCGTGCTCTGGGCCACCGAGGGAACGATCGCCACGCTCGGCGAGTTCGTGTTCGGCAAGCTCGACAGCTACCTTCTGGTGGCGGTGCCTCTATTCATGCTGATGGCGGGGTTCATGGTGCGCGGGCGGGTGGTCGACGACCTTTTCCACACCGCGCACACGATGCTGCGCCATATCCGCGGCGGCATCGGGGTGGCGACGGTTGCCGCCTGCACCGCGTTCGCAGCGATCTCCGGCTCCTCGGTCGCCACCGCGCTCACAATCGGCAAGGTCGCGATCCCGCAGATGCTGCGCTACGGCTACTCCCGGAGGGGCGCGTTCGGCGTGGTCGCCGGCGGGGGCACGCTCGGCATCCTGATCCCGCCATCGGCGCCGATGGTACTCTACGCCTATGTCACGGAGGCCTCGGTCGGCGCTCTGTTCGCCGCTGGCGTGGTGCCTGGGCTGATGATGGCGGCGATGTTCGCGCTCTGGTGCATGCTGACCGAGGGGCGCCCCGTCGCGGTTGAGGGGCCAGATGCCGGGCGGCCGCTTGCGCGCGCGAGCCTCGGCGAGCTCTGGGCTTCGCTCAGGCGCAGCATCTGGGCGCTGACGCTGCCGCCCTTCGTGCTCGGCGGCATTTATTTCGGAGTTTTCACTCCCACGGAGGCGGCCGGCACCGGTGCGCTCTGGTCGCTCGCGCTGGCCGCCCTCGTCTACCGGCAGCTCAGCCTGGCCGCCTTCTGGGAGAGCGTTTCGGAGGCGACGCGCACCACGGCGATGCTGTTCATGATCATCGTCGGCGCCTCGCTCTACGGCTACATGTTGACCAAGCTGCGCGCGCCGCAGGAGCTCGCCGGGCTCGTCGTCTCGCTCGGTCTTGGGCGTACGGGCTTCCTGCTCGCGATGGCGGTGCTTCTGTTCCTGCTCGGGCTGATCCTCGAGAGCTTCTCGATCATCCTGCTCACGACTCCCGCGATCCTGCCCGTGCTTGATGCGCTCGCGATCGACAAGGTCTGGTACGGCGTGCTTTTGACGCTCAATCTCGAGCTCGCGCTGATCTCCCCGCCCGTCGCGCTCAACCTCGTCGTGATCAAGGCGATCACCGGCGCCCCGCTGTCGGAGGTCAACATGGCGGCGATTCCCTACATGGCCATGCTTGCTGCCGGGATCGTGCTGATCACCCTCGTCCCCGACATCGCGCTGTGGCTGCCGCGGGCCGCTGGGTACTGAGCCCTCAGCCGAGCAGGCCAGGCAGGTGGCCGGGCCGGCCGAACAGATACCCCTGGCCGTGGGTTGCGCCGAGTTCGACGAGCATCGCTGCCTCGGCTTCCGTCTCGACATACTCGGCGATGACCTGCGCGCCCGAGGCGCGGCAGAGCTGGACGATCTGGCCAAGCAGGGCACGGTCGCGCCCGCCGCGGCCCGCACCCCTCACGAACTGCCCGTCGATCTTGACGTAGTCGACCTGGAAGTGGCGCAGATGCCGTATCCCGGCAGCGCCCGCGCCGAAATCGTCGAGGCAGACTTTGTGGCCACGCCGGCGCAGTTCGCCGATCAGCGCCGCCGCCGCCTCGGCATCCTCGATGTCTGCGGTCTCGGTCACCTCGACGATCAGGCGCGCGGGGTCGACGACGGCTTTCGCAAGCAGCGCGAGGCAGCGTTCGGCGAAGCGCCGGTCGGACAGAGAGATCGCAGAGACATTGGCGGCGATGCAGGTGCCGGAGGCGGCGGCGAGCGCGGCGGCCACCGCCTCGAGCACGGCGAGGTCGAGCGCCTGAGCAAGCCCCGCCGCCTCGGCAAGGGTGATGAAAGCCTGGGGGTCCAGGGCTGTGCCGTCTCCCCCCGGAAGAGGACGAAGCAGGGCCTCGAAATGCGTCACGCGCCGGTCATCGAGGCGGACGATCGGCTGGAAGGAGAGCCGGAAGCGGCGTCGCGCGACCATTGCCTCCACCTCGGCCGCCTCCGCCGAGAGGCTGTCGATAAAGCGCCTCAGCCCCCCCGCGCCGCCAATCCCGAATGCCCTGGCGAGCGCGCTTCGCCCGGCCGCGGCGAAGCGGGAGACAAGCAGCCGCAGCGCCCGCACCGCCTGGGCCGGATCGCCGCCGCCTATGGCGAGCGGGATGTCCGTCGCGGTCGCCCGCAGCGCCGCCGAGGCTGGCGCGCGGTCGCGCCCGAGCTGCTCAATCGCACGCGCGAGCGCGGCCGTGTCGAGGCCGCCGCCATGCACCAACCCCCAGCGCCCGCTGCCAAGCTCTCCCGCCGTGCCGCCCGGGGCAGCGCAGCTGATCGTCGTGCCGATGCTGTCAAGCAGCGCCTCGCGTGCACCGTGGCCGAGCATCACCGCCGCTTCGGCGAGGCCCTCGACCTCGACGAGTGCGAGCCGCGCTTCCGCACCGCCGCTCGCCTGCTCGCGCAGCCTGGGCTCGGCGACGCGGAGGAACCCCTCCTGGTCCCCGGCAACGGGGCAGGGGCCTGGCGGTGGTGCGGGAAGAAGGCCGAAGGTCAGGCAGAAGCGCTCGCCATTCCGCGCGGCGAGGCCGGCGAGCGCAAAGGGGGTGCGCGCCGCATCGGCGATCCGCACCCCCATCGGTGGCAGCCTGCCGCGGGCTGAGAGGTGGGCGAGAGCGGTCTCGAGCACGGCGTGATCCTCCGCAGCCACAAGCCGCGACACTGGCTGGCCGAGGAAGGCCTCGCCGGGTCGGCCGAGGCGCGTCTGGAACGCGCCTGCGGCGAAGGTCACCCGCTGGTCACGATCGACCTCGACGAGAAGGTCGGAAGCGGCAAACGCGAAGGCCAGGAGCCGCTCCCGCGAGTCGAGCGGTGGCTGCCTGGTGTCGCCCTTGCCGTCGTTCTGTTCCACTGGCCCCTTCGCGATCCCCTCACACATTGTGCTTGCCGCGATCCTCCCACCGCGCGGTCAAGGCAGGGTTAACGCGCAGTTTCACCTCCGGGAGCAGCGCGCCTGCGGGCGAGGCGTGTGCCTCGCGGTGGCGGCGCGGCAAGGCTTGCGCCAGAATCGCGAGGCGGACTCGCCGCCTCAGGAGTGCTGGCGCAGTCGGTGAAGGAGGGAGGCATGGCAAGGGGCGAGATGGAGCGTATCCTCGGCGCGCTGCTTGGCGGGGCCGCCTCTGGCGGGCTCAGGCCGAGGACGCGGCGGCGCAAGCCCGCACCGCTGATCGACATCCGCGTCGGCGGTAGCCGCACGGCAGCGCGTGCTCTCGCAACGCTTGCGGGCGCGGTGCTCGGCACGGTGCTCGGCGGGGCTCAAGGCCAGCCGCCCGCGCCTCCCTCGCGCCGGAGCGAGCCTGCCGATATCGGTTCCACCCGCCCGACGCCAGCTTCGCCGCCCGGCAGGCAGGGCACGCCGCTGCCGAACCCGTGGTCTTCTCCTGCCACGCCGCGGCCTGAGCCGCAGGGATCGGCGCCTCAATCGGTGACGGATGCGGAGGATGCCGAGGCGCTCCTGATCCTGCGCGCCATGATCTCCTGCGCCAAGGCGGACGGAACCCTCGACCCGGCCGAGCGTGCCGCAATCGCCGACCAGCTCGATCGCGCCGGGCTTGATCAGGCGGCACGCGATCTTGTGCTCGCGGAATTCGCGCGGCCCGCAGCGGTTGCCGAGATCGCCAAGGAGGTTCGCGAGCCCGTGCTTGCCGCTCAGATCTACGCTGCCGCCTTCCTCGCCGCAGGCGAAGTCGGCCCTGCGGAGCGCGCCTGGCTCGACGACTTCGCGCGCGCCTCTGGGCTCGACGAGAAGGCAGCGAAAGAGATCGAGAGGCGGCTGTCGGGCGAGTGACCGATCACGTTCTCGTCGCGGCCGGATCCGGCCAGATCGGGTCCGCCTCGGCCCATTCGGCGGGCAGCACCACGACCGGCGCCCCGTGCCGGTTCTGCAGCGCAACGGAAGGAAGCGCGATGTTCTGGCCGCGCTGGTCGAAACGGATCGGCGGCCCGCGCAGCGTCTTCCGGCTCAGCACGGTTGCGCGAAGCGCTGCAGCGAGAGCGGGGCCTCTGGCGCCTGTGTGCCGCGCCAGCGTCTCGGCGGCGAGCAAAACCGAATCGACCACGAGCGCGACCTCGCCCTGAGCGATCGCGAACGGCACAGCCATGCGCCGTCGCTCATAGAGGCTGCGGACCTCGCCGGTCACCGGGCTTGTCGGGTCCACCCAAGGCGCGAAGGTGACGTGCCCCTCGCCTGCCCCGCCCGGAAGCGAGAGAACCTCTTGCGCGGCAAGCCCGGCAAGGCCGAACGCGACGATTCCGGAGGGCCGGATCCCGGCGGCCGCGATCGCCGCGACGGCAGACGCAGCGAGCCTGGGCGGCGCCTCGACGACGACCACGTCAGCGGCGGCCTCGTGCAGCTTCGCGAGGGCCTTCTCGAGCCCCTCGGAGCCGGGATCGAGCGGGATCGCAGAGAGCGTCGGCGCTGGCGGCGCCGCTGCCGGGAGGACGGCCGCAAGCGTCGCGCGCAGGAGCGTGCCGGCCGCGTCCGTGCCGTGCAGCAGGGCAAGCCGTTGCGGTGGCGGAGCGGCCGCGCGCTGGTGGAGGTCGCGCAAGAGGCCGAGGCCGCGCCCGAGAAGCTGGCTCGTGGTCGGCGCCGTGCGCAGGATCATGCGCGAGCCGCGATCGGTCAGTCGCGGGTCCTTCGCGCGGCAGGCGATCAGTGGCACGCGGCGGCGGTCGCAGAGAGCGAGGATGGACGCTGTCTCGTCCTCGCCGCAGGCGGAGAGAAGAAGCCCCGCCCCCTCCTCGACGAGCCTCGCAGCCGCCCGCTCGGCCGCCTCGGCGCCGGCAGCGGAAGCGAATCGCAGCGAAAGCGGCCTGCCCCGTCGGGCGAGCAGCTCTTCGGCGATCTCGGCGCCAGCCCGCGTCGGCTCTGCCCCCGGCCCGGCGCTCGGCAGCACCACGCCGAGACGGATCGGCGCCGGCTGCGCTCGCGCTGGCCTCGATGCGGAAAACAACGCGGGCGCGGCGCCGATGAGCGCGCGCCGCCCGAGCTGCGCTGGTCCCCCGATCCCACGCATGGCGCGATTGATGACCCGATGCCGTCTCGATCGAAAGACGTTTCTCGCAATCGTGGCTTGCAGGTGACGCTTGTCTCGCCCCTGGCAGGCGGGAAGCGACGGGGCTAGAAGCAGGCTTTGGTCGAAGGAATCCGCCATGCACCTGCCTGAGGCCGAGGCAGCGCTCTGGTCCCGCGCTCTCGCATTCGCGCAAGCCGTCGTCGCGCCCCGCGCCGCCGAGATCGACCGCACCGAGGCCTATCCTTGGGACACGGTGGCGGCGCTGCGCGAGGCCGGGTTCCTCGGCATGACGATCCCCCGCGAGCTCGGCGGCCAGGGCGCCTCCTATCTCGAGGCGGTGCTCGTCATCGAGGCGATGGCCCGGTATTGCGCGGTTGCGGGGCGTATCTGCGTCGAGGCGAACATGGGCGCTCTCGGCGCGGTGATGGCCTATGGCACGGCGGAGCAGAAGCGGCTCGCGGCTGACCTCGTGCTGCGCGAGGGCGACAAGCCGGCGATCTGCATCACCGAGCCTGGCGCGGGCTCCGCCGCCACGGAGATGACCACGCGGGCGGAGCGCCGGCCCGGGGGATGGGTGATCAACGGCCGAAAGCACTGGATCACCGGCGGCGGCGTCTCCAAGCTGCACCTGATCTTCGCGCGTGCGGTGGAGAACGGCGCTGAGCAGGGCATCGGCGGCTTCCTCGTGGTGCGCCGCAGCGAGGGCGACCCGCCCGGTCTCGTCATCGGGCAGCGGCAGTACGCGATGGGGGTGCGCGGCATGCCGGAGACGGTCGTGGACTTCCGGGAGCTTTTCGTTCCCGACGAGATGGTCCTGCCGAGCCCTGGCGGCTTCCGGCGCGGCTTCGGCGCGCTGATGGACGCCTACAACGCCCAGCGCGTCGGCGCAGCGACAGTCGCTCTCGGCATCGCCGCAGGAGCGCTCGAACAGGCGGTCGCCTACGCGAAGGCGCGCGAGCAATTCGGCAGGCCGATCGCCGAGTTCCAGGGGATCCAGTGGATGCTCGCGGACATGGCCGTGGCGGTAGACGCTGCGCGGGCGATGGTGCACTGCGCCGCACGCTCGCGCGGCCCGAACGGCTTCCCCGACCCGGTGCTTGCGGCCAAGGCGAAGATCCTTGCCGCGGAGACGGCGATCAGGGTCACGAACGACGCGCTCCAGGTCTGGGGCGGTGCGGGCTATGCGCGCGAGAACCCGATGGAGCGTATGGTCCGTGATGCGCGCATGTTCACGATCGCCGGCGGCACGGCGCAGATCCTGCGCACCCTCGTCGCTGCCGACCTCTTGGGCATGAAGCTGCCGCAGACGCGCGACGGCTGGCTCCGCGCCGCGGAGGCGCGCAGGGCAGCGGAGTAGAGGCCGCTGCTGAGGCGCGGGGTGCCCCGGAAGGAGACAGCGATGCAGCTCAGCCGCGTGATCCAGAGGATCGGCAGGTTGGCGGGCCTCGAGATCCGCTCCGAGGCCTATGCCAGCGAGTTCCTCCATGACCTGCACCTCAAGCGGATGCTTGACCGCCACCGAATCACCACCGTGCTCGACATTGGTGCCAATGTCGGCGGTTTCGGGCTGCTTCTGCGCAGGATCGGGTTCGCTGGACGGATCGTCTCGTTCGAGCCGGTGCAGGAAGCGTTCGAGAAATTGACTGCGCTGGCCCAGGCCGATGGCAACTGGGAGGCGCATCGCATCGCCTTCGGAGACCGCACCGAAACCAGGCAAATCCACGTCATGGCAGGCTCGGAGCTCAGCTCCTTCCTGCCGCCTGCGGAGACGAGCACCGCCATGCAGGTTCGCGAGCTTCGCCCCGTGGAGGTGCGGATGCTGGACGAATGGCAGGGAGTGGCCTGGGAAAGGGCCTTCGTGAAGGTCGATACGCAGGGGCACGACCCAGCAGTCCTGCGTGGCGGCGCCGGCGTTCTCGAGCGCGTTCCGCTCCTGCAGGCGGAGGTGTCGGTGCGTGCGATCTACCAGGGGATGACCCGATGGACGGACGCGCTCGCAACCATCGATGCGCTTGGGTTCGACATCACCGGGCTTTTCCCTGTGTCGCGCGATGAGCATCTGCGGGTCCGGGAGTTCGATTGCCTCGCAGTCAATCGGCGCGTGCTCGGCTGATGCGCGGTGCACAAGTCGCGTGCGCGCCTCCGAGGCAGGCGTGCTCGGTGAGGGGAGACTCGGTCTGCGTCCGCGAGGCGGGCGTCGCGCGCTCCCGCCTGGCGCTGCCCGTCGAGGAGCGCCGGCCGGGCGGCCCGCCAGCGGCCCGACGCGCCACGGGGCGGACGGTGTTTCCTGGCGATGGCACGCCCCGCTGCGGGGGCGCAAACAGTCCGATCGAGGCGGGACCGGGCGGAAGACTGCCCATCCCCATAGCCGAGGCGCACGGGCACCCTGGCCGCATGGCGGGAGCCGCCCCGTCCGGTCCGTGCTGAGCCGGTTCGCCGGGAAGTCGTCGGCGGCGCAGGGGCGTTAAGCCTTCCTCCATCTCGCGACGCGATACAGGCCTGATGAAGGCCCGGAAGGGGTGGAGGCCGTGCTGTCCGGCGTCATCACGTGGTTTGGCTCATTCGGCGAAGGGCGTGGCAAGCCGCCTCAGCGCCCGCCTGCGAAGCCGTCGCCGCCTCAGCGCCCGCCTGCGAAGCCGTCGCCGCCCCAGCGCCAGCCCGAAGCCGAAGCGGAGCCGCCGTCTCAGTCTGACCCTCCCGGCGCATGGACGCCGCGCCGAATCCGCCTCGCTGCGACACTCTGGGGCGAGGGCTTCATCGGCCCCGGCGGCGAGGAGGAGGCGCTGCGGCTCAGCAAGCCGCTCGGCCTGCAGGAGAGCCACAGTCTTCTCAATCTCGGCGCCGGCTTGGGCGGCGCGGCGAGGGCCATCACCAACGCCTGGGGGACATGGGTCAGCGGCTTCGAGCAGAATGCCGACCTTGCTGCCGCCGGTGAGGCGCTGTCGAGGAAGGCCAAGATCGAGAAGAAGGCCGAGATCCGGCCGTTCGACCCGGCAGCGCCGCGCTTCCGCCCGGGCTATTTCCATCATGCCCTAGTGCAGGAGGTGCTCTGGACGGTCGAGGACAAGGCGCGGCTTCTCGAAGCGGTCGCGGCAGCGCTGAAGCCCCGCGGGCAGCTGGTCATGACCGACCTCACGCTGGGCGATGTCCCGCTCTCGCCGGAGGATGAGACGGCACGCGCCTGGGCGAGGCTCGATCGCGGGCCCGCCCATCTCGCGCCGGCCGAGCACTGCAATGCCCTGCTCTCTCGGAAAGGGTTCGAGGTGCGCATCGCCGAGGATGTCAGCGCCCGGCACATGCAGCAGGCCCTGGCCGGGTGGCGCGGCATGGTCGAGGTGCTCAAGGCGGAACGTCCCACCCGCGCCCAGGCGCTGATGATTGTCCAGGAGGCGGAGCTCTGGCTCAGGCGGCTCGCGCTGATCCGCGCAAACAGGCTGCGGTTGATGCGCTGGCACGCCATCCGACGCTGACTCCGCCCCGGCAGCCCCCTCGGTTGACAGTTTCGGGCGCTTTCCCTATTCCCCGCCGCTCGTTCGGGCCGACAGGTGTAGCATGCGCATCCGCAACTCGCTCAAGACCGCCAAGACGCGGGACAAGAACAACCGCCTGGTGCGCCGCCGCGGCCGCCTCTACGTGATCAACAAGAAGAACCCGCGGATGAAGACACGCCAGGGCTAGCCTGGCGCGAGCCGCTGCGACCACAACGGCCGAACCACACGCGCCCGACCACCGCCTTGCGCTTGCGCTGACCGGGGCGAGAGGTCATCTCTAGATCTTCACCCCTGGATGCGAGGCACCCCATGCTCGCTATGCCCGAACCGAAGCCAGAGATCCTCGCCCGGCGGGAGGAGATCGTCGCTGCGCTCTCTGCCCGTGTTGGCCCCGCCAACATCATCTCCGAGACGCTGCGGCTCAAAGCCTACGAGACGGACGGGTTCACCGCCTATCGCCGCGTGCCGCTGGCCGTGGTTCTCCCCGAGACGACCGAACAGGTTGCCGCCGTGCTCAAGTACTGCCATGAGCAGGGCATCCGCGTGGTGCCGCGCGCGGCCGGCACCTCGCTCTCGGGCGGGGCCCTGCCGCTGGAGGACGCGGTGGTGATCGGCATCTCCCGCATGAACCGTATCCTCGAGATCGATCTCGCCGACCGCCTGGCTCGTGTCGAGGCAGGGGTGACCAATATCGCCATCACCCGGGCGGTGGAGGGGGAGGGGTTCTTCTACGCGCCCGACCCGTCAAGCCAGCTCGCCTGCATGATCGCGGGCAATGTCGCGATGAACTCAGGCGGTGCGCACTGTCTCAAATACGGGGTGACGGCAAACAATCTCCTCGGCGTCACCATGGTCACGGTCGAGGGCGAGGTGATCACGCTCGGCGGCGCCCATCTCGACGCGGCGGGCTACGACTGGCTCGGCCTGGTCACAGGCTCCGAGGGCCAGCTCGGGATCATCACCGAGGTGACGGTGCGGATCCTCCGCGCCGCGGAGGGCGCTCGGGCGATGCTGGTCGGCTTCGCCGCGACAGATGTCGCCGCCGCAGCGGTGGCCGACATAATCGCCTCCGGGATCATTCCGGTTGCCCTCGAGTTCATGGACCGGCCCTGCATCCATGCCTGCGAGGCTTTCGCCCATGCCGGCTATCCGCTCGAGGCCGAGGCGCTCCTGATCATCGAGGTTGAGGGGTCCAAGCCTGAGCAGGACGCGCTGCTTGCGCGGCTTGCCGCGATCGTCGAGCGGCACGCGCCGACGACGCTGAGGATCGCGCAGACGGCGGAGGAGAGCGCTGCGATCTGGAAGGGGAGAAAGGGCGCCTTCGGGGCGGTAGGCCGGATCAGCCCGGATTATCTTTGCATGGACGGAACGATCCCGCCTGGGCGGCTACCGGAGGCGATGCGCCGAATTGCCGCGCTGTCGGCGCAGTATGGGCTGCAGGTGGCGAATGTGTTCCACGCGGGCGACGGCAACCTCCATCCGCTGATCATGTTCGACGCCAACGACCCGGAGAGTTTCTCCCGCGCCGAGGCGCTCGGTGCCGAGATCCTGCGGCTCTGTGTCGAGCTCGGCGGCTGCCTCAGCGGCGAGCACGGTGTCGGCGTCGAGAAGCGCGACCTGATGACGACCCAGTTCCGCCCTGCCGACCTCGACCAGCAGAGGCGCATCAAGACCGCCTTCGACCCCGGCTGGATCCTCAATCCCCACAAGGTCTTCCCGCTGGTGGACGCCTGAACGCATGCCGCCTTCGGAGGCAGCGGGCGCGATCGAGGTGCCGGCCGACGAGCCTGCACTCGCTGCCCGGATCGCTGCCGCCGCCCGTTCCGGAGAGCCGCTCGCGGTCTGGGGCAACCGCACGAAGGAGAGGCTTGGGCGGCCGGTGCAGGCTGCCGCCGCCATCTCGACCCGCGCGCTCGTTGGCATCACGCTCTACAGCCCTGCCGAACTCGTGATCTCAGCCCGGGCGGGCACGCCGGTAGCCGAGATCGAGGCGGCGCTCGCGGCGAAGGGCCAGCACCTGGTCGCTGAGCCGCCTGACCTCTCCGCCCTATGCGGGCCGGAGCACGGAGCGGCTGACGGGCCGCCGACGATTGGCGGGGCGGTGGCGTGCAACCTCTCCGGGCCGCGCCGGATCGCGCTTGGTGCGATGCGCGACCAGGTGCTCGGCCTGCGCGCGGTCAATGGGGCAGGCGAGATCATCAGCTCGGGCGGCCGCGTTCTGAAGAACGTCACCGGCCTCGATCTCTGCAAGTTCCTCGCCGGCAGCCGCGGCACCCTCGCCGTTCTAACGGAGGTAACGCTGAAGGTTCTGCCCGCCCCGGAGGCGACGGCAACGCTCGTGCTCCGCGGCCTTGATGCCGCTGCGGGGGTCTCTGCCCTTGCGGCCGGCCTCGGCTCCCCCTTCGGCGTCACCGGCGCAGCCTTTTTGCCTGCCGAGGCGGCCGCAAGGGTGCCCTGCCTCGGCGCAGGCGGCTCAGCGACGATCCTCAGGGTCGAGGAGTTTGCTGAGTTCGTTCCCTACCGCACGGAGAGGCTCGCCGCGCTGGTCGGTGTGCACGGCGCCGCTTCGGTCATCGACGATGCCAACTCGCGCGTTCTCTGGCGCGCGGTGCGCGATGCCACCCCGCTTGGCGTCACGCCGGAGGAAGGGGTGTGGCGCCTTTCTGTCCGCCCTTCCCGGGGGCCTGGCGCGCTTGCGGCACTGGCTGCAGCCGGGCTGCGAGGCTTCCTCGACTGGGGCGGCGGGCTCCTCTGGGCGGCGGGGCCAGCGACCGAGTCGGCGCATCGTGCCGTGATGGCAGCCGCCTCGGCCTCTGGCGGGGTGTTCTGGATGGTGCGGGCGCCAGCGTCTCTGCGCGCCGCCCTGCCGGTCGTTCCCCCGGAGGCGCCGGCGCTCGCACGGTTGACCCGGCGGGTGAAGGCGGCGTTCGATCCGAAGGGGATTCTCGGCCCCGGGCGGCTCTATGCAGGGATATGATGGGTCGTGGCCTGACGGTCTTGCGGCGATGAGGGTGACCCTGTGACCATCCTTTTCTTCCTTCTGCTCCTGCCTGTGCTGGCGCTTGGGTTCACCGGCCTCACCCTCCTGTTCCTCGACGTTTTGCATCTCGGGCCGCGGTCGCGCGCCGAATGGGCCCGCGACGGGCTCGCCTTCGTCTTCGGCTTCCTCGCTCTCGCCGGGCTCGTGTATGACATCGCTTCGGGCGAGCTGTTCCGCACCGAGAGCTTCACGATGTTCCTCGGCATCTACGGCATGAACTTCGTCCTGCTCGGCATCGCCTTTGTGCTGCTCGCTCTGCCCCATTCCGGCCCGAGGCGCGAGGGCTGAGGGCGCAAGCCTATGCAGACCAGCTTCACGGAGGAGCAGCTGCGCGACGCCGACATGCGGGAGGCAAACCGCATCCTGCGCAGCTGCGTCCATTGCGGGTTCTGCACCGCCACCTGCCCGACCTTCCTTCTCCTCGGCGACGAGCTCGACAGCCCGCGCGGCCGGATCTACCTGATCAAGGACATGCTGGAGAACGGCCGCCCGGCGACGGCAGAGGTGGTCACGCACATCGACCGCTGCCTCTCCTGCCTCTCCTGCATGACCACCTGCCCTTCTGGCGTGCACTACATGCACCTGATCGACCATGCCCGTCGGCATGTCGAGGAGACCTTCGAGAGGCCGCTCTCCGAGCGGTTGATCCGTTCCGCCCTGGCACTGGTCTTGCCGCGCGTCTGGCTGTTCCGTCTCGTCCTGCTCGCGGCCTGGGCAGCGAGGCCGCTTGCCCGCCTCATCCCGGGCAAAGGTGCGCTTTCGCAAAGGCTGCGCGCGATGCTCGCGCTCGCTCCCGCCCGCGTTCCTCCACCCTCGGCGGTCGAGCGGCCGGGCGTGCACCGCGCGCAAGGAGAACGCCGCTTCCGCGTCGCCCTGCTCGCGGGCTGCGCCCAGCAGGTGCTCGCGCCAGAGATCAACGAGGCGACAATCCGCCTGCTCACCCGCTTCGGCGTCGAGGTGGTGGTGCCGCGTGCGGCCGGCTGCTGCGGCGCTCTCGTCCACCACATGGGCAGGCATGATCCCGCGATCGCCGCGGTGAAGCGCAACGTCGCCGCCTGGTGGGCAGAGCTCGAGGGCGAGGGGCTCGATGCGATCGTCATCAACGCTTCGGGCTGCGGCACCACCGTGAAGGACTACGGCTTCATGCTGCGCGAGGAGCCGGAGTGGGCGGAGAAAGCCGCGAAAATCTCAGCGCTCGCGAAGGACATCACCGAGATGCTCGAGATGGCCGGCTACGCGCCGACCCGGCCGGCCCCGCCGCTGCGCGTAACCTACCACTCGGCCTGCTCGATGCAGCACGGCCAGAAGCTCGTGACGCTGCCGAAGGCGCTTCTGCGGCGCGCCGGCTTCGCTGTGGCGGACGTGCCTGAGGGCCACATCTGCTGCGGCTCCGCCGGCACCTACAACCTGCTTCAGCCCGAGATCGCCGGGCGACTGCGCGCGCGCAAGCTCGCCAACATTGCGCTCACCCGCCCCGACGTGGTGGCGACCGGCAATATCGGCTGCATCACCCAGCTCTCCGGGGGGCCTGCGCCGGTCATCCACACCGTGCTTCTGCTCGACTGGATGGCTGGCGGGCCCGTGCCAGAGGCGCTTGCCGCTCACCCTCTCGTGGCCGAGAGCGCGCTTGCGGAACACCCTGCCCCGGGCTGATCCTCCAGCCATGGCGATCCTACGCCGCGCCCTGATCCTCGCTCTGCCGGCAGCGACGGTGCTCGCCCAAGGCGCGCCGCAGCGCCCACGGCTTACGCTCGACCAGATGTTCGAGGCGCTGAAGCTTGCCCCTGACGATGCCTCCGCCCGCGCGGTCGAGGCGCAGATCTGGCAGGTCTGGATGCAGGGCGGCTCGCCTGCGGTGCAACTGCTTCTGCGGCGTGGGATCCGCCATCTCGAGACACGCTCTCTCGATGACGCGATCGAGGACTTCGACGCCGTCATCGCGCTCGCGCCCGAGCTGCCGGAGGGCTGGAACAAGCGCGCGACCGCCTATTTCCTGCTTGGCGACTACGACAGCGCCATCAGGGACATCCAGGAGACGCTCGCGCGCGAGCCGCGGCATTTCGGGGCGCTCGCCGGCCTCTCGCACATCCTCGAGGCGCGCAACGACATGGTCGGCGCGCTCCGTGCTTATGAGCGCGCGCTCGCGATCCACCCTCGCCTGCCGGGCCACGAGCAGCGGCTGAAGGAGCTTCGCCGCAAGGCGCTCGGCGAGGAGAGCTGAGCCGACGAGCCAACGCGCGGTCTCCTTGACTCGATAACAAAACGATATTCCTACAAAACAGATGCGCTGTCTGCTTGAGCACTTTCGTGCCCTGCGAACGCACCCGGCGAGCCCTGGCGGCGACTGCCGGCGCTCAGTCGGCCTGTGGACGCCCGACACCGGGATCGCAGCCGGAGCCTAGCCGGATGCGGCGTGCCCGGCCGATCGCTTCGGGGGGTTCCACTCTCCGCGTCCGCGCCACGCAAGCGTCATCACGCCGTCACGCGGCTGCAACCGCGCTTCGGTATTCCTCGCCCCGCCACAACCACCCAGAGGAGCCGACAGATGACGCGCACCCGCGTATCCACGCCTTGCCTCGCCGCGGCGCTGGCCGCGGCGACCATGCTCGCCTCGCCCGCCAAGGCTGACCAGCGCTTCCCCGCCACCCTCGCGGGCCACGCCTTCATCCCTGCGTTCAGCCTGCTCGTTCCGCCCGCCGATGCTCCCGCCGATGCCTGGGTGAGCGGCAAGTTCGCCGGGCCGGGCAATCTCAGGGTCGACAGGCCGATGAGCGTGATGGGCACCACCGGCGCGCTGCACGGCAATCGCGCAACCGGCATTTCCTTTCCCTTCATCGGCCAGCCGCTGCAGGGCTTCTCCGGCTTCTCGCGCGCCCGCGCAGCCGATGGCTCGTTCTGGGCGATAATCGACAACGGCTTCGGCAACAAGCGCAACAGCACTGACGCGCTGCTCTACTTCGCGCGCGTGATGCCGGATTGGCGCAGCGGCACGGTGGAGGTGCGCCAGACCGTGTTCCTGCGCGACCCCGACCGCGTGATTCCCTTCCGTATCGTCAATGAAGGCACGCGCGAGCGCTACCTCACGGGGGGCGACTTCGACCCAGAGTCGATCCAGGTGATCGGCGACACGGTCTGGATCGGGGAGGAGTTCGGCCCCTACCTGATTCGCGCGACGCTTGATGGCCGCGTCACGGGCCTGTTCGAGACGATCCTCGATGGTCAGGTGCTGCGCAGCCCCGATCACCCCGGCCTCGTGCAGCCGGCTGCCGCAGGGCGCGACTGGCGCGTGCCGCGCTCCGGCGGCTTCGAAGGGCTCGCAGCGACACCCGACGGCTCCCGCCTCTGGGCGATGCTCGAGAAGCCGATCCTGACGGCGGAGGGCCAGCCCGAGGGCCGGTTCCTGCGTGTCCTCGAGTTCGACACCGCGGCCGCGCGCTGGACTGGACGCAGCGTGAAGTACGCGCTTGAGCAGGGTGCGACGGCGATTGGGGATTTCAACATGATCGACGCCACCCGCGCCCTCGTGATCGAGCGCGACGACGGCGAGGGCGACCCCTCGCTCGCCTGCGCAGCGCCGAACCAGCCGCGCCCCGATTGCTTCCCCAACCCGGCGCGTTTCAAGCGCGTCTACGTCGTCGATCTCGCGCAGGTGGACGCCAACGGCTTCGCGAAGAAGCTCGGCCATATCGACCTGATGGACATCGCCGACAGCGAGGGTCTTGCCCGGATCGAGACGGCAGCGAACCCGCCGCTGCGTGGCCGCTTCACCATGCCGTTCTTCACCATCGAGGGCGTGGTGGCCGTGGATGAGGCGCACATCCTCGTCAACATGGACAACAACCTGCCGTTCTCTTCCGGCCGCAGGCTCGACCGCGCTGCCGACAACGAGTTCGTTCTGATCCGCGCTCGGGAACTGCTCGCCGCGCGCTGACGCTTCGACTGCGAAACCCCGGAGGCGCGGCCTCCGCGTCTCCGGGGCCGGTCGCTCGGGCGGCAGCCGGGGCGGCAATTCGCGGCGCCTCGAGCGCAACGGCTCCACGCCATCGGAGCGGGCGGGACACTGCCCCGCGCATCGCGCACTTCCCCGCCTCCGTCGGGGACGCGATCCTCACGCGCGGTGAACATCCTCCTCTTCTCCCTCACCGCCGTGCTCTGGGCGCTCGGCTGGGCGGCGATCAAGCTGCAGGTGGAGATCGCCCCAGCCGGCCCGGCTGTCGCGTGGCGGCTCCTGATCGCCGGCGCTGTGCTCCAGGCTTGGCTGCGCGGCACTGGCCGCCACCGCGGCTTCCCGCAGCGTGACCTGCCCTTCGTCGCCGCCCAGGGGCTCGGCCTGTTCGCGCTGAACAACCTGCTCTTCTATGAGGCGACTGCGTTCATCGCCTCAGGCCTCGTCGCCGTCATCGTCACGATTGTAATCCCACTCAACGCGCTTGGGCTGCGCGCGGCGTTCGGCACGCCGGTGAGCCGCGCGGTGGTCGCGGGAGCGGCGGTCGCTGCTGCCGGGCTCGCGCTCGTGTTCGCGCCGGAGTGGAACACGCTTGCGGCCGGCGGCGCGTGGCCAGGCGTGGCGCTTGCCGTGGCCGGGTCCTGTGTCGTTGCCGGCGCCAATATGGCCGCTGTGCGCAACGCGCGGGCGCGGCTGCCGACGCTTGCGGTGATCGCCGACGGGCTCGTCATCGGCGGCGTGTTCGCAGCCGCCGTCTCGCTTGTCCGCGGCCAAGCGCTCGCCATCCCGGCGAGCTTGCCGTGGCTTGCCGCCCTCGCGTTCCAGGCGCTCGCGGTGTCGATCCTCTCCTTCTTCTGCTACTTCACCTTGCAGGCGCGGATTGGCGCAGACCGCGCCGCCTATGTCCTCGTCGTTGTCCCCGTCCTTTCGCTGGTCCTTTCCTCGCTGATCGAGGACTACCGCTGGTCGCTCTTCGCCGTGCTCGGCGCTGTGCTCGTCGCTGCTGGCAACGCCATCGCACTGCTGCCGCGGCGTCGCTGAGCCGCGTTGACAGGGGGGAAGCCGGCCTCGCAAACTGCTCGTTCGCATACGAACGATCTCGGGAGCGCGCGTGCTTGAGTGGGGGGCGGTGCGGCGGCTGATCGCTGCGGCGCTGGCCGAGGATGTCGGGGCGATCGACCTGACCAGCGAGATCGTCATTCCCGAGGAGGCGCGGGCCCGCTTCGTTTTGCGCACACGCGAGCCGATCGTCGTCTGCGGCCTCGCTGTCGCGGAGGCGGTCTTCCGCGCCCGTGCCCCCGCCTGCGGCTTCGAGGCGGCAGTGAGGGAGGGCGCTGTGGCGGCTTCGGGGACGATCCTCGCCACCGTCACCGGCCCCGCGCGCGGCCTTCTGACGGCGGAGCGTACGGCGCTCAACCTGCTTGCGCACATGTCGGCGATCGCGACCCTCACCCGCCGCTATGTCGACCGGATCGCCGGCACGAAGGCAGTGCTCGTCGACACGCGCAAGACCACGCCTGGGCTGCGCGCGATCGAGAAGCATGCGACAACCGTCGGCGGGGCGCGCAACCACCGGCTCGACCTCGCCGGCGGGATCATGATCAAGGACAACCACATCTCGGTCTGCGGCTCGATCGCTGTCGCGGTGGCGCGGGCCCGCGCCGCAGCGCCGCTGCTGACCAAGATCGAGGTTGAGTGCGACCGGCTCGACCAGGTGGCCGAGGCGGTCGAAGCGGGGGCCGACGTCATCCTGCTCGACAACATGCCGCTGCCGATGCTCGCCGAGGCCGTTGCGCTGGTCGCTGGCAGGGTGCCGCTCGAAGCCTCGGGCGGGGTCACCCTCGACACGATCCGGCCGATCGCGGAGACGGGGGTGGACTTCATCAGCGTCGGCCGCATCACCCAGGGTGCACCGCCCGTCGATATCGGCCTGGATGCGACCATCGAGGCGGGGCGCTGAGGCGATGGGGGCGGTCTGCCTGTTTGCATCGGCGAACGACACGCTTCCGCAATCCTTGCGCGACGCGGCAGAGGCCACGGGGGCGGGCATCGCCCGGCTCGGGCACACCCTCGTCTACGGCGGTTCCTCGCGTGGGCTGATGGGAGCGGCGGCGCGCGGGGCGGTGGCGGCCGGCGGCCGAGTCGTCGGCGTGATGCCGCGCCATCTGGTCGGGCGCGAGCGGATCGCTGCCGACATCGCCGAGCTCCACCTCGTCGAGACTCTGGCCGAGCGCAAGCAGCGCATGGCAGATCTCTCCGATCTGTTCCTCGTCCTGCCGGGCGGCGTCGGCACGCTGGATGAGGCGCTCGAGATGATCACCTGGTACGATGTCGGCCTCAGCCGCAAGCCGACGCTGTTCGTCGACATCGACGGGTTCTGGCGCGACTTCGTTACGATGATGGAGGGGTTTGGCGCGCGCGGCGTGCTCAGGCCGGGTGTCGACGGCGCCTGGGGCGTGCTGCCCGACGTTCCGGCCGCGCTCGATGCGGTGGCCGCAAGGCTGGCGCCGCGCACGGCGTTGGCCCGATGCGAGGGGGAGGGATCATGACGGAAATGCACCGACGGCTTCTACTCGGCGCCGCCGCAGCAGCGCCTGCGGTTCTCGCGACGCGCGGCCTCCCAGCGCAGGAGGCGTTGCGGATCACGCTTGCCGGAGGCTCCGTCGGCGGGGCGTGGAGCGCGATCGGCAACGCGATCGGCGAGAGCATTCGCCGCGCTGTCCCCGGGTCTGCCTTCAGCTACGAGCCGGGGCGCGATGCGGCGAACGTTCTCCTCGTCGCAGAGGCGCGGGTGCAGCTCGGCATTGCGCATGCGCAGATCGCGCTGCGCGCCATCAAGGGGGAGCCGCCCTTCGAGCGGGCGATGCCGAATTTGCGCGCTGTCAGCCTGATCGACAGCGAAGCGGCCTGGCAGGCTCTGGTGCGCGAGGGCGGGCCGGTCGCCTCGCTCGAGGAGATCGCGCGGAGGCGCGTCCCGGTGCGCGTCACCGCGAACCTGCGCGGCACGCTGATGGCGCTCGCGACGGAGGAGGCCTTCGCCGCCGCAGGCGCCCCCTTCGCGCAGATCGAGCGCTGGGGCGGCAGGACGCACCATGTCGCCTGGAACGATGCGCTCGAGATGCTGAAGAACGGCCGGGCAGACATCATCACGAACGTGGTCGACTTCCCCTCTCGGCAGGTAATCAACGCCACGCGCGACCTGCCCGTCCGGTTCCTCAGGATGGGCCCGGAGATCATTGCGAGGGTTAACGCAAGGCTCGGCTCGACGCCGATCACCATTCCCGCCGGCAGCTACCCGTTCCAGCCGGACCCGATCGAGACCTTCCGCGCGCATGTGATCCTGCTCACCTCCTCCGAGGTTTCCGCCACAACGATCGAGACGATCGTCAAGGCCATGATCGCCAACTTCGACGCGATCAAGCGCAGCCACGCGACCATGGCGCGGCTCGAGCCGAGGGCGCTTCCCGACACGGGCGGCGTGGCGCTGCACCCGGGCGCTGCGGCTGCCTATCGTGCAGCGGGGCTGATCTCCTGAGCCTCGTCGCCCGGTTCGGCCCCGGGCGGCGTAGGGACCTGCCGCCCGCGGAGGCGGCGATCGCTGCGTGCCTCGGCATCGGCCTCTCCGGCTGGATGCTCGCCCTCGCCCTCGGCCTCGAGAGCGACCGCAACGCCACGTTGTTCGCCTTCCTCGGCGCGGTGCTCGCGCTCGGCTTCCTCACGGTCACCGGCAATGCGCAGAGGCCGACGGGGCGGTCCTGGATCGCCAATGCGCTCGCGGCTCTGTCGCTCGCTGCCTCTGGCTACTTCGTCTGGATGTCACCGCGACACGCGTTGCGCTGGCCGATGGTGAGCCCGCTGACGGATGCCGACCTCGCCGCGGCAGTCCTGCTCTGCCTGCTGGTGCTCGAGGCGACGCGGCGGACGATCGGGCTCACACTCTGCCTGCTCGTCGCCGTCTTCCTGGCCTATGCCGTCTGGGGCCATCACGTTCCCGGATCGTTCTCGCACCGGCCGCTTACCCTCACGGAGATCCTCGACCATCTCGTGTTCACGACGAACGGGCTGATCGGGCCGGCGCTCTCGGTCGCCGCGTTCCTCGTGTTCGTGTTCGTCCTGTTCGGCGCGGTGCTCGACCGGCTCGGGGGAGGCGAGTTCTTCCACGATCTTGCCGGCGCGCTGGTCGGCCGCCAAGCGGGTGGCCCGGCGAAGGTGGCGGTCGTCTCCTCGGCGATGTACGGGACGATCAGCGGCTCGCCGACGGCGGATGTCGTGACCACCGGCAGCCTGACCATTCCGATGATGAAGCGGCTTGGCTACCCGCCCGCCTATGCGGGCGGGGTCGAGGCTGCGGCCTCGGCAGGCGGGGCGATCCTGCCTCCCGTGATGGGCTCGGCGGCGTTCCTGATGAGCGACTTCACCGGCATAGCCTATGCCGAGATCGCCGTCTCCGCGCTGACCACTGCGGTGCTCTACTACGTCGCGATGTTCTACCAGGTGCATGCGCGCGCGGCGCTCGACCGGCTTGGCGGCTTCGCGGGGGCGGGGCCGCGCGCGGCCGAGGTGATGCGCCGCGGCGGCTGGTTCCTCGTCCCGATCGCGGCACTGGTCTGGCTCGTGCTGTCGGCGGACCGGCCGGTCTATGGCGGCGCCCTCGCGGTGGTGCTCGCTGCCGCGCTCGCCCCGCTGATGCTCGGCGACCCGCTGCGTGTCGCGCGGCTTCTGCTCGCGGCTGCCGAGGATGCGGCGCGCCGGGCAGCGCCGGTCGGCATTGCCTGCGGGGTGGCAGGGCTCGTCGTCGGCACGCTCACCATCACCGACCTGTCGGGCAAGTTCTCCTCGCTTTTGTTCAGTTTCGCGCCCGACCGGATCCTGTTCGTGATGGCGATCACCGCCGCCGTCACTCTGCTGCTCGGCATGGGCATGCCAACGCCCGCGGTTTATGTGCTCGCCGCCGTCCTCGCCGCACCAGCGATGGTCAAGCTCGGCGTGCCGGTGCTCGCGGCCCATCTTTTCGTCGTCTACTACGCGTCGATGAGCGCGATCACGCCGCCCGTGGCGGTTGCCGCCTTCGCCGCCGCCTCCATCGCCGAGGCCGATCCGATCCGGATCGGGCTGATCGCCTGCCGCCTCGCCGTCGTCGCCTTCGTCCTGCCCTTCTGCTTCGTGTTCCGCCCCGCACTCCTGCTCGCGGGCGATCCGCTCGCCTCCCTCTGGGCGGTCCTCGTCACCCTCTGCGGCGTGGTCGCTCTCGCGGCCGGGTTCGAGGGCTGGCTTGGGCAGGGGATCTCGGCTGGGCAGAGGGCGATGCTGCTCGCAGCCGGCCTCACCCTGGTGGCGCCGGACTGGCGGGCGGATGCGGCTGGGCTCGTCCTGCTTGCTCTGGCGGTCGCCTGGATCAGGCTCGGCGCGGCAGCCAGGGCGCGATGACGCCTAGGGCATCACCGCAACGCGCAGGGCGTTGGTGGTGCCGGATGCGCCGAAAGGGACTCCCGCGATCACGACGATCTCGTCGCCCTGGCGTATGAAGCCCTCCTGGGCGGCGATCCGCAGGCTCTTCGAGACCGTCTCGGTCATGGAATGGACATCCGCCGTCACGACCGGGTGGACGCCCCAGACGACGGCGAGACGCCGCGCCGTCACCGCGCTCGGCGTCAGGCCGAGGATTGGCGCGTCCGGCCGCTCGCGGGCCATCCTGAGCGCGGTCGCCCCGCTCATGGTGAAGGTCACGATCGCCTCGGCCTCGATCGTCGCGGCCACCTGGCGCGCGGCGGCGGTGATCGCGTCCGGCGTCGAGCGCTCTGGCGCGGGGCGAGTCGCGTCGGTGATCTCGCGCCAGGTCGGATCGGCTTCGACGCGGGCGACGATCCGGTCCATCATCAGCACCGCCTCGCGCGGGAAGGCTCCCGCAGCGCTCTCGGCTGAGAGCATCACCGCATCCGCCCCGTCGAACACGGCAGTGGCGACGTCCGAAGCCTCAGCGCGAGTCGGGGTCGGGGCGGAGATCATGCTCTCGAGCATCTGGGTTGCGACCACCACCGGCTTTCCGGCGCGGCGGCAGGCGCGCACGATACGCTTCTGCGCAAGCGGCACCGATTCGGGCGGCAGCTCGACGCCGAGGTCGCCGCGGGCGACCATCACGCAGTCCGAGAGCGAGACGATCTCGTCGAGCGCCTCGAGCGCCGAGGGCTTCTCGAGCTTCGACATGATCCAGGCGCGGCCGTCGATAACTCGCCGCGCCTCGACCACGTCCTCCGGCTTCTGCACGAAGGACAGCCCGACATACTCGATCCCGTGCTCAAGCGCGAAGGCGAGGTCGCGCCGGTCCTTCTCCGTCAAGGCCGGGATCGGCAACGTCACGTCCGGGACGTTCACCCCCTTGCGGTCCGACACCGGGCCGCCGACCACCACTTCCGTCTCGAGATGGTCCGGGCGGGCGCGGGTGACGCGCAGCCGCACCTTGCCGTCGTCGATCAGCAGCGTCGAGCCGATCCGCGCGGCGGCGATGATCTCCGGGTGTGGCAGGCAGACGCGCGTGCGGTCTCCCGGCACGGGCGAGAGGTCGAGGCGGAAGGTCTGCCCGGTCTGCAGCTGGACGCGACCGCCGCCGAAGGTGCCGAGGCGCAGCTTCGGCCCCTGCACGTCGGCGAGCACGCCGATCGGACGACCGGCACGCTTCTCGAGCGCGCGTATGGCGGTGAGCCTTGCGAGATGGTCCTCGTGCGTGCCGTGGCTGAAGTTCAGCCGGAACACGTCGGCGCCGGCGAAAAACAGCGCCTCGATCACCTCTGGCGTCGAGGAGGCGGGCCCGAGGGTCGCGACGATCTTGGTGCGGCGGTGCCGCCGCAGCGCGGGTTTCTGGCGCATTGGTCTCGCTGGCTAGCGGGGGGCGATCAGCACGGCGCGGATGTCGTTGACGTTGGTCAGGGTCGGGCCGGTCACGACGAGGTCGCCGAGTGCGGCGAACAGGCTGTAGCTGTCGAAGCGCGCCGCGAGCGCGGCCGCATCGAGCCCGGCCGAGCGGGCGCGGGCGAGCGTGTCGGGCGCGACGATCGCGCCTGCGGCGTCCTCCGTGCCGTCTATGCCGTCGCTGTCGCCGGCGAGCGCCCAGACGCCGGGCGCGCCCTTCAGCGCGAGCGCGAGCCCGGCAAGGAAGGCCGTGTTGCGCCCGCCGCGGCCGGCAGCCGCCGTGCCGATCGTCACCGTCGTCTCGCCTCCAGAGAGGAGCACGCAGGGCGGGGCTGCAGGGGTGCCGTGGCGCAGACAGGCCTGCGCGATGCCGGCCATCACCGTGCCCAGAACCGCGCTCTCGCCTTCGAGCGCGTCGCCGAGGATGAGCGGAGTGAGGCCGTGCGCGCGCGCGGCCGCGGCGGCGGCTTCGAGCGCCATCATCGGCGTCGCGATCAGGGTGAAGCGCGCCCGGGCGAGCCGCGGGTCGCCCGGCTTCGGCGTCTCGTCCGCGCCGCGGGCGAGGTGGGAAGCGACCGCCTCCGGCACGGCGATGCCGTATTTCGCGACGATGGCGCGGGCGTCGGCGAAGGTGGTCGGGTCCGGCACGGTCGGGCCTGAGGCGATCACCGCCGGGTCGTCGCCCGGAACGTCGGAGATGGCGAGCGTGACGACGCGCGCGGGGTAGGCGGCGGCGGCGAGCCGCCCGCCCTTGATGGCGGAGAGGTGCTTGCGCACCGCGTTCATCTCGTCGATCGTCGCGCCCGAGGCGAGGAGCGCGCGGTTCACCGCCTGCTTGTGCTCGGCGGTGAGCCCTGGCGCGGGAAGAGACATCAGCGCTGACCCGCCGCCGGAGATCAGCGCGAGCACGAGGTCGTCCTCCCCGAGGCGCGAGACCGCGTCGAGGATCGCCCTCGCCGCAGCCTCGCTGCGCTCGTCCGGAACCGGGTGGCGGGCCTGCAGCACCGCGATGCGCCGAGTCGGCACCGCATGGCCGTCACGGGTGACGACGACGCCCTCGAGCGGGCCGCCCCAGGCCTCCTCCGTCACCGCCGCCATAAGCGCTGCCGACTTGCCTGCCCCGACGACGACTGTGCGGCCGCGCGGCCGCTCGATCCCGGCAAGAGCCGGGGGCAGGACCACGCGCGGATCGGCCGCAGCCACGGCTGAGTCGAACATCGCCCGCAGCGCCGCACGCGCTGCACCGTCGCTCCACGCCACAAGCCGACCCTCTCGCGATCGCCCCCAAAACGCCGCGGAGTATGGCGAAGAGCATCGGCAACCGCCATCTGCAGGGCAATGACCTCTAGAGGAGCAAGGCCATGGCCCCACCAGAGTTCGACGAGGCGACCCGGACGGCGCTCGAGGCAGCCGCTTTCCGCAGGCTCGTGCAGCACCTCCGCGAGCGCACGGACGTGCAGAACATCGACCTGATGAACCTCGCCGGCTTCTGCCGCAACTGCCTGGCGAAATGGTATCGCGCCGCGGCAGAAGAGAGAGGCCTCGGCCTGAGCTATGACGAGGCGCGCGAGATTATCTACGGCATGCCCTATCGGGACTGGCAGGCGCTGTACCAGAAGGAGGCGTCGCCCGAAAAACTCGCCGCCTTCGCTGCCAACGCGCCAAAGGACCATTGAGCCATCGAGAGAGCATGGTTGAAGGGGCGGGCAGGCGGGGCTATCCCTCCCGCCCCCGCATGGAGACGCGCCAATGGCCAAGGCAGCCGCTGCGAAGACCGCCGACAACGAGACCTATGGCATCGCGGCCGACCGGCTGCGCAGCCTCGTCGAACGGATCGAACGGCTCGAGGAGGAGCGCAAGGCGCTCGCCGGAGACATCCGGGATATCTACGCCGAGGCGAAGGCGGCCGGGTTCGACGTGAAGGTGCTGCGGCAGGTCATCCGCCTCCGCCGCCAGGACCAGGCAGAGGTGCAGGAGCAGGAGAGCCTGCTCGACCTCTACAAGCGCGCGCTCGGGATGGCCTGAGCGCTTGTCAGGACCGAGCGAGCCGTTTCGGGCCGGTCACCGCCCGGTCGCGCGTCGGCGCGGTCGCCGAAGCGGTGGCGCTGCGGCGATCCGGCGAACCTCGACTGGCAGAACGCGCGTGAAAGTCTGCCCGGCGGGTGGCTCGCCCGGGGGCAGCGGCCCCGTGGACCCCGGCTGCTTCAGGGCAAGGCCGGCCGCCGGCCCGGTCAGACGCGGAAGGGTCGCCAGCGCGGGTGGCAGTCGAGGAGGTTGATCGCGTCGTCGAAAGCACGGCTCGCATGCACGAATCGCGCGGCTGCCCTGATCGGCGAGACGGCGATCACCGTCGCTGACCTCGCTCCGCGACGCCTCGACTCCATTGGACACGGCGCGAAAGCACACGCGTTTGGGTTCCGCCGGACCGTCGCGATGCGGGCGGGTTCAGGCGGGAGCGCGCTGACCATGCGCGTCGCGGCCGGGCCGGCAGCGCGGAGTGCCAAGACGGTCGCGGCGGGGCGGATCACGCCGGTGCCTGGCGGGGCGGCCGGCACTGCGGCTTAGGCATACATCTCGTCGATCAGCGCCCGGTATTCCGCCAGCACACGCTGGCGCCGCACCTTCAGGGTGCTCGTCAGCAGCCCGTTCTCGATCGTGAAGCCAGGCACGGTGCGCCAATGGCGCACCCGCTCCGTCACGGTCAGCACGCGGTTGGCGTCCTCCACAGCGCAGGCGAGCTCGTGCTCGTCCGCCCCTTCCGCCGGCACGAGCAGGGCGACGAGGTGCGCCCGCCCGTCGCCTGCCACCACGGCCTGAGCGATTGCCGGCTGCTGCACGAGCACCCCCTCAACCCGCGCCGGGCTGATCATGTCACCGCCCGTCGTCTTGATGATCTCGCGCTTGCGGTCGGTGATCCTGAGATACCCGTCCTCATCCAATGTGCCGATATCGCCTGTGTGCAGCCAGCCGTCGCGGATCGCCTCCGCCGTCGCCTCCGGGTTGTTCCAGTAGCCCTGCATCACGAGATCCCCGCGCACCAGGATCTCGCCGTCCTCGGCGATCCGCAGCTCGACATTCGGCAAAGGCAGCCCGACCGTGTCGATCCGGATACGCCCCGGGGGGTTGGCCGAGATCACCGGCCCCGCCTCGGTCTGCCCGTAGCCCTGCATGACGGGGATGCCGAGGGCGAGGAAGAACCCGCCCACGTCCGGGTCGAGGCGGGCGCCGCCGCTCATGATCCCCTTGAGCCGGCCGCCGAAGCGCGCGCGCACCTTGCGCCGCACCAGCCAGTCGAGGGCAAGGTCTGCGAACCAGCCTGTCGGGCCGAGGCGTTCGCCGCGCGCGCGCTTCGCGCCAAGCGCCAGCGCGGCGACGAAGAGGTCGCGCTTCCATTTCGGCTCGCGCTTGAGCTGCGCAAGAATCCGGGAGCGGATCACCTCGAACAGACGCGGCACGGCGGTCATCACGGTCGGCCGCACCTCTGCCATCTCCTGCGCGACCCGGTCGGCCCCAGAGGCGTAGTGGATCTGGGTGCCGATCGAGAGCAGGAAGAACTGCCCGCAGGTGTGCTCGTAGCTGTGCGACAGCGGCAGGAAGGAGAGGTAGACCTCATTCTCGAGGCGCAGCGGCTTGAGCAGCTCCCAGGCGCCTCTGCAGTTGGAGAGCAGGGCCCGGTGGGGAAGCATCACACCCTTCGGCGCCCCACCAGTGCCGGAGGTGTAGATCAGGCACGCCGTCTGCTCAGGCGGGATGGCGAGCACCTCCTCGCGCAGTCCTGGCGGGGGCTCTGCCGAGATCGCTTCCTGCCAGGCGAGGAGACGCGCCTGCCCAACCGGCGGCGTCTCTTCCATCGCCACGACGAGGTCGAGCCCTGCCGCCTTGCCGGAGGACGCAGTCTCCTGGGCGGCCCTTGCCGCCGCTTCGCTGAGCTTTGCCGCGAGCGCCCGGGTTGAGACGATCGCTGCCCGCGCGCCGCTGTCGGTAAGCAGGTGCGCGAGGTCGGCCGGCGTGTAGGTCGTGTAGGCCGGCACGGAGATCGCCCGAAGCGACATGATCGCGAGATCGGCGATCGGCCATTCCGGCCGGTTCTCCGCGAGCAGAAGCACGCGGTCGCCTGGCGCGACGCCGCCCGCGCGCAGCGAGGCGGCGAGGCCGGCGGCGGTGCGGGCGAGTTCCGCCCAGCTGGTCGGCACCCAGCGGTCGCCCTGCTTCGCCCAGAGCGCCGGCCGGTCCCCCCAGGCGGCGGCGCGATCGAACATCATCGCCGCGAGGTTCGGCCAGGCCGGGTAGTCGCCGCGAGCCCCCGCCTCTGCCGCGCGCCGGACGTCACCCGTGCCGGCGCCGTCGCTCACCGGGGCCTCTCAGTCGGCCTCGGCAGCGCGCCATGGTTGCCCAGGGCCGCGGCAGTGCCATATCCGTGGTGCACGGAGTGAAAGTTAGGGAATGGTCGTGCCGCACGCCAGAAGCGCTTTCGTTGGTCAACGCGCTCCCGAGGCCCCGGCCGGAGCCGGGCAGGATTCGCTTCCCGCCTGGGACCTGTCCGATCTCTACCCTGGCCCGGACAGCCCTGCCATCGCGGCTGATCTCGACCGGGCGGAACAGGCGGCAAAGGCCTTCGCGCAACGGCTGAAGGGGCGCCTTGCGGCCCTCTCTGGGGCGGAACTCGCTGCCGCCATCGAAGAGTACCAGGGGATCGAGGAGATCCTCGGCAAGGTGATGTCCTACGCCCAGCTCCTGTTCGCGGAGGATGCGACCTCGGCGGAGATCGGCAGATTCTACCAGGGCTGCAACGAACGTGTCACCGCCATCTCGTCCCACCTGATCTTCTTCACCCTTGAGCTCAACCGCATCGACGACGCCGCGCTCGAGTCGCGGCTTGATACGCCTGCGCTTGCGCGTTTCCGGCCCTGGCTGCGCGACCTCCGTGTGTTCCGGCCCCACCAGCTCGCCGACGAGCTCGAGCGGCTGCTGCACGAGAAGGAGGTCACTGGCCGCACGGCCTGGAGCCGGCTGTTCGACGAGACTCTGGCTGGCCTACGCATTCCCGTCGAAGGCGAGGAGCTGACGCTGAGCGCCGCGCTCAATCGCCTCTCCGATCATGACCGCACGCGCCGCGAGCAGGCTGGTCGCGCGATCGGCGCCACACTCGCCCAGAACGCGCGCCTGTTCGCTCTGATCACCAACACGCTCGCCAAGGACAAGGAGATCATCGACACTTGGCGCAACTATCCGCGCCCGGAGAGCTACCGCAACCGCGCCAACATGGTGGAGGACGAAGTGGTCGAGGCGCTGGTTGCGGCCGTCACCGCCGCTTTCCCACGCCTCTCGCACCGCTACTACGCGTTGAAGGCGCGCTGGCTCGGGCTCGAGCGCCTCGCGTTTTGGGATCGCAACGCGCCGCTGCCCGAGGACGACGACAGGCTCATCCCCTGGCCTGACGCGGTCGCGCGCGTCCGGTCGGCCTACCGAGCCTTCAGCCCTGCTCTTGCCGAGATCGGGGACAGGTTCTTCGAAAGGCCCTGGATCGACGCCCGCCTGAAGCCCGGCAAAGCCGCTGGCGCGTTCGCGCATCCGACCGTTCCGTCGGCGCATCCCTATCTGTTGCTCAACTATCACGGGCGCGCGCGAGACGTCATGACTCTCGCGCACGAGCTCGGCCACGGCGTGCACCAGGTGCTGGCGGCGCGGAACGGCTACCTGATGTCCGGCACGCCCCTGACGCTCGCAGAGACGGCCTCCGTGTTCGGCGAGATGCTGACCTTCCGCGCCATGCTCGATGGCGAGACGGACGCCCGGCGTCGGCGCGTGCTGCTCGCCGGCAAGGTTGAGGACATGCTGAACACGGTGGTGCGGCAGATCGCCTTCTACCGCTTCGAGCAGCGTCTGCACGCGGAGCGGCGGAAGGGCGAGCTCACCCCCGATGCGCTCTGCGCGATCTGGCTCGAGACCCAGTCCGAGAGCCTGGGCCCCGCCTTCGTCTTCGACGACGAGTACAGGATGTACTGGGCCTACATTCCACATTTCATCCATACCCCGTTCTACGTCTATGCCTACGCCTTCGGGGATTGTCTCGTGAACGCCCTCTACGGCGTGTTCCGGGACGGTCACCCCCGCTTCCACGAGAAGTATCTCGACCTTTTGCGCGCTGGCGGCACGAAACGGCACCGCGAGCTGCTTGCGCCCTTCGGCCTCGACGCCTCCGATCCTTCCTTCTGGAACCGCGGGCTCGATGTGATCGCGGGCTTCATCGACGAGCTCGAGGCTGCGATGCCAGCCTCGGCTCGGGCCTGAGGCGGCGGGCGCGCCGTCATGGCGACCGAGCAGGCGTCCATCTTCGGTCAGCTGCGCCGGGTGGTGCGCACCTCAGGCGCCGTGGGCGGGATCGCCGCGCGCGTTGCCGGCGAGCGCCTGTTCGGCGTCAAAACAGACCGTGCCGGCCATGCTGAGGACCTCAAGGCCGTGCTCGGCGGTCTCAAGGGTCCGCTGATGAAAGTCGCCCAGTTCCTCTCGACCATCCCGGACGCGCTGCCTGCCGAATACGCAGCCGAGCTCTCCCAGCTCCAGGCGAACGCGCCGGCCATGGGCTGGCCCTTCGTCAACCGACGCATGCAGGCAGAGCTCGGGCCCGACTGGCAGGCGAAGTTCGCCTCCTTCGCGCGGGAGGCGGCTGCTGCTGCCTCGCTCGGCCAGGTGCACCGTGCGACCTTGCCGGATGGCCGCTCTGTCGCCTGCAAACTTCAGTATCCCGACATGGCCTCGGTGGTCGAGGCGGACCTGCGCCAGCTCAAGCTCGCGATGGCCGTCTACAGGCGGATGGACAATGCCATCCAGCAGGAGGAGATCTATAAGGAGCTGACGGAGCGTCTGCGCGAGGAGCTCGACTACGCGCGCGAAGCGGCGAACATGCGCCTCTACCGGATCATGCTTGCGGACGAACCCGACGTGCACGTGCCGGAGCCGATCGCGGGCTACTGCACCTCCAGGCTCCTGACCATGACCTGGCTCGAGGGCCGCGCGCTGATGAAGCGGGTGGAGGAGAATCCGCCGCAGGAGGAACGGAACGCGATCGCATTGAATTTGTTCAAGGCGTGGTACGTTCCGCTCTATCGCTACGGCGTGATCCACGGTGACCCGCATCTCGGTAATTACCAGGTGCGTGGTGACGGCGGGGTGAACCTGCTCGACTACGGCTGCATACGCGTGTTCCGGCCGCATTTCATCCGCGGCGTGATCGATCTCTACGAGGCGGTGCGCGACAAGGACGAAGAGAAGGCGCACCACGCTTACGAGACCTGGGGGTTCTCGGGGCTCGACCGCGAAAAGATGGCGGTGCTCAACCTCTGGGCCGAGTTCCTCTACGAACCGCTGCTGCAGGACCGCGTGCGGCGTATACAGGAGAACGACGACCCGCAATACGGCCGCCGCGTCGCCGAGGAGGTGCATGCGGGGCTGAAGCGTATCGGCGGCGTGAAGCCGCCGCGCGAGTTCGTGCTGATGGACCGTGCCGCGATCGGGCTCGGCAGCGTCTTCCTCCGACTTGGCGCAGAGCTGAACTGGCACAGGCTGTTCCACGCCCTGATCGAAGGTTTCGACGAAGAAGCGATGGCCGCGCGCCAGAGTGCCGCGCTTGCCGAAGCAGGCGTGCCGCAGCCGGGCTGACCTCTCGGGTCCGGCTCACAACCGGACGCGACGATGGCGGCGATATCGACTGCGGCGCGGCAGGTTGCGGCGAGGCAGCCGTGCCTGGAGGTGACGCGCCTGACCTCCTTCAGCCGGCAGAGCATCTGCTCGATGGCATTGGACAGCGCCGGGGGGTGGGCCGAGGCAGCTCGTGTGGCGCCGGTTTGCCCTGGGCGGGATGTGTCCTCCAGACACCTTCGGTTCTCGGCACCGCGCCGGGTGCTTTGATCGCGCCTTGGGCGTGGCCGATCCGCATCGAAGGCGCGATCAGCGATCGCCAGCACGCCTTCGGGAACGGCCTCGATCAGCACCTCGCCGCCGTGGAAGCCGGCTGTTGTCTCGTCGCCCGGGGAGACGAAACACGATCGGCTTGCCGGCCTCGTTCGCCGCCGCGTGGATCGCGGTCGTCCGCCCACCACCCCATCGCGGCAGGCCGCGACGGGTTCCCCGTCCGCCCGATGGCTTGCGCGAGCCCCCCCTTTTCCGCCCGAGGCTACGGTGCGCCTTCGCATCGGTCGCATCCAGCGTCACGTCCGCTGGGGGCCGCCCAGCCGTGGAAAGCGCGCGGAACAGGCGCTGCCGCACGCCCTTGGCTACCCAGCGCGCAACGCGGTTGCACAGCGTCTTCGGCGGGCTTTACTAGCGCGGCGCATACCGCCAAGGGCGGCCCGACTGCAGCACATGCACGATACCGCTGATCACATGCCGGTCGTCCACCCGCGGCTTGCCGCGTCTCTCCGCAGGCAAAAGCGGCACAAAGCGCCGCATCTGCGCCTCGCTCGGAGAGACACGGATCGATCATCCCGGTTCCGCTCCCTCAAGTCAGGGGAACCACTTCGACTCACACCGCCCCGCGTCGCTCAAGGAACGTTATGAGGGCGGAGCCTGAGCCGCGCTGCTGCGCGATCGGGCGCGCGCCTCGCCGTGCTGCCGTCCGCGCACTCGGGCTGATCGCTCAGCCCCGCTTCCACTTGATTGAGCAGCCGACCGAGGGGTGCTGCTCGCCAGGCGGCGGCCGCCCCTCTGCGACCGCCTTCATCGCCTCGTAGAGCTCGCGCCTCGCTCCAGGCACAACGGCGGTGCGCGAGGCGTCGAGCCGGCCGCGATAAACAAGCCTGCGCGCGCTGTCGAAGCCGAAGAAGTCGGGCGTGCACACCGCACCATAGGCGCGCGCGACCTCCTGCGTGGCGTCGTGCAGGTAGGGGAAGGGCAGGCCCTTCTCGCGCGCCAGCCTCTGCATCTCGGGAAACCCGTCCTCAGGATAGGCTTCCGCGTCGTTGGAGCAGATTCCAGCGAAGCCGACGCCAAGAGCGGCGAGGTCGCGCGCGTCTCGGATCATCAGGTCGAGCACCGCCTTCACATAGGGGCAATGGTTGCACATGAAGACAATCACTGCGCCCTTCGGTCCCGCGACATCGGCGTAGGACAGGCTCCGTCCGTCCGTCGCCGGAAGCAGGAAGTCGGGCGCCGTGGTGATCGTCGTCTGCGTCATCGTCATCTCTTGCCTCCCCGGCTGTCGCAGGCGCAGCATAAGGCAAGCCGGGTTGCAACGCTGCCCGGAAATGCACCTCCAGGGATCGGGAGCGAGGGCCCGATGGGCGCTTCTCCGAGCGGGGACACGATCGCTGACCGGGCAGCACTCTTGGCCCGCACACCGCTCCTGCGACGCTTGCCTGAGCAGGCGCTCCTACGCCTTGCCGGATTTGCGCATCTGCGGCCGATGAGCCGTGGTGAGACCCTGTTCCGCCGCGGCGACCCGGGCACAGGGCTGCTCATCGTGGTGCGGGGGAGGATCCGTGTCTCCGTGCCCTCGACGGAGGGCCGAGACGGCGTGCTGAACCTCATCCGCGCAGGCGAGGTGGTGGGGGAGATCGCGCTGCTGGATGGCCGCCCGCGCACGGCGGACGCGATCGCTGAGACGGACGGCGAGGTGATGGTGCTCGACCGGCGCGACCTCTTGCCCCTGCTTCAGGAGAACGGCGCGCTCGCGCTCGCGCTGATGGAGGTTCTGTGCGAGCGCTTGCGGCAGACCTCGGCTCAGGTCGAGGCGCTGATGTTCCAGGAGGCCGGGCCGCGGATTGCGCGCGCCCTGCTTCAGCTCTCCTCCGTGCAGCGCCTCGCCTCTGTCGCGGTGACGCAGAAGCAGCTCGGCGAGATGGCGGGCACCAGCCGGGAAAGCGCCAACCGCACGCTGAAGGCCTGGGAGGCGCGCGGCATCGTCACCCTCGTTCCCGGCCGCGTGACGCTGCGCGACGAGGCGGCGATCCGGGCGATCGCCGAAGGCAAGCGGTCCGAGATGACCGCGTGAGCAGGGGCTTAGGCGCCGAGCAGGGGTGAGCCGGCGGTCACTTCCGCGCGCTCCCGGGTCGCCTCCGCCGCCAGGGCTCCGAAAGCCG
>Ga0308417_1000264_pt1 | contig 38422 bp, 33 predicted proteins | sample HotsprSampleOS65_FD_203528 | JGI IMG/M metagenome (GOLD analysis project Ga0308417, IMG submission 203528) | Hot spring phototrophic mat microbial communities from Octopus Spring, Yellowstone National Park, Wyoming, United States - 20090730_OS65 ...
CAGCGGTCGGCCCAGCCCAGGTACTCGGCCTTCGTCCGCCGGTCGTCGTACCGGTCGTACTCGTAGCCGATGTTGAACGGCGGGTCGGCGAAAACGAGGTCCACACAGCCGGCCTCCAGACGGCCGAGAACCTCCAGACAATCGCCGGTGACCACCTCAGCGTTTGTCATGGGGCATCTCGTCCCAGGTCCGGCCTTCGAGAACACGGCCTGTGCGGGCCTTATTCACACCGCCCCACTGCTTGAAGAAGAACGCCACCCCCGCCGCGACACACCGGTCCCGGATGTCGGTTACCCACTCGGGCTTCATCGGACGTGCCCCCGGCCCCGACTCCCCGCCGACGATCACCCAGTCGATGCCGGTGAGGTCAAGGCCGGACAGCGGCCCCAGCAGCGGCTCGGCGGACACGAACTTCACCGCCGCGCCGGCCTGCCGAAGGTGGTCGACGCGAAAGAGGTAGTCGGCGTTCTCGACGCTGACGCCCATCCACACGTTCGCGGGCCAGTCGATCTCGTTCGACATCCGGGCGAGCCGACCCGAGCGTTTCGTCAGCACCTGAAAGCGGTGCCAAGACGCCTGCCTCATGACCGCGAACACCCGTTGGATGAACTCGTCCGGCACGTCGTGGTGGAACAGGTCGCTCATCGAGTTGACGAACACCGCCCTCGGCTTCCGCCATGACAAGGGTTCTTCAAGCTTGTCTTCGTGCAGCGTCAGCTCGAACCCGTTGGCGTAGTTCGGCTGGCCCATCGCTTGTAACCGTTTGGCCATCCGCTCGGCGTAGCAGTGCTTACAGCCGGGGCTGACCTTGGTACAGCCGGTCAGTGGGTTCCAGGTCGCGTCCGTCCACTCGATCGACGAGTTCGTGGCCATCACGTCGCTCCCCGGTTCCGGTACTTGTTGAAGATCTGAGTAACGATGTGTTGAGCGACAGGCTTCGCCGAGGCGAAGAAGAGGTAGTAGACGATTGCCCCTTGATTGTTCCGCATCGGGATCGGTTCCGGCAGGTTTGCGAACCCTGCCACCCTCTGCAAGCGTTCGCGGAACGCCTCGGCGACGGTTTCGTTGTCCGTCTTCTCGTCCATAGGCCCGAAGAGCGTCTGGACCTCCTTGTAGGCGACACGCCGCCAAGAATCGTCACCCCAGAAGGCGTTCATCCGCTGGATGTCGCTTTCGTCCACACCTTCCGGGTTCCGCCAGAACACGTTGCGGTTCATGTCGGCAATGGGGAAGTTCAAGAAGATGTCGAGCGTCTTCATCTGCCCGGCCTGGCGGATGACCTCCCAGTTGAGGTGAAGGCGGTAGGGGTCAAGGAGGCATAGGCCACGCTTGTAATCCTCGTACCTGACGCGCGGGAGGACTTGTTCGAGCATCACCGTGTTGCAGTCCCCCTCGTAGATCGTCACGTTCGGTCTGTTGGCGAACAGCTTGCGAAGATTTTCTACCTTCAGCTTATTCAGGTCGATGAAGTGGTATTCACGGAAGGGCGGGTCAGTATTTACAGCAATCTGCGGGCTGCCCGGAATCTCTTCGCCTGAATCTTTCGAGAGATGCACACCGGCCCCTGCGAATGCGTCAATGTAGACGTGATGAAATCTTGGATTCTCCTAGGCGGTCAAGATCGTTGAGTACGCCTTCGCATACTCCCCGATGATATCGAGCTTGATCTCCGACCAGTAGCCGATCTCGTCTAATTTCAGCCGTTCTGAGCGACCCATTCTTTAATTCTCCGACTTGGTTCATCGCACTTATACCGACTTGGTTCATCGCACTTATACCGATCTGAACCTCGCCCGACAGGAATTTTGCAATTACCTTTCCAGATGTTGGCGGGTCAAATGCCGGACGGTCCGAATCTGAGTCAGGACATCTGCAAGGTATTGCCCGATGGTGAGCGTGCGTTCGTAGATTGCCTGCGGTTCTCTGTGCTTTCCAAGTCCATTACATTCTAAGCACTGCCAGTTTATTTCTTACAACTCCTCGGCGCGTTCCTCCAGCAACACATCCTCTCCCGCCCGGACGTGAAGCCCGCGACGCGGGAAGCCTGGCAGCAGCCGTGCCGGAACCTGGCCGAGTTTACTCAGCGAAAATGAGTCGTTGCGTTACATCACCAGCGGTGATGTCGACCGGTTTAAGACCAGGCTATTGACGCAGAAGCTTATGGCTGCGGCCGTGGCTGAGACTCATCCACAACCTGCGGTCGGGCCGCGAGGCGGAACTGCTGGAAGATTTCCTGGTCCACGTCGTCAAAGAAGAGTTGTCAAAGAAGAGCGGCAGGGAATGGTGGAGGCTCCGAGGCCGATCGCGGGCACGGCGACAGGGTAGCCTTTTGTGTCACCCCGTGCGAACCACAGCGATATACTGACATGAGTTTAGCGGAGCGGGAGGGATTCGAACCCTCGATACGGTTTCCCGTATACAGCATTTCCAGTGCTGCCTCTTCAACCACTCGAGCACCGCTCCGGGGTTCACCCTCATCCCGGTAGTCCGGTGGCGGACACGCGGTACGTGTCCGGGGTTCACCCGTGCGAATCAGCATAGCAGAGGGACAGGTGGCCGACCAGCAGACCCCGACCCGCAGCCCCCGACGCACAGACCCCGACCCGCAGACCCCGACCCGCAGACCCCGACGAGTGACAACGGGCACACAGCCACCGACGAGTAGCAACGGGCGGATTACAATGCGGGTGATGAGGCCGATCTACCTCGACCACAACGCGACAACGCCGGTCTTACCGGAGGTCGTCGAGGCCGTGCGGCGGGCGGAAGCCGAGGCCTTCGGCAACCCGTCGTCGGCCCACGCGGCCGGCCGCAAGGCCCGGCAAGCCCTGGAGGACGCCCGCGAGCGGGTCGCCGCCCGGCTGGGGGCTTATGCCGACGAGGTCACCTTCACCAGCGGGGCGACCGAGGCCAACAACCTGGCGATTCTCGGTGCCACGGCCTCGCTGGCCGTCGCCTCGGACCTGGAACACCCCTGCGTGATCGAACCGCTGCGTCGCCGCGAAGCCCGCGGGGTGCCGCTCGTCTACTGGCCGGTCGACCGGCGGGGCGTGGTCCGGCCCGAGCCGCTCCCGGGGCCGGCCCTCGTCTGCCTGACGCTGGCCAACCACGAGACGGGGGCGCTGCAGCCGGTGCGGCAGGTGGCCGCCTCCTTACCCCCGGGCAGTCACCTGCACTGCGACGCGGCCCAGGCGGTCGGCAAGGTCGCGGTCCACTTCCACGAACTCGGGGCCCACACGCTGACGGCCTCGGCCCACAAGTTCGGCGGACCCCGCGGCATCGGCGTCCTGCTCACCCGCCGGGGCACCCGCCTGGAGCCGATCCTGTTCGGCGGGCCTCAGCAGAAGGGGCTTCGACCGGGTACCGAACCGGTGCCACTGGCCGTCGGCCTGGCCGTGGCCCTGGAACAGGCCCTCGACAACCTGGCCGACAACCGGGCCAAGCTCCAAGCCCTGCGCGGCCGACTCTGGGAACGGCTCCGGCAACACGCCGCCCCGGTCAGCCTCAACGGACCGGCCGTCGGGGCCGACGACGTCGTTCCGACCACCCTGAACGTCTCGTTCCCCGGCTGTCGGGCCGACCTGCTGCTGGTGGCCCTCGATCTGGTCGGGGTCCATTGCTCGACGGGGTCGGCCTGTGCCAGCGGCAGCGTGCAACCCAGCCCGGTCCTGCGGGCCATGGGCGTGCCGGAAAGTGACCGCCGCTCGGCCCTGCGGTTCAGCTTCTCGCCCCGGGTCCGACCGGAGGAGCTGGACGAGGCGGCCGACCGCATCGCCACGGTCGTCCGCCGGATGCGGGGCCACGAATCGTTTTAGGCGATCCCGTCAGACGACTCGGCTCGGGGGTCCCATCAGGCGACCCCGAAGGCGACCGCGACACGGGAACGACACGACCGGGCGACGGCACCGGGTCCGTCGTCCGCGTCCACCGCGGCACCGAACGGGGTCCGCCTTGCGTGCCCGTCTGACCGTAGCAAGTCACTGGTAAATCATCACTTGCAGCTCTTCACCCGGGCCGGATCTGGCCTTTCCTCGGGGTACCGGAAACGGTAGAATAGAAGGCGAAATGATCACCCTGCGACGGGCGAACCCCGGGACACGCGATCCCCTCACGGACGAGGGTGAGATGGCCGCACCTTCCGAGCGTAACCCCGTGATCCGGTTACCGGGCTTCCGCGTCTTACCGGAGAACCGCTCGGCGGTTCGGGCGGTCCGGTCGCTCGGGCGGTGGGTGGTGCGGGGTAAGCCGGTCGGGGTCTGTCCGCTGCTGTTGCACGGCCCACCCGGCAGCGGCAAGTCGCAGCTCGTGGCCGCCTTGCTCGCCGACCTGACCGCCGCCCCGACGGGGCTGACGGCCCGGGTGGAGTCGGCCGGCGAGCTGGCGCGGGCGTCGGGCGAGCAGGCCGGCTTCAGCGACCCCGACTACCTGTCGTGCGACGTTCTGGTTCTCGAAGACCTCCAGCACCTGCCGCCGTGGGCGGCCGACGCCGCCGCCGAACTCCTCGACCACCGGGCCCGCCGCCGCCGGGCCCTGATCGTGACGGCGAGCAGCGGCCCGGCCGGGCTTTCCCACCTGCCCCAGCGGCTGACGTCGCGACTGGCGGCCGGACTGGTCGTCTCGTTGCAACCGCCCGGCCCCGCCGGTCGTCGGGCGATCCTGGCCGCCGCCGCCCAGGCCCGCCAGGTGCGGCTCAGCCGCGACGCCCTCGACTTCCTGGCCGAGCAGGGGGGCAGTCCGCGGGTCGCCCTCGGCCTGCTTCACAACCTGGCCCTGCTGGCCCGGCAGTTCCCCGGACCCCTCGACCGGGCCGCCGTCCGGGCCTTGCTCGCCGCCCCCGGCTCAGCCGGTTCGGCCCCGGCCACCGGACACGGACCGGACATCGAAGCGATCATCAAGCGAGTGTCGGCCGCCTTCGGCATCAGCCAGAAGGAACTCCGCGGCCCCAGCCGATTGCGACCGTTCCTGCTGCCCCGTCAGGTGGCGATGTACCTCGCCCGCGAACTGGCCGGGCTTTCGTTCCCCCGCATCGCCGCCGCCTTCGGACGCGACCACACGACCATCCTGCACGCCTGCCGCAAGATCGAGGCCGACCTGCGAACCGACGCCGTGCTGGCCGGCCGCGTGCGGCAGCTACGGGGCGAACTGACCTGACCCGGATACCCGGGTGGCCCGGAGGCCCGGGTGGCCCGGATGGACCAGACGACCCGGAGGCCCGGATGAACCGGATACCCGGGTGATCGGCCGCCTGTGGAAAACCTGGCGCGCCGCCGACGCGCCGCCTTCAACCCCGGACGCGCCGACCACGGCGGCCGCCGACCACCGCACCGGACCGCTACCCGGTTGACCCGGGATACCGCCGGCGCGCCAGCCGCGCGCCGGGTTTTCCACAGCCCCCCGGGAACGACACTCGCCCCGGTTTCGCAGGCCGACGAGCAGGGGAGTGCCACACGCGCGCCAGAAGAGGGCCACACCTGACTACTGCCACTGGATATTGACTTTCAAGGAGGAAGGTGAGCACCGGACCGCCGGCCGAAGCGGTGGCCACACCGCAGACCACCACACGACAGATGACGACGCCACAGAGCATCCTACAGACGGAGCTGAGGATCACAGAAACCCAGGACGGGTGAAAGGACACCAGACATGAAGCTGACGTGCAAGCGGGACGGATTACTGACGGCGTGCCAGTTGGTGGCGGCAGCGGTCCCGGCCCGGACGACGAAGGAGGTCCTGAGCAGCATCAAGGCCGTCGCCCGGGACGACGCCCTGACCCTGATCGCCTTCGACACCGAGGTCGGCATCCGGTACGAACTGCGGGGGGTTACGGTGCAGCGGGCCGGCTCGGCCATCGTGCCGATCACTCCGCTGACACAGATCCTTAAGGAGAGCAACGACGAGGAGGTCGCCATCGACTCGGGAAGCGAAGGCTCGCGGGTGAAGGCCGGCACCAGCCGCTTCGAGCTTCCGACCCGCCCGGTCGACGAGTTCCCGGACATCCCGGCCTTCGAGGACAACGGCCGCTACCACGAGGTCGCGGCGGGGGTGCTCCGCGCCCTGGTCCGCCGCACCGCCTTCGCCGCTGACCGGAAGGACAGCGGCGGCCGCTTCGCCCTGAAGGGGGTGCTGTGGGAGGCGGAAGGGCGGGTCGCCCGGCTCGTCGCCACGGACACGAAGCGGCTGGCGGTCTGCGAAGGCCCGGCGAACGTCTACGGGCCGGGCGAGACGGGCCAGACCTCGCACCTGGTACCGCCCAAGGCGATCGCTTTGCTGGAACGGAACCTGCTCGACGACGGCGGGCTGGTCCGCGTCGCCCTGCGGGCCAACGACGCCCGCTTCCAGACCGACCGGGCGATGATCTACACCACGCTGGTCCAGGGCCGTTTCCCGCCGTACCGCAACATTGTCGAGCAGGCCCGGAAGTCCGCCACCGTGCGCATCCCGCTGCCGGTCGAGGGCTTCCTGACCGCCGTCCGCCAGGCCGCCATCGTCACCGACGAGGAGAGCAAACGGGTCGACCTGAAGTTCCAGGCCGGCCGCGTCACGCTGGAGGCCCGGGGGGCGGAGACCGGTTCCAGTGAGGTGGAACTGGCCCTGCCGGACTACGACGGGCCGGCGGTGAGCATCGCCTTCGACCCCGCCTACCTGATCGAGTACCTGCGGGCCTTGGAGGGCGAGCCGGCCGTGACGCTGGAGCTGGCCGGCAAGGACAACCCGGCCCTGTTCCGCTGCGGCGAGTCGTACACCTATGTCGTCATGCCGCTGGCGGGGTGAAGGCGGGGTGAACCATGGCCGCCGGTGACAGAGGGCCGGAAAAGATCGCCGACATCCTCGGCCGCCTGTTCCTGGCGCGCGGCTGGGGCCGCAGGAACGACCGGCTGCGGCTCGAAGCCGCCTGGGCCGAGGCCGCCGGCGAGGAGCTGACCCGCAGCACCCGCGTCCTGGCCCTGAAGCGGGGCGTGTTGGAGGTCGAGGTACGCAACGCCGTGCTCCTCGCGGAGCTGGCGCAGTTCCACAAGAAAGGGTTACTCGCGCGGCTGCGCAAGGCCCTGCCCGGGGTGACGCTGACCGACCTCCGGTTCCGCTCCGGGGCCTGGTGAGCCGGGCCGGTGGGCATGGGCCGGTGAACCGGGCCGGTCGCCCGGGCCGGCGGGAGCCAGTGACGGCCGGCCAGTTGACCGCAGGATTTCTCTCACGACACGAACCGACACGCCATGAGCAGGGACACCGCGACGATCGTCTACGACGAATCGAACATGAAGAGCCTTAAGGACGCGGCCCACATCCGGCAGAACCCCGGGATGTACGTCGGCAATACCCAGTCGGCGGGGCTACACCACCTGGTCTACGAGATCGTCTCCAATTCGGTCGACGAGGCCCTGGCCGGGTACTGCACCCAGATCCGCGTCGTCATCCACGCCGACGGCTCGATCTCGGTCGCCGACGACGGCCGCGGCATCCCCGTGGGCATCAAGAAGGACACCGGCAAGTCGGCCCTGGAAGAAGCCCTGACGATCGCCGGCAACAGCGGCAAGTTCGACAACAAGGCCTACCGCATGTCGATCGGCCTGCACGGCATGGGGGCCAAGGCCGTGACCGCCCTCTCCGAGTGGACCGAGGCCGAGGTCCGCCGCGACGGCCGCGTCTACAAGATGGAGTTCGAACGCGGTTACGCCACCAGCCCCTTGCAGGACCTCGGCCCGGCCCCGGACGGCAAGACCGGCACGACGATCACCTTCAAGCCCGACCCGCAGATGTTCGGCGACCTGACCTTCTCCTACGAGACGCTCGTCGACCGCTTCCGCGAGATCGCCTACCTGAACAAGGGGCTGACCATCTCCCTGCTCGACGAGCGGGACGGCCGCAGCGAGTCGTTCCGGTTCGACGGCGGCATCGCCCAGTACGTCGAGTGGCTCAACGGCAAGGAGACGCCCGAGCACTCGCCGATCTCCATTCACAAGGAAGTCGATTACCCGCTCGACGTCGACCGGCTCGGCCTGAAGATCGTCGTCGATGTCGCCCTGCAGTACACCGCCGGCGAGGAGAAGATCGAGCGGTGCTTCACCAACGGGGCGTTCAACCACGTCGGCGGCACGCACCTGAGCGGGTTCCGGGCCGGCCTCACCCGGGCCATCAGCACCTACGGCAAGAAGGAAGGCTACTTCAAGGACGGCATCGACCTGCGGGGCGAGGACTTCCGCGAGGGGCTGACGGCCGTCATCGTCGTCGGCCACCCCGACCCGCTGTTCGAGTCGCAGACCAAGGTGAAGTTGAACAACCCCGAGGTCGAAGGGATCGTCGCCAGCGTCGTCTACGAGGCCCTGACCGACTACCTGGAGAAGAACCCCAAGGAGGCGGCCCGCATCTGCAAGAAGATCATGCTCGCCGCCGAGGCCCGCATCGCCGCCAAGAAGGCCCGCGACGCCCTCAAGGACCGCAAGAGCCTGCTCAACGGCGGCGGCCTGCCCGGCAAGCTGTTCGACTGCACCACCCGCGAACGCGACCGCAGCGAGCTGTTCCTCGTCGAGGGGGACTCGGCCGGCGGCAGCGCCGAGAGCGGACGGGACCGCGAGTTCCAGGCCGTCCTGCCCCTCCGCGGCAAGGTCCTCAACGTCGAGAAGGCCAAGCTCGAAAAGCTCCTCAAGAACAACGAGATCTCCAGCCTGATCTCGGCCATCGGCGTGGACATCGACAACGTCGAGGACGTGAGCAAGGTCCGCTACGGCAAGATCATCATCCTCACCGACGCCGACGTGGACGGCCAGCACATCCGCACCCTGCTGCTGACCTTCTTCTTCCGACAGATGCGCAGACTCGTCGAGGACGGGCACGTCTACGTGGCCCGCCCGCCCCTCTACAAGGTCACCCACAAGAAGGAGGTCCGCTTCGTGCAGACCCGCGACGAGATGGTCAAGGAGTTGATGACCCGCGGGCTGCAGGGCACCGTCCTCCACGTCCAGGCCCACGCCGGCCGGCCCAACCGCGACATCTCCGGCGAGGAGCTACAGCGGCTCCTGGCCCCGCTCAACGACGCCGAGGCCGCCGTCGTCAACCTCGAGCGCCGCGGCCACACCCTCGAATCGTTCCTGCAACGGGCCAGGGACGGCCTGCTTCCCTCCTACCACGTCCGCTTCGCCGGCAAGGAGTACTGGTTCCACACCCCCGCCGAGGTCGACGCCTTCCGACTGGAACAGTCCGCCCGGCTGGGCAAAGAGCTGGTCCTGGGCAACGACGTGACCGCCCCGCCGCCGGGACCGGGCCAACCCGGCCCGACCGACCCCCCCTCCGCCGTCGAACAGTACACCCAGGACGACTGGCACGAGGTCCGCACCCTCAACCGGGTGTTCGCCCGCCTCAAGGAGTCCGGCTTCGAGCCGGGCGACCTCGTCCCGCTGCCGCGGGTCGCCGGCCGCGAACCGCCCGTCCGCTTCGTCGTCGAACACGCCGACACCCGTCGCGAACTCCCCCACCTGCTCACCCTCGTCGCCGAGATCCGCAAGTTCGGCGAAAAGGGCATCACCGTCACCCGCTTCAAGGGCCTCGGCGAGATGGACCCCGACGAACTGTGGGAGACGACCCTCGACCCCGCCCGCCGCACCCTCCTGCGGGTGACCGTCAACGACGCCCTGGCGGCCGAGAAGAAGTTCCGCGAGTTGATGGGCGACGACACCGAGGAACGCCGGAAGTTCGTCGACGACCAGAAGATCACGAACACCGAGGAGATCGACTACGGGGCGTGACCCGCCGGTGAGCGGCGTGCGTGACGAGCGGCCCGACGTGCGGTCGTGATGAGCGGTGGCCGTCAGGCCGCCGTGTTCGCGTGCGTGACGAGCGGTGGCCGTCAGGCCGCCGTGTTCGCGTGCGTGACGAGCGGTGGCCGTCAGGCCGCCGTGTGCGGTTCGCGGGTCTCACGGCGGTCTGAGGCCGCGCCGCTCGTCTTGGGCCAGCTGTTCGAGCACCTGTCGGACCGCCTCGGCCGCCGTCTTGCCGACGCCGGAGTACTGCCGCCTGGCCCCGTTCTCGCCGATCGGGACGGCGGCGCGGAAGGTGAACCCGCCGTTCTCCTCGCTGAGCGAGCGGGCGTCGGGCCTGACGCCGTAGCGGGCCAACTCGGCGTACAGTTCCTCGAGCTTCGGCGTGGCTACCGCTGACGCCTCCCCCGCCTCGGGGGGCAGTGTTCCGCCGGTCTGTCGCAGGGGCACGCGGGAGTCCGGCGTGTCGATCTTCAGCTCCTCGCCGTCTTTGCGGGCGGCGAGGGCGGCCGGGGTCGTGGCCGGGCCGGGTACGTAAGTCCCCCGGAAGCGTTCCGGGCCGTCCGAGTAGCCCACGCCGCTGCGGTCGGTTCCGCCCCCGATCGTCCGGTCCTTGAGCGGGTCGGACTTGGGGCCGCCCGTCCCGACCCCGCCACGGTCCGACACGGGCACGTTCTGCGGCGGTATCCGCGTCGGGCCGTAGACCAGCGGGTCGCGGGGCTTGCTGAGGCCGCCGCCCGTCTCGCCGTCGCGAAACTTGCAGCCGGCCAGCGCGCACAGGCCGACGACGCCGACGAGCCAAGTGCGGCGGAGTAAGCCTCGGGTCTGCGGGCTGGGGACCGTCATCTTGACCGGCCTCCGGGTACGGCTACACCAGCGAGGGGTCCGCCGGGCACCACCCCCTATCCCTACTGTTTCCGAACCCCGGGCCGGAGTCTACGCCCGCCCGGGCGAATCGTCGGGTGGCAGCGGCGAGGGCGGTCGGGCCGTGCCCGCCGCGTAGAATTTTCCGCCGGCATAACCAGGACACGAGGCGGCTTCAATGGCGGTTTATCGCATCGCGGTGATCGGCGGCGACGGCATCGGCCCCGAGGTGATCGAACAGGCCGTCCGGGTCGCGGAGGCGGCCGCCCAAAAGCACGACGGGGCGAAGCTGGAGTGGAACCGCCTGCCGTGGGGGACGGCTTACTACAAGCAGCACGGGCGGATGCTGCCGGCCGACGGCTGGGAGCAGCTCCGCGGCCACGACGCCATCCTCTTCGGGGCCGTCGGCGACCCCAGCGTGCCGGACAGGATCACCGTCCACGAGCTTCTGCTGCCGATGCGGCGGAAGTTCGACCAGTACGTCAACCTGCGGCCCGCCTACCTGTTCGCCGGCGTGCCCTGCCCGCTCGTCGGCAAGAAGCCCGGCGAGATCGACCTGCTCGTCTTCCGCGAGAACACGGAGGGGGAGTACGCCCCGGTCGGCGGCAACCTGTACCCCGGCACCGAACACGAGATCGCCGTGCAGGCCGGCATCTTCACCCGCCGCGGCTGCGAGCGCATCCTGCGGGCGGCCTTCGAGGTGGCCCGCAAGCGGCCCCGCAAGCGGCTCACCAGCATCACCAAGTCCAACGCCCAGGTCTGGGGGCTGGGCCTGTGGGACGACACCTTCCAGGCCGTCCGCAAGGACTACCCGGACGTGCAGAGCCACTCGCTGCTCGTCGACGCCGCCGCCATGGACTTCGTCCGCCGGCCCGAGTTCTTCGACGTCGTCGTCGCCAGCAACCTCTTCGGTGACATCCTCACCGACCTCAGCGCGGCCGTGACCGGCAGCATCGGCCTGGCCAGCTCCGCCAACATCAACCCGACGCGGCAGTTCCCCAGCATGTTCGAGCCGGTCCACGGCAGCGCCCCCGACATCGCCGGGACCGGCAAGGCGAACCCCCTGGCCGCCGTCCTCAGTGCCGCCCTCATGCTCGACCACCTGGGGCTGGCGACGAGCGCCGCGGCCGTGCGCGACGCCGTCGGTCGGGTCCTTGCCGAAGGGGCCGTGAAGACCCCCGACCTGGGCGGCACGCACACGACCACGCAAGTGGGCGACGCCGTCCTCGCCGCCGTCAACGGGTGACACGAAGGGGTGACACGCGCCGTGGCCCCAACAACCCCGCCGTCTGGGCCGGGGATATTCCCCCAACAACCGAGGCTATGCCATGCCGATCTGGGCCTGGGTTCTGATCGTTCTCGGGGTGGCGTTCGTCGGCTTCGTCATCTACGCGAACGTTTCCGAAGGCAAGAAGAAGCGGTACACCCTCGAGAACGGTGAGGCCACGCACGGCTGGCTCGTGCAGGCGAACAACGCCCTCTTCGAGGACGGGTTCCTGGACAGCTACGCCTTGATCATCCTCTCGCCCGACAAGGCCACCAACAACGACCGCGACTACATGACCGAACTCGCCGACCGCATCATGGAACTGAAGACCGAGGAGGGCGAGACGAAGGCCGAGCGCAAGGTTTCCCGGCTCATGGCCGACGAGACCTACGTCGAGGGCAAGTGGGACAAGTTGCCCGACGAATTCACCGGCGGAAAGCCGGTCTACCTGGCCCACCTGATGGTCTACCGCGACGACTTGCCGGGCAAGAAGCTCAAGTACCGCAAGGTGTACTGTTCGATCGTCTGGGACGAGCCGGGCCGGATGGTCTGCACCCGTCCGTTCCCGAAGGATGAAGAAGAAGACGAGGATGACGAGGACTAGCCCGTGCCGAGCGGCCCGCAGATCATCCTGGTGCTGAAGGTTCTCGTCTCGGCGGTGACGGTGCTGCTGGCGGCGTCGCTCGTGGCCCTGGCGGCGAAGAAGCCGCGGCTCCACGGCCGCCTCAACACCGTCTTCTTCGTCCTGACGCTGACCACCGTGCTGGCCTTCGAGGGGCTGCTACAGTTCGTGGACGTGTCGGCCACGTTCGACGAGCCGGCCCGGCAGGCGCTACGGGTCCACCTGTATTTCGCCGTCCCCTCGGCCCTCCTGCTGCCCTTCCAGTTCTACACCGGCCGGACGCGACGCCGGGCGGTCCACGTTGCGTGCGGCGGGCTGTTCGCGGTACTCTGGGCCGGGACGTTCGTGACCGGGATCTTCTACCTGCCCCACACCAGCCCCTGAGCGATGACGGCCGGGCGACAGCCGAACGACGGGCGACAGCCGGGCGACGGGCGACAGCCGGGCGACGGGCCGGCCCTGAACCTCTCGGGGGAATGGCAACTCGACGCCGAGCCGTTCCTCGAACCGGACCCCGTCCCCGGCCCCGACGGTCCGCCGCAGCCCCCGCCGGGACTTTCGCGACGCGAATCGCCGTCCGTCGTTCCCGACGGGTCATCCCCGCTGCCGCCGTCGCCCGAGCAACTGATCGAGGCGATGCTCTTCGTCGGTGGCCCGCCGCTGACTCCCGAGGCGGCCTGTGCGGCGGTCCGCGGCCTGACCCCGGAACGCTTCCGGCAGGCCGTCGAGAGCCTCGCCCAGCGGTACCGCCGGCAGCGCCGCCCCTACACCGTCCTTCCGCGAGACGACGGCTTCGTGCTGACCCTGCTGCCGACCTACCGCGGGCTGCGGGAGCGGCTCTTCGGCGGGCCACGCCAGGCCCGGCTCTCGCAAGCCGCCCTCGACGTGCTGTCCGTCGTCGCCTACCGTCAACCGATCGGCAAGGCGGAGATCGACACCATCCGGGGCACGGACTCGGGCACGGTGATCCGGCAGCTCATTCGGCTCGGCCTCGTAGCCGTGCAGCACCGGGGCGATGCCGCCGGCCGCGAAGTCCGCTACGGCACGACCCCGCGGTTCCTGACGGTGTTCGGGCTGGCTTCGCTCGACGAACTTCCCCGACTGGGGGACACGACTCCGGTCTGAGCCGGGAGCGTCAGCGACGGCCCTCGGAAGCGTCAGCGCTGGTCTGAGCTGGAAGCGTCAGCGCCGGTCTGAGTCTGAGCCGGGAGCGTCAGCGCCGGCCCTCGGAAGGTTCAGCTTCCGGCTCTCGGCGGCGTCAGGGCCGGTTGCCGGGTGTCTTTTCCGCGAAGACGACCTTCTTGCGGGGGCGGTCGATGCCGACCAGGCCGCCCGTCTTCGGGTCGGTGGCGATCCCCTGGCCGGGGAAGGGGCACGTCAGCGCCTCCACGAACTCCAGTTCCTTGCCGTCCCGGGGCACTCTCAGCCGGTACAGCACCGGGAAGTGGTGATGGCTGACCAGCAGCGTGTCGCCGTCGAAGATGCCGCCGGAGGCACTCATGGCGTCCCAGTCGTCCACGACCGCCCGGGGGAACGTCCAGCGGGCTTCTTCCCGGAAGCCGTCGCCGTAGCGGACCAGCACCGTCTTGGCATTGTCCTTGCCGTAGTGGGCGAAGCAGCACCACCAATTCTTGCCGTCGTGGACGTTCCAGACCAGGCTGCCGGGCGGGTCCTTGAACTCGTGGAAGACGGTGAGCTTGTTGGTCGCCGGGTCGTAGACGCGGATGTCGCTGGTGTCCGGCTTGTTGGGGTAGTTGGAGTGGGCACAGTACAGCTTGCCGTCGCGGAGGAAGGCGCTGTTGAGGTGCTCGGCCGGTCCGTCGCTGGTGGCCAGGAGTTTGCCGGTGGCCCGGTCGTGGACGGCGACACGGGTACTGCTGACGGCGTAGACCCGTTTGTCGTCGGCGGCGGCGGCCTGGGTGGCGTGTTCGCTGGCCAGTTCGCCGCTCGCCTTCCAGCCGGGGCGGAGGGGCAGTCGCGACTGGCCGTCGGCCGGCAAGCCGGTCAGCAAGCCGGTCAGAAGCAGCAGTGCCAACATCGGGTGACCTCCGAAGGTAACGGTAGCGTCAGAGGGGATCGCCGTCGGGGGCTGTGGGGCGGCGGGGATCGCCGTCGGGGGTGTGGGGCGGGGCGGGCGAGCCGCTTGCCGCCGTGGTGGGCCGCCGCCGTCATTTCACCAACTCCAGCACCGACCAGAGCGAGGGGTCTTCCGGGAAGGGGAACTCCCAGTTCACACTCAGGAACTGGTCGCCGAGTTCCTGGTCGCGGACGACGTAGCAGAAGCCGAGCCGGGGGTGTTCGCTGGGGTCGAAGCCGTGGAGGGCGGCGGCCGGCAGGAACGCCTCGAGTCGGTAGCCGCCGCTACGCCGCTGGCAGCGGAACGGGACTTCGGCCAGGTTGGCCATCGGGGCGTCCTGCAGGGCGCGGTTGATCTTCGACTGGGCGAGGAACGGCTCGTCCTTGTCGGCCCCGCCGCCGGCCGCGAGCAACAGGAAGTGGTGGCAGAAGCGGCTGGCCCGGTGGCTGCCGCGGGCGTCCCGGGTATCGAGGAAGAGCCACAGGCCGTCGGAGCTGCGGGGCTTGTCCGCGTCGCCCACGGGGGTTTCGGCTTTGCCGGTCACATCGACCTGGACGCCCAGACCGAACTCGTTCCAGGCCAGCCGCACGTCGGCGAAGTTCACCTGTGCGTCGAGGGCGGCGAAGTCGCGGATGCGGGCGGCTTCCGGCAGGTCGAGAAGGGCTTGGTCCTCGTCACCGTCATGGGGGATGTCGGCGACGTAGGGGCAGGGGTGGGCGAGGCGGACCAGGAAGCGGTTGGGCACGAGCGGCGGCATGGGGTCGGTCCCGGAGGGGGTCGGTCCCGGGCGGGGGGTATGGCCGATCGGCGGTCGGTCCGGTGCCGGTCGGTCGGTCCGGTGCCGGGGGATACGGCGGTCGGGGGTCAGTCCCCCGCGGGGTGTTCCGGGGCCGGGGAGGCGGCGAGGGGCGGGTTCAGCAGGCTGCGGGTCAGCACCTCCTTGGCGGCGTCGAACTCCGGCTGCCAGGTGATTTCCGGCCGGCCGTACTTCATGCAGTCGCGGACCTTCTCCAGCGTGTTGCGGGCCATGTGCGGGCACTTGTTGCACGAGCAGGCCACCCCCGGTACGCCTAGGAACGTGTGCCGCGGGTAGAGCCGTTGCAGCTCCCACATCATGTTGGCCTCGGTGGCCACGAGGAAGGTGGTCGGCTCGGCGAAGGTGCCGACGTGCTTCCGCATCGCCTCGGTGCCGCCCACGAAGTCCGCGTGGTCGAGGATGTTCTTGGGGCACTCGGGGTGGGCGATGGTCTTCGCCCCGGGGTGCTGCTTCTGCATCTTCAGCAGGTCGGTGAGGCTGAAGACCTCGTGGACCATGCACGACCCGTCCCACAGGATCAGGTCGCGCCCGGTGCGGTCGCGGAGGTACGCCCCGAGGTGCTTGTCCGGTACGAAGAGGATCTCGTAGTCGGGCGGCACCCGGTTGCGGATCACCTCCTCGGCGTTGCCGCTGGTCACCACCCAGTCCGAGAGGGCCTTCACCTTCGCGGAACTGTTGATGTAGCAGACCGTCTGGAAGCGGCGGCCGTTGGCCCGCAGCCGCTCCTGCTCGCGGGCGAGCCTGTCGGCCGGGCAGGCGTCCACCAGGCTACACCCGGCTTGCAGGTCCGGCAGCAGCACCGTCTTGGCCGGGTTGAGCATCTTCGCCGTCTCGGCCATGAACAGCACGCCGCAGAAGACGATCACCGGCGAATCGACCCTGGTCGCCTCGCGGGCCAGCTTCAGGCTGTCGCCGGTGACATCGGCCAGGGCCTGGATCTCGCCTTCCTGATAGTAGTGGGCCAGGATGGTGGCCCCGATCTGCTTCTTGAGGTCGAGGATCTCGGCGGACACGTCGTCGAGCACGGCGGGCATCGAAAGTCTCCCGTATTCTGCCGGTGGTGCATGTTCTGCCGGTGGCGGAGGGCGAACGCACCGACGCCGATCGCTCACCCCATTGATCTGATCGCTCACCCCATTGATCTGATCGCTCACCCCATCCTATGCGCGCCGACCGTGGCGTTCCATCGAGACGCCGGTTCTGTGGTCGGGAGCCGGTTCTGTGGTCGGGAGCCGGTTCTGCCGTCGCAAGCCGGCCCGGCTATACTGTTCAGACGCCGGGTCGGGCGGTTGCGTGAGACGGCCCGGGTCGCCTCAGGAGGCCGTCGGCAGGGGGGACTAGGATGCGGCGGCCGGACCGGGGAACCGCCTGACGGGACCGCCTGACGGAACCGCCCGCTAGAACCGCCCGCCGGCCGACCCTTCACCCGTCCCGCTTCGCCTTGACCCGCTTACCGAGCCAGCATATGTCCGCTTCTCGCGAGCCCCGGCACCAGCCGGTCCTGGCCGCCGAACTCCTCCGCCTCCTCGACCCCAAGCCCGGCGAGACCTGGGTCGATTGCACGGTCGGGGCCGGTGGACACGCCCGGCTGATCGCGGAGCGGCTCGTCGCCGAGGGTCGGCTGATCGGCATCGATCGCGACCCCGCCATGCTCGAACTGGCCCGTTCCCGGCTACAGGGCTTACCCGTGACCCTGGTTCACGCCAACTTCGACCGACTGACCGGGGTGCTGGCGGACCTGGGGATCGAGCGGGTCGGCGGGGTCCTGGCCGACCTGGGCTTCGCCTCCGACCAGATGGACACGGCCGGTCGCGGCTTCAGCTTCCGGGGACACGGTCCGCTCGACATGCGCTTCGACCCGACCACCGGGGCTACCGCCGCCGACCTGCTGAACACGCTCAGCGAGGCCGCCCTGGCCGACCTGTTCTTCGAGTACGGCGAGGAACGCTACAGCCGCCGCGTGGCCCGTCGGGTCGTGGAACGACGGGCGACCCGGCCGTTCGAGACGACCACCGAACTGGCCGAGCTGTTGCGCCGTTGCGTGCCCCGCTCCGGCACCATCGACCCGGCCACCCGCGTGTTCCAGGCCCTGCGGATCGCCGTCAACGACGAACTCGGGGCCCTCGACCGCCTCCTCGCCGCCCTGCCCGGGGTGGTGACGCCCGGCGGCCGCGTCGCCATCATCAGCTTCCACTCGCTGGAAGACCGGCGGGTGAAGCAGGCGTTCCGCACCGCCGGCGTGTGGGAACCACTGACGAAAAAGCCGGTCGAGCCCAGTGACGAGGAGCGCGCCCACAACCCCCGGTCCCGCAGTGCCAAGTTGCGCGTGGCCGTTCGTACCCCCTAGGACCGCCCACCGGCCCCGGCCGGAGACTTCTGCCAACCCCGTGAGGGTCAGGGATGACCGAACCGATCGCCGTTGAAATCCCCGCCAAGCCGTCGTCGTTGTCGTCGTCGGGTTTGCCGTCGTCGTTGTCGTCGTCGGGTTCGCCGTCGTCGTTGTCGTCGTCGGGTTCGCCGTCGGGTTCGGCCGCTCGCCCCTCCGTGGCAACCGTGGCAACGTCGCCGCTAGCGGCCCCGCGACCGGCCGAGAAACCCGAGTCGGTCACGAAGTCACCCGCCCCGCCTGACGAGCCGGCGAGTACCCCCGAGGCGGCCGCGACCGCCTCCCACGGTCGGAAGCCCCTGATCACGCTCACGGCCCTGGTCAGCCTGCTCGCCGGGGTCGGTGTCATGCGCCTGCTCGTTCCGGGTGAGCCGGCCCCGCCGCCGGGCGAAACCGCCCGGCCGCTCGCCGCATCCACCCCGGGACCGGGACCGGGACCGGGAACGACCTCCTCGCCGGTCGCCGAATCGCCGGGCGCGGCTAGCGATTCGGGGTTAGCGGCTTCCGACCGGATCACTCCGCCGGCCCTGCCCGTGACCCCGGTACTCGTGAGTCCGGCCCCGTCCCGCCCCGATCCGGCCCCGTCCCGCCCCGATCCGGCCCCGTTACTCCCCTCGGTTGCGCCGGCCGTCGAACCTCCCCCGCCGGTGATTCCGGCTCCGCCGTCCGGGGAACCGCCGTCACGAGCGGCATCGGGCGACGCTTTCACGGCCCCGAAAGGACCGAAGACCGAACCCAGGCCACCGGACCCGGATTCGTTGGTGATCCCGGCCGCCACCCCGCCGTTACCGCCTCCGGTGGTCGTTCCCGTGGCGGGTACCGAGCCACCGGACCGACCGCCCGCGTCCCCTGCATCGCCTGCGTCGAATCTGCCGGCCGCGCCGTCGTCGTTGCCTTCGCCGGCCGTGCCGGGAACGCCTCCGCCTCCATCCCCGCCCGCCGGCGGTCCCGCGCTACCACCGCTTCCGGCTCCGGGGAGTGGTCCTGTGGTACCGGCACTTCCGGGCAACCCGTCCGCCGGTCCGACCGCGCCGGCCACACCACCGGCCCCCGACCCGCTCGGGCCGCCGGGCGGTCCCACAAGTCCGCCGTCGGGTTCGAGCGGTTCGCCGCCGGGTTCCTCAGGTCCGACGAGTCCGGTGCTGCCGGAGCCGGGTGAGTTGGTGGCCCCGCCCGCCCCGAAGGTAACGACCTCCCCGTCGGTGTCCGTGCCGGGCACGGCGTCGGGTACGACATCGGGTGCCACGTCGGCTGCCGCGTCGGCTGCCACGCCGGGTACGGCATCGGGTGCCGCGTCGGCTGCCACGCCGGGTACGGCATCGGGTGTGGGCGGGTCGGGTGTGGGTGCGTCGGTCGGTGGTCCGGTTCCGCCGCTGCCCGGAGGTCCGGTCGGTGGTCCGGTTCCGCCGCTGCCCGGAGGTCCGGTCGCTGGCGAGCCGTCGTCGCCGATGTCGTCGGCTCAGCCCGTGGTTCCCCCGCCCTCGGCTTCGGTGAGGACCGATCCACCTTCGGCACCGTCTTCCCCGCCCGCGCGGATCGAGTTCAGCAAGCCGCCCGGTGGCCCGTCTGTGCCCACGTCTGTGCCCACGTCTGTGCCCTCGGCGACGCCGGTATCCGGCGTGGCTGCCGGGATCGAACGGACCCCGAGTACTTCCTTCGACGTGGACATTTACGAGCCGAAGGCCGGCGACACCTACGAGGCGATCAGCCGCGAGTTCTACAACGACACGCGGTACGCGGCCGGGTTGCGGGCGTACAACGGGAACAAGCCGCTGCAGGGGGCCGGGCCGATCGACGTGCCGCCGCTGCATGTGGTGAAGCGGTACATGCCCGGAGGGATCGGTTCGACGCCGGTGAGTCGGCCGGTGGTGGGGACCGACCCCGGCTGGGGGGCCGCCGGTTCGTCCGTGTCCCGAGGGGAGAAGCATTTCCGGGTGCCGTCGGGCGGGATGAGCATGCGCGGGGTGGCCCGGCTGCTTCTGGGCAACGAGCAGCGCTGGCGGGACTTGTATGAGCTGAACCCGCACCTGCGGCCGGACGAGGTTTTACCGGCGGGCACGGAGTTGAGGCTCCCGGCCGACGCCCGGACGCCGTGAGTCGGCCGGGAACACGGCGACCTCACGGTCACCGTCCGCCCGGTCCGTTGGCCGTTCCGTCGGTCGGTCCGTTGGCCGTTCCGTCGGTCGGTCGCCCTTCCGTCACTTCTCGACGCCGAGCTTCTCCAGGGCCTTGCGGGCGGCGGGTCCGGCGATCGGGTCGCTCAGCCGGGCGTCGCCGCGGAGTTCCTTGAGCTTGGGGACGGCGGGGAAGGCGGCCGGTCCCAGTTCGCCCAGGGCGGCGGCGGCGGCGGCCCGGACCTCGCCCTCGGGGTGGTCGAGCAGCTTCACCAGGTCGGGCACGGCGTCTTTGGCCGGCGGGCCGATCCGGGCGACGCATCTGGCGGCGGCGTGCTGCGCGGCGGCGGCCCGGTCCTTGAAGAGCCGCAGCAGGGCCGGCACGTCCTCGGCCGTCGGTCCGATCAGCAACAGGGATTCGGCGGCCAGGGCCCGCGTCTGGCCGTTGCGGTCGGTCAGTCCGGCCCGGACGTCGGCCGCGGCCCGGCTGATGTTGCCGTCGATGGCCGCCAGCGCCACCTTGGCCAGGAGGGCGAATTCGGGCAGTTTACCGGCGGCGACCTTCTCCACGTCGGCCCTGACGCCCTTGGCCCGGGGTCCGGCCTGGGCCAGGGCCTTGAGGGCCGCCACCCGTGCGGCCGTGGCCCGGTCGGAATTGGCCATCGCCACCAGTCGGGAGGCCAGGTCCGGGGGAAGCGGGTCGAGGTAGGCGGCGGCGGCGGCGGCGGCGGCCCGGAGGCTGGCCGGATCGTCGCGGCTGGCGGCCAGAACGGCGGCGGCCACGTCCTTCGAGGCCGGGTCGGCCCGGGAGGCGGCCAGGAGCAACTTGGCCCGGCGTTCGGCAGAAGTCCCGGCGTCGTTGGCGATGTCGAGAAGCACGGGGACGGCCGGCTTCGCGGCCGGTCCCATCTGCACCAGCGCGTCGAGGAACAGGCCGCGGGTCGCCTCGTCGGTCTCGGTCGGGATCGCCTCGGCGAGGGCCGCCGCGGCCGGGCCGGCGGCCGGCCCGAGCTTCTCCAGGACCGTGCCGACCCGCAAGCGGATCGCCCGCCGGGCTTGCTCGGCCACGGCCGGGTTCGGGGCCCCCTCGCCGGTGTCGCGGGCCAGCTTGCCTAAGGCGGCGGCGTGCTTCGTCGCCTCGTTGGGGGCCAGGGTGCCGACCAGGCCGACGGCGGCGAAGCGGGCGAACGGGTTGGGACTGGCGAGCTTGGCCAGGGCGTCCGGCAGCAGGTCCTGGCCGGCGGCCCCGGTGCGGGCGACGACCTCGATGGCGGTCTGGGCGACGTCGTTGGGGGCGTCGAGGGCTTGCTTGATGAGGGCGACGGCGGCGTCGGTGTCGGTGCCGAGGCGGCAGAGGGCGGCGGCGGCTTCCAGGGCGACGGTGGCGAACGGGTCGCGGAAGGCGGCCTTGAGGTCGGCGGCGGCGGCCTTGGCGGGCGGCCCGATGCGGCCGAGCGTCAGGGCGGCATAGGTCCGCACCACGGGGTTGCCGTGCTTCAGCAGGCCGGTCGTGGCGGCGACCGCCGGTTCCCCGATCCCCGCCAGGGCGTCCCAGAAGGCGAGGTCGGGACCGGCTTCGTAGGGGGCGGTCGGGTCGAACTCGGCCGGGTAGGTCTTCTTGATCGCCTCGGCCAGGGCGGGAGCGGCGGGGGCGGCCTTCGGCCCGGCGGCGGCGAGGGCGGCGGCGGCGGCGGTGCGGACGGTGGCGTCGTCGGCCGTCAGGGCGGCGGTGAGCGGCGGGACGGCGGCCTCGGGTAGGTCGGTAAGGGTCGGGGCCAGTTCGGCCGCCAGCCGGGCCACTTCCGGTTCCGCATGGGTCAGGAGGCTGACGAAGCCGACGCCGTCGCTGATGCCGATGTGGCGGAGGGTGTCGAAGGCCAGGCCGCGGACGGCCGCGTCGCCGGACGTGCAGAGCTTCTGGACCTCGGCGGAGAGGGGACGGCCGAGCGGCCCGAGCAGTCCGATCGTGTAGACGGTGTGCTCGCGGACGGCGGCGGACGGGTCGTTCAGCCCGTCCCGCAGGGCGGCCAGGCCCTTGTCGCGGAGGGCCGCCTCGCCCTTGGGTCCGGCCAGGAGCAGGGCGCGGACGGCCGCCTCGCGCGTGCTGTTGACGCTCTTGGGGTGGGTGCGGCCGGCCCCGGCGGTGGTCCTGTCCTTGAGCAGCTCGAGCAATCCGGCCACGGCTTCCGGGTCGGTCTCGGCCCAGGCCGCCAGTTCCTCGATCGCCTCGGCCCGGGTCTTCTGGTTGGTACTGCGGATGGCGTTGAGCCAGTAGGCCCGGTCCTTGGCCGTGCTGTCCGGTTGGGGTTGCGGGGTCGGCCCGGTCGCCTGGGCTGCCGGACCGCCGTGGTCAGAAGACGGCACTTCGGCGGTCGGCTTGTTCGAGCAACCGGTCGCGACGAGGAGGGCGGCGAGGAGCACGAGCGGACGCATGGGAACGCTTCCTGGACCGGGACTGGCGGGGAGGCCGGGTTCCTGGTGAACTGGGAATCCGGGGGCTTGACCCCACGACGGGCAGGGTGCAGCGGTCTATGGTACACGGGAAAGGGGAGACGTACCAAGCACCTACGGACCGACCGGGGCCGACCCCGGCGACGGGCGGGCGACGGCTGCTGTACGTGTCGGCGGGGCTGGCGTGTGTCGGGCTGGCCTACCTGGGGGTGCTGCTGCCGGGCTTGCCGGCGACGCCGTGGGTGCTTCTGGCCAGCTACTGCTTCGCCCGGTCGTCGCCGCGGCTGGAGCGGTGGCTGCGGCGGTCGCCGCTGTTCGGCCGGTTACTCCGCGACTGGCAGGAGCACCGGGGCATTCGCCGGCCGGTGAAGGTCTTCGCCGTGTGTCTGGTCGTGACCGTGGTGACCCTCAGTCTGGTCTTGGGCACCTTACCGGTGTGGGCCAAGGGGGTGATCGGCGGGCTGGCGGTCGTCGGGGTGTGTACGATCGTGTTCGTGGTGCCGACCGTCCGGCCGTGAGGGAGCGGCACGGCGGTCGGTCGCGGCGGGCTGAGGGGCGGGGCGTCACTCGAAGAGGGCCGGTTGGGCCTTGTCGTCGGTCTTGGACTTGGGGGGGGTCTTGCCGAGAACGGCGAAGCCGCGGGGCGTGGCGACCCGGCCGCGGGGCGTGCGGACGATGTACTGTTCGCGGAGCAGGTACGGCTCGATCTCGTCGGAGAGGGTGTCGGTGGCCAGGTTCATGGTGGCGGCCAGGGCCTCGACGCCGGTCGGTCCGCCGCCGAAGGTGTCGATCAGGGTTTCCAGGTACTTGCGGTCGTTCTTGTCGAGTCCGTCGCGGTCGATCTCGGCCATGTCGAGGGCGTCGCGGGCGACCTGTTCGGAGATGGTCCCGTCGTGTCGGGCGGCGGCGTAGCTGCGGGCCCAGTAGAGTCGGCTGTTGGCCACGCGGGGGGTGCCGCGGCTGCGGCGGGCGAGTTCGTGGGCGGCGGCCGGCGTGATCGGCGTGTTCAGCTTGGCGGCGTTCACGGTCACGATCCGGGCCAGCTCCTCGACGCTGTAGAACTCCAGGTGCTCGTGGATCTTGAACCGGTCGCGCATCGGGCCGCTGAGCAGGCCGCTGCGGGTCGTCGCCCCGATGAGGGTGAACCGCTTCAGGGCCATGGAGATGGTGCGGGCGCTCAGGCCCTCGCCGAGCACGATGTCGATGCGGAAGTCCTCCATGGCGGGGTAGATGAACTCCTCGACGATACGCGGCAGGCGGTGGATCTCGTCGATGAACAGGATGCTGCCTTCCTCGAGGTTGGTGAGGAACGGCAACAGGTCGGCGGGCTTGGCCAGGGCCGGGCCGCTGGTCATCTGGATGGTGGTGCCCAGTTCGTTGGGCAGCACGGTGGCGAAGGTGGTCTTGCCCAGGCCGGGCGGGCCGTCGAAGAGGATGTGGCCGAGCGGCTCGCCCAGCTTCTTGCAGGCGGCCACGGCGACCTCGAGCCGTTCGGCGACCCGCCTTTGGCCGATGACCTCACGGAGGAACCTCGGCCGCAGGGCCGCGTCCTGCTTCCTGGCCTCCTCGGCCGGGATGGTGGTGATGACTTTCTCACGGGCCATCGTTCGGCTCCCCGTCGGGCCTGGGCTTACCTCTCACCTCTTACCTCTTACCTCTTGGGGTTGGCGTAGATGAGCGTCAGGGCTTCTTCGAAGTTCGTGAACGGTCGGCCGCAGGTCAGCAGGGAGTCGAGCTTGGCGCGGGCCTCGGCGGGGTTATGGCCCAGTCCCAGGAGGGCCTGGTAGACGTCCTCGATGAGTCGTGCGTCGGCCGGGGAGACCCGGGTGGCCGGCTCCGGGGCGGTGTCGTCAGGGGGGGTACGGGGCCGGCCGCCGCGCGGCTTGCCGTTGGCGGCGGCCTCGGCCGGGGCCTGTGCCGCTTCCGGCGGGCTGGACGCCAGTGCGAACTTCGTCACCTTCCGCTTCAGGGTGGTGACGATCTGCTCGGCGGTGGCGGCCCCGATGCCGGGCAGGGTGCTCAGCCAGCGGGTGTCCTGGCGGCCGATGGCCTCGGCGATCTCCTGGACGGGCCGGGCCATGGCCTTGAGGGCCTTCTTCGCGCCGATCTTCTCGACGGTGCAGAACAGCTCGAAGAATTCGAGTTCGGCCTCGGTGTTGAAGCCGATGCGACGGGGGACGAAGCGGTTGCCGCCGGAGTTCCCTTCCAGGTACTCGGTGACGTGGAAGGTGACCTCCTGGCCGACGCGGAGCTGGACCTGCCGCCGCACCGCTTCGGGGATCAGTACCTGGTACTCGAACGGGCCGATCTCGAGCCGCACCTCGTCGTCGAGGACGCGGGTGAGCCGGCCGGTCATTCTGGTGATCATGCGGCGTCGTCCTCGCTGGGGTGGTCTTCGCTGGGGTGGTCCTCGCTGGGGTGGTGGGGGTCGGGCCGCAGGAGGGCGTCGCGGTTGACGCCGGTGAAGGTGGCCCCGAGTTTGCCGCCCATCGGGCCGCGGCGGCTGGCGAAGTAGTGGCAGAGGGCGACGGCGAGGGCGTCGGCCACGTCGTGCGGCTCGGGGGGGGCGGCCAGGCCGAGTTCGCGGGCGACGGCCTGTTGCATCTGTTCTTTGCCGGCCCGTCCGCTGCCGGTGACCAGCTTCTTCACCTTGGCGGCGGCGTAGCTGACGACGGGGAGGCGGCGTTGGGCCCCGGCGAGGAGGAAGACCCCTCGGGCGTGGGCCATCAGGATCGCCGTGCGGGGGTGGTCGTAGTGGGTGTACAGTTGCTCCACCGCCAGGACCGTGGGCGAGTACTGGTCGAGGATTTCACACAACCCATCGTAGAGCGTGTGGACGCGGGTCGCCAGGTCGGCGGTGGCGCGACCGGCGGCGGGGCGGATGACGCCGGCCTCGCAGACCCGGGGGCCGGTGTCGCTGGCCTCGAGGACGGCGTAGCCGGTGACCTGAAGGCCGGGGTCCAGACCGAGAATACGGGTGGGCTGGGACATGGCGGTGCCCTGACGGGTGGCGGGGTCTGGTGGTGTCGGTCGGGTGCCGGTGTCGGTTGGTGCCGGTGTCGGTTGGTGCCGGGGTCGGTTCAGCCCACCCGCCAGGTGGTGCCGCCGGGCCGGTCTTCCAGGGTGACGCCGAGTTCCCCGAGCCGCTTGCGGATGCGGTCGGACTGGTCGAAGAGGGCCTTCCTGAGGGGGTTGTCCGGGGCGGCGGCCTTGGCCTGGGTCCGCAGGTCGTTGCGCAGGTCGATCAGGAGTTGCACCAGGCCGGAGACGAGGGCGTCGCCGCCGCCGAGGCTCGCCTGGGCGGGCGGCTGCCAGAACAGCCCCAGGATGTTGTACATGGTGCGGAAGGCGGCGCTGCCGGTCAGGAAGCCGTCACGCCGGGCGAGGTCCGTTCCGGGTTCCTCCAGGCGGTGTTGGTCGGCGTAGCGGTTGAGGGCGGCGAGCATCTCGTGCAGGGTGCCGATGGCGGCGGCGGTGTTGAAGTCGTCGGCCAGGGCCTCGCCGAAGCGGCGGAACAGTTCGGCGAAGCGGGGGTCGGCGGTCGGTGGCAGCGTGAACGGGTCGGTCCCGGAGGGGAGCGTGGCGGCCGCGTAGAGGCTGTTCTTGGTGATCCGCTCGTAGCGTTCGAAGAAGCGGTAGAAGCCTTGCAGGGATTTGGCGATCTCGTCGAGCCGTTCCTCGCTGTACTCGATGGGGCTGCGGTAGTGCGAGCTGAGGAGCAGGAAGCGGACGGTGTCGGGCCTGTGTCGCCGGAGCAGGTCGGCCATGTTGACGACGTTGCCGACTGAGCCGGCCATTTTGGCGTGTCCCATTCTGAGCAGGCCGTTGTGCATCCAGAGGCGGGCGAACGGCTTGCCGGTGTAGCTCTGGCTCTGGGCCAGTTCGTTCTCGTGGTGGGGGAATTGCAGATCGAGTCCGCCGCCGTGGATGTCCAGGGTCTCGCCCAGGAGTTTGAGGGCCATACAGGTACATTCGATGTGCCAGCCGGGGCGGCCGCGGCCGCAGCGGAACGGGCTGTCGTACTGCACCTCGGCCGGCTCGTCGGGCTTGGCCGCCTTCCACAGGGCGAAGTCGCCGGGGTTCCGCTTGCGGGGGTTGACCTCGAGGCGGGCCCCGGCCTCCATCTGCTCGGGGTCGCGGTGGGTCAGGGCCCCGTAGTCGGGGTCGCTGGTCACGTCGAAGTACACCCCGTCGTCCAGCTCGTAGGCGTGCCCCTTGGCCAGCAGGGCCTGGATGATCTCGATCATGCCGCCGATGTGTTCGGTGGCCCGCGGGAAGTGGTCGACGCCGGTCACGTTGAGGGCCTTCAGGCAGGCGAAGTAGTCCTCGGTCATGCGGGCGGCCAGCTCCGGCACGGTCGTGTTCAGCTCGCGGGCCCGGACGATGAGCTTGTCGTCCACGTCGGTGATGTTCACCACCCAGGTCACCTCGTAGCCGAGGTAGCTGAGGAACCGCTTGACGGTGTCGAAGATGACCGGCCCGACCATGTGGCCGATGTGGCTCGGCTTGTAGACGGTCGGCCCGCAGACGTACATGGTGACCCGTTCGCCGGGCTTCTTGGGGAACGGCTCCTTCTGGCGGGTGAGCGTTGAGAAGACCTGGAGCAGCATGAACGACATCCCTATGCGAGCGGCGCGGCGTCAGCCTGCCGGTATGTTGCGGCGCACCGGCGGGGCTTACGCCGTGCCGCTTGCCTGGATCAGCACGACGGCGTGGCAGCCGATGGCCTCGCCGCGGCCGATGTGGCCGACCCCTTCACCCGTCTTGGCCTTGAGGTTGACGGCGTCCGCGGGCAGACCGAGCAGGGCGGCCAAGGAGTCCCGCAGCGTCGCCTTGAGCGGCCCGAGCTTCGGCTGTTGGGCGAAGATCGTGACGTCGACGTTGACCACGCGCCAGCCGCGCTCGGCCAGTTTGCCGAGGGTTTCGCTCAGGAACCGCCGCGAGTCCGCCCCCTTCCAGCGGGGGTCGGTGTCCGGGTAGGCGTCGCCGATGTCGCCCAGGGCGGCGGCCCCGAGCAGGGCGTCGGTGACGGCGTGTAGCACGGCGTCGGCGTCGGAGTGGCCGACCAGGCCCCGCTCGAAGGGGATGGTGACCCCGGCGAGGATGAGCGGTCGGCCGGCCTCCAGACGGTGCGTGTCGTGTCCACTGCCGACGCGGAAGGCCACGGGCTGCCCCTCGGGAGAAGGTCGGGAACGCGGGGGGATTGTAGCGACCGGGGCCGGAGCGGCGGAAGGCCAACAGTCCCGGGCGGTCGCCGGCGTCGTGACCCCGGCCGGGCGAGCGGTCAGGGTCGCAGCAGCCAGCCGACCGCCAGGCCGATCGAGGCCCCGTAGAGGGCGGCGGTGGCTACCCACAACCGCCTGATCCGCTGGTGCGTGGCCTGGAGCCGTTCCAGCCGCCGTTCGATCTCCTCGAGCCGGCCCCGGAGTACCGCCGCTTCCTCGGCTTGCTCGCGGGCGGCGGCCTGGACCTGGTCGAGCCGCGACTGCAAGCGGATCAACTGGACCCGCAGTCCGCGGACGGCCGCGGCGTCGTCGGAATCGTCGTGGGGGATGTCGTCGTTTTCGCGGGGGTTCATCGTCAGGCTCGGCTCCGGCCACGGCAGGGCGGGGGTCAGCCGCCGATGGCGTGCATGGTGCGGTCGGGTTTGACGAACCACGCCGTGTTGATCTCGTGGCCTTCCCACTTGGCCCACACGGTGCGGCGGATCAGGGCGGCCAGTTCCGACGCCGGCGCGCCGCTGCGGAGCAGGGCCTTGGCGTCGGCCTCGTCCCGGGCGAACAGGCAGTTGCGGACCTTGCCGTCGGCGGTCAGGCGGAGTCGGTTGCAGCTGTGGCAGAACGGCCGCGATACCGGGGCGATCACCCCGACCGTGCCGCCGCCGTCCCGGTAGGCGTAATCCGTCGCCGGGGCGTGCGGGTCGGAACCGAGCGGCACCAGCTCGCCGACCTCGCGGGTCAACAGCTCCAGGACCTCCGAGGCCAAGAACACCTTGTCCCGCTCCCAGGCCTCGGCCCCGATCGGCATGTACTCGATGAACCGCAACTCGAAGCCGTGCTGCCGGCAGTACCGGGCCAGCGGGACCACGTCGTGTTCGGCGTAACCGCGGATCGCCACGGCGTTGACTTTGATCGGCCGGAACCCGAGCCGCTTGGCCTCGGCCAGTCCTGCCAGGACCCGTTCGATCCCCGGCCGCCGGGTCAGTTCCCGGAACCGCGTGGGGTCGAGGGTGTCGAGGGAGACGTTCAGCCGCCGCAGCCCGGCCTCGTAGAGGGCGGCGGCCTGTTCCGCCAGCAGCAGGCCGTTGGTCGTCAGGCCCAACTCGGTGATGCCGGGGACGGCCCGCAGCAGTCGCACCAGCTTGTGCAGGTCCTTACGCAGCAGCGGTTCGCCCCCGGTCAGGCGGACCTTGGTGACGCCCAGCCCGGCGGCCACCGTCACGAAGCGGGTGATCTCCTCGAAGCTGAGCAGTTCCGAGCGGTCGCGGAACACCACCTCTTCCGGCATGCAGTAGGTGCAGCGCAGGTTGCAGCGGTCGGTGACCGACACCCGCAGGTTGTTGTGCCGTCGGCCGAACGAATCGACCAGGGCGTGCGAATCTGCCAGGGCGTGCGAATCGACCAGGGCGTGCGAACGCGCGGCCGGGGCCGGGGTCGAGCCCGGCTGCGGGGCGGAAGCTAAGGGTAGCGGCATTCGCAGCGGCATGCGGAGCGGCATCCGGATGGTCACGGGCGTCTTCGGTCGGCCGCTCGGTCGGTCACGTCGGTCCGACTCGACGGGTCGGGTCGGCGGTTCGCCGCGGCTGGCCCGGTCAATCTGGTCCGGGCGGGAACCGTCCGTCAGGTCGTGTGCCCCCCGGTCGTGTGCCCCGGCCGGGCGGACGGGTGGACCCATTCGCCGCTGCCGTCCGGCGCGTTCTCCTTCTTCCAGATCGGCACCAGTTCCTTCAGGGCGTCGATGGCGAAGCGGCAGGCGTCGAACGCCTCGGCCCGGTGCGGACAGCTCACGGCGACGGCCACGCTCACCTCGCCGACCGCGAGCCGGCCCAGACGGTGCACCAGGGCCACCCCCCCGACCGGCCAGCGCCGCCGTACCTCGGCCTCGATCTCGGCCAGTTTCTTCTCCGCCATCGGCCCGTAGGCTTCGTAATCGAGGCAGACCGTGACCTGTTCCCCGGTCAGGTCGCGGACCGTGCCCAGGAACAGGACCGTCGCCCCGCAGTGCGGGTCACGGACCGCTTCCGTGAGGGCGGCGAAGTCGATCGCGTCGCGAGTCAGCCGGACCATATACCGCCAGTATAGCGATCAGCCGCCGCGTAGCGATCAGCCGCCGCTGACGGGGGGAACGACGGCGGCTTCGTCACCCGGCCGCAGGAACTGGTCGTCGTCGGCGTAGTCGTGGTTGACGGCGATGGCGGAGCGGGTCAGCAGCCCGCCGAGGGCGGGGAGCCGGTCGGCCAAGGCGGCGCGGAGGTCGGCCACGGTCGCACCGGGGGTGAGCCGGACCTCGACCGAGTCGGCCCCGGCCCGGTCGCGGGCGGCGGCGAACAGCAACACGGTGATCGTCATGGCGGGTTCGTCCGGTGTCAGGTCCGTCGGGTCACGTCGGGTCGCGTCGGAGTCGCGTGGGGTCGTGTCGTTGTTGTGTCAGTGTTGTGTTGTGTCGGGGTCGTGTCGGGTCGTGTCGGGGTTCGTCCTGAGCGGCTCAAGCGGGGGGTCAGTCGCTCACCAGTTCACCCAACGGTTGGCGGAGCCGGTCGGCGATCTCGGGGAGCAGGCCGTAGGCGTAGGCCAGGTACTGGACCGGGTGCAGCGTCCGCTTGCCGGTGCCCTGCTGGAGTTGCAGGCGGCAGCTACTGCACTCGGTGGAACCGAACAGGATGCCGGGCCGGTCGAGGGCGGCGAAGACGGGGGCCCCGGCGTCCAGAGAGGTGCGGAAGTTGGCGGCCTTCAGTCCCCAGGTGCCGGCCATGCCGGAGCAGCCCACGTCGATCGGGTAGACCCGCGTGCCGGGGACCAGGGAGAGGAGTCGCGGCCCGGCGGGGAGTTGCCGCAAGGCCCGCAGGTGGCAGGGGACGTGGTGGCCGAGCGTCAGGTTCAGGGGGCGGAAGTCGGTCCGGAGTCGTCCGCCGGCGTGTAACTCGGCCAGGAAGGCGGTGAGTTCCACGGTGTTGGCTGCCACCACGGCGGTGTCCGGGTCGTCGAGCAGGTTGGGGTACTCCTGGGCGAGCATGAGGGCGGCGGTCGGCTCGGAGCAGACGACGCGGTAGCCGTCCCGCACCAGGTCGGCCAGGACGCGGACGTTGCGGCTAGCGGCCTCGCGGGCCGACTCCAGGTCGCCGACCGCCAGGGCCGTCATGCCGCAGCCGGTCTGCCGGGGGGGCACGTACACCTCGAAGCCGTGGTGTCGCAGGACGCCGACGGTCGCCTCAGCGATGAGCGGGTCGTTGTATGCGGCGAAGGTGTCGACGAAGTAGGCGACCCGCCGGGATGTCGGGGCCGCGGCCCAGGGCGGGAGAGGGCGGCGGCGGGTCAGGCCCCGGCCGCGGGCGCGGCGGAAGAAGTTCCGCAGGGCGAAGGTCGGCAGCCGGCGGTGCCGGGACAGCCCGGTCAGCTTCTCCAGGACCCAGCGGGCGGTACGGCGGGCGAGCAGGCCGTTCACCAGCGGGGCGAAGTTGCTGCCCAGGGCCGCCAGCCCCGGGAGGCGGGCCAGGACCCAGTCGCCGCGTTCCAGGCCGTGCTCGGCCAGCAGGGCGGCCTTGGTCTCGAGCATGAGCTTGGGGATGTCGACCCGGGCGTCGCACTCGTCGCGGCACATGCGGCAGTTGACACAGAGCGCGGCGACGGCCCGCAGCTCGTCGGGGCTGACCGACGCCGGCTCGGCCAGAAGCCGCAGCAAGTTCGCCTTGGCCCGGGGCGTAGCGGCCTCGGCCCCGGTCGCCCGGAAGATCGGGCACATCCGCCGGGGGGGGGTCGCGGTGCGGCAGTCGCCGCAGCCGGAGCATTTGGCGGCCTCGGCCGCCGGCGACGACCCCGACCAGATCAGTAGCGGCAGGCTTCGCCCGGCCTGGCGGCCCGCCGGTTCGGCGGGGGTCGTCGTCGTCCGGGTCGTCGTCGTCGCCTGGGTCGTCGTCGTCCGGGTAAACGGGGTGCGGAGGGGCCAGGCCTCGCGGCTGGGGTCGGGGCCGACGATCTTCCCCGGGTTGAGCAGGTTCTTCGGGTCGAAGATCCGCTTCAGCTCGTGGAAGACGCGGTAGGCCGGGCCGTACTGCCGCTCGACCCAGGGGGTGCGGGCCAGGCCGGTGCCGTGCTGCGTGCTGACCGTGCCGCCCAGGGACAGGGCCAGGGCGTGGACGGCCTCGGCGACCGGCCAGAGCTTGGCCCGGTCGGCGGGGCTTTCCGGGTCGATCAGCGGCCGCGTGTGGACCTGACCGGTGAGGGGATGGATGAGGAACGAGGCGGTGAGTTCGTGCCGCTTCAGGACGGCCTGAACGGCGGCGAGGAACTCGGGGACGGCCTCGGCGGGAACGCCGACGTCTTCGATGAAGGCCAGCGGTCGGGGTCCGTCGCCCAGCCCGTAGAGTCCGCCCACGCCGGCTTCCCGCAGCCGCCGCACCCGGGCCGTGCCCTCCGGCGAGCAGGTCGGTTCGGCCAGGATCCGCAGCAGGTGGGTCTGCCGCAGGCGTTCGATCAGCCCCCAGGCCCGCTCCGTCGCTTCCCGCTCGGTGTCGCCCTCGACGGTGACGAACAGGGCGGCCCCGACCGTGGCGGGGATGGCCCCGACCCCCTCGCCGGGTCCGCCCCGCCGGGCGAGGGTGAGCATCCGCCGGTCGAGCAGGTCGCAGCCGACCGGCCGCAACGGCCGCAGGTCCCGGCCGGCGCGGACGGCCGCCTCGAGGGTCGGGAAGCCGAGAACGGCCAGGGCGGTGCCGCCGGGCAGTGGCACGGTCCGCAGGGTAACGGCGGTGATGACCCCGAGGGTGCCTTCGGAACCGACCAGCAGTCTGGCCAGGTCCGGGCCGTCGGGCGTGGCCAGGTCGTGCAGCAGGTAGCCGCAGCGGTTGAAGGCGGTGCGGGGGCGGTGGGTAGCGAGGAGGTCGGCGTGGGTGGCGAGCAGGGTGCCGGTGGCGCGGAGGAGTTGCGCGGTGCGGGGCGGGGGCGCGGGCGTCGGGAGGGCCACGGCTTCGCCGTCGTCCCAGACGACTTCCAGCCCCAGGACGTAGTCCCGCGTGTAGCCGTACCGGAAGGCGTTGCCGCCCGAGGCGTTGGTCGCCACCATGCCGCCGACGGTGCAGGTGGCGGCGCTGGCCGGGTCCGGGGCGAAGCGGCGGCCGTACCGGGCTAAGGCCGCGTTCAGGGCCGAGCAGGTCAGACCCGGTTCGACCGTCACGCTGTGGCTGCCGACCGCCCGGATCGCCCGCAGCTTCACGCTCAGGTCGAGGACGACGCCCGGGCCGAGGCTCTCACCGGCCAGTCCCGTGCCGGCCCCGCGCGGGACCAGCGGCAGGTTGTGTTCGTAGCAGTAGCGGACGAGGACGGCCACGTCGGCAGCGTCCTGGGGCACGGCGACGGCCAGCGGCATGACCTGGAACGGGCTGGCGTCGGTCGAGTACAGCCCGCGGGTCAGGGCGTCGAAGTGCAAGGCCCCGCGGAACGTGCCGCGCAGGTCGTCGGTCATCTGGCGGGGGTCGAGGGTCACACCGTGTAGCGTACCCGGGCGCGGGGCCGGTGGCGAGCGGCGTCGGCGAGCGGCGAGCGGCGGCCGTCAGGCCGCCGGTAATGTTCGGCGAGCGGCCGGTGGCGAGCGTCGGCGAGCGGCGAGCGGCGGCCGTCAGGCCGCCGGTAATGTTCGGCGAGCGGCCGGTGGCGAGCGTCGGCGAGCGGCGAGCGGCGGCCGTCAGGCCGCCGGTGTGTTCCATGTGCGGCCGCCGGTGTGCCCTGACGCGCGATCAGCGCTGGCCGCCGAATACCAGCGCCATCAGTTCCGCCCGCGTCGCCGAGTCCTTCAGGAAGCCGCCCCGCATCGAACTGGTGATGGTCATGGCCCCCGGCTTGCGGACGCCGCGGATCGTCATGCAGGTGTGGCTGGCCTCGACGATCACGCCGACCCCGCGGGGCTTCAGGTGGGTCATGATCAGGTCGGCGATCTCCTCCGTCATGCGTTCCTGTACCTGGGGCCGCTTGGCGACCGCTTCCACCACGCGGGCCAGCTTGGAAAGCCCGACGACGCGGCCGTTGGGCAGATAGGCGATGTGGGCCTTGCCCAGGAACGGCAGCAGGTGGTGCTCGCAGCAGGAGCTGAACTCGATGTCCTTGACCAGCACCATCTCGTCGTGCTTCTGGGTGAAGGTCTTCTCCAGGTGGACGGCGGGGTCGGTGTGCAGGCCGGAGAAGATCTCGGCATACATGCGGGCGACGCGGTCGGGGGTGTCGCGAAGCCCCTCCCGGGTCGGGTCTTCGCCCACGGCGATGAGGATTTCGCGGACGGCCCGACGGATGCGTTCGTGATCGACACCGGGGATCTGCTCGTGACGGACGTTCAAGGGGCAGGCTCCAGCGAGCGGGAGATCCCGCGGTTCTCAGGCGACGCGATCCCATTTTAGGCGCGCCGGGGAGCAGTGGGACGAATCGGCGGGGCTTGGGCGACCGGGCCGGCCCTGCGCCACGAGCCGAGGGCTGGCCGGGCGGGCACCGTGAGCCGGGGGCCGGCCGGGCGGGGTGGTCCGGTTGCCGCCGCCGAGGCTCCGGGGTAGCCTCAAAGGTACACGCCCCCGGGCCGCGACGCACCCGGTTCGTCTCCCCCGTCTGGTCCGTCTGGAGTCGTTATGCCCCGCCTGACCTACGCCGCGCTCGCCCTACCGCTGTCCCTGGTCGCGGCCGTCCCCCTGCCGGCGCAGAAGAACCTGCCGGCACAGAACAAGTCGGCTGCCGAGGAAGCGGCGGCCCAGGTCCGCCTGGCGGACAAGCGGCTCAAGGTCGAGGTGTGGGCCGCCGAGCCTCACCTGGCCAACCCGGTCGCCTTCACGTTCGACGAGCGCGGCCGCTGCTTCGTCGTCGAGACGTTCCGCCACACCCAGGGCGTGCCGGACGTTCGCGGCAAGCCGTACACCGACGACGACCTCGCCTGCCGCACCGTCGCCGACCGCCTGGCGATGTACAAGAAGTTCCGCGTGCCGCCGCACCCCGAGAACAGCGAACGGCTGCGCCTGGTGTGGGACTCGGACGGCGACGGGACGGCCGACCGCGACAGCGTCTTCGCCGAGGGCTTCAACCGCCCCGAGGACGGCATCGCCGCCGGCGTGTTGGTCCGCCGGGGCGACGTGTACTTCGCCTGCATCCCGGACCTGTACCGGCTGCGTGACACGAAGGGGGCCGGCCGGGCCGACGTCAAGGAGTCGCTGGCCAGCGGCTTCGGCGTGCATGTGCAGTACATCGGCCACGACCTGCACGGCCTCATTCTGGGGCCTGACGGCAAGCTCTACATGAGCGTCGGCGACCGTGGCTTCAACGTCGTCAACAAGGAAGGCAAGAGGCTCTTCAACCCCGACAGCGGGGCGGTGCTGCGCTGCGACCCCGACGGCAAGAACCTGGAGATCGTCCACATCGGCTTACGGAACCCGCAGGAACTGGCCTTCGACGACCACGGCAACCTGTTCACCTGGGACAACAACTCCGACTCGGGCGATCAGGCCCGCTGGGTGTATGTCGTGGAAGGCGGCGACAGCGGCTGGCGGTGCGGGTTCCAGCACGGCACCGGCTACCACACGCCCGGTGTGCCGCAGGGCAACCGCGGCCCGTGGAACACCGAGAAGCTCTGGCTGCCGCACTTCGAGGGGCAGGCGGCCCACATCGTGCCCCCGCTCCTGAACTTCGGCAACGGCCCCAGCGGCATCACGCACTACCCCGGCGTCGGCCTCGGCGACCAGTACAAGGGCCACTTCTTCTGCGCCGACTTCACCGGCGGCCCCGGCGGCAACAGCGCCATCTGGACGCTCGCCGTCAAGCCCCAGGGGGCCGGCTTCGCCGTGAGCAGCCCCCCCAAGAAGTTCATCACGCAGATGCTGCCCACCGACTGCGAATTCGGGCCCGACGGCGCGTTCTACTGGAGCGACTGGACCACCGGTTGGGACAAGCCGGGCAAAGGCCGCATCTTCCGCGTCACCGACCCCGAGGCGATGAAGGACCCGGCCGTGGCCGAGGCGAAGAAGCTCTTCGCCCAGGGCTTCGCGAACCTGACCGCCGACGAACTCGAAAAGCTGCTCGAACACCCGCACCAGAAGGTCCGTCTGGAAGCGCAGTACGAACTGGCCGGGCTGAAGGCCGACACGCGGTTCCAGAAGGTGCTGCGGGAATCGACGAACCGGTTGGCCCGGCTGCACGCCGTCTGGGGACTGGGGCAGATCGGCCGGGCCACGAAGTCCAACGAGGCCCTCTTAGCCCACGTCAAGGACGCCGACCCCGAGGTCCGCCGGGCCGTCGTCGAGCAACTCGGGAACCTGCCGGCGGCCGCGGGCACGAAGCCGCAACTGAACCCCGAATCGCCCACGCACGCGGCGGTGCGGAACCTGCTGCGTGACGACGACCTGCGGGTGCGGGCCGCCGCCGCCGTCGCCTACGGCAAGGCCGCCATGCCCCCCCTGACGAACGTTCGTCCCGTGCAGGAGCAGTCGTTCTACGCCCCGCTCTTCGAGCTGCTCAAGACGAACAACGACCAGGACCCGTACCTGCGGCACGCGGCGGTCATGGGGCTGTTCCACGCCGCCCGCAACCCCGTGGACCTGTGGAACGCCTGGGTCCGCTCGAAGGAGAAGTACGACATCCCGGCGGTGCGCCTGGGGGTGCTGCTGGCCCTTCGCAAGCACACCAGCGACAAGGTCGCGGAGTTCCTCTCCGACCCCGAGCCGCGGATCGTCACCGAGGCGGTCCGGGCCGTCTACGACGAGCGACTGCTGGACGCCTTCCCGGGGCTAGCGAAGCTGGCCGAGAAGCCCGGCCTGCCCGACGCCGTCGCCTACCGGGCACTGGCCGCCAACTTCTGGCTCGGCACGCCGGAAGCCGCCGCCCGCGTCGCCCGCTTCGCCGGCCGGGTCGGGGAAGCGGACCACAGCCGCGCCTTCGCCCTGAAGCTACTCGGCGACTGGACCAACCCGCCCCGCCGCGACCCGATCACCGGCCTGACGATGAGCCTGGAGAAGCGGGACGCGGGCATCGCCGTCGAGGCGGTGAGGGCGGTCGGCGTCGGCCTCTTCGCGGGGTCGGCTTCGGTCCGTCGGGAGGCGGCCCAGCTCGTCTCCCGGCTCGGCGTCAGGGAGTTCGGCACGCTGCTGGCCGGAATCGTGAAAGACGCGCAGGCACCGACCTCGCTCCGCGTCGAGGCCCTCTTCGGCGTCGAAGCCCTCAAGGACCCCGCCCTGCGGGAGCTTGCCGAGTTCGCTCTGACCGCACCGGACGCGAAGCTCCGGGCCGCCGGCCGCAGCCTCAAGGCCCGCCTCCAACCCGCCGCCGTGCTCAAGGAACTGCCCGGCCTGCTCAAGGACGAGGCGACCCCGCTGACCGAGAAGCAGGGGGCCTTCGACATCCTCGCCGCCGCCGGGACCTCCGAGGAGGCCGACAAGCTGCTCGACGAGTGGCTCGACGCGGCCCTGGCCGGACGGGTCCCGGCCGAGTTGTTGCTCGACGTCCTCGAGGCCGCCGAGACCCGCGCCGCCCGGACGGGGCTGAAGCTCTTCGCCCCGCTCAAGACGAAGGTCGACAGGTACCGGGCCGCCCAGGCCCGGCTCGCGGCCGACCCGAAGGGCGACAAACTCGCCCCCTTCGCCGAGGCCCTGGCCGGGGGGGACGCCGACAAGGGCCGCCACGTCGTCCTCAACAATGCCGCCGTCTACTGCATCCGCTGCCACAAACTCGACGGGCAGGGCGGCGAAGTCGGCCCGCCGCTCACCGGCATCGCCGCCGACCCCGAGAAGGACCGCCGCTACCTGCTCGAAGCGATCACCCACCCCAGTGCCAAGATCGCCCGCGGCTACGACACCGTCATCTTCGTGCTGAACGACGACCGCACCGTCTCCGGCGTCATCAAGAGCGAGGACAAGAAGACGATCCGCCTGCTGACGGCCGAGAACCAGGAACTCGTCGTCCCCGTCGAGGACGTGGCCGTGCGGCGGACCGGCCCCAGTGCGATGCCCGCCGACCTGTACCAGAAGCTCAGCCGCCGCGAACTCCGCGACCTGGTCGAGTTCCTGGCCAGCCTGAAAGAGCCGCCCAAGAAGTGAGGCCCCAGAGTCGTCGTCGCTATCGTCGTTGCTATCGTCGTCGTCGGTATCACGGGAGGGTTCCCATGCCGGTGCTGATCACCGACCCGGTGTACGAGGAGAGAATCCGGGCGGAGTTGGAGAACTCGGCGGAGAAACGCCGCGACGAGGTCTGGGACGGAGTGCTGGTCGTGCCCCCACTCGCCAACAACGAGCACCAGCGAATCGTCATGGGCCTCGCCTATGCGTTCGCCTCGGTGGTCGACCTTGCGACCGATGCCGTCCTGCCCGGTTGTAATGTCAGCGACCGTGAGGCGGACTGGCGGTTCAATTACCGCGACCCGGACATCGCGGTGTACCTAGCCGGGAACCCCGCCCGGGACTGCGGCACGCACTGGTGCGGCGGCCCCGATTTGCTGGTGGAAGTCGTCAGCCCGGGTGAGGACCCGCGGCAGAAGCTGGACTTCTACGCGAAGGTGAGCACCCGCGAGGTGTTGATCATGGACCGCGTGCCGTGGGCGTTGGAGCTGTACCGGCTTCAGGCCGGGAAGATGGTGCTGGTGGGCCGGTCCGACGGGGCGGACTTGGGGGAGGCGAACCCGGGGGAGCTGGGCAGCGTGGTGTTGCCGCTGACGTTCCGGTTGCAGACCGGCACCCCGCGGCCGGTGGTGGTGGTCAGGCACACGGCCACGGGTCAGACCTGGACGGCGTGAGTGCCGCCGGTGTCGGGCCGGGTCGAGGGTGCCGAGGCCGGCGTGGGCCGGTCGGGTTGGTGTCCGGTTCGATCCGGTTGAAGGGGCTGCAGCAGACGCGAGACGCCAGACA